>Ga0302319_10025037_pt1 | contig 10582 bp, 8 predicted proteins | sample Bog_T0_2_FD_203319 | JGI IMG/M metagenome (GOLD analysis project Ga0302319, IMG submission 203319) | Peat permafrost microbial communities from Stordalen Mire near Abisko, Sweden - Bog_T0_2 | ecosystem: Environmental > Terrestrial > Soil > Wetlands > Peat | place: Sweden: Abisko, Stordalen Mire... | reverse complement strand
GGTGGTGATCGTCAGCCCGCAGCTGCGGGCGCTGCGCGACCAGCGCGGTGTGGCCGAGGCCCAGGTGGTGCAGGCCGGCCTCCTGCCCAATCCCCAGCTCGCCCTCGAAGTCGACCGCCCGGACCACTATATCGAGCCGGTCGGCACCCAGCTGAGCGCCGGCCTGACCTGGGAGATCACGGCACTCCTCTCCCACCCTGCGCAAGTGGCGGCGGCCCGCGCCTCCGCGCAGTCGCTCGACCTCTCCGTCGCCTGGCAGGAGTGGCAGGTGGCGCAGGATTCCCGCCTGCGGGCCTTTCGCATTCTCGGCCTCGAGCGCCAGCTGCCGCTGGCCCGCGCGGTCGAACAGCAGTTGGCCCAGGCGGTCGAGCTCTTTCAGCGCGCCGCCGCGGCCGGGGAGAAGACCAGCGTCGATCTGACGACGGCGACTGACAATTGGACCCAGGCGCAGAACGCGCGTTTCGACCTGGAGAATCAGCTGACGGCGGAAAAGGCGGCCCTGAATCTGGCCCTCGGCCTGCCCGCCGATCAGCCCATGCCGCTCAAGCCGGCCGGGGCCTTCCCGGCCTTCGGCAGCGCGGCGACGGAGTCGGCGGCGCAACTCCTGCAGGGCCTGGAGGAGCGGCGGTTGGACTTGGTCGCCCTGCGCCTCGGCTACGCCAGCCAAGAGGCCAGCCTGCGGGCGGCCGTGATCCAGCAATTTCCCAAAATCGGCCTGGGCCTCGTCCGCACGCGCGATACCTCCGTGCCCCCGATTTACACCTGGGGCCCGTCCGTTGCCGTCGACGTGCCCCTCTTTGACCGCAACCAGGGCCAGATCGCGATCGCCCGGGCGAGCCGGCAGCAACTCTTCGACGAATACGTCGCCCGGGTGGCCCAAGCGCGCTCCGACGTCGGGCAGATCCTGGCCAATCTGGCCCTGGCCCGCCAACAATTGCAGACGGCCGACGCCTCCCTGCCGGACCTGGAGCGCCTCGCCCGTTCCACCGCGCTCGCCCTGCAGAACCGCGATTCCGACCTCCCGGCCTACGGCGATGCCACCTCGGCCCTGGCCCGCCGGCAGATGGAGCAAGCCCAGCTCCAGCAGAAACTTCTCGAACTGGACGTGGCGCTCGAGATCGCCACCGGCCGCCCCTTGCTTAACCGCCTATGAAAAAAGTCCTCCTGATTGTTCTGATCCTCGCCGCCGCCGGGGCGGGCTGGTGGTGGTGGGCGCACCGCGCCCCGGCCGAAGCGGAGGCCGAAATCAAGCCGACCCCGCAGGTTCAGACCATCCCGCTCAAGCGCCAGGCGATCAGCGAGACCGTGACCGTGCTGGGCACGGTGGAGGCGGCGCCGACCGGCGTCCAGGTCCTCACCCTGGGCTACGACTGCCTGATCAAATCCGTGGCGGTGGGCGCGGGCGCCCGGGTCGGGGCGGGGGAGGAGATCATGGTGGTGGGGCCGACCCCGGACGCTGCCATGCAATTGGATTCGGCCCGGGCCGATGCGGCGTTGGCCGACAAGGTGCTGGCTTCCGCCCGGTCGCGCTATGACCTGAAGCTCGCCACCAGCCAGGACCTGCTCACGGCGCAACAGGCGGCCGAGGACGCCCAGATCAAATGGAAGAGCTTCCAAGCCCGCGGGCTGGCCGGGGACGGGCGGATTCTGGCGCCGGCCTCCGGGGTCGTGGCCAAGCTCGACGGGCAGCCGGGCCAGACCGTGCCGGCCGGCACGGCGCTGGTCACGGTGACCTCCGACTCCGGCCTGGAGGCCAAGCTGGGGGCGGAAGCGAGCGACGCGGCGCGCCTGCAGCCGGGGCAGCCGGCCCAGCTCACCCCGGTCAGCCGGTCGGGGGGGGAGGCGGTGGCGGGCAAGGTTCGGATCGTCGGCGCGAGCGTCGACCCGGTTTCCGGCGCGGCCGAGGTGCGGATTCCGCTCGAGGCGGCGGCGGGCTGGTTCCCGGGCGAGCACGTGCAGGCGGACATCGAAGTGGCGAGCAAGACCGGGTGGGTCGTGCCGCGCAGCGCCGTCCTGCCGGACGACGACGCGTTGGTGCTTTACACCGTGGCCCAAAACAAGGCGGTGCGGCATACGGTGCAGACCGGCCTGACCTCCGGGGAGATGGTGGAAGTGATCGCCCCGGAGCTGCACGCCGGCGACGCGGTGGTCACGGTCGGCAACTACGAACTTGAGGACGGCATGGCGGTGCAGCCGGCGACCCAGGAAGCCAAGCCGTGAAGCTGACCGCTTGGATGCAGTCGCACCGCGCGGCGGTGCTGGCGCTGCTCGGCCTCGCGGTCGTGGGCGGGCTGATCGCGGCCGCCACCCTCCCGGTGGCGCTTTTTCCCCGGGTCGATTTTCCGCGGCTGCTGATCAATATCGACGCGGGCGACCGCCCGGCGGAAAGCATGGCCATCGGGGTGACCACCCCGGTGGAGGAGGCGATTCGGTCCGTGCCCGGGGTCCGCGAGATTCGCTCCACCACCAGCCGCGGCGCCTGCGATGTGTCGGTCAACTTCAACTGGGGCACGGATATGATTTCCGCCATGCTCCAGGTCAGTTCCGCCCTCAATCAGATCCAGGGCGCCCTCCCGAGCGGCACCAGCTTCCAGGTTCAGCGGATGGACCCGACGGTCTTTCCCTGCCTGGCCTACAGCCTGACCTCGGCCCATCTCTCGCCCGTGCGGCTGCGCGACATCGCCTACTACCAGCTCCGCCCCGTCCTTTCCACCGTCCCCGGCGTCGCCAAAATCCTGGTGCAGGGAGGCGCGGAGGCCGAATACCGGGTCGAGGCCAATCCCGCGGTCCTCGAGGCTCACGGCCTGACCCTGGGCGATCTGAGCAAGGCCCTGTCCGCCGGCAACACCCTGGCTGCGGTCGGGCGGCTGGAGGACCATGACAAACTCTATCTTGCCCTGGTCGACAACCGCTTCCGCGGGGCGGAGCAGATCGGGGCCACCGTGGTGCAAAAAGGCCCGGCCGGCATCGTCCGCGTGGCCGATCTGGCCACCGTTACCCTCGGCCGGACCCCGCAGTGGATCCGTGTGACGGCCGACGGCCGCGATGCCGTCCTGCTCAACATCTTTCAGCAGCCGGATGGAAACACCGTCCAGATCGCCCGGGACGTGCGGCAAAAAATCCACGACTTTTCCGCCCAGCTCCCCGCCGGCCTGCTCATCGCCAACTGGTACGATCAGAGCGAGCTGATCATGGGTGCGGCCCACAGCGTCTGGGAGGCGGTGCTGATCGGCATCTGCCTCGCCGGGGGCGTCCTGTTCCTGTTTCTGCGCAACGGCAAGATCACCTTGATCGGGATGGTGTGCGTGCCCGCGGTGCTGGCGGCCACCGTGCTGCTGCTCAAGGTCATCCACAGCAGCTTCAATATCATGACGCTGGGGGGCATGGCGGCGGCCGTGGGCCTGATCATCGACGACGCCATCGTGATGGTGGAGCACATCATGCGCCGCCTGCGGGAGCAGCCCGGCCGGACGGGCCTGGTCTGGTCGGCCGCCGCCGAATTCACCCCGCCCCTGATCGCCTCCTCCCTCTCCACCGTCATCATCTTCGCGCCGCTCGCTTTCCTCTCCGGGGTCACCGGCGCTTTTTTCCAGGCTCTGTCGCTGACGATGGCGGCGAGCCTGGTGATTTCCTTCCTCGTCGCCTGGCTGGGCGTGCCCATCCTGGCGGAGCGGTTTTTGACCGCGGCGGACGCCGCGCACGAGGAAAGCGGCCGCTTCACCGGCTGGGTGCATCGCCGCTATCGCGGGATGATGCAGCGCGCCCTGGCCCGCCCGGTTCTCGTCCTGGCGGCGGTCCTGGTCCTTCTCGTCATCGGCTGGGTGGGGTACCGCGCGGTCGGGACCGGCTTCATGCCGTCGATGGACGAAGGTGGCTTCATCATCGACTACCGCGCCGAATCCGGGACCTCGCTGAGCGAAACCGACCGGCTGCTGCGCCAGATCGAAGTCATCCTCCAGGCCACGCCCGAGGTCGAGACGTACTCGCGGCGGACGGGCTCGCAGCTGGGGGCGGCCTCCGTGACCGAGGCGAACGAGGGTGACTTTTTCGTCCGGCTCAAGCCGCCGCCCCGCCGGGATATCGACGAGGTGATGGACGACGTCCGCACCCGGGTGCAAAAGAACGTCGCCGGACTCGACATCGAAATGGCCCAGCTGATGGAGGACCTGATCGGCGACCTCACGGCCGTCCCGCAGCCGATCGAAATCAAGCTTTTCTCCGACGATGGGGCCAAGCTGCTGAGCGCCGCCCAGGGGGTGAACGACGCCATCAGCAAGATTCCCGGGGTCGTCGACACGCTCAACGGCATTGTCCTGGCCGGCGACGCGCTCACGATCGTGGTGGACAAGCCGCGGGCGGCACTTGAGGGGATGGATCCCGATGCCGTGCGCTCGGCGCTGGACGATCTCCTCGAGGGCGCGACCACGGACACCAAGATCGAGCAGGATCCCAAGCTGATCGGCATCCGGGTCTGGATTCCCACCCGGGCCCGGGCGACGGCCGAGCGCGTGGCCAATCTGAGGCTGCGGGCCCCCGACGGCCATTTCTTCCCCTTGAAGCGGGTGGCGACCATCTCCGCCGTGGTGGGCCAGCCGCAGATCGACCGCGATGACCTGAAACGCATGATCGCGGTGACGGGCCGGATCAGCGGCCGCGACCTCGGTTCGACCGTGCGCGACGTGCAGGCGGTCCTGGCCCGGCCGGGCGTCCTCCCCACCGGGGTGTACGCGGTTTTGGGCGGAACCTATGCCGAGCAGCGGTCGGCCTTTGCCGGTCTCATGGCCGTCTTCGGCTCCGCCGTCGCCCTGGTCTTCCTCCTCCTCCTCTTTCTCTATGGCCGGCTGCGCGTCGCCTTCGCCATGCTGGCCGTGACCCTGCTGGCGCTATCGGCGGTCATGATCGGACTTTGGCTCACCCATACGGAGCTCAACATCTCCTCCATGATGGGCATGACGATGATCGTCGGCATCGCGACCGAAGTGGGAATCTTCTACGTCTCGGAATTGGTGGAGCTGCCGGCCGATCTTTCCGCCTCGGAGGCCCTGATCGCCGCCGGCATCAACCGGATGCGGCCGATCGCGATGACGACCTTTGCGGCCATCCTGGCGCTGTTGCCGCTGGCGCTCGGCCTTGGCGCCGGCTCGGCCATGCAGCAACCCCTGGCCATCGCGATCATATCCGGGCTGGTACTCCAAATGCCCCTGGTGCTGATTGTCTTGCCGGCGCTCCTCTCCAGTTTGGCGGCGGCCGATCTGAGGTCGCGCCGGCCGTGAAGACCGGGGCCAGCGCGGTTTCCTCGGCGGCCAAGGCCAGGACCGCCTGCTGATACCAGCGCAGATCCGTCAAATTGCGTTCCAGGATGTAGCCGTAGTCCGCGCCCGAAACGGGGTAGTTCTCGGTCCGCCGGTCGGGGTTGACGTTGTCGTGGGGCTCGACCGCTGGCAAGCAACCGCCGAAGACGGCCTGGAAGCGGGTCAGCGACCGGCTGAATTGCTCGGTCACGCCGACAAAGGCGAAGTCGCGGAAGGATTTTCCCGCCAGGTACCGGGTCGATTCGTTGCGCATCCATTCGAGATCGGCGAACTGGCGGAGGGTCAGCCGGTCGCGATGCAGCGCCTGGCAGCAGCCGTCGGGGATTTCAGGATGGCGGAGGAAAAAATAGTAGTTGGAGAGGACGCGTTCCACGGGGTGGCGCACCCAGGTGACCAGCCGGCCCTGCGGGAAAAGGTCGGCGAAGGCGTCGGCAAAGAAATGCCCGTGGATGCAGGCCGTGTCCGGCGGCACGAGGTCCGGCCGCGCCTGCTCCCGGGTGAAGATCGCTCCGTAATTGGCCCACATCCGGCGGCCGTAGATTCCCTCCAGGATATGGCGAAAGGTCGTTCCGGCGCACTTCGGAATGTGAATGCTGACCAGCATTGTTAAGAGGCTGTGACGCAAAGGGACCGGGCATGTTGCATGATGCCCCAAGGATAAGGTTTCATAATGGTGGGAGGCTCGCTGTATTAGAACGGCAATGGGCAATCGCTGCCCGGTCGGGCTTCATGACAAGGCAAGGGCACTTCCCCGCTACTGGACCGCGCGCGGGGCCAGCGCGTTGACGTTTGGATATTCCTGCCCGCATGCGCTGGACCCGGCCTATTTTCCCCCTGTTGGCCGCTGCAGAAGGCTAACTTTAGGCAGCCAGGGCGAAGGGTGGGATTGGCCCAGGCAGGCGTGAGGTGAATTTTCCACGGGAGGGGCGTTTGCATTGCAGTCACCCGCTCCAAGCGCAATTTCCGCCCGACAATGATCACCGATTTGGCAAAAAAGGCGGCCAGTTGACCTTTGGGCCAATTCGGGGAAGCTCCGGACAATGAGTTGGCCTCGCCCGTTTCTGTCCGTCTTGGCAGCGCTGGAAGGCCTGCTGGACCGCGGCCTTTGTCTCATCGGCGCCCTCCTTTTTTCCCAGGTCCCGGAATTCATCCAGCAATACGTCCAGCGCCTGGGCGGCCACTTGGACGAGGCCCGGCGGCAATTGGCCCAGCTTCGGGATACCGCCGCCCAGTCCGGCCTGACCCTCGACCAACTGACCGCGCGCACCTCGGCCGACTCCGACCGGGCGGTGGCGCAGCTGGGTTCCCTCCTCCACCGGGTGGCGGAGCGGGTGCAGGACCTGGCGACGGCGGAGGCGGCGATCCGCAACGCCTCGCTCTGGAGCCGGCCCTTTGTCTTCAGCCGTTACGTCGATCCGGCCATCGCCCGGTCCACCTGGGCGGTTTTCAAGCCGGCCGTGCCCACCACGATCGAGGGCTTGCTCTACGCCTTGGCCGGAATGCTCTTCATGCTCGCTCTCTATTACGGCGGGATCAAGGTCCCGTGCCGCCGCCTGCTGCGCGCCCGCCGGCGGCGGCTCCAGCCGGTAAATCCATCGACAGAGGCGGCTTGAAAACCTAAGGTTCGGGCCGTGCCTGCCAGCCTTACGGTCAACCTGGGAGAACGCTCCTATCCCATCCGCTTCGATCTCGATCTGACGGACGAGGTCCGGCGGTGCGTGGAGCAGTTGACCGCCGCCGGCCGCAAGGTGGTGGTTGTGACCGACCGCCATGTCGCCGATACGCAGAAGGAGCGGCTGGCCGCCATGTTCGGGGCCACGCCCGTGCGGCTGGCTCCCCCCGGCGAGAGTTCCAAGTCCGTGCCAGAATTCGGCCGGGTCCTGGATTTTCTGGCGGCCGAGGGACTCGACCGGGGCGGAGTGCTTTTCGCCCTCGGCGGCGGGGTGGTGGGTGACCTCGGCGGCTTCGCCGCCGCCTCCTACCTCCGCGGCATCGACTACTACCAGGTGCCGACGACCCTGCTCGCGATGGTCGACAGTTCGGTCGGCGGCAAGACCGGCATCAATTTGCGGGCGGGCAAGAATCTGGCCGGGGCCTTTCACCAGCCCCGGGGGGTCTTTATCGCCACGGACTTCCTGCGGACCCTGTCCGAGCGGGAGTTCGCGGCCGGGGCCGCCGAAGTGATCAAGTACGGCCTCCTGGGCGATGCGGGCCTCCTGGCCGAGTTGGAATCGGCCCGCTTGAGTGCCGCCCGGGCGGATTTGCCGGCGATCATCCGGCGCTGCTGCGCGATCAAGGCCCGGATTGTCGAGGCGGACGAGCGGGAGGAAGCCAAGGAGGGCGGCCGGGCCCTCCTCAACCTCGGCCACACCTTTGGGCATGCGATCGAGCAGGCTTCCGGCTACAACACCTATCTGCACGGCGAGGCGGTGGCGATCGGGCTCAGCGCCGCCGCCCGGTTGTCGCGCCAGCTCGGCCATCTGGGCGAGGCCGAGGTGGCCCGGGTGGAGGCGCTCCTGGCCGCCCAGGCCCGGGCCGGTGCGGCCCGCTTCATCATTCTTGAGTCGCTCGGCTCGGCCGTGGTTCGCTCCGGGATCGCCCCGGCCCTGGTCGAGGCTTGCTGGCGCGAAGTCGGCGCGGTTGACTAGGCGCCATGTCCGCAATCGACGAAGGCATTGTCCGGGAGTATTTTGAGCAAAACGGATTTTTCGTCCGGCAGGTGCGCAAATACCAGGTGCAGGCCCGGAAGAAGACGAGCGACGAGGAGATCGATCTGCTCGTCTACAATCCCTCCTGGCAGCGGGCCAACCGCCGCCCGGATTTCTTCCTTTTCGCGACCGAGCTACCCTTCATCCAGCGGGCGATCGTGGCGATCAAGCCCTGGCACACCGACGTCTTCACGCCGGCGGTCTTGAAGACCTCGCCCGAGAAGATATTCAGCTTCCTGGAGGAAAACGTCCTGAACGGGGTCAAGCGCTTCTTTCCCCCCGCCGAGCAGGACGCGGAGGACCACGATCTGACCAAGATCCTGGTGCTGCCCGCCCTCCCCACGGCCGAGCCTTTCCGCTCCCAGAGCATCGAGCTGCTCAAGGCCCGGGGCGTGGACGCGATCATTTCTTTCCGCTCCATGCTGCTCGACCTGATCGACAAGATTGAAACCAACCGCAGCTACGGCAAGAACGACGCTCTGCAGGTGATCCGCATCCTGAAAAACTACGACTTGTTCAAGGACACCCAGCTCGACCTGATCGGCAGCGAGCGCGGACGGGGGAAGGGCCCGCGCGCCGACGCCTGAGCGGGCTAGCGGCCCCGCGGGGCAGCCGGTAAAATCGCCTTGCAGCGCCCCCCCGCTTTGCCCCCCCTTGGGCCTCACCGGCATGCCGACCTCGATCCATCCCACCGCCCTCATTGAGCCCGGCGCCCAGCTCGGGCCCGATTGCGAGATTCACCCCTATGCGATCGTGAAGCGCTGGGCGCGCCTCGGCGCGGGGGTGGTGGTGCATCCTTTCGCCGTCGTGGGCGGGGATCCCCAGGACCTGAAATTCGACGGGGTGTCCGAGTCCTGGGTGGAGATCGGTTCCGGCACCAAGATCCGCGAGAACGTCACGGTCAACCGCGGCTCGATGGCGGGCGGGGTGACTCGAGTGGGGGAGAACTGCCTGCTGATGGCCGGCAGCCACGTGGCCCACGACTGCACGGTCGGGAACCGGGTCATCATCGCCAACGCGGTCCTGCTCGCCGGCCACGTCACGGTCGGCGACTACGCCATCCTCGGCGGCTGCGCGGCCATCCACCAGTTTGTCCGGGTGGGGGAGGGCGCCATGGTCGCCGGCGGGGCCCGGATCACCCTCGATCCGCCCCCCTTCACGATCGTGGCCGAGCGCGACGACCTGGCCGGCCTCAATCTGGTCGGCTTGCGCCGCCGCGGGGTCACCGGTCCGGCGATCGTGCAGCTCAAGGAGGCGTTTCGGATGGTCTGTACCCCAACGGGCAACCCGCGCGAGCAGGCGGCCGCCGCCCTCGCCGGCGGTGCCTTCTCCGCCCCGGAAGCGCGGCGGTTTCTGGAGTTTTTCGCCGGCGGCCAGCGCGGCTTTCCGCGCCGGCGGCGGGACAACCGCGCCGAAGCCGAGAAGGAAAGTTGAGCGCCCCCCTCGCCATCACCTGCGGCGATCCGGCCGGGATCGGCCCGGAAGTGGTCGCTGCCTGGCTCGCGGCCCACCCGGACCAAGCGGCCGGGACGGTGGTGATCGGCCCGGTCCGCTGGCTCGCGTCGCTGCCGCCGGGGACGACCAAGGTCCCCGTCGGCCTGGAAAATTTCGCCGCTACGCCGGGCCGCCCCGAGGCGGAAGGAGCCCGGGTCGCCTGGGCGGCCCTGGAGCGGGCGGCGGCCGGGTGCGCGGCCGGCGAATTCAGCGGCGTGGTCACGGCCCCGGTGAGCAAGGCCCAGCTCGCCGCCATCGGCTGGAAATTTCCCGGCCAGACGGAGTTCTTCGCCGCGCGCTGGGGCGGCGAGCCCACCATGGCCTTCTGCGGGGGCCGGATGCGCGTCGTGCTCCTGACCTGGCATATTCCCTATCGGGTGGTGCCGGAGCACCTGACGGCCTCCGCTTTCGAACGGGCGGTCCGCGCCGCCGCCCGGCTGGGCCGGGAGTACGGGGCACCCGTGCCCAGGATCGGGGTCTGCGGCCTCAATCCCCATGCGGGGGAGGGGGGGCTGCTCGGGTCGGAGGAAAAGGACATTATCGATCCGCTTCTGGCCCGGCTCCGGCCGGCCTATCCCGGTCTGTCGACGGCCCAGCCCGGGGATACGGTCTTTGCCCGGCATTTGCGGGGCGAATTCGACGTGGTCGTGGCGCTTTACCACGACCAGGGTCTCGGACCTTTGAAAGCGGTGGAGTTTGACGCTGCGGTCAATGTCACCCTCGGCCTGCCGCACCTGCGGACGAGCCCGGACCACGGCACCGCCTTCGGCCTGGCCGGCACGGGCCGGGCCGACCCCACCAGCTTTGCCAATGCCGTGGCCGTGGCCCGAAAACTGGCCAAGAGGGCCGATTGCAATTCCTAATCCTTTCCTGTAGTTTTGTCCCTAATGACCTCCGCCACCGCTGTCCTTGCCCCGCCCCCGGCCCCGCCGGAAGCGCCGCGGGAGGGCAATGAAAACCTGGTCCGTCTGACGGACCCGGCCGGGGTGAAAGTGCGGGCCCTGATCGCCCGGCAGCAGGAGGGCGAGTACCTCCGGGTCGCGATCAGCGGCGGCGGCTGCAACGGCT
>Ga0302319_10025035_pt1 | contig 10582 bp, 10 predicted proteins | sample Bog_T0_2_FD_203319 | JGI IMG/M metagenome (GOLD analysis project Ga0302319, IMG submission 203319) | Peat permafrost microbial communities from Stordalen Mire near Abisko, Sweden - Bog_T0_2 | ecosystem: Environmental > Terrestrial > Soil > Wetlands > Peat | place: Sweden: Abisko, Stordalen Mire... | reverse complement strand
CGCTATGGTTGCGGGCGGGGCGGCGGACGCTGGTGCTGGATCAATGCATAACTACTTCAGAACCGGCTTACTTAGCCAAACATGCCTTCCAGTTAGCGCAGGAGTTTAATAACTTCTATCATAAGCACCATATACTTACGGAAGAAGATCCGGCGCGGAAGACCTTCCTTCTTGCTACCGCTGCGGTGGCTCTGCGGGAACTGATTGTGGTGCTTGGCTGGCTGGGTATTGAGAGCCCTGAGGCGATGTAAACGACCCTCGGAATGTTGCATCAAAAGGTTGTGCTACATAGGGTAAAATGTGGCTTAAGTGGTCTCAAAACATGCGAAAGGTTGCAATCCATGGATGCGATTCTTCGAGACTTAGACCGTGGATTGCACCTTCTCGCATGTTTCGTAACCGCAGAATTGAGCTTTTAGAGGTAAAGGGTTGAGGAGAATTGAACGCTTTTGGGGGAGCTACACTGATTGCGCAGGTGTTATTGGCGCAAGCCATTGATTCTGTGTTGTTTATTTCAGATTTGTTTGCTATGTAGTAGCGCGCGGGTTTGAGTTTCTGAGAATGATTCGCCGCAGTGATCTCGACGGCAGTCCCGCAGGGGTTGAAACACATCTTTTTTATGGGCTTTGTCGGCACGACTAAAGTTATGCCCTGATACAACGCCCCTTCCAGATTTGTGTCAGCTATAAATCGCAGGCCTGCCGTCCGGTTGAGTTTTCCCTAAGCCTGCGAGAAGCTGCGGGCCCACTCTAATATGGAGCGGACGGCTACGCCGCTGGGGCCTTTGGCGATCCAGGGTTTGGAGTCTTCGAGCCAGGCGAGGCCGGCTATGTCGAGGTGAATCCAAGGGGTGTCTTCGGCGAAGACTTTTAGGAACTCGGCGGCGGTGATTGCGCCACCGTGACGGCCGCCGGTGTTCTTGATGTCGGCGATGTCGCTCTTTATTTGCTCAGCGTATTCGTCGCCGAGGGGGAGGCGCCAGAACTTTTCACCTGAGATTGTGAGGGCGGCATTGAACTTTTCCCAGGTCTCGTCGTTGTTGGAGAAGCCGCCGGCATTGGTGATGCCGAGGGCTACGACGCATGCGCCGGTGAGGGTGGCGGCGTCGATTAGATGGGTTGCGCCGAGTTGGCGAGCGTAGGTTAGGCCGTCGGCGAGGACGAGGCGGCCCTCGGCGTCGGTGTTGATGACATCAATGGTTTTCCCCGACATGGCTGTCACCACATCGCCGGGCTTATACGCCTTGCCGCTGGGCATATTTTCCGCCGCGCAGACGATGCCGATGACGCGGACCTTGGGTTTGAGCAGTGCGATGGCGCGCATGGCGCCGAGCATGGCTGCGCCGCCGGCCATGTCGTACTTCATCAGCTCCATCTTTTCGGAAGCCTTAATGCTTATGCCGCCGGTGTCGAATGTAATTCCCTTCCCGACGAGGCCGAGAACTGGGCCTTCGGTTATGCCTTCCGGCTCGTATCGGAGAACGATGAGGGCGGGGGGTTCCTCTGAGCCTTGGGAGACGCTCCAGAATGCGCCCATTTTTAGTTCGTGGAGTTTTTCGGTGGAGAAGACTTCGCAGGGCAAGCCGACATCTGCGGCCATGGCGGCGGCGCGTTGGCCGAGGATGGTGGGGGTGAGCTTGTTGCCGGGCTCGTTGACGAGGGCGCGGGTGAAGTTTTGGCTGTCGCCGATGATGACGCCTTCGGCGAATGCGGCCTGGAGGGCTTCGTGGTCGGCATTGCCGGAAGCCGCGATGGTGAACGACTGAACGCTGAGGTCTTTGCGGTCGCTGCGGTAGGTGTCTGGATCGAGATCGCCGATGAGGGCGCCTTCGACGGCGGCGCGGACGCAGGGTCCGGGGGGGAGGAATTCGGCTTCCGGGAGGGCAAAGACCAGGTCGCGAATGGCGCGGGGCTTGGTAAAGCGGACGGCGGTTCCGGCAGCGTTGCGAACGCTGTGGGCGGTGGCTTTGGCCTGCTTGCCGAGACCGACAATGAGGAGACGCTTGGCGGCTAGACCGGCGGGGGCGTGGAGGAGCAGGGTCTCGTTGGCGCCGGCCTTGAATTCGCCGCCGGCGAGGAAGGCGGCTGCGGCGGATTTTACGGCCTCGTCCGCGGTGAGGAGGACGGGGATGGGTTTGGCGTCGGGGGCTTTGGAGGTCTGGGTGTCTACGGCGAGGACGGCGAGGAGTTCGGTTGCGATGCCAGCGGGGGTGGCGAAGGAGAGGTCGGTACGCATAGAAGCATTATTTCACTTGGCGATCAAGGGGGCATTTTGAATCCGCCCATGCATTCCTTTGTGTCATGCGCCTCCAGAATGTCATTAGTGCGTGAATGTGACATAATATGGAGAAGGGAGCACCATGACCTCAACTGTCACGAAGCCGACGACCGCGAAAACCAAGGTCAATCAGAATGGGCGCATTGTGATTCCCGTCGCGATCCGGGAAGAGCTGGGCATCAAGCCCGGCGACATGCTTCTAATGGAAGTGAAGGATGGAGTTCTAAGGCTAGAAAGTTTCGACACCCGCCTGGCGCGCATTCAGGATGAACTGGTGCAGTTGGTTGGGCCGGACCGGATGCTTTCAAATGAGTTGATTGCCGAGCGGCGCGCGGAGGCCTGGCGCGAACAGGTAGAGGCAGACCGGGAGCGCGAGGCCATGGTGGATCAAAAGAGAAGGGTTGGCTGAAGTGCCGAGCGAGGTTGTACTTGATGCGTCCGCGGTGTTGGCGCTGCTGAAGCGGGAGCCGGGGGCGGAACGGGTGCGGGTAGTTCTGGACCGGGCCATTCTTGGTGCCGTAAACGTGGCCGAGGTGCAGAGCAAGCTGGTCGATTTAGGCCTAAGTCGTGACGCAGCTGAAGCGAGAATCCGCTTTCTCGGCTGCACAATTTTTGCACTCAACGAAGATCAGGCAATTGAGGTCGGTTCGCTGATCGCGCAGACGCGGAGTTTCGGGCTGTCGCTTGGTGACCGGGCCTGTTTGGCGCTTGCGATTGAGCGCAAAGCAACCGTCTACACCACGGACCGAGTCTGGAAGAACCTGGATTTGGGGATTGAGATTGAAGTGATTCGGTGAATCTGTGGGCTCCGCGAAGGCGTTGAGCCCTTACCGCCCCATTTTGTGTTTGCTGGCATTTACGGCGGCTCTTGCTTCGCGGTCGCCTTCGCGGCGCTTCTCGGTTTCGCGCTTGTCCCAGTCCTGCTTGCCTTTGGCTACTGCCAGCTCGCACTTTACACGGCCGTGGCGGAAGTAAAGGCGGGTGGGAATGAGCGTATGTCCTTTGATCTGCGTCTTGGTTAGTAGCTTGCGAACCTCTTCGCGGTGCAGCAGCAGTTTGCGCGTGCGGGTGGCGTCGTGGTTTGCAATGTTTCCATGAGAATAAGGGCCGATATGTACGTTGAGCAGAAACGCTTCGCCATCCTTGATGAGGCCGTAGGAGTCTTTGAGGTTGGCCTGACCCTCGCGGATGGATTTGACCTCGGTGCCGCGGAGAGCGACGCCGGCTTCGAATTTTTCGAGGAGGAAGTAGTTATGGCTGGCCATGCGATTGTGCGCGGCATCCCGCTCACCGGAAGCCACGGGATCGCGGGGCTTGATGGGCTTTTGGGGGCCGGTGGGGGTCGGCTGGACGATTACGTGACTGGTTTGACGCGCCATATCAGAGCAAACTCGAGTCTCTATCCTAGCATCGGACTAGGCATCGGAGTGGTTATACGTAACTACGGGACAGCTCAGCCTGAGACAGCGGGGCTTTGCTAAAATGGAGCAGCGCCGAGGGCGGAAGTCCGCAAGCGGGATTTCAATCACAAATTATGTCGCGGGCGGCGATGGCAGCAGCCTAAACGATGGCAGCCTAAATATGTTCGCTGCGGAATGTGCGACTGGCATGTCGATTCTCCAAATGGTATTTCTCGGAGCAGAACCGCTGAGTGGTTTCTTAAAGAGAAAGCCACCTTATAAAGAGTTGGAAGGGGCACCTGAATTGGAGATCGGCTCAACGACTCGCGGGAATTCTATGAACCTTAGTGTTTTATTTCAGAGCTCTGACGGGGCTGCTGATTCGGGATCTTCGGACAACGCGAAGAGCAGAAGCAGGTCCTTCGACTCGCTACGCTCGCTCAGGATGACAAGCTGTTGGCGGATAGCGGTATTGGCGCTGCTGGTGATGGTGGGTCTGGCGGGTACGGGGCTGCATGCGCAGTCTGCCCGGACAGATTTCAAGCGCGGGCAGAATGCCGAAGCGCGCGAGGACTACGATGCGGCGGTCGACCTGTACGAGAAGGCGATGGCCAAGGCCCCCAAGGATATTACGTACAAGACGGCGCTTTACAGGGTGAGGGTTTCTGCTTCTTCGGCTCACATGGCGAAGGGGCGCAAGCTGATGCTGGCCGGCGATGAGCAGGGTGGGCTGACGGAGTTTCTGCACGCTTCAGAGATCGACCCGGGGAACGAGGCTGCGCTGCAAGAGATTGCGCGCATCCGCCAGAAACACGGGGAGGTCATGGCGCAGGGCGAAACCAGCCTGACCGAAGATGCGGGCAAGCGGGCGGAGATGGACTCGATGGCTTCGCCTGTTGAGTTGAAGCCGCTGTCGAACGAGCCGCTGACGCTGCACATGACGGAAGATGCGAAGACGATTTATCAGGCAATTGGGAAGGCGGCGGGTATTAATGTTCTATTCGACCCGGACTACACCTCAAAGCGAGTGCAGGTGGACCTGGCGAACATGACCCTGCTGGATGCGCTGCGAGTTGTGGGAACCATGTCGAACACGTTCTGGCGCCCGATCACGTCGAACACGATTTTTATAGCGGCCAATACCGTGACCAAGCGCCGGGAGCAGGACGAGCAGGCGGTGCAGACGTTCTACCTGAGCAACGCATGGCAGCAGAACGACCTGAACGATGTGCAGACGGCGTTGCGCAATGTGCTGACCGGACCCAACTTCAAGGTGTACGCGGTGCCGAGCCAGAACGCGATTGTGGTGAAGGGAACTCCGGACGAATTGCAACTGGCGCAGATGCTGATTGACGATTTGGACAAGGCACGGGCTGAAGTTGTGGTTGATATTGCGGTGCTGGAAGTGAGCAAGAACTGGGAACGGACCCTGGGCATTCAATGGCCCAGCAGCGTTGGAGCTGCGATTCAGCCGCCTTCGAGCAGCAGCAGCAGCAGCAGCACGACCTGCCCGACCGGCAGCACGACTTGCACTGCGTCGAGCACTGGCACAACGCCAACGCTTTACAGCCTGGCGCACCTGCAGGCATCGGACTTTGCGGTGACGGTTGGTTCGGCGACGGCGAATCTTCTGCTGACCGACGATAATACAAAGGTTTTGCAGAACCCGCGCATACGGGCCACGGACGGGCAGAAGGCGACGATGAAGATCGGCGAGAAGATCCCGATCGCGACGGGGTCATACCAGACGGGTGCTGCGACGGCGGTGGTGAGTTCGCTGGTGAATACGCAGTTCACCTATCAGGATGTGGGTGTGAATATTGAAATGACGCCCACGGTTCACTACGACCACGATGTAACGCTGAAGATCAAGATCGATGTGTCGACGCAGAGCGGATCGGTGACCATTAGCGGCGTGACCGAGCCGATTCTGAGCCAGCGCGTGGTGGACCAGGTGATCCGGTTGCGCGAGGGCGAGGCGAGCATTCTGGGCGGGATTCAGGACAAGCAGGAATCGATTAACTGGTCGGGGATTCCGGGATTGAGTTCGATTCCGGGGCTGAAGTACCTGTTTGGGTCGAAGGACCACACGATCCAGGATGACGAGTTGGTGTTCCTGGTGGTGCCGCACATTGTTCGCACGCAATCGCTGGATCGGGCGAATTTGCGGACCGTGGATCTGGGTGTGGGGCAGACGATTGAATTGCGGCATGTGCCGGTGCAGACCATTCTGAATGAGACGGGACATTCTTCGGACGCGACTCCGGGCGATGGTTCAGCACCTTCCGGTTTGGCCCCACGGCCCGCACCTCCGGTATCGTCGAATATCGGCGTCGTCCCCGGACAAAGCGCAGTTTCGGCTGCGCCGGCGGCGTTGGCGCAAATGAGCCAATCCGCGGATGCAAACTCTTACCAGGCCAACAACAACCTGCGGGGGGATGCTGGGCAACCGACTGGACCGCATCCGCCTGCGCGGAGTGGCCAAGTAAACGTGATGCTTAACGCGCCATCCAGCCCCGTTTCTGTGGGAACCACTTTCCAAGTGCCGGTGGTGCTGACGGGCGGCACGGATATTGCTTCAGTGGCGTCGCAGATTCAGTACGATCCGGCGAGGTTGTCGCTGGTGAACGTGAGCGGCGGGAATTTCCTGAACCGCGATGGGCAGTCCGCGGACCCGATTCACAGTGACCCGGAAGGCAAGGGCACGCTGACGGTGAACGCCTCTCGGCCACCGGGGACGACCGGGGTGAACGGTGCCGGCGTGGTCTACGTCCTTAGTTTTCAGGCGAAGTCCGCGGGACAAAGTACGCTGGTTCTGACCCGGGCAGGGGTGGCGAATAGCGCGCACCAGACTGTACCGGCACAGGGTTCGCAAGCGAATATTGTGGTGAAATAGGGTGGTGAAATAAGCTATGGGGTTGTTATTTTCCACTTCCGCATTGCGCAAGGATCGGGATCGGCGACCGATCCGGAACGACGGGGCTGGTCCGTCCGCAGGCGAGCGTGGTCTGACCCTGGTGGAACTGATTGTGACAGTAGCCATTCTGTCGATTCTTGCTTCGGCGGCCGTGCCTATCGCGCGGTTCCAGGTGAAGCGCGTAAACGAGCGTGAACTTCGACGCGACTTGTGGGAGATGCGCGACGCGATTGACGCATATAAAGACGCGGCGGACAAGCATGCATTCCAGACCAAGGTGGACACGCAGAATTATCCACCGGACCTGGAGACGCTGGTGACCGGGGAAGATGTGATGGGGAAGAAGTTGAAGTTTCTTCGCCACATACCGGTGGATCCCATGACTGGGAAAGCGGAGTGGGGTTTGAGGTCGATGCAGGATGATCCGACGTCGGACTCGTATGGTGGGCAGAGTGTTTTCGATGTGTATTCGAAGTCACAGGGGACGGCGCTGGACGGAACGAAGTATTCGACGTGGTAGCCCGGTGCAGGCAGTAGAGAGGTAAAAAGTGGGCAGGATTAATAAACAAAACGCGGGTTTTACGCTGGTGGAGCTGATGATTGTGATGGCGATCATCGGCGTGCTCGCGGTGATTGCCGTGCCCAGCTATATAAGTGCGATCCGCCACGCGAGGGAGGCTGTATTGAAAGAGGACCTCCATATTCTGCGGGATGCGATTGATTCCTATACTATGGACAAGCAGAAGGCACCGCAGTCGCTGGAGGATTTGACTCAGGACGGTTACCTGAAGACGATTCCGGAAGACCCGATGACCCACAGCAAGGACACGTGGGTGACGAACACTAGCGATGCGATGTATTCGCTGGACCAGACCGACCCCGGTATCGACGATATTCACTCCGGCTCGGATGAAACACCTCCGGACGGTGGCGAGCCTTACAATACTTGGTAAGACCCAAAAGACAGGGGATAGACAATGAGTGTAGGACGGCTTGATCGTCTTGTTTTGTGCTTGATTGTGTTGTTCCTGGGTTCGATGACCGTGTTTGGGGGTTATTCCCAATTCGGCTATGCCCAGGCGCCGGCGACAAAAACTGTGACTATCCGGATGATCGATGCCAGAACGGGTCAGATGATTCCGACTTCGGACTTCCTGGTTCGGATCGACCATCAGGAAGAACTGCACGGGAACTGGGCAAAGCAGAACGAGGACGGTTCGGGAAAACTGACTTTGCCGGCGGACGCACAGATTCTCACCGTGGAATCGAAGTACGACTCATCCACGACCCTGTATGTGAATTGCGACAGCGTACGAGACAAGCCAGAGCCCGTCCCTCACTGGTACAACATCTCTGAGATTCGCGCCTCAGGCGTGGCGGCGCCGAACGAATGCAGCAAACATACGACTGTGGCTAAGCCCGGCGAGTTTGTGTTCTTTGTGCGGCAGCGCAACTGGAAAGAGCAATACAAGGATTTTCAGTAGGGATGGGACGGCCGTTTCAACCGCGGAAAGAATGCTCTCTTGGCTGCTGATCTCACGACTACCTCTACGGTGAGCTTGCCTCCACCGGAATTCACAATTCAGGTTGCTCATTTTTATTCGAGCCTGGCTTCGCTTGCTCACACGGCTTCAGGACTGGGCATGGAGAAGAACCTGGGCGGACAGCTTTTTTACGCGGGCCTTCTGGATCCCGAGGGGCGGGCAATGGTGACGGCGGCCAATATTGCTGGGGCAGCCTCGCTGGCAGTCGAGCCCGATTTGGCCACGCAAAAGTCGGCGCTTCGCGATGGGGTGGTGGATTTTCTGGTCAATTCGCTCGATGAAGCATTGCGTATATTGAAGAACCAGATTCGCAAAGGGGAGACGGGGGCCGTGTGCATTGGCGCCGCTGCGGAGGCGGTGCAGGCGGAGATGCTGGAGCGCGGGGTGCTTCCGGACCTGGTTCGCACCGTTGAATCGGGGCCGGATTCGCCGTTTGTCGAACAGGGGGCCCGGCGGATTCCTGCTCTTGTAATTGACGGCGGCGTGGAGATGGTCGCGTGGTCCGTAGCAAGCGCGCCGGCGCAGTGGTTGCCGAAGCTGGATGCGATTGCTATGGATTGTGTTCCGGATGAGGATTGGAAATCGCGGCGGTGGCTGCGGCTTTCTCCTCGGTACCTGGGGCGCGGTGCCAAGGGTGTGAGGGTGCTGTTTTGCGATCACGCTGTGGGCGCGGAATTTGTGCGGCGGGTGCGGGATGGCGTGGATCGGGGGGAGATTCCGGTTGGGGTGGAGGTTCTGGTTGGGAGGCTGGGGAAGCTGCGGGACTACCGGTTTGCGCCGAAGGATTCAGAGTCTGCGGAAAAAGACTTGCATTCCGAACCCGGGGGCTAAAGCCGCAATCATCTTATTAGCATTATTGGCACGACTGAAGTCGAGCCCCTTCGCACATCTACGTCCCGCCTGGGTATTCACCAACCCGTAAAGTAACTCCCTGTTACAGAGGATCTTGTACCAGGTTGGTTAGCTTTGGAGTTCCGCTGCGGCTTCGATTCTTGTCCACAATTCTTTGATTCCGGTGCCGGTTTTGGCGGAAACCGGGAGCAGGTCGTCCACTTCAAGTCCCTTTTTGAGGGCCAGGAGGTTGCGGGTGCGCTCATTGCCGCTTAGGCGGTCAATTTTTGTGGCGACTACGGCGAAGTCGCGTCCGGCGGCTCTTAGCCAATCGATTAGCTGGTGGTCGCTCTCTTGCGCGGGGACGTTGGAATCGACGAGGCAGACGCAGAGTTTGAGCGTGGAACGGATGGCGAGGTAGGGCTCGATGAAGGCCGGCCAGCCTGCGGAAATTGACTTGGAGATTTTGGCGTAGCCGTAGCCGGGGAGGTCGGCAAATGCGAGGCGCGGGTGCTGACGGGGGTCGAGCAGGGCGAAGAAGTTGATGGCGCGGGTGCGGCCGGGGGTGGAGGAGACCTTGGCTGTTTTTTCTCCTACCAGCTCATTGAGCAGGCTGGATTTGCCGACGTTGGAGCGGCCGAGGAAGGCGATCTCCGGCACGGACGGAGCGGGAAACTGCTCGGCGGCCATGGCGGAAAGAAGAAATTGTGTCGTATAGCGCATAGGTGATCGGAGAGAACTGGAGCGTGGGTCTGCGAGTGGGAAGAAGGCAGGCTGTACTCAGGATACAGGAACGGGCTCGACGAAGACGGCTTCGATGCGCGGGAGTCGGAGGCCGAGGGTGATGCTGCGGAGGACCATAAACGAGACGAGCGCGCACCATAGGCCGTTGTTGCCGAAGGCGCGTTCGAGGAGCACGGCGAGGGCGAGGTAGCCGAGGAATGCGACCAGCATGGAGTTGCGGAGGTCGTGGCCGCGGGTGGCGCCGATGAAGATGCCGTCAAGCTGGAAGGCCCAGACGGAGACGATAGGCATGGCGATGGCCCAGGGCAGGTAGCGGAGAGCGATGAGGCGGATGGGGTCCTGGTCAGTGAAGATGCGGATGAGGGCGGGGCCGGAGACGAGATAAGCGAGCGAGATGAGGAGCGCTACGACGCCTGCGGCGAGGGTGGAAGCGCGGAGGACGGCGCGATAGTCTTTGCGGCGTTGTGCTCCGATGGATTCGCCGACGAGGGCTTCGGTTGCGTTGGCGAAGCCGTCGAGTCCGTAGGCGGCGATGTTATGCATGTTGAGCAGGACCGCGTTGGCGGCGAGGACGGCGTCGCCGGCGCGGGCTCCGGAGCGGGTGAACCAGGCGTAGGCGGCGACCATGCTGAGAGTGCGCAGGAACAGGTCACGATTGAGCGCGAAGAGGTGGCGGAGGCTGGGGCCGTGGATTACGTCCTGCCAGCGGATGGGTTTGGAGGGTACGTTGGGGAGGTCGTGGCTGCGGGTTAGGATGCCGGATTGGAGCGTGATGATGAGGCCCATTGCGAGGCCGGCGTAGTCGGCGAGGACGGTGGCGGTGGCGATGCCGGAGACGCCCCAGTGGAGCTTCGTGACAAGATAGAGGG
>Ga0302319_10025034_pt1 | contig 10582 bp, 6 predicted proteins | sample Bog_T0_2_FD_203319 | JGI IMG/M metagenome (GOLD analysis project Ga0302319, IMG submission 203319) | Peat permafrost microbial communities from Stordalen Mire near Abisko, Sweden - Bog_T0_2 | ecosystem: Environmental > Terrestrial > Soil > Wetlands > Peat | place: Sweden: Abisko, Stordalen Mire... | reverse complement strand
CGTGGGCGTATACACCGAGACGGCTATTGTAGGCCAGATACCAACCCACGTGGTCCGGATCATCATAAATCACGATTGGATCAGAATCCCAGAGCCAGCCGCTGCAAAAGGCGACATCGAAGGGCGCAACACTCCAAGCCCAGCCATTGAACCAGAAGCGGCCTGGACCGCCACCGCCCAGATGCCAGATATGACCTCGTCCAATGCCGCCGGTGAAGCGACCGTGCTCCCAAGGATGATCGAGATGATAATTGGCGTCGTTACGTCCTGTGTCATGACCAACCCACTGACCGTTGTTGTGAACGTGAGGCGCTTCCGGGTGGCCTTCGCGGTCGGGGTGACCCGCTTGCGGAGCTTGGGGGTGAGGATTTCCAGAAGGGTGCGGAGCCGGTCCATGAGCCGGGACGAAACCGCCGCCTACTCTACCGCCGCCACCATGTGCTCCACCGCCGTGTTCTTCGCCGCCATGCTGGGCCAAAGTGAATGAAGCAGTGGCCATGGCCAAACCCGCCACGGTTAGAATCCGTAGCAAAAAATCTGTCTTGTACTTGGACATTCTTTACCTCTCCTCTCTAACAGACGCTGTATGGACTGCGAGGGTAACTGTCCTTAAAAGGGCTTAATCATGAAGCGGTGTTTAGTTCCGCTTGGCAGGGGCCTGTTCTTTGGCCAGTTTGACGCGGGCGCTATCAAGCTTCTTTTGCACCTTGGCGATCTCATCGGGCTCCATATCTCCAGGAGCGCTGGAATTATAGGCTTTCAACGAAGACTGCCATTGTGAAATCGCAAGCTTCAACTTGCCCTCTTTGAAATAGACATCGCCCATGTGGTCATGAATGGTGGGGTCTTTTTCGGCACTTAATTGGAGCGAGCGGGTCAGCTGCTGTTCGGCCTCGTCCAGCTTGTTGAGGCGGAAGTAAACCCAGCCGAGACTGTCGAGAAAGGCATAATTGCCTGGTTCCAAATCAACGGCGCGCTTGATATAGTCTTGCGCTTCGGGTAGGCGAACGTTTTGATCGGCCAGCATATAGCCGAGATAGTTGAGCGCGGAGGCGTTTTTGGCGTCCGCGTCAAGCACACGGCGAAATTCCTTCTCAGCCAGGTCGAATTTCTTTTGGCGTTCGTAGAGGGCACCGCGGCTGAAGAAAATCGAAGTGCGCTCCTTATCGTCTTTAGCCAGCTTTTCGGCGGCATCGAGAGACTTGGCTGCTTCCGAATAGTTGTGGCCGCGCTCATAGAGTTCAGCGCTTTCTAAATCCACTGCCATCTCGTTCTTGTTGGTGCTTAACTTGCGCAATTCGGCAACGGCGGCATCGGTCTTGCCCTGATCGGAAAACAGTTGTGCGCGCGCGCTACGAATTTCTGTGCTATCGGGGAAACTGGTCACAGCGGCATCGGCTTCCTGTTGCGCCTTGGCGTAATCGTGAGCCTCGCGGTGGGTATCGATGATCTCTGCCGCTCCCTTGGCTGAGAGGTTGTTATCGACGGCGATCATTTGCTTGTAAGAATCAACCGCAAGGTCGTATTGAGTGTTGCGGCGATATAAGTTCGCCAGTTCGTCAAGCAGTTGCGCATGCACCCTGGGATCGCTGTTCGGCTTGGCCACCGAATCGATTACGCCCTTCATAGCAGTGATGGCTTCTGGCAGTTTTCCTTCGTCGGCTAGGAGAGAAGAGTCCGCTTGGCGAACGTCGGGACTGTATTTATCGATTTCCTTCGCCTTGTCCAAATAGCGGCGGGCCTCTTCCAGGTTGTGCTGTTCCTGGCGAATTTGCGCCATCCGTGTGTACGCTTCGGCATCGAGCGGTTTGGCGTCAGCAATCTGCTGATAGGACTTGATAGCTTCGTCGAAATTCCCAAAAATGGCTTGCGCGCGTGCAGCGGCGGTCAGAAACTCCAACTGACCTGGTTCGAGCTCGAAGGCTTTTTGATAGGCGCTGGCGGCGAGATCGTATTTCTTTACTGTTTCGTAGTTTTGGCCTAACAAGTAGTACGCTCTGCCGGAAGGATTCTTGGTAGCGAGGCGCTCCAGAAGTTCAGTGGAAGCATTGGTATCGCCGCGTTCGCCGTAGATGCCGGCTAGACCAGCTAAGGCGTCTTCGTTGTCAGGCTCGATGACGAGCGCTTTCTTGAACGCTGCTTCGGCGTCGACGGAATTTTCCAACAGACGGTCGAGGCTTCCGACCATGATGAGGGCTTCCATGTCCTTGGGGTCTTTGTCGGCGATGATTTGAAATTGTTCCAGCGCGCGTTTGACCATGCCTTCGTTGGGACGGCTTTGACCGTCGCCGCCAATCTGGCTGCGGTAGATGTGGGCCAACACGCGATGGGCGTTGAGCTGATTTGGATTGGCTTTGAGAGCGTTCTGCGCTTCTTCGACGGCGTCTTTTACACGGCCGGAAGCGAGATAGAGTTCAGCAATATCTTCCACCAGAAAATCGGCTTCTGGATCTTCTTTCATGGCCAAACGAAAGTTTTCGATAGCCTTGTTGAGATAGTCGCTGCGGTTGCCGTAAGAGGCTGCCATCTCGGCGTAGAGATGCCCCAGTGAGTAATGGTAATAGGCTGCGGCCTTAGGCGAGCTTGCCTGTTTGGTGGCGGGCGGCAGAGCAGGATTTTCGGATTTCTGCGCGGCGTTGGCCGGCAGAGTTGCCGCCGCGAGCCCGGCGGTTAGAAAACATTTGGCTGTCAGCGAACTAAAGTAAGAGTGGGGCATTCAACTACTTTGTTATTAGACGTATGGTCGAAACGTCCGAGTGTAGACGTTGATCCACTTTGAGTATAACCCTGAAACAATGACGCGGCGTGATTGACAACCATCCATTAATAGCGGTTGTGGGCCCCACAGGCGCCGGCAAGAGCGAGATCGCACTACGGCTAGCTGCTATTTTTAATGGCGAAATTGTCAATTGTGATTCCGTGCAGGTGTACGAAGGGCTCGAAATCGGCTCGGCCAAGATTAGGGCAAGCGAGCGGCGTGGGATTCCCCATCATTTGTTAGATGTGGTTCCGCCGATGGGCGAAATGACCGCCGGCGATTATGCGCGAGAGGCAACGGTAGTTTTGGCAGGGATAAAGGAGCGCAGCGCATTACCTATCGTGGTGGGTGGGACTGGATTCTATTTGCGAGCGCTGCTAGATGGATTGTCCCCCGCGCCGACGCGCAATGCCAAGTTGCGTGAGCGGCTAGCTGGGTTGGCGGCGCGGCGGCCAGCGGCTCTTCACCGCTTTCTGAAGAAATGTGATGCCGGCGCGGCGGAACGCATTCATCCGAATGACCATCAGAAGCTGATGCGGGCCATTGAAATGGGGGGAAATGGTAAGGAAGCTCGACAGGGCTTGCGGGGCTTTCGGGTGTTGAAAATTGGCCTGAATCCGGATCGAACAAAGCTTTATGAGAGATTGAACCGGCGTAGCGAATGGATGTTTGCAAATGGTTTGGTAGAAGAGACGCAGGCGCTTTTAGCGAGCGGTGTTCCGGCAAACGCTAAGGCGTTAGGGACGCTCGGCTACAAGCAGGCGGTCGCAAAAGTTCAACAACGAATGAGTTTGGAGGAGGCGATTGCGGAGTGCCAACTGCTGACCCGGCATTATGCCAAGCGGCAGTTAACTTGGTTTCGGGGCGAGGCTGAAATGAACTGGCTCTCTGGATTTGGGGATGAGGAAGGCGTGCAGGCGGCGGCACAAGGGTTGGTGAGTGCGTTTTTGGCGGCTACCAGCGTTTGAGGCCTTTTTGGCCGATGTCCTTGCGGTAATGCATCCCGGCGAATTGGATTTTGCTTGCCGCTAGATAGGCAGCATCGATAGCGGCCTGCAGTGTCTCGCCACTGGCGGTCACGCCAAGAACGCGGCCGCCGTTAGTAACAAGTTGATCGCCGTTCATCTTGGTTCCGGCATGGAAGACTGTGGCGCCGGTGGCTTCGGCAGCGGTAATCCCGCTGATAGCATCACCTAAACGTGGTGCTTCCGGGTATCCTGCGGCAGCCAGAGTGATACAGGCCGAACAACCGGTGCGATTTGGGCGGGTAATGGTACCCCCGGCACCAGTCATGAGGCTGAGTACTTCTACCAGATCGCCTCCATAGTTGTGCAAAATGGCCTGAGTCTCCGGATCGCCCATGCGGACGTTGTATTCGAGGATTTTGGGGCCATCCGCAGTCATCATCAGGCCGGCGTACAGAAAGCCGCTGAAGGGAGTTCCGTCTTGGCGCATCTGCGCAAGGGTTGGCTCTATGATGCGGTCGATGATGAGTTCCGCTTGATCGAGGGTGAGAATGCGCCAATCGGCATAAGCGCCCATTCCGCCGGTATTAGGGCCCTGGTCATTATCGAAGACGCGCTTGTGATCTTGGGCAGGGACAAACGGTACAAGAAGTTGGCCATTGGTGACGGCGATGAAGCTGACCTCCTCCCCATCGAGGAATTCCTCAATGACCAAGTTGGGCCCGAGCTTTTGAACCGCTGTTTGCGCTTCGACCCCATTCTGGGCGATGACGACGCCTTTGCCGGCGGCGAGACCATCGGCTTTGATCACGACAGGCAGGTCGAACTTCTTCAGTGCAGACAGCGCATCCTCATAAGTTGATACTTGCTGCGAGCGGGCGGTGGGTATGCCGGCGCGCTCAAAGAATTGCTTGGCGAAGATCTTAGAGCCTTCCAGGCGGGCGGCGGCTTGGGTGGGACCGACGATCCGCATGCGGCGCTTACGAAACTCATCGACGATACCTTCGACCAAAGGAGCTTCTGGCCCGACGATGGTCATGTTGATTAGCAGCGCTTGGGCCATGTCGGCGTAACCAGAAACGCCGCCGCTTGGGACTGGAACGCAGGTGGCGATCTGAGCAATGCCAGGATTGCCGGGGCTGACCCAGATACCGGTAACCTTAGGCGATTTCCGCAAGCGCCAAGCGAGAGCATGTTCGCGGCCACCGCCGCCAATAATAAGTATCTTCAAGTCTTTGTACTCCAGCTAGAATAGCGAATAGCACACCGGTGCACTCCCCCAAAATGCAAAAGAAGTATGACGTTGTTGTTGTAGGCGCTGGACATGCTGGTTGCGAGGCGGCTCGAGCTTGCGCTCGGCTTGGCCTGCATGCCGCCATGGTCACAATGAATATCGACCTGATTGCGCAGATGTCCTGTAATCCGGCGATTGGGGGCATTGCCAAAGGGCATTTGGTGCGGGAGATTGACGCGCTGGGCGGGGTGATGGGCGAACTGACCGACGCTGTCGGGATTCAGTTCCGACTGCTGAATACCAGCCGTGGGCCAGCGGTTTGGTCGCCCAGGGCGCAGTGCGACAAAAAACAATACCGGATCAGGATGCGCCAGTGGCTGGAAAACGAACCCAATTTGCGGATCTTGCAGGCGGAAGTGGGCGAATTACTCTTCGAACCCACCGATAACGGCAAGCGGCGGATTGTGGGAGTGCGTCTGAAGGATGGCCGCGATCTGCTGACGGATGCGGTGGTGGTAACGACCGGGACGTTTTTGAACGGTCTGGCCCATATCGGGGAACAGAAGAATGCCTGCGGGCGGAGTGGCGAGGCGCCCTCGAATACGCTCGGTGCCCAGCTTAGAACCTTGGGCTTACAGTGGACGAGGCTGAAGACCGGTACGCCGCCCCGTCTGGATGGGCGGACGATTGAGTGGTCGAGGTTCGAAGAGCAGCCAGGCGATGCGGTGCCGACGCCGTTTTCGTTCCTAACGGAGAAGATTGAGCGGGAGCAGATCTGCTGCCACTTGGCCTATACCACTGAGGAAACCCACAAGATTCTGAGCGATAGCGTGGCGCGCAGCCCGCTTTACTCAGGGCAGATTGAAGGGGTGGGACCGCGGTATTGCCCTTCGATTGAAGACAAAATTGTAAAATTTCCAGAAAAGCGCCGCCACCAGATCTTTCTGGAGCCAGAGGGGCTGGATACGCACGAGGTGTACGTAAACGGCATGTCGACCAGTATGCCGATCGACGTGCAGACGGCCATGGTGGCGTCAATTCCTGGCTTGGACAAGGCGGAGATGATTCGGCCGGGCTACGCCATCGAATATGACGCGATCGACCCGCGGGAGCTGGACCATTCGCTGGAGGTGAAGTCGATTGAAGGGCTATTTTTGGCTGGGCAGATTAACGGGACGTCCGGCTATGAAGAGGCTGGTTGCCAGGGGCTGATTGCCGGCTTGAATGCGGCGGCGAAGGTAAAAGGAATGCCCCCGGCCAGCTTGAGCAGGAGCGCGGGGTATGTCGGGATTCTGATCGACGACCTTATTAGTAAGGGTGCGGACGAGCCGTATCGGATGTTCACTTCCCGGGCGGAGTTCCGGTTGCACTTGCGGATAGATAATGCGGATGAGCGGTTGACGCCAATCGGGCGGCAAATGGGGCTGGTTTGTAACCAGCGTTGGACGAACTTTACTCGGAAGCAAGAGCAGAAGGTTGGGATTTTGGAGTTGCTGGAGAAGACTAGAACCAGCGCCTTGCCGGAAGTGGTTGGCCTGGATGCGACGACGGACAACCCGACTTTAGGGGTTTGGCTGCGTCGTCCTGAGGCTAAGATTGCACAACTGGAGCCCTGGCTGGCGGGAAAATTGGGTGGCCCGTTAAGGCACGGCGTGCTGGCAACAGTAGAGACCGAAGTTAAGTACGAAGGGTATTTACAGCAGCAGGATAGACAGATTAGACGGATGGCGGATTCAGAGGGGCGGCAGATTCCGACGGATTTTGCGTATGAGGGCATACCCGGGTTGTCGACAGAAGTTCGGCAGAAATTGACAAGGGTGAGGCCAGGGACGCTGGGCCAAGCGGGCAGGATTCCGGGTGTAACGCCGGCTGCCGTTGCGGTTTTAGATGTGTATTTGTCACTCGCAAATGTTTCACGTGAAACATGAAGTTTTGAGTTTGAAAAAGCAAACCCACAGACCCAAAGTTAAAGTGAATGTTTCACGTGAAACGTGGTAGTCTGGCGTGTGAACTGTGGCGCACGTCATCTCTATAGCTAACCAAAAAGGTGGGGTCGGAAAGACAACGACCGCCATCAATCTTGCTGCGGCCCTCGCGGCTTCTGAATTACGTGTATTGTTAATTGACTCTGACCCCCAAGGTAATTCTACGAGTGGGCTTGGGATCTCAAAGGCCGAAGAACGCAAGACAATCTACGATGTTCTCCTTCGACAGGCTGGGGCATCAGAGGCCATTATCTCGACTGAGTTTGGCGTGTCGCTTCTGCCAGCGGACCAAAACCTGGTGGCGACCAACCTCGATTTAGTTGACCAAGAGGAAAGGGAAATTCGGCTCAAAACGGCTCTTGCCCCTATTGCTAATCGATATGACTTCATACTGATTGACTGTCCTCCGGCACTTGACCTGCTGACGCTGAATGCTTTGGTCGCCTCCAACGCCGTGCTGATTCCTATCCAATGTGAGTTTTTCGCTCTAGAAGGGATCTCACAATTAATGGATACGGTGGACAGAATCAAGAAAGCGTTCAACCCGGAACTGGAGGTTGAAGGCGTGCTGCTCACCATGTACGATGACCGCACCAATTTGACGAAGCAAGTGGAGACGGACCTCCGCGATTTCTTTGAGACGAAGGTGTTCCAAACGGTGATACCCCGCAGCGTCCGACTGGCGGAAGCACCAAGCTTTGGCAAGACCATACTCGCCTATGACCCGCGCTCTCGCGGCGCCGAGGCTTACATTCAATTAGCAAAGGAAATTTTGGCTAATGCACAAAGAGCCAGAACGGAATCCGCGCAAAGTGCTGGGTAAGGGCTTAAGTGCCCTTTTACCCCAACGCCAAGCGCCGACGACCGAACAGCCACCAACGCCATCAGCCGCAGCCCCCCAACCCGCTAAGCCGGTTCTGCCTGAGAACTTTGAAGAGTTTCACAATATTCCGCTGGACCATATTCAGCCGGGCGAAGAACAGCCGCGCGACGTTTTTGACAACGACAAGATCAACGAGTTATCGCAATCGATTCGCGTGCACGGGGTGCTACAGCCGATTGTGGTCTATCGCGACCGCGAAAATAAATACCGCATCATCGCTGGCGAACGACGCTGGCGGGCGGCGCGATTGGCAGGGCTGGCGGAGATTCCGGCGCTGGTCCGCACTGTTGATCGAGACAGCCTTCTTGAACTTTCGCTTATTGAGAACATCCAACGCGAGGATCTCAACCCCATTGAAATCGCTTCCGCCTTCCATCGCCTTGCCAGTCATCATGGACTGAGCCATGAACAGATTGCGGAACGGACAGGCAAGGAACGGTCAACGGTCACCAACTTTCTGCGGCTACTCAAGCTCGGCGAACGGGCTCAGCAGGAGCTCAAATCGGGCAGCATCACGGTAGGGCATGCGCGGGCCCTTCTGAATCTGGAAAATCAGCAGGAACAAGCCCGGCTCTGTGACGAGATCATCAATAGGAAATTATCGGTGCGTGAGATCGAAGCGCTTGTGAAGAAATTGGCGGAGCAATCGGCGACTCCGCCGCCGCCACCCAAAGAGAAGCCTGAGGAGCCTAAGGTGGATCCTAATGTGAAAGCAGCCATGGAAGAGCTTGAGATGGCCCTTGGGACTAAAGTGAAGATGGTACAGACGTCGGCTACTGCGGGGCGGATCGAGATACAGTATTATTCCCAGGAAGATCTAGATAGAATCTACGCGGCGATTGTAAAGTGAATTGGGTTCGTTTTTCGATTTTGATTTCACGTGGTAATCTGATGAGTGCGCCTGTGTAGCTCAGGTGGTTAGAGCGACGGTCTCATAATCCGTAGGTCGGAGGTTCAACTCCTCCCGCAGGCACCAATCCCGTTTCTTGTCCTGAATAAACACCAACCAAAGAAAATCGGCGGCGGAATCATCAATTCCACTGCCGATTGTTTTTTGGATTGGGTTCGTTTTTAGAATGTGCCGCTGACGGCGGTAGACGTGCCGACCGAGTTTGTGAGTGTGACGCTCACCGAGCCGATCGCCGAGGAAGTACCGCTGTAAGTGAAGGGTATGGTCAACATGAATTGGCTGCCATATTGCTGACTCGATGTTCCGCTGTACCAGCCAGACATCAGCGAGGTTACGTCGACCGTGAAAGTGGTGGTGCCATTAATGACCGCGCCACCCGCTGAGGAGAAAGTAAAGGTGGCGGTCTTCAGATCTCGCGGTGATGAATTGGCGATGAGCTCGACATTGAAACCACTGGAGGTGACGTTGAGAACTTGCACGCTGCCCGGGGAAATGATCGGGACGGAGGCAGGTACGGCGAGCGAAGTGGACGCACCGGTCTGGCCAGTTACGGTGAGTGTTACGCCGATAGTGCCTTCCACGGTACCCGGAGCGATTTGCGGAAGAGTGACCGAATTTGTCAGCGCGGGAATCGTCAGGTTATACGAGGTGCCAAGACCGGTGCCCGAGCTATTGACGAACTGCATGGCGGGATCAGCGTAACCGGCCGAGACGCCGGTGGCATTGGGTGTGAAACTCAGTGTTATGGTGACCGGCCAAGCGGCTGAACTGGTACTGAGGCTGAGAGTGTCGGTGGTGATGGACGCACCGGGCGCCGTCGAGCTTGGTATACCGACAAAGGTGAATGTGGGCACGCTTGGTGCACTCGCGGGTAGCACGGTGAAGTTAGTGGTGACGAAGGTCGCGCTCTGGGCCGCGCTGTCGGTCACCTTCACGGTAAACGAAAAGCTGCCAGGCGTGGTCGGATTGCCACTTACAAGACTGGTGGACGAGTTAAGCGTTAAACCCCCGGGCAAAGCCCCGCCGCCGAGAGAATATGTGTATGGCGAAGTACCGCCCGTTGTTGAACACGTGGCGCCAGGATAAGCGACACCAACTTGTGCGCCTGCTGGGAAGGCACAGGTAATGGTTAGTGTTGCGGGGTTGACGACGAGCGTAAAGCTTTGGGTGGCGCTCTGTGAGCTGCTATCGGTCACTCTAACCGTAAATGAGTAAGTGCCGGCTGTGGTGGGCGTGCCGACGATCGTTCCACTGCCATTGAGCGTAAGGCCAGGCGCCAATGCGCCGGCCGTGAGCGCCCAGCCATAAGGCGTGACACCATTCGCTGCGACCAACGAAAAGTTATAAGCTGAACTTACCGCGCCGTTGGGGACAGAGGTGGACGTTATGGCAAGCCCTTGGGTGATTGAGATGCTAAATGCCTGCGTGACTGATTGACTGGGAGTGCTGACATCGGTAACCCTGATGGAGAAATTGTAAGTACCGCCTGATCCGCCGGGAGTGCCGTTAATATTGCAGTTACTCGTATTCAAGCTTAGTCCGGGTGGTAGAGTGCCCGTCGCAAGAGAGAAAGTATAAGGAGTTGTACCGCCGTTGGCGGAACAGTTAGTCGCATAGGCCAATCCGACAACACCGTTCGGTAATGATGCGGAACTTAGAGTCAGCACCGAGGCGATGGTGATGCTCAGCGGTTGGGTCGCTAACTGAGCCGTGGGAATTGAACTGTCGACGACACGGACGGTGATGTTGAACGTGCCCGCGGCGGTGGGTGTACCGGAAATGGTTGAACCGCTAAGAGAGAGTCCCGCGGGAAGCGATCCGGCTATGGACCATGTATAGGGAGGCAC
>Ga0302319_10025033_pt1 | contig 10582 bp, 5 predicted proteins | sample Bog_T0_2_FD_203319 | JGI IMG/M metagenome (GOLD analysis project Ga0302319, IMG submission 203319) | Peat permafrost microbial communities from Stordalen Mire near Abisko, Sweden - Bog_T0_2 | ecosystem: Environmental > Terrestrial > Soil > Wetlands > Peat | place: Sweden: Abisko, Stordalen Mire... | reverse complement strand
TGTCGGCGGTCTTCCTCTCGATCGGCCTGGTCTCTGCCCCCTACGACCCGCGTCACCCTCGCCCAGGCAACGTGTTCTACGTGCTCGATGCGGATCGTCACACCGCATTCTGGGTGAGTCGGGAGAACGCTCGCGATCGGCGGGCCGCGCAACTGCTCGGCGCGCACCCGACGCACGAGCCGTTGCGCCGACGACGAGACCCATGAAAGCCCCGACCCATGAATGGTTGCAGTGTTGCCCTCCAGAAATCAGCCCGGCGATTCTTATGTTGCGTGCGGCTGAAGGCCAAAGACGATGATGCATGCTGCGCTGATCCCTGCCCCAGCAGCTCCTCCCGGATATGCGTATCACGTCGTGCCGGCCGGTGGCGCGACCGACGACGACCGTCGCGTGGTGCGCATGTGGCTGCGGAACGCCGCTGCCACACACACCAGGATCGCCTACCGGACGGACTACATCAGGTGGCGCATGTTCTGCAGAACTCCACTCCGACTCGTGTCGCTCGAACAACCGCAGGCATTTGTACCCGTCAATCTGAAGGAGCCGGCGCGTCCGCTGTCGAAAGCGAGCCAGTGCCGCGCCATCTCGTCCGTCAAGGCGCTGTTCCGCTTCGCACACCGCATCCGGTACCTGAAGGTTGATGTGGGGCGGATGGTGAAAGAGCCAGCGCTCGAGAATCGGCTCGCCGAGCGCATCCTGCCAGAAAGTAAGATGCTGCTGCTGGTCGAACTCGAGCCGAACGCGCGCAACCGTAATCTGCTGCGGTTCTTATACGCCTCAGCGGGCCGCGTCTCGGAAGTTTGCATCGACACGAACAGATCGTGGTTCGGTTACACCGCGGGAGAGACGCACATGCGAATCGGGTGGTCACGATTCGCATGTGCGTTAAAGGCGCTGTGACGCCTTACAAGATCCGACAGTTCCGGGCTCCCAAATGTCGGCGATGCATCTGGCTATGGCTTGGCCTTGATGACGCCCAGGATTTCCTCGTCCTCAACCTTGATGGGCGACGGCGCGCCGTGTTCCTGCAACAAAGCGACCGTGTCGGGATGCGCTATCGGGAAACTGCTTCGGAGGTAAGGACCATTGGCCATATCCGTTACCGCCCAGCCGCGTTTCGTCTTCACGTCGAGCCGGGCGCCCCTCGCGATCAGATACCCGATGGTCTCGTTGTCACCCCGGTAAGCCGCGCCCATCACCGCGGTGTATCCGGAAGTGTCCGCGGCATTCACGTCGATACCAACGACTTCGACCAGATATTTCACGGAATCCAGGAAGGAACCGGGCGCGTTGGTGGAGTAGTTTCCGTTCCAGCCCACTCCCGCTGCGACCGCGAGTGGCGTGGTCTTTTCGTCCGACGGAATCTTCGGATCGGCGCCGCGGGACACCAGCAGCTTCATGGCTTCGAGATCGGTTGCCTGTGCCGCCCGCCAGAATGCGGTGGAACCGGCCGCCTTGGCCCACGACTCATTGTGATGAGGGGGATCGAACCACAACGTTTTGTTGATTCTGGCATTTGGGTTGGCGCCATGGTCCAGCAAGACCTTCATCAGTTCCAGATAGTTTGTCTCCTGCTGTGTGATGCCCGAGGCGGAGGTGGAAGCGGTTGGCGTCCACGCCACGGGGGCCCATCTGCTCTCGATCGTTGCGTACAGCGCTGCAAGCCCGTCGATTGTCGTAAGATTGGGGTCCGCTTTGTGCTCGACCAGATGCTTCGCAACGTCGTAATGTCCGTTGATGATGGCTATGACGAGGGGACTGCTCCTATCGACCGGATTCGTTTTGTTGACATCGGCTCCCGCCTCAACGAGAGCCCGAACCGTGGCCATCAGGCCTTCCCGCGCCGCGTAGTGCAGGGCGGTCATGCCACCCATACCGGCAACTTTTCCTTCTCCTTCTCCCCTCGCCCTGGTGGCTCCTGTGCGCGACGGAGCGGGAATGGAATTGCCATCCTCATCGACGATGTCCGAGTTGATCGGAACTATTCTGGAGTTCGCATTCAGGTCCGCACCCCGGGCCGCCAGGAGCCGGACGACCGCATCGCGATTCAGCGCAGCCGCGAACATCAGCGCTGTTTGCCGGCGAACGGACTCCCTGGCGTTCACTTCCGCGCCGTGGTCCAGCAGGGCTTTCACGGCGTCCACAGTGCCAGAGGCCGCGGCGAGCATGAGGGGAGTCGTGCCCGGGGCATTAGCCAGGTTAGCGTCCGCACCTTTTTCCAACAGCAGCCCAATCATTGCCGCACTGCCGTTGTTTGAGGCAATCAGCAGGGGCGTGACGGCTTTCAGGCGGTTTAGTGCATTCACGTTGGCACCGGCTTGCAGCAATACCCGCGCCATCTCCCGATCGTCACGGTATGCGGCCCAATGGAGGGCCGTCATACCATCGCCACTCGCCGAATTCACATCGGTCGTCTGCAAGAGGGCGGTGACTGTTTTCAAGTCGCCCCGCTCCGCTGCACTGGTGAGGGCAAAGCCAGGGTTTCCGTCTGTCGCCAACAGTCGGGTTGCCATACAGACGGCGAAACACCAGGTCAAGAAGCATTTATTGCGCATGTGTCATTTCCTCCCAAAATTGCGGACTTCGGGTTTCCCAAGTTATCAGATCGAGAGCTCGCCCCTGCTATCGCCGATTTTGTCGAGGTCTTCAACCCCGAGCCTGTGCATGATCGTCAACAGAAGGTTTGCCATGGGCGTTCCTTCGCCGCAATTCAGGTGGAGGTTGCCCTTCACTTTGCCGCCGGCGCGGCCTGCCAAAAACACGGGCACTCGCCGGTGCTCGTGAACATGGGAGTCGCCCATCGGGCTGCCGTACATGACCAACGAGTGGTCGAGAAGATTCCCGTCGCCATCGGGAGTATTCTTCAGCTTCTCCAGGAACGGCGCAAGCGTGCTGACATGGTACTGATTGAGTTTGGCGAACTCGGCGATGGTCTTCGGATCCTCGCCGTGATGCGAAAGGGCGTGGAAAGGAGTCTTCACTCCGCTTTCAGGATAGATGGCCGAGCTTACGTCCCGCGCGAGTTTGAACGAGGACACGCGGGTCGTCTCCGTCATAAAAGCCAGCACCTGAAGGTCGTACATCAGGTCCACATGCTCTCTGAAGGTGGCCGGTACGCCAACCGGAGCGGTCGGCAACTTCTTCGCGTCTCCGCTGGCGGTGTTGTACTGCTCGATGGCCTGAATTCTCCGTTCGACCTCGCGGACATTATCGAGATAACTGTTGAGGCGGCTCCGATCCGTTGCGCCCAAACCCTGTTTCAGCCGCGCCACGGAGAGCTGAACGCGGTCGAGGATGCTGCGGTCTTCGCGACTCCGGGCATAACGTTCTTCGGGCGTGCCTCCCGCTCCAAACAAACGTTCGAAGACAACGCGGGGATCCCGCTCCATGGGCAGCGGACTGGTCGCCGAAGACCACGAAATGGTGTCGCAATACACGCAGCTATAGCCATATCCGCAGGCCGCCGACAAGGTGCCGGCGTTCTCGATGCAAAGCTGAAGGGAGGGAAGCGGAGTGTCCTGGCCAAATTTCTGCGCGTAAATCTGGTCGATTGACGGACCACATTCGACGTCGGCCCCTTCGGTCATCTTGGGGTGCGCTCCCGTCAGATAAACCGCGGAGGAGCGTGTATGGTCGGCGCCTTCCTCCTTCGGACTCCAGGGCCTCGCGCCATTCAGGTCCGTGTTGCTGACGATGGTGATGTATTCGCGATACGGCTTGAGCGAAATCAGAGTAGGAGAGAATTCGAAATCGGAACCCTCCTGAGCGGGCGACCAGTAATGGAGTTTCTCACCGGTGCGCGTGCTGCCCGCTGCCCCGTGCACCATCTCGATCGTGCAGAGCCGGGTGCGTGGCGCGCCCGCGGTCTTGCGCAAAGGAGTCTGGGCCGGAACCATGGAATCCAGAAACGGCAATGCAAGGGCGGCTCCCGCGCCGCGAAGGACCGCCCGCCGCGAAATATGCTTTTGAGTGATATACATCTGGTTGTGTGCTCCTTTACTGCGCGGTTATGTTCTGACCGGCGGTGCCCCGGATCTGGGGGGCTGTTGCCTGCCCTTTGTTCTGCGTCAGGGGGTGTTGCGCCAGAGCAACTTCTTTTCCCGCCGCCTGCAGTTCCGCCCGTCTCATTTGAAAAGGTTCGCTTGTCACTATGTTCAATACGATCGATCCGAAGCGGTGGTCCTCACCGGCGTTACGAACGATCCGGCGAACCGTCGGCATGTCCGGGGCGGAAATCCCCCGGCCCAGCGCATACGTCAGCAGGCGGCTGGTGAAATTCCTTAAGTACGCATCCTGGTAGCGCAACAACGCCGCCCGCAAACTGGAGGGGCTGTTCACTTTGTTGCCGTCAACCAGTTCGCCGGAAGCATCGACAGGAAAGCCGCTGTCCCGGGTGCGCCAGGCTCCGACCGGATCGAAGTTGTCTAGAGCCAGACCGATCGGGTCCATGATCTTATGGCAGGACTGGCAAGGTTCCTTCGAGCGGTGCTGTTCCATGCGCTCACGCACGGATCGAAGCTGAATGGCTTCGCCGCCAAGCACATTGTTTTCCGCAAGCGCGGGCACGTTCGGGGGAGGAACCGGAGCTTTCACGCCAAGGATCTGCTCCAACACCCATTTGCCGCGCGCAACCGGAGAGGTTCTGTTCGAAACCGACGTCACCGTCAGCACGCTGCCTTGTCCCAGCAATCCGAACCTGTTCTCATCGGTCAGCGTCACCCGCCGGAAGCGGTTGCCCTGGACGTTGGGAATTCCATAGTGCTTTGCCAGACGCTCGTCGACGAAGGTATAGTTTGCGGTCAGCAAATCGACCACGTTGCGATCTTCGCGCACGATGCTGTCGAAGAGCAGTTCCGTCTCGCGGCGCATGGATTGCAGAAGATTGTCGTCGGAATCCGGATAAAGGTAGACGTCGGGATTGGCATCCGCCAATCCACGCAGGTGCAGCCACTGTGCGGCGAAGTTCTTCGCCAGGGCCTCCGACCGCGGATCGGCCAGCAGCCGCTTCACCTGATTCTGTAAGACGGCCGAGTCCCGCAGTTTCCCCTGACTGGCAACCGCGACCAGTTCTTCGTCCGGAAGGCTGCTCCAGAGGAAGTAAGACAGCCGCGAGGCAAGTTCCAGATCACTCACACGATAACTCTCGCCCGGCCGGACGTTCGGCGGCGTTCGCTCAAAACGGAAGATGAATTCGGGGTTCGCGAGGATATACTGCAAGGCCATGCGGATTCCCGAATCGAAGTTTCCATAGTCCCGGCCCTCGCCGTAGACATGAAGAAGATCTTCGAAACTCTCCTTACTTACAGGCTTGCGATAAGCCTGGCGCGCCAGTCTTGAAACGATCTCTCTGGCACACGGCTCTTCCTCAGCCAGAGTTGCCGGCCTGCAGGTGAAAATCCTGCGGCGGGTGTCCGTCTCGCTGACGCCGGTTGCCTTATAGGGGCCCATGATCCCGAGATCCCTGAGGTGAGGCGGGTTGGTCAGGCCCGCGATCTGTCCGGAAAAATCGTCGGCAAGGCTGCGTTCCGGCCGCTGAAGAAAGTCGTCGATGGGTCCGTCGCCTTTCTGAATAAAAGAAGCTGAAATGGTCTGGGGGCCGGCCTTCACCGGAATCGGCGGCGTTCGCAAATCGTTGTCACCCGTTTTCATCAGCGGGTCGATATCGAGCAGCGCAACTCGCTGACCGTTCACGGATACTTCCAGTTGCTCGCCTTGCATAGTCGAGCCAAACAGAAAGGTGTTCCTCGTGAAAACGAGGGTCATTCGGAAAACATACTCCGCGTCGGCCGGAAAGTTATGAACCACGGAAATCCCGCCGCGCGTTCCAAACGGGGTGCCTTCCACGTGCCGTATTTGCGAAAAATTTGTCGCAACGCGGTAGGTATCCACGATAGGCAACATCGTCGGATCGCCCACGGCAAGACGGCTGATCTTTCCCGCCGCCCTGACGTACCCTTCCAGCAGCGTTGGCGTGACGGTAAGCGCCTCCGACATATTGTCGAAACCATGAGTGATACTGTCGGCGGGCAGCAGCGTCTCCACATCCACGTCGAGCCCGAGCAGATCCCGGATCGAATTCCGATATTCGGCGCGATTCAGCCTGTGCAGCGCAGGCGCGCCTGGATTCGGATGGGTGGCGGCCGCCCGGTCGATCCGGGTTTCCAGATCGGAAACGAAGGAGTTCAGTACATCCGCCTGGGGCCGCGGCATGCCGGCCGGCGGCATCATGCCGGTCCGCAACTTCAGGATCACCTTTTCGGCCTGGTCGGCATTCTGGCCCGGATGCGCCAGGTCGACCTGAGTGAACGAGAACCCTCCCGCTTTGACCTTGTCGTTATGACACGCCGCGCAATACTGGTTGACAAATTCATGGCCCGATGCAGCCGCCGATTGCGACGGATCGGCGCCCTTTTGGACGGAGCCGGCGGCGGTCCGGGCGACTTGCCCATAGACCAGCGCCGATATCAGCAAGATGCCGGAGAACGCGATGTATTTCATGAAGCTTCTCTCCGCTTCTCTCTAGAAGACAAACTTCAGGCCGAGCTGAATTTGCCGGGAGGCCTCTGCGCTGTAAATTTGCCCCAACTGCGCCGAACCGAAGCTGTTATTGGGAAGATCGAAATTGGGATGGTTCAGTATATTGAAGATCTCCGCGCGAAATTGAACGTTCTTCCCTTCACCAATCCGGGTGTTTTTGATCAGCGAAAAATCAAGCGAGTCATAGCGCGGGCCGACTAAGGTATTCCGACCCAAATTACCATCGGTTCCGAAGGCGGGAAGAGCGAACGCGGCGGTGTTAAACCATTCATTCGGACCTTGTCCGCCTGGGACGTTAGACGGATTGCCGACTACATTCGGCCGGTCGATGCTGCTCCCCCCCGTATTGTTTTGGTCCGCGCTGATCAGCAGCGTAAAGGGGCGTCCCGATTCAAACGTGCCGATGCCCGACAGTTGCCATCCGCCGGCAAGGAAGTTGGCCGGACCCCTCAAATTGGTGAGGTATTTCCTGCCGGCGCCGAACGGCAGCTCATATACGTAGCTCAGTGTCACCCGCTGCGGAACGTTGAAGCTGGATGGGCCGTACATCGTTTGCCGCCAGTAGCGGACGTAGGGAGGCGCGGAAGTGTCTCCGGTGCCATCGCCTACCGTGTCGAGGGACTTGGACCATGTGTAGGCCAGGACGATTTCCAGCCCCGAGGAATAGCGCTTCTCCGCCCGCACCTGCAACGCGTTGTAGTTGGCGGTGGCCGAGTCGTCCGTATAGCTGATGCTTCCATATTGCGGAAACGGCCGCCGCGACGCGACCGAGCCGGTCGGGGATGGAGCCGGTTGATTGATGTTGAGAGTCGCAGGTAGATGCGTCGAATCGCTGCCGGCGTAGCCGATGTCAATCAGGAAGTCACGGAAAGGCGATGCCTGAATGCCGAAGTTGTAGGTCTTTATATACGAGCTCTTCCAGTTAGCCATGATCGCAGCGGGGGAAATGGTTGAAGCCCCCGACCCGGTAAACGGGCTTGCGATATTGAGGTTGGGAGCCGTCGCATTGCCGTTGAAGGTCTGCGAGACGAAATAAGGAAAGCTGTTCCATCCGCTTTGGCCGTATTGCCCCAGCAAGTCGTTTATGAAAATACCAAAGCCGGTTCGCAGAACCAGTTTGTCGTTTCCTAACAGCCGGTAGGCCAAACCGAGGCGGGGAGTGAAGTCGTCCTTGCTGAATGAAGAGATGTTGGGCGTTCCTAAATTCACGAAGGAGATGCCGCCGGCGGCGCTGGCGATCGCCGGGTTGTATGCCGCGCTGGCAGGATTGATTAAACTTCCGATGTCTCTGCGCGTGCCTGGATTCCCTTCAAGCTCAATGGCGCCGGTAACTATATTCATATTTACCAGCCGGTCGTCGGCGCTGCGAAGCGGCGACTGAAGGTCGTAACGAACACCCAGGTTCAATGTCAGGTTCTTCGACACCTTCCAATCGTCCTGAACGTAGAGCGCGTAGACCGCGTTAAACATGGGGTCCCGCGAATCGCCTAAGGCCCGGCTGGCCTTGCTGGGGTCTCCCAACAAAAGATCCGCCACCGAATTGCCGGAATACTGGCCCGAGAAGGTATACGTCCCGAGGCCGTTCCCGTTATTGAGACGCATGGTCGAGTAATTATTGCCGGTCCCGCCGAACTTTATCGTGTGACGGCCATGGTTGTAAGTGAGACTCGGTGCAACCGAGTAGTTTGTGTCGACGCGGTCGGTGGGCAGATTCGTCTTGCCGAGGGAGTCGTAACCAGTCACAAGGACAGCCGGAACACCCCCGGCGTCCGAAGGCAGATTGGTGGTAGTTCCCTGAATTCCCCAAATCTGCGGCCAGTTGTCATGCGACACATTTTCCCGGAGCTGATGGTAGCGGAGGTACCCCAGTGTCAACTCTCCTACCAGCGACGACGTGAATATGTGCGTTTCCGAGATCGCGGCGTTCTGGGACCTTTGGTAGTCGTCGCGCCCATAGAAGGGAAGGTTCGAAATACCGCTGAAAACGTCGAACGGATCCAGCTCATAGTTATTATAGAAATTGTAACGGCCGGAGAGGTGATCCTTATCCGATAAGACATGGTCCACGCGGGTCGTGAACTGATGGACGTTATTGATGTCCTCCGGCGTCGAGACATAATTCTTCCCCACCGTGCCTCCGACAAGATTCGGCGCAGGATACTGTTGGATAATCTTTTCGGAAACCGGACTGAGCAGAGACGCGGGAATTATGTTGTTGGCAAATGGCAAGCCGCCGATCGGATTGACGACCGTCTTTGAACCGGTAAAAATGCCCTGCAGGTTCGCGACGGTCGGTACCGACGCATCCCGTGTTTCGGCTTGTCGCGAGATGAGGCCTTCGTACCCCCCAAAGATAAACGTACGGTTCTTCTTAATGGGACCTCCCGCGGTCCCGCCAAAGTCGTTCCGTCTGAATCCGGGGATTTTCCCGGCGGGATCGAAGAAGTTCTTCGCGTCAAACGCGGAATTACGCAGGAACTCGAAAAGAGTTCCGTGCAGCGCGTTGGTGCCAGATTTCGTCGTAGCCCTGACCTGTCCGCCGCCGAAGATGCCGAATTCGGCGGAATAAGTGCCCGTATCCACTTTGAACTCGTCGACAAAGTCCACCGACGGCCTGAGGGCAACCGACTTAACTACGTTCTCCACGATATCGACCCCGTCCAGCAGGAACCCGTTCTCCTCCTCGCGGGCGCCGTCGATGTTGATGCCCCCGCGGAAACCGAGGCTCGACCCAAACGCGGGCTCGTTAACGCCGGGCACCAACTCGGCCAGGTTCTGGAATTGCCGGCCGTTTAACGGCACCTCCTCAATGCGCTTGTTATCGACCACCTCGCCAGTCGAGGAAGATTCCGTCTGCACCAAGGGTGCGCCTGACGTTACCACGATCTTCTCGGAAATCTGGCCGACCGTCAAACTGAAATCCACGGTCGACCGGTCGCTCACGTGAAGCTCGACGGTTCGAAGCTCCGTCTTGAATCCCGAGATGGCCGCTGTAACGTCGTAGCCGCCGATCGGGAGCAAAGAGATCACATAATTCCCGTTCTTATCGGTGGTGACAGAACGCTTTTGAGTCGTGGCCGTTTGAGTGGCCGTAACCTGAACTCCGGATATAGCGCCGCCGCTCTGGTCGGTGACCGTCCCGGTGATGTCCGCGGTTTGAGCAAAAGCGATGAGCCCAAATGAAACCAAAAGACAAGTTACCAGGCCCAGTTTCCGAATCACCGTCATGCCGGCATTCAAATACCTGCGCGGCGATCCGGGTTCCCGCTGAATCGCATCTGCTTTTAATACGCTGTCGTTCGTGTTCATCGAAATCTTCCTGTTGGAGCTGAATTGGGTTCCCGTACTTGCGGGAGGGGGAAACATCCAGACACCAACGACAATCTCGACAACAAACGCGGTCAGGCCTTTCGGCTGAGCGGAAATGTCAAATGACGTTCGGCAGAATGGGTGCATCCGCACAAAAAACGCTATAAAAATAAGTTTTGAGCGGTCGCACCCTTGGCGGCCTGGCTAGCCAGATGCTTCAACGCACCGTGCAAGGACTAGCCTAAAGTCTACTTTATGGATCGAGTATAGGGGAATTGTGGTTTCCTGTCAAATAGATTTTCCCGTACCGTGCCCCAGAACGCCGCTTTTTAGTTCCTGTAACTAGTTGATAACAGATGATATGTTTAGGACCATTGGAGCAACAAAGATTCCTCTGTTTGACGCGCCAGTTTAAATTGCCCTATACTACATCGAGATAGTGGACTATGACGGGCGGGCGCTCTTGTGGCTTGGCGGCAGCGAACGCAACGAACGGCTACATGACCAAACGAATCCCACAGGACGAAGTTGCCGCAGGCAACGGCCTGCTGAACAGACGGGCGCTTCTATCGGGAGGGCTCTTCGCCGCAGGTGTCGCGGGCATCGCGCAAGCGCAGACGTCCGAGAGCGTCGGCGCGAACGCTCCCGAATGGATGAAAACCCCGGGCCGCGATTTCTCCGCCTACGGCTTTCCCGCGAAATCGCAGAACAAAGTTCAGCGCGATTACCCTGCCGG
>Ga0302319_10025032_pt1 | contig 10583 bp, 8 predicted proteins | sample Bog_T0_2_FD_203319 | JGI IMG/M metagenome (GOLD analysis project Ga0302319, IMG submission 203319) | Peat permafrost microbial communities from Stordalen Mire near Abisko, Sweden - Bog_T0_2 | ecosystem: Environmental > Terrestrial > Soil > Wetlands > Peat | place: Sweden: Abisko, Stordalen Mire... | reverse complement strand
GCCCAGTGCGATATATGCGCTCTCCGTCGCGTGCATGAACATCGGCACCACATCCACCTTCTTTGCCGACAGCAGCGCATAGCCGCCGGTGCGCGTGAATTCCTTGTTTCCGAATCCCGACCCGGCAATGATGGTGGCCGCGCCTCCGCCCGCCGGCGTTTGCGTCAGGTACTGTGTTGGCGACTGCCCGATATAGCTGAACGCTCCGAGCCGTTGCATGCCAAGTTGATTGATGTTGAACGAGCGGCTTGCGGCAAAGAAGCCGTCGTAAGCCTTATTAGTGGGCAGGTTCACGCTGCCGTCGCTGCTGGTAAGCAACGAAGCCGAATATCGCGTAGCGTCGTCGTGCGAGTGGCCCATCATCTCCAACCCGAGCTGGTTGTCGCCAAGGCCAAAGGCGGTTGTGCTTGCTCCCGTCTCACCCGCGGCAACAGGCGTTGCGTTAAAGGCCTTGGCATCGAGGAGCGGCAGAAAGTGGTACATCTGATAGATGCCGCCGTTCTGGCTCAACGTCAGCACGCGTTTCTCTGAAACTACGTTGTCCAGCTCAAACTTGCCCGCCTTCAGGTTCAGCAGCGGCGTATTCAACAGATTGCTGAAGCGAACCCATGCCGATTCAAAACGGAAGTTGGCGTACTCATCCGAGGAGGGCAGCACCACAAATGAAATGTTCTTCTCCAGCACTCCGGCGGCCCATAGATCCATCCCTGAAATATCAAAGCCCTGCGTTGAGAGCGGCTGCACGCCGCTCGCGGATTGGTTCGTGGCTTGCGCGCTATTCCGCTCGCCATGCCACTGGGGGGTCATGCGAATCGACGCGGGCCAATAGTAGGGCGACGTATACACCGGCGAATCCCGCTCGTTGCCGATCTGGTAGCCGTTGTCACGGAAGTTCTGCCCAAAGTTATTCAGCTTGGGCCACGCCTCATGGCAAGCCGAACACCGCAACCCCAGCTTCTTTGCGAACGCCGGAATCGCCCGCGCGTTCTGGCACGTGCCGCCCAGCAGCACCAGCACAGCAAGCGCCGGTGCAAGGTTCGAATACGCTCGGCGACACACAAAATGCACAACAGACCGTTTGCTGCGCACAACCGCAGCGCCACGTCTCCCCGCGCTCCGAACGCACTTCTGCTCCCAGGACTTGATCGCGCACCGCAAAGCCGCTCGCGTCAACAGGCTCTTGCAACTCATCCCACGCTCCCCATTCTTGCATTTGGGCAAAGCAACCGGCCCAGGAGGTTTCCCTCCCGCAGGTGCGTCAGCGAATGTGCTTCTCGCCAATGCTCAGGTCTCACTATCGCGGGAATGTTCTGCAGGGGCAAACGGATTGCGAAGCTAAATGACAGCTGCGGGATTCAAAATTCCCAAAGCGGATTTTGGGGCAAAATGGTCCACCTAAAGAACCTCCTCAGACCGCCGAAAGCAATCCACCCGTGGTACAGCCACTCGCGCCCCTCAGAGCTTTCGCAACTGTCACCCGCGCCCTGTAATCTGTATCTCGTGCCCCCCGATTTCGTCCCCATCTTTCAGTTGGAATATCGCGCGCTCCGGCCTCGCGCTCCCATGCCGCCCATCGCCATCCGCTTCCGCCGCTTCACCTCGCTCAACACCACCATCCGCCTTCGCGAAGGCCACATCCACGTCAGCCTCTCCGACCTGCTTGAGGGCGCGCCTGAGTCCGTCCTCCACGCCATCGCTCACATCCTCCTCGCCAAGCTCTACAAGAAGCCAATCGACGCCGGTCACAGCGTCCGATACAGGCGCTTCGCCTCCTCGGCCGCCGTCACGCGCCAGACCGAGCTCATCCGCCACGCCCGCGGCACCAAGCGAATCTCCGGACCCGACGGTCGCTTCTTCCACCTCGAAGAAATCTTCGACAATCTCAACAATCGTTTTTTCGGCGGCCTGCTCGGTCGGCCCAACCTCACCTGGAGCGAACACCACGCCAAGCGTTCCCTCGGCCACTACGACGCCGCCCACAACACCATCGTCGTCAGCAAGGTCTTCGATCGCCCCTCCAGCCCTCGCTACGCCCTCGAGTACCTGCTCTACCACGAGATGCTTCACCTCAAGCACCCCGTGCGCATGCGCGGACTGCGCCGCTGCGTCCACTCCCCCGAGTTCAAAGCCGAAGAAGCGCTCTTCCCCCAGCTACCTGAGGCGCTTGCTTTCATCAAACGGCTCTAAGCCGCATGCAGTCCCTCATCTAACATGATCCAGTGACAACCTGTCTCCCAACCCGCCTCCTCTCCGCCCTGTTCTTCCTGCTGCTCCTCGCCTGCGCGCGCCCGATCGCCGCATACTCCCTCCTCACTCACGAGCAGCTCATCGACCTCACTTGGGCTGACTCTATCGTCCCGCTTCTTCTCAGCCACTATCCCAACCTCACTCTTGCCGATCTCGAACACGCTCGCGCCTACGCCTATGGCGGTTGCGTCATTCAGGACATCGGTTACTACCCCTTTGGCGACGATTCTTTCTCCAACCTCACTCATTACGTGCGCTCTGGAGACTTCGTCGTCAATCTCTTCCGAAATGCCGGCAACGCCGACGAGTTGGCCTTCGCTGTCGGCGCGCTCTCTCACTACGTCGGCGACTCCATCGGCCACTCCCAGGCCACCAACCTCGCCGTCCCCATCGAATTTCCCGCCCTCGCCCGCAAGTACGGCCGCGTCGTCAACTACGTTGAAGGGCGTCACCAACACATTCGGACCGAATTCGCCTTTGACATCGACCAGATCGCCCACCATCGCTTTGCGCCTCTTCACTACTTGCGCCACGTTGGCCTGCGAGTCCCTGTCCGCCAGCTCGCACTGGCCTATTACCAGACCTATGGCATCACCGAGGACTTCGGAAAACGTGGCCGCCGCATCAACGTGCGCGCATACCGTTTCGCCGTCCACGCTCTCATTCCCCGTGTCGCCTATGCCCTCACGCTCCTCCATCGCGACCACGAGCCCCCTGAAACAGAGTCCCCAGACCTCGATTCGATCCGCAAAGAAGTCGCCATCGTCGCAGCCAGGGACAACTGGGATCAATGGCGTCGCAAGGCTGGCATTGGCACCTACGCACTTGCAGGCATCCTATTTGTCATTCCCAAAATCGGTCCGCTTTCGATCGTCGCCGTCAAAGGCCCCACCAGCGCCACCGAGGCGGAGTACCTCCACAGCGTTGTTCAGTCAACCACAGTGCTCCGTGGTGCCTTGGCTCGTTTCACCCCGCCTGCCACCAACCCCGCCAGCGAATCACGCGCCACACAACAGGCCCAGACGCCAGCCCCGCCACCCGCAACCGACTCAACTGCGCTCACGAACTTCTTCAGTCAATTTGGCGATCCCCAGCATCCCCTGCCAAACCGCGATCTCGACACGGGAAGCGTCGTCAAGCTCGGCGGATATCCCCTCACAGACCTTACCTTCGCCGCGCTCCTCCACAAGCTCACACGTCAGCCCGGCCAGCCGATTCCCCCTGGGATCAAGTCGGATGTCCAGGCATACTTCGCCAACCCTCCCGCCGACGTCGTCCGCCACGAGCCGCCGCAGCTATGGACACAGGTTCAGGCCGATCTCATCGTACTTGCCACCATGCCCACAAGCGATGAGCCCGAGCCCTACCCCACCTACGGCGAAGATATAGGATCGTCGAAATAACACCTGGACCCCGAATGCGTACGCGCTAATGAACCCTTACCCCCTTACGCCGCCCGCTCCATCGCTGCCGCCTCGTCCGGGTCTTCAGCCGGCTTCCGCAGCGCCCACACAATCAGCCCAATCCCCACCACCACGCTCCCCGCGCTGGCCAGTTGTGCATTCGATAACCCCCACAGCACCTTGGGGTTGCGCCGGATAAACTCAACCAGAAAGCGAGCAGTTCCGCTCAGCGCAAGGTACTGTCCCACAATCGCCCCCGTTCCATGCTGTTTGCCGCCCCGCCACCACAGCCACGCCCCAATCGCCAGCCCCGCGGCCAGCTCATAAAGGGGCGTCGGGTGCACCGGCACCAGCGTAGGGTCAATCCCGTGAGGAAACGTCATCCCCCACGGCAGCTTCGTCTCGATCCCGTAGCACCCATCTCCTGATAGAAAACATCCGATCCGCCCGATCCCGTACCCAATCGCCGCCGCCGGAGCCGCAAGGTCCAGCGTTCTCAACATCCCGATCTTCGCCCACCAGCCCTGAAACATCAGCGCCGAGATCCCCAGGACCAGCCCGCCAAACCATGCAAACCCCGCCGTATCCCACAGGACCCGCCATCCATATTCCCTGAACTCTGCTGGCGTATCCAGCACATGCCACAGCTTGGCCCCGACGATCCCCATCAGAGCCGCCACCGCCACCATCCCCACGGCATCCGCATCGATCTTCCACCGCTTGAAGTTGCGGTCTACCACAAACGCCGCCGCCACCACCGCCAGCCACAGCATCAACCCAAAAGTCGGTACGTTCAATCGCCAGATATGCAGATACGGCAGCATTAATTCTCCTTCTTCGAGCCTTTTTTCTTACCCGTCGGAGCCTTTTGCTTCTCTCTTAAGACCCTTCATAAGTATAGACGTCCCTGCGATTCCGCCCGTTTCACGGTTGCGCCGCTGTGCCCCAGCCATTCCGCAGCTTTATCGCGGAATGGGTGGGAAGCCGTCCAGCTTCCCGAAGCCTGGATCACTTGCCCGCCGCCGCCGGCATTTCTCCCCGAATTTGCACAGATTCCGTTCCTAGCATCGCGGCCATTCGAGCGATACTGTCTCCATGTCTACGTCGACCACCCCCATTGCCCAGGGACTTGAGGTTCTCTTCACCCGCCAGCAGATCGCCGAACGCGTCGCCGAAATGGGCGCGCAGATCACCCACGACCTCAACGGCGAAAAGCTCGTCATGGTCGGCGTTCTCAAGGGCGCTGCGCCCTTCCTCGCCGATCTCTCCCGCGCGATCCAGGCCGACGCCACCTTCGACTTCGTCGCCGTCTCCAGTTACGGCAAGGGCAACCGCACCTCCGGCGCAGTCAAGCTCATCAAAGACCTCGACGAGCCCATCGAGGGCAAGAACGTCCTCATCGTCGAAGACATTCTCGACACCGGCCTCACCCTCGCCTTCCTGCGCAAGCTCTTCCTTCAGCACCATCCCAAATCGCTGCGCATCGCCGCCCTCCTCGACAAGCCCTCGCGCCGCATCGAGCGCATCGAGGCCGACTACGTGGGCTTCTCCATCCCCAACCTCTTCGTCATCGGCTACGGCATGGACTACGCCGAGCGCTATCGCAACCTCCCCGACATCTGCCTCATGCCCACCGATCATCCGTAGGCCGGACTTGCCGCCTGCTTCAAGAGCGGTTGCGCATGTCAATGAGTCGCAGTCTTTGCCTTTGCAAACGCGTTTGACAAGAAATTGGCGTGAGAATGGCTGAATCAGGCTTACGACTAAACAAGTACTCCATCGGCACCGGCGACCGCTTCGCCCATCAGGCCAAAGCCCAGCTCCAGGCCTGCCTCCAGGCCCTCCACGCCGGCGTCGAAGTCATACCGGTCTGGAACAAGTCCAACCGCGAACACAACATCATCGGCTCCGAACCCTCCTCGGTCCGCATCGCCGCCGATGCCGCCGTCCAAGCGCTCAACTGGACCCTGCCTTACTTCCTCGACGCCGACCACATCACTCTTGAAACCGTCGGCCGCTTCCTCGCCCCCTGCGACTTCTACACCATCGACGTCGCCGATTTCATCGGCCAGCCGGCTGCCCAGGCCGACATCCATAACTTCGTCCGTCGCGCCGCCGCCCTCGCAGGCAACATCCAGCTCCCCGGAATCGACGAGCCCATCGCAATCACCACCGAAGACCTCCGCCACACAGCCCACAAGTTTCTCGCCGCTGTCAAAAAAGCCGGCCAGGTCTACCGCGCCATCCTCGCCGCCAAGGGCGAGGGCAACTTCATTCCCGAAATCTCCATGGACGAGACCGACCGCGCCCAGAGCCCCGTCGAACTCCTCATCATCCTCGCCGCCATCTCCGACGAAGGCATCCCCATCCAGACCATCGCCCCCAAGTTCAGCGGACGCTTCAACAAGGGCGTCGACTACGTCGGCGACCTCGCTCAATTCGAGCGCGAGTTTCAACTCGACGTCGCCGCCATCCAATACGCCGTCACCCACTTCGGTCTGCCCTCCAACCTCAAGCTCAGCGTCCACTCCGGCAGCGACAAATTCTCCATCTATCCCGCCATTCGCCGCACTATGCAGAGGTTTAACGCCGGCGTTCACCTCAAGACCGCGGGCACCACCTGGCTCGAAGAACTCATCGGCCTCGCCGAGTCCGGCGGCGACGGCCTCGCCCTCGCCAAAGAGATCTACGCCGAAGCTTTCTCCCATCGCGAAGAGCTTTGCGCCCCCTATGCCACAGTCATCGACATCGATCCCGTCCGCCTGCCCTCACCCTCCGGAGTCCAAGTCTGGACCTCCGAGCAATTCACATCAGCTCTGCGCCATGTTCCCGGCGCAAAGGCATATAACAGCAGCCTCCGCCAGCTTCTCCACGTCGGCTTCAAAGTCGCCGCCAAAATGGGCCCCCGCTATCTCGGCCTCCTCGAGTCCAACGAAGCCGTCATCGCACGCAACGTCACCGAGAACCTCTACAATCGCCACATCGCCCCCGTCTTCCTCGGGCACAGCGAATGACACCCATGACCAACCCAAACACGCCCAACCCGCTCAACATCCCGCAGCTTGCCGACCTTGACTTCCTCTCTCTCGGCGCGCTCGTCCATCGCCTCGACCCAGGAATCATCCCCTTCCGCAAAGCCACCGAATGCAAAATCCACGTCTCCGGCGGCGAGTTCAACGTCGCCGCCAATCTCTCCGACTGCTTCGGCCTCCGCACCGCCGTCGCCTCCGCCATGTCCGACTACCCCATCGGCGATCTCATCGCCGAGCGCGTCCGCGCTATGGGAGTAAAGCCCTTCTACAAGCACTTCAAGCACGATGGCGTTACCGGCCCCAACATGGCCACCGTCTATAGCGATCGGGGCTTCGGCGTCCGCGCTCCCGTCGTCTTCTACAACCGCGCCAACGAGGCCGCCGCTCAGCTCAAGCCCGGCGACTTCGATTGGCCGGCGATCTTTTCGGGCGGCGTCAAATGGGTCCACTCCGGCGGCATCTTTGCTGCGCTCTCACCGACCACCGCGCCCCTCGCCGCCGAGATGATGCGGGCTGCCAAAGCCGCGGGCGCAGTCACCTCCTTCGATCTGAACTTCCGCGAAAAGCTCTGGAAGATCCACGGCGGCAACGAGCGCGCAGTTGAAACCATCGCCACCATCGTCGAGAACGTCGATGTCCTCGTCGGCAACGAAGAAGATCTACAGAAGGGTCTTGGCGTTCCTGGTCCCGAAGTCGCAGCCAAATCCAGGCTCGACCCCAGCGTCTTCTTCGGCATGATCGACAACGTCGTCAAGAAGCACCCTCACGTCAAGGCCGTCGCCACCACCCTCCGCGAGGTCCACTCCACCAACCGCCATAGCTGGAGCGCCGTCGCCTGGCTCAACGGCCAAACCTACTCGGCACCCACCGCCGAGCTCGATGTCTACGACCGCGTCGGTGGCGGCGATGGTTTTGCAGCCGGCTTCATCTACGGCCTCATCTCCGGTGAAGAGCCCTCGGAAGCCGTCAAGCTCGGCTGGGCCCATGGCGCGCTCCTCACCACCTTCCCCGGAGACACCACCATGGCCACCCTCGACCAGGTCCGCGCCTTCGCCCAGGGCGGCTCAGCCCGCATCCAGCGCTAAAACCGTAGTCGGACTTGCGGGAGACTCCCGTGCCCCATCCATTCCGCGTTGTTTGCGGAATGGGTGGGAGAGAAACACCGCTCAGAACCGCACCTGCCCTGCCCGCCCAGGCAACCCATCCCCGGCCTATGCCTTCGAATCTTTTGGCCCGGCCCTGCTTGGATTCCCCCTGCGCAAGGAACTATACTCATCTCCCGGAGAGCGTGGGCTGCCCCGGCCACGTCCCCGGCGAATCGCCTACGCCGAATTTCAATGACCCGGGGCAAGGAGCACTTCCATGGCCGCTATAACCCCCATCAACTCAGCGGACCTCGAATTTGATAACGGCAGTTGGGACGCCGCCAGCTTTGCCGCCCAAACGCTGTCCTCCTGGCAGTCCCTTGCAGCCGTCATCGACCACACTTTGCTCAAGCCCGACGCCACCCACACTCAGATGAGCGCCGTCTGCGCCGAGGCCATCCGCTACCGCTTCGCCTGCGCCATGGTCAATCCCGTCTGGGCCGCCAACGCCGTCGCGCAGCTCGCCGGTTCAGGCATCCCGGTCGGCGTCGTCATTGGCTTCCCCCTCGGCGCTTCACTCGTTTCAACTTTCCGCCAGGAAGCCGCCGCCCTCACCAGGCTCGGCGTCCGTGAACTCGACATGGTCATCCCCATCGGCCAGCTCAAGAGCGGCCATCACCACGCCGTCCAGCACGCCGTGCAAGCCGCCGCTACAGTCGCCCATCACCACGGCGCAATCCTCAAGGTCATCCTCGAAACCTGCCTGCTCACGGTCGAAGAAAAGCTCCGCGCCTCTGAGATCGCCATTCAGGCCGGCGCTGACTTCCTCAAGACCTCTACGGGCTTTTCCACCGGCGGCGCAACTCCCACAGATGTCGCTCTTCTTCGCGGCGTCGCCGGCGCGCGCTGCGGCGTCAAAGCCTCGGGCGGCATCCGCACCCTCGCCGATGTCCGCGCCATGCTTGAGGCCGGCGCTAACCGCATTGGCGCATCCGCCTCCGTCGCCATACTCCGCGAGCTCGGCGCAGAATAGCTCCGCTTGTTCCCAGGTCCCCAGTCCCTATTCCCTCAGCTTGTAGACCCCGCTCTCAATCGCCCGCGTCAACTCCTGCCGCTCATACTGCTCTTCGCCGGGCACATCTCTGATAACAAACCCATCGATCAGCGGCGAGTTCACCGCCGGATTCGCTCTGTAGTGCTCCATCCCTGCGCGAATCATCGCACCGCGCGCTCCCAGCTTCCCATACGCCAGCGCGTCCTTTCCTGCACAGAACGTGATCGCTGCCACCATCGCCGCCGGATAGAAAACCCTCCACCATCCCTCTCGCTTCGCCGCCGCGCGATCCGCCAAAAATGCATAGCAGAACACCAGCATCAGGCACGAGTAGATGCTGTACCGCGGAGCAATCACCACCCCAGCCGAACCTCGCACCCACGCCACCGGCAGCGCCGACAGCAGCACCCACACTGTCCAATAAACCCCCACCGGATTCTCGCGCGCATACCCGGTTCTGAACGCCCACACCACCGCTACGGCAACCACAAATCCAGTCAAGATCGCACCCCAGAACGAGCCAGCGGCCATACCCAGAAACGCAAACAGCTCCAAAGGTCGAGCCACATAGGAAAGCCCGGTCGTCAAACGCGGCACCTTCATATAGCGGTAGAGATACGCCGCCAGGGGAATCACAAAGCTCGCGCCCCACGCCACGCACGCCCAATACGCCCGCCTCCGCAGCAATATCCACGCGCCCACAACGGCCACCAGGAATCCATTCGCCGAAGAAAACGCCGCCAGCGCCGCCACACCGCACGCCCACGCAAATCGGCCTGCGCTTCGCTCCTCCCCGTCCCCGCCCGCCAGCAAATAAATCGACAGCAGGCTAAAAAAAACAACAGGCAGATTCTGCAAGCCCGCCATGGCCCAGTTCACAGTCTCCCAGTAAGCCAGGCCAAAGAAGAGCAGGCTTGCCGGCAGAAATCGCATGAGCCGAGCCCGCAGCCCTCTCCCGCCCCCGCCATACGTCCGCCACAGCAGCCACCCGATCGGCAACAAGAACAGATCGCCCAGCGACTGCAAAAAAGAAAAATCGATTCGATGTGTCAGCTCTAGCTCCGCCGCAATCACCGCATGTTCAAACACCAACTTGTACTCAGTGTGCTGCGCCGCTGCCACCAGCAGCACCTTATCCTTCACGCTGTGCAACTGTTCAAAGTCGCCGGCAAACGCCAGCACCGCATGATAGTCGTCCTGAAACGGGGCTGCATACGCCTGCGTCCAAAGAATCGCGAACGCTGCAATCGCCGGCGCAAGCACCGCAATCGCCAGAAGAGCCGTCACCGCGGTCGAAGCGCCAGCCGCACGATTGCGCTCGGAATCAGGCATTCCGGCTCCCTTCCCTATTCATTACGTAGGAATGCACCCAGCGAAGTTCCCTCCTTATACCTTGCCCCATCCCGCTCCACAAGTAACCCGTCGGATGCTGCTGCCCGCCCGACCCTATCCGCTATCATTGCCTTCGACACGTATGCCCCCGAATCCTCCATCCCCGATTCATCCCGGTTCGCCGCACTCACACGAGCTCGAAGGCGATTATCGCCCCGCCGATCCGGCCAATCCGCACGCCCATATCGACCCCGCCAACCCCCGTGTCGAAATCGCCGACTTCAACTACCTCATGCAGATGTCCGACGCGCTCAACACCACGCTCGACCTGCAGACGCTCCTCAACCGCACCTCCGAGCTGGTTCGCTCCGTCATCCATTACCGCATCTTCGCCATTCTTCTTCTCAACGATCGCAGCAAGGAGCTTCGC
>Ga0302319_10025030_pt1 | contig 10584 bp, 12 predicted proteins | sample Bog_T0_2_FD_203319 | JGI IMG/M metagenome (GOLD analysis project Ga0302319, IMG submission 203319) | Peat permafrost microbial communities from Stordalen Mire near Abisko, Sweden - Bog_T0_2 | ecosystem: Environmental > Terrestrial > Soil > Wetlands > Peat | place: Sweden: Abisko, Stordalen Mire... | reverse complement strand
GCTGGCGAGCATTGCTCTGGGCAGCGGCTTCCTTCAATCTGAAACGATGAAATCAACCAAAGCAAATCTGCTCCAATTGGCAAATGCATGTTCTTGCTGCGCATTGTTGGCAGCGCTGTTCCTTTCCTCGGGTTGTGCCAGCACGCGAACGCGGGCCAACCTGCCTTGGGACTGGACGGGCATCGTCGGCACCGGACAAAGTTTGTCCGTCGGCGCCAGTCCGGTGCTCTCGACGAATCAGCCGCATGGCAACCTCAAGCTCTCCAGTGGCCGTCTGCCTTGGCCGGTGAATCCTGACGCCACGAACCTCGCGCTCGTTCCGCTCGTCGAACCGGTTGGCCGACATGCCCCGGCTTATCCCAGCTCGTGGCCCGAGAATATTTACGGCGAAACGCCGCACTCGGCGATGGCGAACCAGCTCACCGCGATGGTGCGCTCGCAATTGGGACGCGATTTCGTCAGCGTTCATGGTGCCGTCGGCGAAAGCGGGCAGGGAATGGTTTTCATCAAAAAGAACGCGGTTCCGAAAGGTGTGAACGGACATGCTTACGAGGCTTCGCTGATCGAAGCCAAGGCCGTCACCCGGCTGGCCAAGGCCGCGGGCAAAACCTACGGCATCGGCGCCATCGTGCTCACGCACGGCGAAAATGACGCCGGTAACGCAAATTACAAGCAGGAAATCCACCAGCTCTGGCAGGACTACAACGCTGACCTGCCGGCCATCACCGGACAGAAGGAGGAAATTCAGATGATCTTGTCGCAGCAAAATTCCTGCAACGACCGCTCGCCTTCGACGCTCGCGCAATGGCAGATCAGCGATGGTTTTCCTGCGGACATGGTTTGCTCCGGCCCGAAATACCAATACCAATCGCCTGACGGCGTCCACCTCACCTCCGAGGGCTATCGGTTGCTTGGCGAGAAATACGCCGAAGTTTATTTCCAGCGCGTGATTCTCGGTCACGACTGGCGGCCCCTGGAACCGACCGGCGTTGAGCGCTACGGAAAAATTCTCACCGTCCATTTCCGCGTGCCGGCGCCGCCGTTGGTTTGGGAAAAAGATTTTGAACTGCCGCACTCATCCAGCGCCGCATGGAAAAATGGCAAAGGTTTCGAGGTAAGCAGTGCCGGTGGCGACAAGGTGGCGATCGTTTCCGCAGAAATTGCCGGCAGCGACGTCATCATCACCTGCGCCACTGACGTCGGCTCCAGCGCGCGGTTGAGCTATGCCATGATCGGCGAGAAGCCGCGGATGCAGACACCATTCCAGGGCACTTATCGTTGGGGACTCTTACGTGATTCCGATCCCTTCCAGGGCGCCGTTACAGGAACGCCGCAGCCAAATTACGGCGTCGCCTTCGAGTTGTTGGTGCCATAATCCAGATCACGACTGGAACAAGTTCTGCCACAAGGTGTGACGATCACATCGTCGCGCAGGCGATCCAAAGCAGCTTGAATGTCTATTGATGTCAATTCCTGTTGGTTGCCGAGCGCTCCACCGATTCGAGACGGTGTCACCGCGCTTTTTAAGGTCAAAACCGTTGCCGCCGCTTGCGCGCCGTGCCGAACGTTTGGGTGTGGTTACAAATGATCTTGTCCTGGTCCGGCAGCGACCTAGATGACATCCCACGTTGAAACGACATTCTTTTTTAACATTTACTTGGCAGGCAGCAAAATTCGTGAGGCTTCTACAACCTCACTTCATCGAAATCTTGAATAAAATGGCGAGATTACTTGGAACATTATCCGGCTGGGCAATGGCCAGCGCCTCGGCGGTCTGCAGCCATTTCAATTTTTCCTTGCTGCCGAGCAACTGGATTTTTTTCACAGGCCGGTCCAGGAGCTTCGCGGACTTGCCGAGCGACGCGATGCTCACGCCGTTCGTCGGCGATGCCCGGCAACATCATGGGCGGCGAACTGGCGGGCCGCCTCCAGGATCGTTCTCCCGGACTCAAAGTAATTTACATATGAGCGGTTACAGCCCCGGCATGGCTAACCAGGACGTCTCGCTGCTGAAAGGGCCTGATAGCGGGATTGCAAGGTCTGAGCCGTTTCGCGCAACCGCTTTGCCGGCGCTTCGGGTCGGACCACCGTCGCATGTTTGCCCCAGCTCAACACCCGGCGTTCGGCCTCCTCAAGGCTGTTCAACCGCAGGCGCAAGCGGAGCTGGCGTCTTGGCAACTCCATGACTTCCTGGCTGGCATGCCATTTCCGTCGCCGGATCAGGTCGGCTCCCCAAGAATCGAATTCCACGACGATCTCGTAATCGTCCGGCCCCTTGAACACGTTGAAGCTGCCCTTCAAGTATTCGGCCAGGTTGAACTTTTTGGGAATGGTGAATCGCTCGGTCGTGATCTCCGGGGATTTTAGCCGCACCAGGGCAAATGTGCGCATCGCCTGGCATTTCACGTCGAAGGCGAACAGATACCAGTGGTTGTCCTCGGGCTCAATTCTCGGCGCCAGGTCAACCATGGGGGATTCCCCCTTCCCCTTTTCTCAACAAGTAAAGGAAAATACAGTCTAAACTTAGTTGTATGTCTGTAATGCGATTCACAAACAGCACTCAATGCCTTGTATCTATTGGCTATTTGTCGCTCTTGATGTCAGTGACAGAATGAGGTTTTTGCCTTTTCCCAGTATTGCTGGGAAGCCTGTTGCTCAGGGGTTCTTGCGGGAAGCGCGCGAACGGCGTTGCTGGACATCCGCGAGATCACTGCAGATTGGACGCCCCGGATTTCGGCAGGAGGCGACCCAGAGCCACCATCATTGCCTTCCAAAGAGGGAAACCAACGCTTGATCGCATCCTCATTCCGCAAGTCTTCCCACTCGAATTCCGGCTGGCAAATCTAGCGAGCCTGGAGCGTTTTGCTTTCGATTCAAAAGCAACAGGGCCAGCCTTCCCGAAATAAAAAGTGGCGGACAACTTTTGCTGGACTTCAATCGTCGGCAGGGTACTCCAGTCCCATGAATATCGGTCACTCCGATTTGGGACTGCCGGCGGGATCGCCGCGCACGCCGTTGCCGGTCGGTCCACTGCTGATGCTGCCGGCCGGCGATGCCGAGGTGTTCGATGACGGACACCTGCTGGCCTTCAACCACCAGTGGGTCGTCGCCGTTGGGTTAAGCAACACGTTTTTCTTGGTGATCCGTGACCGTCACCCGAAATACATGAAGGCGCATCGACTTCACGAGATCTATGGTTAATTGAAGGCGTGCGGGTGTGACTTGTGGCCGATGGATTTCCGGTGCCCGCTTGCCTGGCGATTGCATAGTAACTTCACCGCCATCGGTCGGCTGTGGACCAACGGCATCGACAATGCTCCCGAGTCCAACGACGCCCTTGGCTCCCAGGCCGACGTCGAAGCGCATTTCAACAAGCAGCTCGAGCCTTTCAATGAAGAGAAAGCACCATAATATGTTCTACGAAGCCCGCAATCACATCTCGACGCCTGTGGCCGATGCCGCGGAAGCTGTCCACCTCATCCATACTGGCAAGTGTGTATCGAGCTATGCCTACATCTGGAGGAATGCCAAGGGCGGGCGAATCGCCCTGATTGACGACAGCGTCATTGACGAGCCGTGGGGCGAGGTCGCCGTCGTCAACCTCGACACCCAGGAACAGTACGAGAGCATCATGTTTGGCTGGATAAAGTCCGAGGCTTCGAAGCTGCTGACCGTCACTTCGGCCGTCACCATCGCCAAAGTATGGCGCCGGGCGGTGGTGCCACTGGAAGGCTCACTGACTGACCGTGAATGCAGTTTCACCTGTGGCTGCTGCGATGAACAGTTCGAGTCCACCCTCGCAAAGCAGAAGGTATTTGACCAAGACGCGGGCTATGGCATCTGTGGTGGTTGCATCGATCGCTTCGGCCGGGCTGGATTCCCGGGCCCAGGTGAACCCGACAAGACGAAAACCAGCTAGAACAGCGGCGGCACGGATGGTCCCAGCCTCCTCTGCCCACCCTGAACCACTCAGCCACCCACCCTTTCGAGGTTATACTCGGAATGGTTTGGTGGTTGCCGCCACGCGACCTGCCGGCAGTCAACCGTCTGGCTATTCGCTCCTTCGCGCAGGCGATGGAGCAGGCCAGTATTCGTTCGCGACAAGACCATCGGCGCGTGGGCGATTTCGTTCTCGATCAACTGCTTTCGAAAGCCCCACCGGCGCGTATCAAGACTGGCAGGCGCACCATGTTACCCACAGTTCCACACGGCGCGTGGCCCGGATTTATCAGGTGGCTCGGCAGGCAGGAGAGGAAAAGCGGGCCATTTTGCGCAACGCCGCCCGCCGCGAGTGTCAGGTTCTGGAGCTGTTGGATCAGCCGGGGATTTTGCGGGCGGACCCCCCCGACCGAATGCGAATTTGGCCCGGTGCTGTTTCTGCGGACGGAACCCGAAGCGCGGCGGCTCGATCAGTTCATGCAATTGTCGGGACCCCAATTGGCGGTGGATCACCGGCTGGATATCCTGCGGCAGCTCGCGGACACCACCCGGTACGCCCACAGCAAGCATGTGGTTCACCGTAGCCTTTCGCCGCAGAGCATTTACGTGCGCGAGCAGTCGGATAAAACGCCCACCGTCCAAATCTGCAACTGGCAAACCAGTGTGCGACTGATGAGCGGTACCACCACGCAAGGCACCCGGATTTCGGCCAGCCTGCACGCCGAGCAACTCGTTGAGGATGTCTCGCTGGCCTATCTGGCACCGGAGGCGCTGACGGGTGGGGCTGATGGTGGTTACGCTCATGACATCTTTTCACTGGCGGGATCTTCGCCCGACAATATCAATGTTGGCACGACGCCCTATTTAGACCCCTTTATCTGCGAAAGGAAGGTGAAGCGGTGGGATACCGGTTCCGAGTTGTTTGCCGCCGCAATGACCCTGCATGAGATGGCGACCGGGGTGCTGCCGAAGTGGGGCGATGGCAAGACCGAGGTTTCGTTGACCAAAGGCGAAGTTGAGATCGTGGGTGAGCTTTTCCCCGCCGGCCTGCGCGAACGGTTCGCCCAGTTTTTCCAGCGCGCCTTGCGCCGCAATTTTGCTGACCGCTACGACAACCCTGGCGAAATGCTTGCCGCTTGGACGAGTGTCTTCGAGACCATTGACGAGCCGGCGCGGAAGACGACATCGCACACCACGCACCTGGCCGAGGGCCTTCCTTTCGAACTGCCGGAGAAAATCACGGTCAACACGCAGTTGGTTTTGCTGGGCTTGAGCACCCGGCTGACCAATGCCCTGGACCGGCTCAACCTCAACACCGTTGCCGACCTGCTGCGCTATCCGTTGATGCGCATCTACAAGCTTCCCGGTGTGGGCCACAAGATCCGCCGGGAGCTCGGCGAATTATGCAAGCAGCTGCGCGAGGGATTGCCTTTCGCCGAATCCGCCGAAACCGAGATCACGCCTGAAGGCGCTGAGGTTCTGGCCACCGCCGAAAGTGTGGCCTTTCAGGTGGCCGGCGGCAAACGCGGGGGAAGACTCACCGAAGAGGCGAAGCTCATTCAGTCCTTTCTGGAGTGGCAGGCATCGAGCGAGGCCCCCGTGGCCCGCTGGCCGAGCCAGATCGATGTTGCGGCTGAACTCGAAGTCTCCCGGCAGCGCATCGGCCAAACCTTGGCCAGAGCCCGAGAACGATGGAGCCGTTTGCCAATTAAACAGGAATGCTAAAAACAATGAGTCCCTGCCCAACCTTGCGGTCAGACAGGGACAAATTGGGGATGGGAGTTCGCCGAGCTCTCTTTCCCGCACCAGCATTAGGCGCGCCCTTCTCAGGGGCTGCCGGTTTCCCGACGCCATTCTCCACGGCAAGCGGAGTTGTCGGCCTCGTAGCAGGGCCGTCCGGCATCTTGCGATGCGCGGATTTTGAGTGAGGCTTTTCAGCTCGCTTCAGCTAGTGGTTGCGCCACCGGCCTGCAAACCAGGTCAAGACACGCCTGCGAATCTATTTTCGCGTCTTGACCACTGGCCTTGGGTCAGCCATCGCTTGTGACGATGCGTTCGCCCATGGCCACGGGTCTCGCCTCTTCTCTCTCAAGCTGCTTTTTATCTCACAGTCCAGCGGTGTCGTTTTTAACATCGCCGGCCTTGGAAGTTTTTCACGGAACTAGCCCAGCTCCGAGTCCTTCCCGATGCGGCCGCTCCCTTTGTCCGCCTTTCGGCGTCTTTCGCTGGGCGGTCTCAATTTAATTGCTCCCGCCAGAGCCGTCCGCACCGTGCTGATGCACAGTAGCAACTGTTCACCCTTTGGGTGACTGCGATTCATCCGGAACCGAAACTTTCCCGGATTACTTGACTCAACTCGAAGCGGCTTCTTATCGCTTCTTGCTGCCAAGTCCCTCATTCGCATTTGACGGTGTGCGAACACCGCCAGAGGAACTGGTGAATTCTGCCTCCGCCCCCAAGCCTTGCGGCCCGGTGTCAAAGGAGTCAGGTCAACCAGCCTGACCTGACTTTTCCCCAGTCGCCTGGGATTATCCTGAAACGAACAACTTCAATTTTACTCTCTGCCGTCCATTTCGTTCTTTCAATGAACCGCCAACAGAATAGCAGAATTCCGGCACTTGACCATCAATTGATATGCACAGCTTATTCACCGAGGCAGCGCGGCAACAAGCTCGCCAAACGATTGCAATGACCAATGAAAACAATGGTTTTGGCAATTCCCTGCCGGTTGACATTCAGCGTCAAGAGCTGCGCTGTCGGCAACCGTTAATAAGTTTTGACTGCATCCGGAACAAATGGCCGCCACCAATCGCAGGAATAAAAAAGGCACTCCGAACCATCGGAGTGCCTTGATTAAAAGATCGGCAATTACTTCTTCACGCCCAGGATCGCGTCTTTGGCGGCTTTGGCGACCCGGAACTTCACGACTTTCTTGGCCTTGATCTGGATCGTTTCACCTGTGGCGGGATTGCGTCCGACCCGGGCTTTGCGATTGACCAGCACCAATTTGCCCAGTCCAGGAATGGTGAATGAGTCCTTGGCGTGTTTGTATGCCAGCGCCGCAATGTGTTCCAGAATTTCAACGGCCTGCTTTTTGGTGATGCTGTTCTTCTCCGCGATTTCAGACGCGATTTGCGATTTGGTCAGTGCTTTTGCCATAAAATAAAATGTTCGTTTTGTGCTTTGGTTAATGTTTGCGGGCACAGCTTAGGGGTGGAGGAGAGCCATGCCAAGCACAAACCTTGATTTTATTGAAGAATTTGCGTTTCTGATCCGCGGTGGGATTAAACCCCATACCTAAGATTCAGCCCAGGCCGTCAACTGTTAACAGTTGACGGTGGCAGGCAATAGTAGCTCAGTCTAAAGTCGTTCAGTTGGTAGATGCGCCCACGCCAGACAAAATCTCTGCACTTTAGTTTCGTTACCAGGTTGACCTTGGGCTAAAAGCAGGTGTTGCCCCTGGTTCGCTCTCTTTTTCAACATTGGCTGGACGGCCTTCAGACAACGGCCAGATGTGAAATCCGTCACTTCCAAACACCAGAATCCAGTTGCCCCAAATTCCTTTGCCTTCCCGGTACCCTGTGTAATCAACTGCGTGCCGGCCGACGTATTGTTTTACCCACCCACACTCTCCATTCTGTTCCGAATAATTTCCAGACACCATAAAGAACCCGATCCCATCCGCACCTTCACCAGTCATCACACCGTTCTTGAACTCCAGCATCAGGTCCATTAAATATTGCCTCAAACTGCCAGCGTTGGTGTAAAATCCAACCCACTGGCCTGATGGAAATGGGTGGTCGCTCATTGACGGTAATTTAAAGGGCTGGCAATGGAACATGTCAATCAGCGTTTGGGTCTTCAAGTTCCTTCAAGATGCCCGTTCCGGGCATTCGCTTTAACGCCCTTGCTCACTTTTCTCTCGACAGCGCGGATTTCAAGAGTGAGATTTTCAATCGCGATGGAACTCAACCACGAAGGTTGCAACGAATGTCCTGTTCGCGAGCCCGATCAGGGCGAGGGAGAGCATTGGCGCTATTGTTTGCAGTGTGGACATGAACTGATCAACGAGAAGTGCAAATTGCGATGTCCCCGTTGCCATTATTTCATGAGCTGTTCCGATTTTGACCACCAGCAAGGTTGAATGTCTGGACCACGCCGCCATCGATTAAACCCGAAAAAACTGTTGTCGAGCAAATGGACGGCGGTGAGTCCTCGTGCCAAGGAGAAGCATTTCCTGGTAGCGCGAGTGATCAACCCTGAAACAGTCCCCCACCTGATTGAGCAGGTGGAGTTGGAAGCCGTGATGACGCACCGGCGGTTCGTTATCGAATGGGCGAAACTGAACGATGCAACCCAATGGATTCAAGGGTGGATTTAATGCTGGAGTCTAGGTTGGAATTGTCCGGTTGGCCCCACGTCCGCGACCCCATGAAGATGATGCGCGACAACCGGTTCAGATGAAATTTGATGCCTGCGACGGACTCACCTGATATTCTCAGCTTCAACCATGACTAACCCGGGAAATTCGCCCATGCGACAAGTGTTGTGTGGCATGGCCCGCAGGTTCGCCGTGGCGATGATGTTGCTCGCGGCGGGTTGGAGAACTTCGGGTGCCAGCAATCAACTCCCCGTGAGTTTACGCGAGACCCTCACCCCGTCGCCGCTGGCGGAAGCGAGGGAGGGGAACGTGATCATCGCTGGGAATGTCGATGCTCAAACCAGTTCCAATATTTTGATTCGCGTGACGACCGGTCACGGGGCGACGTCCCAAACGGGAGTCGCCGTTGTCAACAAACGCTTCCGCTGCCGGTATCCAGCCGATTTCGCAGATGCGACGCCTTTGACACCGTGCGTCCTGTTTATTGATGCCACGACCGACACGAACTTTGACACCGCCCGCCCGAACCACTTCCAGGCGGAAGCCACCTTAATGATTCGCGGCCGCGGCGGCATCCTGCCGGACTTGCCATCGGCGTTCACGTGCGATTTGCGGGATCGGCAGGGCGCCTGCGACACGGATTGCAGCAAGTGGCCGACCACCCGTGCCCTCGTCAATTTATACCTGCACAGCCAGGGTGCGCGCACCTTACAAGTTGGCGACGCGAATTTCGATCTGGCAAACCCAAAGGACTTGGCATGGTTTAAGAACAACCTCACGCTGTATGAATTTGACCATCGTGATCGTGACTGGTCGCAACCACTGGGACATCGCTTGCGGCGCACCTTCTGGCAGTCGGTTTGGAACACGTGGTTTAATGCCAGCAATGACAATCCGCTGGACGGCGATCCCGCGAACAGTCAGCCGTCTAACTATCGTCCTTACGCGTTTGCCAATGACTTTGCCGACATTCTCATCATGTACGTAAACCACCAAGGCTGCGCTGAACCGCTCAACGACAATCTGGAGGAGATTTGCCGTGAGGGGGCCCAGAACCTGATGGCCATGCAGCATCGCGGCACCGACAATTTTGCCCTGGGCGATGCGACGGGTAGACGGGAAAACTACACCGCCGGGGCGTTTCGTTATGGTATGTTCAAGGACGGCGCATTCCTGACTGAAGGCAAAGGTTGGTTCTATAATCCGGCGTTTCAAGATTATGCCGAGGGCGGAGTGTTGAACGGCCGCGCGGTTTGGGGGCTGGGTGAAGCGTTGCGAGGCGAGCCGCGAGGCCTCGTGGCGTCGGAGTTGCAGACCTCCATTGCCTTGGCGCTCCAATTTTGCCTGCACGACGGTAAGGCCGGGGGCTATGTAAAGACGACCCCGGAGGGGAGAGCGTTCTGGCGCGATCCCGGGGAACATGCCTACCTCCTGTTGGGGATGCTGGCCGCGTGCGAGGCGGCGCCGGACCTGTCGGTGCGATTGGGAAATGAGACCGGCCCGAGGACGTTACACCGGCTGTGTGTCCAGTCGCTCGATGCCTTGGCCGACCTGGAGCGGCCGGACCATTCTTGGTCGGTCTATCCCAACGTGGATGCCATGGCCATTGCGGCACTAGCCGAAGGAGCATCGCAATTTCGCGGGGAAGCGGGCGCGGCACGCTGGCGTCGGACGGCGTGCCAAGTGGCCGACGCCTGGATGGCTGCTAGAGTCGACACCAAGGAACGCAGGACGCCGACGCCACTATTTGGTCTGCGGGTGGGAGCTGGCCGCATGACCCATATCTGGAGCAAGGGCGGCAAGGCGCAATACTTTTATTACCAGGACGGCCACTGGGTACAGGCGCTGGCCGACCTGTATGAGTTAAGCGGTGACGCGCGCTACCGAAACCGGGCCGAGGCGATCCTGAGCTACCTTTGTGGAGACAATCCGTGGCACATGCGGCTCTTCAATGAACTGGGCGCGGTTTATAATTGGACCGATGACACCGACGGTGATGGCATTGAGGATCTCGTGCGGCAGGACATGTATCCGGAATCAACCGCCTTTTGCCAGATCGGCATCATGCATCTGTTGCGGAGCTTGGCGGCAATGGACCCACAAGGTTCAAATCATCCGAGTCAGCCACCCCAGGGATGACTCGCTTATTCTTAGGTAACCAATGATTCATGGCTTACCACACACCTGCGATTTTGTTCTAGGTGCGAAAGCTTCGACTGGCGCAAAAGAGTGATTGAGACCTTTGAAGCTACTGTTTTGGTCTT
>Ga0302319_10025028_pt1 | contig 10584 bp, 3 predicted proteins | sample Bog_T0_2_FD_203319 | JGI IMG/M metagenome (GOLD analysis project Ga0302319, IMG submission 203319) | Peat permafrost microbial communities from Stordalen Mire near Abisko, Sweden - Bog_T0_2 | ecosystem: Environmental > Terrestrial > Soil > Wetlands > Peat | place: Sweden: Abisko, Stordalen Mire... | reverse complement strand
CTCTTTTTCTTGCACGAACACCCTTCCCTGCGCTGGTTTCCAGCCATAGATCTCAGCACGAATCTCCTTCCACCAGGCAGGATAGGAGCCGATATGGGGGCCAAGTGTCAGATGCAGGCCGTCTTCGACTCTCTCACAGTTGAACTTCATCTTAAGAAAGGCTCCTTGCAGGTAAGCAAAGGTTTTTCCATCGTCGAGATAAAGCTCGCCTGCGCATCGATCTCCAACGAAGATGCGGAGTGTAAGAGTTCCTTGGGGAGCCTGGCTGGTACTTTGAACAACTGGCGCGATGGGCAGGATAGATCCTGCGCGCGCGAACACCGGAAGCTGATCCAGTGCAGGCGTGACGCTGATTGTCAGGGGCGCGTTGCGGCCTGGAACCGCAGCGGGATCCGGCGTAGTTCCGGACTTTGAATCGGGAAACGAAATCTTCTCCCCGGTCCAGTAGTTGTACCAGCCGGCGGAGGGAAACTCGACGGGGTAGGTATCCTGCTCATCTGGATATGGCGGAGGAGCGATAAGGAGATTTGCGCCAAGGAGAAACTCGCCTGCGGCTGCCGTATCTGTGTCAATAGGATGGTGATCGGGAGCGGCATCTGGGAACTCGAGGAATAGAGGCCGCAGCATCGGAAGTCCGGTGCGGGATGACTCCTCTGCCAGCGTATAAAGGTACGGCATGAGCTGGTAGCGCGCTTCAATGAAGCGGCGGCGGATCGCTTCCTGCTCAGGGCCGCCGACCCATGGCTCTTGATCGGCAGTCCCCTTCTCCGAATGATCGCGATCTATAGGCTGGAAGGCGCCCAGTTCAATCCACTTGGTCAGCAGTTCCGGTGTCGGAGATCCGGCATAGCCACCCACATCCGCGCCACTGAAGGCAAACCCGCTTAATCCGAGATTTTCCAGCATGGGCGTGGTGAGGCGGAGGTGATTCCAACTGCTGCTGTTGTCTCCAGTCCAGGTGGCGGCGTAGCGCTGTCCTCCGGAATAGGTTGCGCGGGTGAGAACAAATGGGCGGGTATCGGGATCGAGCGCGCGCAGGCCGTCATAAGTAGCACGGGAGTTTTCCATTCCATAGACATCGTGGATTTCAGCGTGGGTTGCGGTGCGCGGGGTGAATCCCGGCTCGTCGATGCGATGAAGGACATCCGCGGGTATGGTCAGCGTGGGCGAATCGAAGACGGACGGCTCATTCATATCATTCCAGAAACCATCGATGCCGGTGGCGCGCAAACCACCGTAGAGGGTACCCCACCATGCGCGGGTTTGCCGGCGAGTGAAGTCCGGGAAAACGCTGGGCCCCGGCCACACGCGGCCGGTATAGACTGAGCCATCAGGATTCTTTACAAAGTGGTCGCCAGCGATGCCGCTGTCATAGGGATGATAGTTAGAACCTGGCAAGTTGGCGATGTGTAAATCGGTGATGGCAACCACATGAAAGTTCTTGGCATGAAGCTCCGCTACCATGCCGGACAGATCAGGAAACGCTGTTGTGTTCACGGTAAAAGGTCGATTCTTTTCCTGGTAGTCGATGTCGAGATAAATCGCATCCGCTGGAATTGAATCGGCTCTGAGACGATTCGCCACTTCAAGCACGCGTGCCTGCGACATGTAGCTGTAGCGGGATTGCTGGAAGCCAAGAGCCCAGAGTGGCAGAAGCGGCGGCGTTCCGGTGAGCCATGCATAGGTTTCAACAACTTGTTTTGGGGATGGTCCATAGAACAGGTAATAATCAATGGGCCCAGCGGCGGCGCCGTAGGAATAGACTCCGCTCGTTTCCTTGCCGAAGTCAAAGCTGGTGCGCCATGTGTTGTCGAGCAGGACGCCCATCGCGCGCCCGGCGCGATATGCCATGAAATAGGGAATGCTCTTATAGATGGGATCGGTGGATTCCTGGAAGCGATAGGCATCCGTGTTCCAGAGCGTGAAGGCTTCATTGCGGCGGTCGAGCGGCCCTGTCTTGTCACCCAGGCCGAAGTAATGCTCGTCGAGTGGCATGCTCTTGTAAATCCGGAATGCGTCGCCGTCGAATTGGATCGGTCGAACATCCTGTTCGAGGACATTTCCCTCCGGGTCGAGCACGGTGAGTTCAAGCGTCTTTTTATCCACCTCGACGATCAGCGCGTGGGTGCGAAATCCAAAATGATCGCCATTTTTATCGATCGAGACCGGGACTGAGCTTTGCCGGGCGCCGGGAAGAACTGCCCAGGATGCATCTTCAGGAAGGGCGTTTCCACGCGCGTAAGTGACGCGCAAGACGTCGTCGCGCAGAGCGACGATTTTCAACCGCAGGTTCCCCGCCCGCACATCGATCCCGTTTGGCAGTGGCACCATGCGGGGCTGCCGCCGAAGGGGATGTGAATCAACCGCAGACTGAGCAGGACCTGCCGGGAATGCCGGACAGGCCAGAACCATAAGCAATAAGGCAAAGAACACCCGATGGAATGAGCGGTACAAGGGCATGATGGCTCCTGAAAAGAAATGATTCCGTGTCTGTCATGAGATCCCGCATCCACGCGCAGGCTATGGGGTGGATGATTGACCGGGCGAGGATTCCAACGCGGACAGATCAGGGTCCTCGACTGTCTTCACACCCCGGTCGTGGCGCTGTTGTTTGATTTTTTTCAGCTGTTCAATGGTGGCGGTTGCGTCTTTGAGATCGCCGCTCTGGCGGTAGAGCCGGGCGAGCAGGTAGTGAACCGATCCATCTTCGTCGGTCGATAAGGCCATCTTCAACTGATTGACCGCCTCCTGGGTACGGCCTGCTTCCGCGTCAACTTTGCCGAGGAGCCCGTGAACATGAGGGAGCAACTGCGGCTTGACGTTCAGGCTTTTCAAGAGAAACGGCTCAGCCTCAGCAACCCTGTTGCTTGCCACCAGCGACTCCGCCATGATGAGATTCAGTTCAGGGTCCTCTGGAGTGCTCTTGAGGGCTAATTGAGCAGTCTCCATGGCTTGCTGGACGTGGTTATTGCTCATACTCGCCGAGGCTAAGCCGAGCATGGCCGCCGCATTGCCGGGAGCGGCGCTGAGTGCTTTGGTGTATTCGGATTCGGCATCGTCAAATCGGTCGAGCTGGATGTAGATGTCGCCGAGAAGAATATGGCTTCTGGGCGAATCCGATTCCAGCTGCTGGAAGCGCGCCAGGGATTTGAGGGCAAGACGCTGGTTGGCCTGGATGGACCAGTAAAGGGCTTCAGGGGAATGCGGCTGCAAAGCCTGGAGCGCAGCTGCGGCGCTAAGTGTGCGATGGCTGTCGCCGGTGAAGAATGAGCAGGCAGCCAGCAGCCGGAGTTTATCCGCGTGCGCCGCATCAAGGGTGGAATCGACCACCTGTGCGCAATGCTCGAATTCACCCGCCGCATAGTACTGCTCTGCTGTACGGCGGGGTGCCGAGGGTGGCACAACCGACGGCTGCGCGGACTGAAGAAGGTCCTGTCCCAGAGGTGGTCCGTTGCCATTGAACGCGCTCAGAAGGGCGCTGCGCAAGTCAGCCGGCATTTCCGCATCCTGCTGGGAGAAGTGGTTGACTACGGCATTTGCCGCGTCGTCGGACAGACCTTCCAAAAGGATGCCTGCGTTGGCTCCGACAAAGCCGTGATCGCGGGCCCACAACTGCTCAAGTAACGCAACCGCCTGCGCATGATCTCCGCTGTCAATGGCCAGGCGAGCCTGACCGAGCAGTGCCTGACCGCACTCCGGATGCACCGCGCGCTCGACAGCAAACTCGGCGGCAGCACGCTCCGGATCGCGATGCCTGAGCAGCGCAATGCCATACGCCGAGTGCAGGCATGGCGGCTGTGGGTTGGAATCAAGCAAGCTCCTGTAGAGCGACGCGGCCTCGTTGAATCGCGCTTGTTTCTCCAGCGACTGGGCAAAGAGCGCGCCGGCAAAGGGCGACGTCTTGTCTTCGATCGACATGTTGCGAGCGTCTGTTTCCACCTGGCTCAGGCGGGCAATCCCCAGGGCAAACCAGGCGGCGCCGAGCGTTGGTTGAAGCGAAATGGCTTGGGTAAACTCACGAGCGGCCGGAGAGAACTTGCCGGCGGCGTAAAAGGCGCGACCCAAGGCAAGCGGCGCCTGGGGATCGAGTTTGTTGATCTTCTCCGCTCTATTCAAATAGGGAATTGCTTGCGGCGCTTTGCCGGTGCGGACCAAATCGATACCGAGAAACAGATTGGGCACATATAAGGCGGGATTGAGATGGTTGGCTTGCTGAAAGCTGAGGATCGCTTCAGGCATATCTCCGGCCTGCTGCTGCATGAGTCCAAGATTGGCCCATAACTCCGGCATGCCCGGGTCAATCCTTACTGCCTGCTTGTATGCATTTACGGCTTTCGCATAGTCGTTGTCGGCCTGGGCTTGCTGTGCGGCGGCCACCAGGGACTCGAGCGTTGGAGACGGCGCCCGCTGGCCAAACCCGAAGACGGGATTGGCCAGCAGGGCGAGAACGGTCAGCAACACCAATTTGGAGCAGTTGTTCACGAGTGGGTTACCAGTAGAACTTTCCGGCAAGCTGGACAATTCTGCCAGGGAACGCGTTTGTAATTTCCCCGAAAATAGTGGGACTATACAGACTCATATTCCCGGGTGACGGCGCATAGAAGTTTGGATGGTTGAGTGAGTTGAAGGTTTCGAAGCGGAACTGGGCTCTCATCGTCTCATGAATGGGCCAGTTCTTTTCCAAAGCGCTGTCAAAGTTCGTGTAATGGGGTCCCCGTAGTTCCGACATGTAGCGGGGGGTATTGCCGAAACTGCCATACGGCGCGTATTCGAAGGCCGCGACGTTGGCCCAGGAGTTGGGCACACTGTTGCTAATCGTTTGATGAGACGGTTTGGGATTCACGCCGGGAACGTAATTCGGCCTGGGATCGCCGCCGTAGGAGTTCCACTGGTTTCCGAAGACACTGAGTGGAATACCGCCCCGGAGGGTTGCGATTCCTGAAAGTTCCCAACCGCCCGCCACGGCATCCGCTACGCGACTCATTCCTGAACCGAGCGGCTTGCCGCGACCGATGGGGAGGTTATAGACGTAGCTGGCCACCAGGGCGTGCGGAATATCGCCTGCGTCCACGCTCTTTTCGCCTGCCAGGTTGAAGTAGTTTGCGGTTGCGCCCCAGTTTGCGGCTCCGTTGTAGGACCAGGATTGGTTGCCCTCGACGTTGTCAATGAACTTGGAGTAAGTGTAAGACACCAGGGCGGTAAGCCCCTTGCTGATGCGGTGGTTGTAGGTGACCTGCAGGCTGTTGTAAAGGGACTGGCCGTTGGGCGCGTCTGTCTGGCTCACGCCGCAATACTGCGGAAAAGCCGTGAGCAGTTGTTCGTTTGTCAACGATGCGTTATCGATATTGCAAGCGCTGGGCGCAATCTTTCCACTTTTCTCGAGGGCCTGAAGCGGCGCGGCCATTGGATTGAAAGCTGCGGTCGCGCTAAGGAAGGCGGTATTAGGTGTGACCCCATCCGCCTGGAACAGGTACTTCGGATTCAACTGGTTGTAATTCCAGTTGCCGACCATGCGAACTCCGCGGTTGCCGATGTAGTTTACGTCCAGTTGATCGTTGGACGTGAAGGCATACTGCACGCCCAGGAGCCACTGTTGGACGTAGGGTGATGGGCGGCTCCGGAACGTACCGCCGACGCCATTGCCATCTTGTTGAAACGAGCCGTTGGCGTTGCCGGTGATTTGCGCGTACTGGCCGCCCCAAGGATTGCTGGTGCTGATATTCGGGTTGGGCGTCACGCCGCCGTCCAAGCTCCTGTTGATGCTGGTGGAGGCGGTGAAACCATCCGCATCGTCCGAGCCCGAGCTGGTTAACGATTCCGGATAGAAGAGTCCGTATCCGCCGTGGATAACTGCCTTCGGAATCGCCTGATATGAGAAGCCTACACGCGGCGCAATATTGTGGTAATTCGGATTGTAGAAATACCGGTTACCGGGCCCCAGGAACTGGAGCGCGCCAACCAGGGGCAGGCCCGCTGAATAGCTGAGCGGATTCAGTGCGGTCGGGTCGAAGATCGAGCCCTCGTTATTGCGCGAAGTGTACGGAGTCTGAATCTCATAGCGGATGCCAAGGTTCAGAGTGAGGTTGTGGGTCACTTTCCAATCGTCCTGCAGGTACTCTCCAAAAAGATGATTGGACTCATAGGGGATTGTCGGTGTTCCGACGTTTGTTGGAGAGTCCAGAACGCCGAGCAGCGCCTCGGCCACTCCGTTACCGGTGAAGGTGACACCTTTGGTTCCAGCCAGCGGATTCGGTCCGGCAGTCCAGCTTCCTTCGAACGAAAGTTGGTTGGAGAAGAAGTCGTCCTGGCTGAAGATCTGCTCGACGCCCATGAAGCCGAAGTTGATGGTATTCTTCCCCTTCGTTTTGATGAAGTCGGTGTTCACAGTGCCGATGGGTCCATGGTTGGTAACACCATTCGAGTTCCCGGTGGATGGACCGAGTTGGGAGATGGAGAGCCCCCCGCCCCCAAAATTGACGGTAGGAAAGATCGGATCCACCTGGTTGACATACGCCGGGAGTCCGAGAGTGGTTGTGGGGTTGAAGCCTACCGACTGATTTGTGGAGGTTTCATGCCAAATCTGAACGCCCGAAGTGAGGTTCAGGGTGAAGGTGGGGCTGAATATCCGGGTCAGCCCCGCCCACATTCCCCAGCGGTTGTTGGGCCGTTGATTGCCTTGGCCAGCCGGATCGGATCCCCACGAAGCGGGAGTACCGGTCTTTGCCTCTTCCTTATAGGAATAGCGGAAATAGGCATTGGTATTGTCATTGATGTTGTGGTCGACCCTGATCCCGTATTCGTTCCAATACGTGGGCGCCGCTGAGGCCAGAATCAGGTTGTTGCCCACATAGCCTGGCTTCTGTGCCGCAGGAAAGTAGCTGAGCAGCTTGGCGCCGATAGCATCCGGGGCGTACCCGGTGATGTTGGATAGTGTGTTGTTCAGGATCGGGTTGCGGATGAATCCGGTCTGTGTGGCCACGTCGCCGGTGCCGTAAGGGTTAGTCACAGCATTGTAAGTATCCGGTTGGCCGGCGGTAATGGCGTGGCCGCTGCGCGGATCGTAAATCTGGCCATCGTAAACGGGGCGACCGAGCCCATCGTAAACTAGCGCTCCGTTGCTGGTGGCCTGGGGGCCGAGTTGTTCGGAGAAGTTGCCCGCCAGGAAGTTGGAGTCTGGCACAGTGAAGGACTGCGGGGATGGGGTGTTCGCATGGAAGTGCTCGTAATTGCCGAAAATGAAGGTCTTATTGCGCTGTCTGTAAAGACCGGGAATGTACAGGGGGCCGCCGCCTGTTCCGCCAATCTGGTTGCGGCTGAACTGGCAGAGGTTGACGCTGGCGTCGACCGCGCTCACGCACGAGCTTGGTCCCTGGAAGTAGTTGAAGGCATTGAAGTTGTTACTGGAATAAAACTCGTATCCGGACCCGTGGAAGTCGTGGGAGCCCGACTTGGTGACCACGTTGACTACGTTGCCGGTGCTCCATCCATACTGAGCCGTGAACGAGTTGTTCTGGATTTTGAATTCCTGAACCGCGTCCACTCCGGGCACGAAGATGACGGCGCCCCACTCGGTGTCGGTATCCCAGGAGCCGTCGACCAGGAAGGCCGTCGTTCCAAAGAAGCCGCCGGCGAAGTTCAAGAACGAGATGTCCTGATCCGCGGTGTCGGTTGTGTTGCCGCCGCCGCCCAGCAGGATCTGCGATTCCGACGAGTTTTGCACGGAAGAGTTAAGTGTGACCAGGCCGTAGACATTGCGGACGTTCAGGGGTAGCTCAACAATCTGCTTGGCGTCAATGTCTGCCGCGACGTTGGCGTTATCGGTATTCAGCAGGGTGACATCCGCAGTTACGGTGACCGATTGATTCTCGGCCCCGACCGTCAGCGATACGTTTTGCGTGCCGGTTTCGGCGGCGTTGAGGACGATTCCGTTCTGTTGATACGTCTCAAAGCCCTTCGCTCTTATTGCCAGACTATAAGCGGCTGGCGGAAGCTGATTGAAGGAGTAGCGGCCTCCGTCGTCCGTGGTCGAGACTCGAATGATGCCTTTCTCCGAGCTCGTCAGAGTCAGGGTAGCTTTCGGTAGCACCGCTCCCGAAGGGTCAGTGACCACACCGGAGAGCGTTGCTGTTGTTGTTGCCAGTTGCGCGTTGATCCATGGGGCACTGCTCACGAACAAGGCAAGCAGAATTGCGAATGCACCCCAACTCCCAAAAGACCGAAGTCTCCGGCTCCAATTTGTCTTCAAAATACAGCCTCCCTCAGGTTCCTCCCGTCAGTCTTGGTCTCCCGGCGCGCAGAACACACGCTTGAGGAAATCCATCGTGATCGGGTTCTGAAAAGCACCACCTTTCTAGGCTTCTCGATGAACGGCTGTTAAGGTCCTTACAGCATTGGCGGGGAGGGTCTTTACGGCAAGGAGCGGTCGGGTCCTAACCGAAAACGGACCGGACTTATCAGGTAAATTTACTTACTAAGTGTTTTTTTATCAATCTTTTGCAGATTGTCTACACCAATCGCTGCCAGCGCTTTCAGATCGCTGTATAATCGGTTCGATCAAGCGGAGGAGTCGACCGTGGCTGATTCAAATGGGATTGGCGAGGCAATACCAAGAGAGCCGCGCGCGGAGGAGGTTCGCGAGCAGTTAGACCGGCTCCTGGCTAATCCGTTTTTCAGCCATAGCAAGCGGTTTCCAACCTTTCTCCGCTTTGTGGTGGACCAGACTCTGGCCGGGGAACAGGAGAACATAAAAGAACGAACTCTGGGAATTGAGATTTTTGGGCGGGATGCGGAGTACGACACAGCCGCCGATCCGATTGTGCGTGTCACAGCGGCGGAGATTCGTAAGCGCGTGGCCCAGTATTATCAGGACCCAACCCATGATCAGGAATTACGCATTGCCATACCTTCGGGGTCGTATATTCCGCAGTTTCTCTGGCCCAGAGGCGCCAACGATCCGATTGTGAAGGAGATGACTGTGTCCGCGGCTCAAGATAGCGCACCGGTCGAACCGTTCCGGCCTCTTCACCCAGTGCTGAGACGCCGCCACTCCCCCCTGGTCCTCGTCCTTACTTGGATTGTGGTCGCGGTGCTGTCCGCGGGCGCGGTCCTGCTTTGGCAGACAACGCACCGTTCTTCGCTCGACTACTTCTGGCGGCCCGTACTCCACACAGATGAACCCGTGCTTCTGTGCATCGCCGACCAACTGCAGTACTCCAGTATTGTTCTTCGCGATGCCACTCAGCCGGCCCATCAAGTCACCTTGAGCGACAAGCTGACGGCGATCGTGATCGACGACGTCTACGCTACGATCAAGGTCGCAGGCGTTCTCCAGTCCAGCGGCAAGCAATATTCTCTCAAGGGCGAGGGCGCAACCAATCTCGCAGACCTGCGTAATGGTCCGACGGTGTTTATTGGTGCGCTCGATAACGCATGGACGCTTCGGTTGACCAACAAATTGCGCTATCACTTTGCCAATGACGCCGAGATGACGAAGATGAGCATCGTGGATAGCAAGGCTCCGTCCCAGACCCAATGGGTGCTGGACCGGTCCGTCCAGTTGGCCACGAACAACTACCGGGATTACGCGATCATTGCGCGCTTCACTGACGGCGACACGGGAAAACTGGCGGTAGTGGTGGCGGGCATAGGTCGGGGCGGTACCATTGCGGCCGGAGAATTTCTGACCGACCCAGGCGAGCTCGCTCAGTTGCAACGCGCAGCGCAGGCCGCAGGCAATAAGAAGAACTTGGAAGTGGTGCTGAGCACCCAGATTATTGATGGAGAGCCCGGGACCCCTAAGATGGAAGCCGCCTACTTCTGGTAGTGCTCCGGGAATGGCCTGGTCATTGCCGATCCAGCTAACGTATTCGCCTTCTAGCCATTGAAAGGAGGCTGCGGGTGCGGTAGGATGCGCTTGGCGGGCATGTGGAAGCCATTTTTTTCGCAGCCTGTAAAGCCCAGGTGATTTTGCGGCACTTGCGGCACGACTGAAGTCATGCCCTTTCAAAACTTCGACTTAATCAGAGGTTCCCTAGAGGTCGACATGGACAATGAATCCGCTTGCTACTGTTCAGTGAAGGTGTAGTCCTCGTACTGCCATGTGTCGGCAATCAGCGAATAAAGGCGCACGTACAATTTGCCTCCGATGGTTGGAATCCCCGTCACGCTCTGGCTTTGGCCGGATACCACCCCGCTAAAGATGTTTGTGGAACCCGCGCCGGTGGTGCCTACATGCAGGTCGTATTGCTTGACCTGGGTTCCGACCGTCCAGGTAAAGGTTACTGTGGAGCCGGTGAGTGAACTGCCGGGCGGCGGAGAGGTTATGGTTGCGGGCGCGGGAACACTGAATTCGGTGTAGGTGTAGTCGGCGTATTGATACGATCCAGCAAAGAACGAGTAGAGGCGCACAAACAGTGTTGCGCCGGTGGTCGGAATCCCCGTCACGCTCTTGCTGTCGCCGGTGACAGCTCCGCCGAAGAGGTTTGAGGAGTCCACTCCAGAGGTGCCGACGTGCAGAACATACTGAGTGACATGGGATCCGGCTGTCCAGGAGAAGGTGGCAGAGGAACCTGTAAGCGTGCTGCC
>Ga0302319_10025027_pt1 | contig 10584 bp, 10 predicted proteins | sample Bog_T0_2_FD_203319 | JGI IMG/M metagenome (GOLD analysis project Ga0302319, IMG submission 203319) | Peat permafrost microbial communities from Stordalen Mire near Abisko, Sweden - Bog_T0_2 | ecosystem: Environmental > Terrestrial > Soil > Wetlands > Peat | place: Sweden: Abisko, Stordalen Mire... | reverse complement strand
TGCCGTCGCGGCAAGATCGACGAGCCGATTGCCATCTGCGCGCTCAAGCGCTACGCCACTGACCGTCACAACCTGGGCATGGGGCATGATCCGGCGCGCAAGAAGCTTCCGCCTCCTGTTAAGCGCAACAAGAAGATCGCGATTGTGGGGGCAGGCGTTTGCGGGCTGACCTGCGCGCACGATCTTGCCCTGCTCGGCTATGACGTGGAAGTGTATGAGTCCGCGCCGGTGCCGGGCGGCATGCTCTATCTCGGCATACCGCAGTTCCGCCTGCCGCGCGAAATCATCAAGATGGAAGTGGACAGCATCCTGGCGATGGGCGTCAAGCTCCACACCCGCGTGACGCTGGGCCGGGACATCTCCCTGGCGCAACTCCGCGAAAGATTCGACGCCGTGCTGCTGGCAACAGGCCTGAATAAAGGCCGGGAGTTGAACATCCCCGGTGCCCACCTGGCAGGAGTCTACAACGGCATCGATTTTCTCATCAACGTCAATCTTGGTTTCGAAATCGAGCTCGGCAAGCGCGTTGTGGTGGTGGGCGGCGGCAACGTGGCCATCGACGTGGCCCGCGCCGCAGTGCGGTTGGTGCACGAGTCGGCGGATATGGACGCGGCAGGCGAAGAGGAAAAGAGCCTGCAGCCGGCCTTTGATGCGGCTCGTCTGGCCATGCGCGCGGGCGCCGAAGAAGTGGACATGGTGAGTCTCGAGTCGCGCCAGCAGATGCCCGCCTGGAAGATCGAAGTGGATGAGGCCGAGCATGAAGGCATTGTGCTCGACAACGGCTGGGGTCCGAAAGAGATTGTTGGCGAAAACGGAGTAGTTACAGGGCTCAAGGTTCGTCGCTGCCTGACCGTCTTCGATGAAAACGGCCGCTTCAGCCCAGTGTTCAGCGATGAAGAAAAGATCATCCCCTGCGACAGCGTGATTCTGGCGATCGGGCAACAGGCCGACCTCTCGTTCCTCACCGGCGAAGAGGGCGTGCAGGTTACGCCGCGCGGAATTCTCAAGATCGATCAGGACCTGGCCACCACTGCGCCTGGCGTCTTTGCCGGCGGCGATGTTGCCTTTGGCCCTCGTGTATTGGTTGAAGCCGTCGCCAACGGCCACAAGGCGGCGCGGTCCATCTTCACCTATCTCAACGGCAAGACGAGCAAGTCTGTTCTCAGCCGGTTCCGCATTCATTCCGACTGGGAGATGCCGCGCGGTTTTCTCTCCACGCCTCGGCAGAAGATGCCTTCGCTGGCCGCCAACCGCCGCATCGGCATCGCCGAAGTGGAGCTTGGGTTTGACGAGGAGCAGGGCCGGGCCGAAGGGCAGCGCTGTTTGAAATGCCAGGTCAACACCATCTTCGATGGGGCGAAGTGCATTCTCTGCGCCGGCTGCGTCGACATCTGCCCGGAGAACTGCCTGCGCCTGGTGGACCTGGTGCAGGTAAGCGGCGACCAGCGCTACGACGCGCTGATTCGCAGCAGATATGGCGTGGGCGCTACGGAACTCAAGTCAGGGCAGGCCGGCGCCATCATCAAGGACGAAGAAAAGTGTATTCGCTGCGGACTTTGTGCAGCGCGGTGCCCGACGGGCGCCATCACCATGGAATCGCTGGAGCAACAGGAACGGGAAGTCTTCGAATAGGGGAATGAAGCATGAATCGACGGAACTTTTTGAAGTGGGGATGGGGTTCGGCGGGCCTGGTGGCGCTGGTTTCAGCGATGGGCGTGAGCATGGCTGCGGTATTGCGGTTCCTGATGCCCAGCGTCTTCTATGAGCCGCCTCAGGCATTCAAGATCGGCACCCCGGGCGACTTCCCGTTTGGCCCTCCAACGTTCCTCGTGGATGAGAAGGTCTTCGTCTTCCATGATCGCGAAAAGGGCTTCAGCGTGGCCAGCGCGGTATGCACACACCTGGGCTGCACGGTGAATCACTTCTCCAGCGATCAGAAGTTTCATTGCCCCTGCCACGGCAGCGTGTTTGCTGCCGATGGCACGGTGCAGCACGGCCCTGCGCCGCGCGCCCTGGATTGGTTTGAAGTGACTGAAGCACGGGACGGCCAGTTGCGCGTCGACAAGAACAAAACAGTTCCGCCCACCTATCGGCTGATGGTGTAACCATGAACCTGATCCGCGAAATCTACCAATCGATTGTTCGGCGAGACCCGCTGTCGACCGACAAGGGAAAGTCCGAGCTGGTCTTTCTCAATGTCTGGCTGCACATCCATCCGGCCAAGGTGAAGCGCGAACACATGAAGTTCACGCACACCTTCTACCTGGGGTTCATCACCTTCTTCCTGTTCGTCATCCTGGTCACCACGGGCATCGCGCTCATGTGCTACTACCGGCCCTATCCTCCGGCGGCATATCAGGACATGAAGGACCTCCAGTTCGTTGTCTTCATGGGCCCGTTTCTGCGCGCCATGCATCGCTGGTCGGCGCACGCCATGGTGGTGTGTGTCTTCCTTCACATGTGCCGCGTGTTCTACACCGGCTCTTACAAGAAGCCTCGCCAGTTCAACTGGGTGGTCGGCGTCGTGCTTCTGTTGCTCACCCTGGGACTTTCTTTTACCGGCTATCTGCTGCCCTGGGACCAGTTGGCGTACTGGGCCATCACGGTGGGCACCAATATTGGCAGTTATGCTCCGCTGGTTGGCGGGCAACTGCGGGAACTGCTGCTGGGCGGGCACACCGTTGGCGAGGCCGCGCTGCTGCGCTTTTACGTGCTTCATGTTGCCGTGCTGCCCGTTGCGGTGCTTCTGCTAACCGCTGTGCATCTATGGCGAGTACGTAAGGATGGAGGGTTGTCGCGGCCTCTCTGGAAGCTGCAGACTGTCAAGAAGGAGCAGCTGGTCACAATCGGCGCGCCTCAAGAAACAGCGCCCTTGCTGGTGCAGCCAGCGGTTGCCACCAAAACATACGGCCTGATGGAAGTCGTGACCGGCAAGCCAATCTTTGAGACCATTGCGCCGGAAGAGGAAGAAGACGCGGTCTTCTCGTTCCCTTACGCATTTGTGCGCGAGGCTCTTGCCCTGATGGCCACCGTTACCGCCATCATGACCATCTCCATTTTGTTCCACGCACCGCTGGAAGAACTGGCCAATCCCGCCAAAACGCCGAACCCAGCCAAGGCTCCCTGGTACTTCCTCGGCCTGCAGGAACTGGTCAGCCACTCGGCCTTGCTGGGCGGGGTTGTAGCACCGGCGCTGATGGTGCTGGCGCTGCTGGCTATTCCTTACATCGACCGCAATCCGAGCCGACAACTCACGACGCGGAAATGGGCGCTGGGACTGTTCACGGCGTTTGTGGTGGTGAACCTGGTGTTGATTGTCGTAGGCACATTCTTCCGCGGCCCTGGCTGGGCTCTGGTACCACCGTGGGTCCATGTAGTTGGAGGAGCTGAGTAATGGAACGCCGACTGCAACAGATATTTTTCGCTCTCAGCTTTTTGTCGCTGGCCCTCATTGTTGTTGCCGCCTGGCAGGCCAATACGCCCTCCTGGAAGACCTATCAGCACCGGTTTTACGAGCTTGAGGCTCAGGGCGAACCCAACGCGATTACCAAGGCAGCGATGCTTGCCACTCCTCCTGAGATTCACCAGCAGATGCTCACCGGCCTGCAGCGGGTGGACCGTTGCACCACCTGCCACCTGGGCGTAGAAGACCCCACAATGAAGGACGCACCCGAGCCTTTTCGCTATCACGCCGGGCTCGGTCCACACGTTCCGGCCAGGTTCGGATGCACCATTTGCCACGGCGGTCAGGGTCTGGCTACGGACAAGGCAAGCGCCCATGGAAGTGTGGACTTCTGGCCCAATCCGCTGCTCTCGAAGGAGTACATCCGCGCCTCCTGCGGCCGCTGCCACAAGGAGGGCGAAGTGCCCGGTGTGCCGGAGCTGACCGAGGGGCGTCACCTCTTTGAGACTCAAGGCTGCCGAGGCTGCCACAAGCTCAATGGCGTGGGCGGAAGCATCGGTCCCGATCTGACCGCGGAAGGCGCCAACCACCGCTCACCCGATTGGCTCGAACGGCATTTCCTTGCGCCCAACGTGGTTTCCACCGGCTCGGCGATGCCCAACTTCCACTTCAGCAAAGACCAGGCCCGCGCACTCACCTATTACATGCTTTCACTTACCAGTGAAGATATGGGATCCTACTACTCCAGCGTCCGACTTATTCCCGGTCCCGAGTATGGCCGCCAGCTCTTCGTCGAAAAGAATTGCATCACCTGCCACAACATTGGCGGAGTGGGTGCAAAGACCGGTCCGGATTTGCAGGGAATCACCAGGCAGCATTCCCCGGAATGGCTGGATGAGCAATTGGTGAATCCGGAGCTTGTCTATCCCGGCAGTTCCATGCCGGCCTACGATCTGGAGTCCAATGAGCGCAAGGCGTTGCTCGCTTTCCTCTCATCGGCTACACCGTCGGATGCGGAAGCCATTGTTTCGCAGCGGCCCACCAAACTCGCGCCGGAGGACATAGCCATTGAAGCGGGCAAGCAGGACTTCTCGCGATTTGGCTGCGTCGGCTGCCATGGCACCGAGTTGCAGGGCGGCGTGGCCAATCCCAATGCGCAGGGAGGCGAAGTGCCGTCCCTGCTTCATCTCTCCGATGACTACACCAAGGACGAAGTCATCGCCATCATCCAGAACGGCCGCACACCTCCGCTGGACAATGCCAAGGGACCGATGCCGCCGCTCTACATGCCTGCCTGGAAGAAGGTGCTGAGCCAGGAAGACATCAACCGTGTCGCCGACTATCTGTGGTCGAAGCAGCAAAAGAAGAAGGAAGAAGCCTGGTAGCAAGCGCCGATCGGGCAAAGGGATTGCGGATGATGAAGTTCTCTTCAGTGCGAGTGCCGGCAGCTGCTTCGTTGGCGGTTGCCGGCATCTTGTTGATGGCCGCGCAGGATCCGCCGCCCACGGGGGGAACTGCGCCGGAGTCCTACCCCGCACCAACGAACTTGAAGGTCCTGCCCAAGGATATGAGTGGGGCCCAGGTGCATGAGGTGATGGAACAGTGGAAGGCGCAGTTGAGTATGGACTGCAATGCATGCCACGCCAACAACAAGGAAAAGACAGGCGCCGATGGTCGGCCATTGCTCAATTTTGCCGACGACTCCAAGCCCGAAAAAGTTACCACCCGCGTCATGTACACCATGACCGAAGAGATCAACACCAGGTTCATCGCGAAAATCGATGGGTCCGGAATGCCCGTCACCTGCGGGACCTGCCACCGCGGCCATGTTGGCCCTGAGCCAATGATCTTTCCGTTGCAGGAGCCCAACGTCCCTGCGCAAAATGGCGCCAACGCGAGGGAATCGACGAAACAACCGTAACACGCGTTCGCCATGGACAAAGCGAGTCTTTACATGAGCGAATTTGCGCCAGCTACGATCGAATTGCTTCCCCTGTGACTCACCAGGCAGGTTGGTCATTCCCGCTCACTGCACGGTGCCGCTCAGCGTGATGGTTTGCGGCGAGCTGAGTGCGCCGTCGGTGATGGCGATATCGAGGAGCTTGGGCTGTGGAGCGGGGGCACATGACATCTTACGGCGTGGACCTCACCAAGCCGCTAGGCTCATGGAAAACGGCTTGGGGCAAATCGCAGAAACAGGCCAAAGGAGAATGCCGGATGCACGATCTTCGTCACAGCCTGGTCAGCGAACTAGCCGAGTCAGGGACGCCTTCCGCAATCATTCGATCCATCAGCGGCCACACCACAGCGCAGATGCTCGACCTTTACCCTCACATCTCGCAGGGTGCCAAGCGCGAAGCCTTGGCCAAGCTCAATCCGCCGATACAGATTGTTCAATAGTGGAACAGTCACGGGGCAATGCCTGAGCATAACGTATCGATGGTTGCAGATTTACAACTGACAAGTGGCGACCGCAGGCAAGTGTTTCGCAGCGGCCCAACGTGCGACCTTGCCGGAGGTTACTTGAAGCGTGAGCGAGACTCGGCCCTGATGTGGTCACGGTCTCTGTTGTCAGAGGCCAGCGCCAAGTGGTACTTGCTGCGAAGGTGTGCAGCCTTCGTCGCAAGATCATGAACTTCCACCAGCTTGTCTTCGAGCTTCTGAGGTTTTGAATGCTGATACGTTTCCTTGGCGCCGGGCAGTTCACGCGCCAAACCTTGCACGATCTTGAGGTCGCATTCTAACTCGGCCTTCCAAATCACGTTGGCACCCGATTGCGCCCCACTGCCCATAGCGGCACGAACCGCACTGCGGGATGCCCGCGCCTGGTCCAAGAGGATAGGAAGCGCCTCACCTCGACGCGAACATCGGACAGCTGCCTGGATTTGAACCGGCATCTGCTCGATCGACAATCGAGAGCTTTGGCCTATTAAGCTACGGCTGCCCAGCGCGGCGCTTAGATTGCGCGCACGAAATCCTGGTGGGTGTGGAAGGACTCGAACCTTCAATACTCCGAAGAGTTCCGGGGTTACGGCCCGGCAGGGCAACCAGTCGCCCCAACACACCCACATTTGGCGGATACGATCCGATTCGAACGGATGGGGCCTTTCAAAGGCGCTCCGCGTTAGCAGTGCGGTGCCATAGACCACTCGGCCACGTCTCCATGAATCTCTTGGTGGGGATGGAGAGATTCGAACTCTCACGCGCGAAGGCACTGGTTTCTAAGACCAGCGTGTCTCCCATTTCCACCACATCCCCACGACTTACTAACTTTGTGCAACCTCGATACACGTCGAGTGATCAGGTTCCTAAGCACAAACCTGTCGACGAATTGGTGGGCTCCCAGGGACTCGAACCCTGAAGATGTCACAGCTCTTGAGGCTGCCGCGCTGCCCGTTCCGCCAGAAGCCCATAAAACAAAAGCCCCTCGATTTCTCGAGGGGCTTCGGCGATTCCGTAGATTCTACCTAAATCAGCCGCACCCCTCCATGCCCAGCAAATCGCTGAGTGATTCGGACAGATACGACTTGAATAGGTTCTTCACGAAGACGAGAATAACCCAGTTCTGGTTTGAGCGCAACTAACTTTCTGGTTATTACCAGAAGTAAGTAGTGTATTCACCTTCAGAGTGTGTTGCTTCTTTTTGAAAAGTAGGGCATGATGGAAAACATGCTGAATCGACTCCCATTGACGATACATCACAGCGCGAAAGGCCTCAGGCCGTATTCGCAAGGTGAGGTTGTGTTCATGCCAGGACTCGATTGGACAAGCGCGTAGCGCGTTTACCCAAAGCAGACTTCGAGCCCCTGGCCTAACGGTCAGGGGCTTTTTCGTTGGGTCGTGAAACTTTATGTCGCGATTGTTTCATATTTGCGACGCAATCAAAGTGAGGAGCATTCTCGTGGTACGCATGGAGATTTTCGATAACCAGATTCCAGTGTTCGGCCAGGCCGATGATCGTACGCTGAACCAGATTCGTGTGTGCGCGCGCACCGCCGACAAAGTCGCACTGATGCCCGACAACCATGTCGGCTATGGTGTGCCAATTGGCGGAGTGGTGGCATACAAGAATGCGATCAGCCCTACCGGTGTTGGCTACGACATCGGCTGCGGTAACAAGGCTGTGCGTCTTGATATGCCCGGCGTGGAGTTGCGTGCGAACATTGGCAGGATCATGGACGACGTGTGGTCGATCATCAGCTTCGGCGTTGGCCGCAGGAACAACGAAAAGGTAGATCACGCTCTGTTCGATGATGTGGCCTGGAAGCTGAAGGCGATTTCTTCTCTCAAGGAGATGGCGCGCAACCAGCTTGGCACCGTGGGTAGTGGCAACCACTACGTAGATCTGTTCACGGACGAAGAGGATCGCGTGTGGATTGGCGTGCACTTCGGCTCGCGTGGGTTGGGTCACAAGACAGCTACGCACTTCTTGAAGGCCGCCGGCGCTTCCGATGGGATGGAGGTGGAGCCTTGCGTTCTTTCAACCGATAGCGATCTTGGAACTGAGTACCTCGAGGCTATGCGTCTGGCGGGTGACTACGCCTATGCAGGTCGTGACTGGGTCTGCGGCCGTGTGGCCCAGATCCTGGGAGCGCCGATTGTCGAAGAGGTGCACAACCATCACAACTACGCCTGGCGCGAAGAGCACGAAGGCGAGCAGTTGTGGGTTGTGCGCAAGGGCGCGACGCCGGCCTTTCCCGGCCAGCGCGGGTTTGTTGGCGGCACGATGGGTGAGCAGTCGGTCATTCTCGAAGGCGTTGAAAACGAGCATGCCCGTTATTCGCTCTATTCCACAGTGCACGGCGCGGGTCGTGCAATGGGCCGTCGCGAGGCGGCAGGCGTTGTCGATCGCAAGACCGGAGAGGTCAAGCGAGCCGGCAAGGTCACGCCGGCAAGGTCACGCCGGAGATGATGCGCTCCTGGGTAGATCGCGCTGGAATCAAACTGCGGGGTGCTGGACTGGATGAGTCTCCGGACTGCTACAAGCGTCTCGATGAGGTGCTTGAGTCTGTCGGCTATACGGTGCGCATCTTGCACTGGCTCACCCCGGTCGGAGTCGCAATGGCCGGAGCAAACGAGTTCGATCCGTACAAGGACTGAACCTGAGTTGTGGCCGACGAAAGTCGGTCGCAATCTCGCGCTGGTGGTCTCAAAACGGAGAGAACTTTCGGAGAAGATGATGATCGAGCTACTGACCGCAGTTCCGTCGCAAATCCGGCAATTCAGAGCGAATGTATGGAACTTTCAGGCGACGCTGGTAACTCCTCGAAATGCCATGAAGAGATTTTTGGCGGTGGTCTTGGGGACCTTTCCCGTCTTAGAAGGATCGATCACGACAAACCAGGTCGTCTTCGAACCGGATCATGTCGTGGAGTTGCTGAACCCGCGCGGCATTTTTCATGAAAATCTGTGGGAGTTCACTATGAACGCAACTGGCGTTGAGGACGTGACAGCGTTGCTCGACGCCACTCTCAATGATTGGATCGACTTTACTTTTGTTCCGACACCCGCATCGTTTGCGATTTATGCGGACCACGACGAGTACCTTATAGTGTTTGGAAGCCAGGCCACAGCTTATGTGATACGCGTGCGGCAGCATATGTGGGGATTGCGCCCCAGCCTGATCCTCGTACTATCTTCCTTGGCGGATGTTCTCATCATCTCAATGATGGCGATTCGCGGAATCGCCATGACTCCCTTGGCCATTTGGGTCGTCGTCTGTGAGTTCGCTGCGGCGATTGTATTTGGGCTGGTGCTGGACGTAGTGAAGATTCCGATCTTTGCTCGCCTCCGGATCTCATGAGTACCAGGTGCAGTTGGGCAGATCGACAACTCACTCTTGCAGATTCCAGCCGCGCGACTTCGATGGTCACGATCCGTGAGATTTGAAATCGTACCGCCCTGGTCGCGGAGGCACAACGCCTGGCTCGGAACCGCCGCTTGGCCGAGGTAACAGGAGGCAGTGATTCTCGGCGATTCGGCCAGCACTTTCATTACAATTTGTGAATGGGCAAAGGTGCAGAGCAAGATCCAAGGGTTTACTTCGCTGCCGAGAGAACCTTCTTGGCCTGGATTCGCACGGGGCTGGGCTTAATCGGTATCGGATTTGCGGTCAGCCGCTTCGGCCTGTTTTTAAGGCAACTTAGTGCAAGCGAATCCCACCTTCCAACGCGCGCCACTGGCCTTTCCGTCTGGTCCGGGGTAACACTGGTGGGCTTGGGTGTAATCGTCATTCTCAGTTCCGTCCGGCGACATTTTGAGCTGATTCGCGAGCTAAAGTCAGGCACCTGGATACCGGGACGCGTGTCGAGGGATGCCGTAGCACTGGGGCTGCTATTGGCTGGCGCCGGAATCGGCATGTGCGTGTACCTGATCCTCGTGCAGTAGCTGTACTGAAGTTCCAAACGCGTTCCGTGGCATAGCGGTCAACATCACGTGGCCAACCGACGCACGCTGCTTGTCCTGCGGTAGGCGAAGACACCGTAGATGGCGCCTACTAGGGCCACAAGGTAGAAAGGGATGTGAACTGCTGTAGCTATCGCCGTAAGCCCAAAGAGAGGCAGCCACGGCGCACTGCATCGCCACGCCGTTCTCTTTGACCTTGTTTCGAGTAATTCCAGAATGAACAAGAAAGTGAGGAATGCGATGATTCCAACGCACGCCGATCCCATGTGGACCTGCCATCCTGGGAGTTTGTTCATATGATGCTCCAACGACTCCACTGCGTCTGGGAGTGTGCTCTCGACGGTAATGAATGCGCAAGCGCCGCCAAATAAAGCCATAAGCAGGGTTGTAGGGGTGTGATTGTATTCGTGGCTCGACTGCACCCTGCGTTTCTCCATTTGAATCTCCGGCCAGGCGATCTACTCCTCAGCTTCTAATCGTCAGGACTGGACATGCCGCATCCACTATGATCCGGAAGGCCCCAGATGTTCTCATCTCCATGCTCAGATATGAAGTCTTGTGGATTCCGAGCACTAAAAGGTCAATTGATCGCTCTTTAATGTGATCAAGGATTTGATCATGTGCTTTACCAACAGCCACAAATGTTCTTGGATCGCAAAACTCTCTCGCCTGCTGTGGCACAATACTGTCCAGAGCATTGAAGAACCGGTTCCGGAGATCGGATAGTCGATCCGGATGCTCAAGGCCGTCGTCCTGAATCACATTGAGTACATCAA
>Ga0302319_10025025_pt1 | contig 10585 bp, 7 predicted proteins | sample Bog_T0_2_FD_203319 | JGI IMG/M metagenome (GOLD analysis project Ga0302319, IMG submission 203319) | Peat permafrost microbial communities from Stordalen Mire near Abisko, Sweden - Bog_T0_2 | ecosystem: Environmental > Terrestrial > Soil > Wetlands > Peat | place: Sweden: Abisko, Stordalen Mire... | reverse complement strand
CACGTAAATGGCTTTGATTAGAAGCTTCTAGCAACGGTCATAGACCGCCGCTACAACTGCAGATTAAGGCAGCCCCGCGTTCTCCAGCCAAGTCTCCGCAATCAGCGCATGCCCCGCCGCGGAAGGATGCACGCCATCGCCGGCCCAATAGGCAGCCGGAGCCTGCGTCGCGGCTTGCGCGAAGAGCCCATCCAGCGGCAGCAACTCCGCGCCGAATTCCACCGCCAGTTTGCGCATCACGTCGATCTTCGGGTTCAGGTCCTCGCGCCAGGCGTAGCGATCCGCCGGCACGTGGAGTAAAAACGGCTCCAGCAGCACGACGCGCGAGCCGATCGTCGCGATCTTCTCCAGCAGTGTGCGGTAATCGCGCTCGTAGGCCTTCGCCTCGGTCGGGCTGTTGCTGTCGTAGCGGCGCCATACATCGTTGATGCCGATGAGAATTGAGACCACCGTCGGCTTCAGCGCCAGTAGATCGCTTTCCACGCGCCCGAGCAGATCCACCACCCGGTTGCCGCTGATGCCGCGGTTGAAAATCTTCAGCTCGGGCGAGGCCAGCCGCGCCTGCAGGTGCGCCGCCGTTAATGCCGCGTAGCCCGTGCCCAGCGAGGCCGGATTGTTCCGGTCGCGTCCGCAATCGGTGATGCTGTCGCCGGTGAAAAGAATGCAGTCGTCGGGATTGATGAGCATGGCGCCAGTCTTTAGCGCCCCCGGCTCCGATGTCAAACCACGCCGCATTCAACAGCAATAATCCCATTGGCAGACGCAAAAAACCTGCGCAAGCTCGGCTCTCTTTCATGAGCGCCAGCGTTCTGATCATCCAGCCGGACCCCGAAGTCGGCAATCGCATTGGCCAGTTGATCCTCGCCCTCGCGCCTGACGCCCAGGTCGGCGTCGTCAACACGCCGCAGGACGGCATCGCCGCGCTCGATCACTACCCCGACCTCGACCTCTGCGTCAGCGAACTCTACTTCGAGAACGGCGACGGCCTCGCCTTTCTTGCCGCCATCCGCGCGCGCTTCCGCCGCACGCGCGTCATCTTCGTTTCCGCGTACAACCTGTCGAATTTTCAGGACTACATACAGGGCTTCACCGTCTTCCGCACGCCGCTGGACGAATCGATGTTCATGTCCACCTGCCAGGACACGCTCGTCACGCTGGAAGGCCACGAGTTCCCGCCCTTCCGCCTTGGCAAGAAGCAACCGCCCGACCGCTGGGGCGATTGTTATGCCGCCTACGACACCGGCGTAAAGCGCGACATCTTCATCACCATCCTCCACGCCTGGGCCACGCCGCAGGACGCCGATCACTTCCGCAAAACGGCCACCCTTATGGCCCGCGCCGTGCATCCCAACGTGCAGGCCGTGTACCAAGCCGGCGGTTATCAGGGACGCGATTTCTTCTGCCGCGAGAAGTGGGACTATTCCAACCTTTCCGAAATGGCCGCCGCCGGCACGGCCATCGAACCACGCCTCGCCGTACAGATCGTCCACATTGTCGGCAGCGTCGTCCTGTTTTGGGACGCCAACGATTTCCCGCACACGCGCATCAACGCCACCGACGTGACTCTCTCGCCGCAGGGCGTGGTCAAGCTCGTCAATTGCGTTGATCCCGCGCAGACGGCCACGCCGCCCGGCATGACCGACCTGACCGCACTCGGCCACGCCGTGCAGGCCATCCTGCCGCGCAACGAAGTCATCCCGCCCGCCGTCGTCGCCCTTCTCCAGAAGCTGCAAGCCGGCCCCGTGCCGCTGTCGCAGATCGTGGCCGAGGCCCAGGCCATCGACAATAATCTCGCCCCGGAGCGCGTGCTCGAAGTCACGCAGGAGCATGTCGTCGCGCAGGAGTTGATCCTCCTGCAGCGCCGCAACCAGCGTTTCATGCAGTACGTGGGCGGCGCGATCTTCGCGCTCATCGTGGCCGTTGTCGGCGGTGTCTTCTATATGCGGCTCGACCCGCCCTCGCACGTTCATGGCGAGATGGTGCAGGTTCCCGCCGGTCCGTTCATCTACGGCGACAACCAGAACGTCACCATCGACCACGCCTACTACATCGACAAGTACGAGGTCACCTTCGGGCAGTACCTCAAGTTCCTGCGCGCGCTCCAGGGCAAGGACGACAGCGCCTGGCGCGATCCTTCGCAGCCGGCCAGTCATTCGCAGACGCACGAGCCGAAGGACTGGGAAAACATCTTCAAGTGCATCAAGTACCACCAGCCCTACAACCAGGTCACGCTCACGCTCGACGATCCCGTCTTCAACGTCGACTGGTACGACGCCGCGGCTTTCGCGAAATGGGCCGGCAAGCGCCTGCCCACCGACAAGGAGTGGGAAAAAGCCGCCCGCGGCGACAAGGGCAACCTCTATCCGTGGGGCAACGCCTTCCAGCCTTTCGGCAACAACATGGTGCCCGCGCCCGGCCAGAACCCGGGCGACATACCGGTGCACAGCTACATGGTTGTCGATGAAATGACCAAGGACGTCAGCCCCTACGGCGTCGTCGGCATGGCCGGCAACGTCAGCGAGTGGACCGGCGATCTCGCCGAGAGCACTCGCCTCGCGGGCGTGAAAATCGCCGTCATCCGCGGCGCGAGTTTCCGCACTAACCTGATGGAGCATCTCGAGCTCACCTACCGCGTCACCTCGTACCCGCAAATCGAACGCGACTTCTGGCTCGGCTTCCGCTGCGCCGCCGACCAGCCGGTCGAGGCAAAGTAGGACGCGTCTGGCGTCATTGCTCACAACGTCGCTATAACCGATTCTAATCCGCAGCGAAAGGTTCCTGCCTCCGCTTGGCATTGCCCCGGGAAAACGCTACGGTAGCGGGCTGTTGCCATGCCCCGTAAATCCAAAGATGCCGATTCCCCCGATGCGCCGCCGAAGGTGAAGGTCACGCGCGAGTCGATGGGGCAGATGTTCAGCCTCTATCAATACCTGCGCCCGTATCGCGGCCAGCTCGGTTTCGGCATCGCGCTGCTCGTTGTCTCCACAGCGCTCGGTCTCCTCTTTCCGCTGTTCACCAGCCGGCTGCTCAACGCCGCCAACGGCACCGAGGCCATGGACACCGCGCTCACCATCTTCGGCGTCCTGCTCGTGCAGGGCATCATGTCGTTCTTCCAGTCGTACCTCTTCAACATCTTCGGCGAGTACGGGCTGAGCAACCTGCGCAAGGCGCTCTTCGGCCACCTGACCGAGATGCCCATGACATTTTACTCGCAGCGCCAGGTTGGCGAACTCACCAGCCGCATCTTCGCCGACCTCACGCAACTCCAGGACGCCTTCGTCATGGCCATCCCGCAGTTCCTGCGCCAGAGCATCATCATGATCGGCAGCACGGCCATGATGTTCTTCATGTCGCCGCGGCTCACCGGCGTCATGCTCGCGTGCTTCCCGCCCACCATCATCGGCGCGATTCTCATCGGCCGGATGGTCGGCAAGCGCTCGCGCACCACGCAGGACGAACTTGCGCTCTCCGCCAACATCGTCAACGAAGCCTTCCAGGGCATCGCCAACGTGAAGGCCTTCTGCAACGAAGTCTTCGAGCAAAAGCGCTACGAGTCCCGCATTGGCGAGTTCCTCAAGTCCGTCCGCCACGGCGCCCGCGCCCGCGCCGCGCTGGTCGCCTTCATCATCTTCGCGATCTTCACCGCGATCACCATCGTGCTCTGGTATGGCACTACGCTCCTCATCGCCGGCAAGCTGAGCCACGGCGAGCTCGTCGGCTTCGCGCTCTACACCGTGTTCGTCGGCGGTTCCATCGGCAGCTTCGCCGATCTCTACAGCAACCTGCAGCGCTCCATCGGCGCCACGCAACGCGTGCGCGAACTGCTCAACGAAGCCGCCGAGCCGCTCGACGAAGTAAAACGCGACTCCCGCTTCCTCGGCGATGTCCGCTTCGACCACGTCGAGTTTCATTATCCCTCGCGGCCCGAAGTCGAAGTGCTCAAGGGCCTCACCTTCGCCGTCGAGCCGGGCAAGATCGTCGCGCTCGTCGGCCCCAGTGGCGCGGGCAAGTCGACCATCGCCTCGTTGCTTCTGCGCTTCTACGATCCGCAGCGTGGCCGCATCCTTTTCGACGGCAAAGCCGCCACCGACTACGGCCTGCACGAGCTGCGCAGCCAGATGGCGCTCGTCCCGCAGGAAGTCCTGCTCTTTGGCGGCTCCATCGCGGAAAATATCGCCTACGGCAAACCCGGCGCGACGCAGGCCGAGATCGAGGCCGCTGCGAAGCGCGCCAACGCGCACGATTTCATCGCGTCGTTCCCCGAAGGCTACGGGACACTCGTCGGTGAACGCGGCATCAAGGTCTCCGGGGGCCAGCGCCAGCGCATCGCCATCGCCCGCGCGCTGCTCAAGGATCCGTCCATTCTCATCCTCGACGAGGCCACCAGCGCGCTCGACGCCGAAAGCGAACGCCTCGTCCAGCAGGCCCTCGACGAGCTCATGAAGGGCCGCACCTGCTTCGTCATCGCGCACCGGCTCTCCACCATCCGCAACGCCGACCTTATCGTCATGCTGCGCGACGGCGCCGTGCGCGAATCCGGCCCGCACGACGAGCTCATGCTCGTCCCCGACGGCGCCTACCGCCGCATGGTCGATCTCCAGCAAGGCGCCAACATCCTCACCGAGGAAGCCGAAGTCGCCGCGGTGAAATAGTTGTAGCGGCGGTCTATGACCGTCGCTGGTTCCTACTTCTTATCGTCCTCGCCCGTGTAGTAATTCACCTTCTCGCCCTTGATCAGCGACCGCTTCTCCGGCACGCGCACCAGCCACTTGTTCGAGTTGGGAAAGTACGCGTGATCACCCACTGGATTGTCCGCGATGCTATAATATGTCACATCCGCGTTGCTGTTATTCACGATCTGGTGCTCCTCGCCCGGTGGGAACATGAAGAAATCGCCCGGCTTCGCCTTCGTGTTCCCGCCGGAGTGCCGCACCGTCGCGATGCCGGAAACGATGATGTAAAACTCCCACTGCGCCGAGTGCATGTGGATCGGGTAATTCGTCGCGCCCGGTGGAATCCGCGTCATTTCCACCGCGAACGGCCAGCGCTTTAGCAGGTCGTGCGAGCGCGGATCGCCCCCGATCGCCTCATTCAGCGGCTTGTCGAACGTATGAAATTTCCCGGAGGGCGAAGCGGACTCCTCTTCGTGAATATCCGCCAAGTTGGCTTTGCGCATGATCGCGACATTGGCACGCGCCTCCGCGGATTGCAATCAGCGTAACACGCTTAGAAGCATGAGACGCTTGTGCTTACATCGGCGGCGTAGAGCAGCCCTGCGCGTCACCGTTGCCATCCCCTTCAACCCGCGCTAGGCTCTCGCCCCTATGTTACGCGCCGGAATCGTCGGTCTGCCCAATGTGGGCAAAAGCACTCTCTTCAACGCCGTCACCCGCACCCGCAAGGCGCAGGCGGCCAACTATCCCTTCTGCACCATCGATCCCAACACCGGCATCGTCACCGTGCCTGATGAACGCCTGGAAAAACTCAGCGCCATCTCCAAGTCGCAGAAGCTCATCCCCGCCGTCTTCGAGTTCGTCGACATCGCCGGCCTCGTCAAGGGCGCCAGCACCGGGGAGGGCCTCGGCAACAAGTTCCTCACGCACATCCGCGAAGTCGACGCCATCATCCAGGTCGTACGCTGTTTTGAGGACAACGACATTCACCACGTCTCCGGCAACGTCGACCCCGTGCGCGACATCGAAGTCATCACCACCGAACTGGTCATGGCCGACATGGACGCCGTCGCCAAGCGCAAGGACAAGAACACGAAAGCCGCGCGCGGCGGCGACAAGCAGGCCAAGGCCGAGAACGACCTCATCGTCAAGCTCGAGCCGCACCTCGACGCCGGCAAACCCGCCGTCACCCTCGAGCTCTCCGCCGACGAAAAAGCGCTCCTCAAGGGCTTCTTCCTCCTCACCAGCAAGCCCACGCTCTTCGCCTGCAACGTCGCCGAGGGCGAGCTCGCCAATCCGGACGGCAACAAGCACGTCCAGGCCGTGCGCGAATACGTCAAGACGCACCTCAACACCGAGGCCGTCGTCATCTCCGCGCAAATCGAGTCCGACCTCGTCGACCTCAGCGACGCGGAAGCGAAGGAATATCTCGAGGGCCTCGGCGTCAAGGAATCCGGCGTCGGCTCGCTCATCCGCGCCGCGTATCATCTCCTCGGCCTGCGCACCTACTTCACAACAGGCGAAAAGGAAACGCGCGCGTGGACCATCCACATCGGCGACAAGGCCCCCGCCGCCGCCGGCGTCATCCACACCGACTTCGAGCGCGGCTTCATCGCCGCCGAATGCACCGCCTACGACGACCTCATCAAGCTCGGCTCCTTCGCGAAAGCGCGCGAAGCCGGCCGCCTCCGCATCGAAGGCAAGGAGTACACCGTCCAGGACGGCGACGTGATGGAGTTCCGCTTCAACGTGTAAGTTGTAGCGGCGGTCTATGACCGTCGCTGCCTTTTCTCCGTGAGCTCCGTGTCCTCCGTGCGAAACTCCGAATGAAAACCTTCCGTCGCGTCTGGGTCTATGCCCGCGCGTACCCGTTCCTTTGCATCGCCACGTTTGTGTGCGCGGCGCTGGGCGCGCTCACCGGCCTCGTCTTTCCGAAAGTCGTCGGCCTTGTCATCGACAACGTTGTCGCGCCGCACAGGCCCGAGCTTCTGTTGCCATACGTCCTCATCGCCCTTTGTGCCTTCTTCGCGCAAAACGTCCTCAACGCCCTGCGCATCCGCTTCAACAACACCTTTGAGCAAAAAGTCGTCTTCGATCTCCGCTACGACCTCTACCGCACGCTCCAGCGCCTGCCATTGCGCTGGTATGATTCCCGCGCCACCGGCGACATCATCACCCGCGTCATCGACGACGTCACTGCCATGGAGCGCGTCCTCATCGACGGCGTCGAGCAGGGCATCATCGCCGTGCTTACCATCGTCGCCGTCGGCGTCACCCTCTTCACCATGAACCCGCGCCTTGCCGCGTGGATGCTCCTTCCCATCCCGCTCCTCGTCGCCGGCGTCCTCTGGTACACGCTCACCGCCAAGGCCCGTTACAAGGAGCAGCGCCAGGCCGCCTCCGCCATGAACTCCCTGTTGCTCGACAATCTTCAGGGCGTGCGCCAAATCAAGTCCTACGCCCGCGAGGAAACCGAGCTCAGCCGTTTTGCCACCTCCGCCCAGCGGGTCGCCGAGACCCAGCTCGTCATTATGCGCACATGGTCGCTCTACTCCTGCGGCATGGCGTTTCTCGGCACGCTCGGCAGCGTCATCGTCCTCTACATCGGCGGCCAGGATGCTCTCGCCCGTACGATGACCTCCGGCGATCTCTTCACCTTCTTCTTTCTGGTGACGATGTTCTACGACCCGATCAGAAGCCTGCACCAAATCAACCAGCTCTACCAAGCCGGCCGCGCCTCCAGTGACCGCGTCGCGGAGATCCTCGACGCCGGGCAGGAAGACTACGGCGACAATTCCACCACACCGATCGTCCGCGCCAAAGGCGCCGTCGAATACCGCAACGTCGACTTCGCCTACCGCCCCGACGTCACCGCGCTGCGCGACATCACCGTCGCCGTCACGCCCGGCCAATGCATCGCGCTCGTTGGCCCCACCGGCGCGGGCAAATCCACTTTTGTTTCCTTGCTCAGCCGCTTCTACGAAGCCACCGGCGGCGAAATCCTCCTCGACGGCCGCAACATCGCGCAAATCCCGCTGCGCGAATTGCGCGAGCAGGTCGGCGTCGTCTCGCAGGAAACCTTCCTCTTCAACGGCACCATCCTCGACAACCTCCGCTTCGGCCGCCCCGACGCCACGCGCGCCGAGATCGAGGACATGGCCCGCGCCGCCTGCGTGCACGACTTCGTCGCCAACCTGCCAGAAGGCTACGACACCCACGTCGGCGAGCGCGGCGTAAAATTGTCAGTGGGCGAAAAGCAGCGCATCTCCATCGCCCGCGCTCTCCTCAAGAATCCTCCGGTGCTAGTTCTCGACGAGGCCACCGCCAGCGTCGACACCGAAACCGAGCGTCTCATCCAACAAGCGCTGGCCCGCCTGCTCGCCGGCCGCACCTCGTTCGTCATCGCGCACCGGCTCTCCACCGTCCGCCACGCCGACCTCATCCTCGTCCTGCAAAAAGGCCGCATCCTCGAGCGCGGCACCCACGACGAACTCCTCGCCAGGAACGGCCTCTACGCCAAGCTCACCCGCGCCCAGCACACCGACCGCTTCACCGAGTCCGACATCGAAGCCGCCCTCATCGGATAACGCTTTCTTTACTTGGAGGGACGGGCTCCCGCCCGTCCGCGCCGGTACACTGAGAGACGCGTTACGGACGGGCAGGAGCCCGTCCCTCCAAAAAACTCCGTGTTCTCCGTGCCTCCGTGTGAAAACCTCTGCAGTCCTCTTCTGTCCTCCGTGCGAAACAATCAGCTCACGGCTTCACCGCACGAATAACCGTCCCCGTCTCCGCCAGCAGCGTTATCTCGCTCAGCTTCCGCTCATCGCTCGTACCCGTCTTGCCCCAGAGCGTCACCTTCCACATCGGCACCGAGTTCTTCTGCTGCAACAGCACCATCTCCGAGCTGCTCGCCGTCGCGTCCGGCACCTGCGCCTGCGCGATCGCCAGCACATCGGTCGAATCCTTCTGCACCTGCCCCTCCGGCATGACGAGATCTTCATCGTATGGCGTCAGCGAATCGACGAGGTCATCGCCGCTCTTCACCACGCGCCCGCCTGTCACCGTCACGATTCGCGCATGGCCGCCCGCACCCTTGGAGTAGAAATAAAACTTCCACGTCGTCGGCGTCACAGAACCCGGATCGCGGTCGCCGATGACCCGCAGCAACTCCGCGTGCCCGCTCGGCGTTACCAAGTCGGGATCGAGGCTGCGCTCGGCAACATCCCGCGCCGCGAACGCGCTGTAGGCCGGCACGGGCTCCGGAGGCGCAACGTCGCTCGGATTCACCGCCTGGGCAGGAGTCGCATTCGTCAGGCTCGCCGGATCGACTGGCAGGGCGACGGGTGATGTTGGCACAGAAGCGAAGGGCACTGTGTTCGTCGCGGTCGCGTCGGGCTTCACGGGCGTCGGAGTAACCGTAGCCGCCGTCGCAACATGCGGCGCGGGCTTTGGTTCCTGCGTTTCCGGCTTGCTCGTCACCACATGCTCATGATGCTCCTTCGGCTTCGTGGTCTTCGGTTTCGCGACGACCACCGGAGCAGGAGGAGGCACCGGCTTCGCAATCACCGCATCAACCTTCTCCTCAAGAAAAGAGAGCAACCGGCGCGGCCCGCTCGAGGCAAAAAAGAGCGTCGTCACGAGAACGAGCCCGATCAAGATCACTGCCGCGCCAACCACATCCCGGTTTTGCCGCGTCGGCGGTAATGCCGATTCTTCCGGCGAGGAATCGTCCGCGACCTCGGGAAGTTCCGGCTCCGCGTAAGCACCCTCGCTCGAAGTCTCGATCCCGTATCGCGACTCCCGCCGCAGTTCCGCCGCCCGTGCCGCGTCCGCCTCGCGCTCGAAATCCGCCGCGATGAGCTGGTCCGCCTCGCGGTCGCCATACATCTGCACCAGCTCCAGGTCGCGCAGCAAATCGCGCGCGCACGAGTAGCGCAGGTCGCGGCTCTTCGCCATCATCTTGCGGCAAACGAGGTCGGTTGATTCGCGCAGTTCCGGCCGCACATCGCGCGGCCGCGGCGAGGGCTTCGTCAGCAGCTCGCTCATGATGTTGTACGGCGTCTCGCCCTGGAACGGCGGCAAACCCGTCAGGCACTCGTAAAACGTCGCGCCCAGGCTGTAGATGTCGTCGCGTGTGTCCGCGACTTTCGCGTCACGCGCCTGCTCCGGACTCATGTACGCCGGCGTGCCCATGAAACTTCCGCCCAGCGTGATGCTCGCGCGCGTGTCGATCACGTGTTTGGCCAGCCCGAGGTCCGCGAGCTTCGGTGTGCCGCGCGGATCGATCAAAATGTTCTCTGGCTTGATATCGCGATGCACGATGCGGCTGTCTTCCGCCACGATCAGCGCCTGCGCGATGCCCGCCACGATGCCCAGCGACTTCATCTCGGGCAGGGGACCGTTCCGCAAGTGCCACGCCAGCGAGCCGCCGCTGATGTACTCCATCACGATATAATAAGCGCCGCTCGGCTCATCCAGCGCCGCATCCATCACCGCGACCACGTTCGTGTGCCGGAAACGCGCCGCCAGTTGCGCCTCGCGGATGAACCGCTCGCCCAAGGCGGGATTATCCAGCGAGAGCGACGGCGAAAGAATCTTGATCGCCACCTCGATCTGCAACGTCTGGTGGTCCGCCAAATAAACCGTGCCCACACCGCCGCGGCCCAGCTCGCGAATGATCCGGCACCGGCCGATAACATCGCCGGGCTCAATTTTACGGATCAACGGGGGCATCACCATACCTGTAGCCGATATCGAGCGTTGTAACAATTCTCCCAAGCTCTGCTCTCAAGGCAGAGGATCGCGCAATCGCGCTCCCTTCTGACATCAAGACACAGAACTTCCCCTCTTGGACGCCGCAAGCCCGCCAATGTTCAATTAAAAGCAGGCAATGAGCGTCATCCGCGGCCCGG
>Ga0302319_10025022_pt1 | contig 10586 bp, 6 predicted proteins | sample Bog_T0_2_FD_203319 | JGI IMG/M metagenome (GOLD analysis project Ga0302319, IMG submission 203319) | Peat permafrost microbial communities from Stordalen Mire near Abisko, Sweden - Bog_T0_2 | ecosystem: Environmental > Terrestrial > Soil > Wetlands > Peat | place: Sweden: Abisko, Stordalen Mire... | reverse complement strand
CTCGACCGAGCCATGGAAGATCTACGGCGAGGGCCCCACCGAGATCAAGACCGGCTTTGCCAGCGACCAGGACGCAAAGCCCTACACCGCGGCCGACTTCCGCTTCACGCGCAAAGGCAACAACCTCTACGTCATCAGCCTGGCCTGCCCCGCCGATGGAACCGCGACCATCCGCTCGCTGGGATTGACGGGCGCGGCCGCGGGCCTGGAGTTTCAGTCCGTCGAGCTGCTCGGTTCGCCGTCAAAAGTCGACTGGCTGCGCACCACCAACGCCCTCAACCTCAATCTCCCCGCCGATGCGGCCTGCAAATACGGCTTCGCCCTGCGGGTGAAGGCGGCGGCGCGGTGATGAGCTGCGGGCAAACGAAGGAGTGCGCGGGACTTTGATCAGCGTCCGCTACTGCGTCTCCTTGAGCCGGTCGCAGCCCCACGAGTCGCCCATCCTGCAGCCCTTCTGGAGCAGTTCCCGGCCTCTTGCCTTGTCCTGTGCAATGCCGTTTCCGTACCACGCTTGCAGGCCCTGGTCGCTGCACCCATGGGCATCGCCGCCATCGCAGGCTTTCTTGAAGAGCGCATGGGCCTGGTTTGGATCTCTCCCGACTCCTTTGCCCGAATCATAAAAGACTCCCAGATTCGTGCAGGCATCAAAGCTCCCGCCATCGCATGCGCCTTTATAGAGGGATGCAGCCGTTGGGAAATTGGGGACAACGCCGTCCCCGCTCTCGTAGCCCCAAGCCAAGTCAAAGCAGCCATTCGCGTTGCCCCCGGTACAGGCTCTCTGGTAGACGGCCGCGCCTGCTGCCGGGTCCTTCTTCACCCCGAGGCCCGTGTCGTAGGCGTAACCCAGGTCCACGCAGCCGCCTGTGTAGTTGCCGTCGCAGGAGAGTTTGTAGAGTGCGGCCGAGTGAGCGGCGTCCTTCGGCACGCCATTTCCGTCCCGGAAGCGGTCGCCGAGCGCGGCAAGACCCTGGCACCCATCTGAAATCCCCGCTGCACAGGCCCGCCTGAGGAAGTACTCCGCTCGCGCCGGGTTCGGGGCGAACCCCGGACGATGGAGCCCCTTCCAACCGCCGTCGCCGGCGGTGTATTCCCAGCCAACCGAGGAATCCGCCTTCTTGCTCCATCCGGTATACGCTCCGAAGACCAGAGTGAGCGGATTCACTGCAGAAGAAAGGAGGAGAAAGTACGCTCCGAACCCAAGGGCCGCCCAGGCGACTGTCTTCCAGAACCCTCCGAAGAGCCAATCGCGGACCTGCACCAGTAGAAACCCAGCCAGAAGGATCGCCCCGGCAAGAAAGATCGCCCAAGCATAAGAACTCATCCCCCCCCCCCACCCCAGGGCCGCAAGCGCTGCGATCACTGCGCCCCATCCCGCGAAGAGCGCCCGAGATCCCTTTGTGGAGAGGACCTTTTCCAGAAGGGACAAGAGCCCGCGCGCGACAAACAGAATCCCCAACAAGGCCAAACTTGCCAGATACGCCAACCACGATGCACGCCACCCTTGCGGCGAAGCAATACCCCGCACTGCGCGCCCGGGGACTGGCGTTGCCGTCTTCCGCTGAGCCGCTCCCACAGGGGACGCTGGCACAACCGCCGGCCGAGGTTGGGCCAGGGTTGTTGTCCAGGTGAGAGGCTTGTCGCTGCTCTGCCTCAGGGGCGCAATGGCCGGGCGCGGTTGGGTCCCGGAGGCCGCAGGGTCGGGTCTCCGTGCGGGAATGGCTGGCTCCCGCGAGACAGTGTTGAATCCGGCTTGTTTCTGAGCCGGCCCCGCGATGGGCCCTCCCTCTGGCCGCTTCGGGGTGGGGGGTACAACAGGCTGCGGTTCGGCTGGCTTCGGAGAGTTTTGAGGAGCCGGGACCGGCCGCGCCTCGGTGGGCTCGGCCGCCTTCTTCCTGTCGAGAAGCCGGCGCGACGAAGCGCACAACTGCGGCAGATGGCGTTCCAGCGGAGGAACAAAGGCTTCCAGGAACTGCGTGTTGCCGATCATGAGTTCCATGTCGCGGGTCGGCTTGAAGTCTTCAATCAGAAACGGAACGATCGTCTTCTTCCAATTGACCGCCCGCTCGAGTTCCTTGCGGACAATCGGAGAGTCGTTGGCATCCCTGGAGAGCACCAGAACCACAATCTCGCATTCGGCCAGCGCATCGCCGATGGCTTTCATGTATTCGGTTCCGATCAGCACATCCCTGGGCGCAATCCAGCAAGGGATTTTCTGCTTTTCGAGCGCAACGCACACGGCGCCTGCAACCTTCCTATCCTTCGAAGAGTGGCAGATGAATACCTGGTGCGCCATGCGTCACAGACTCGACTTTCAAACGGCTTTACGAGTTACCGGCCACTATACCATTGGTCACGCTGGCTTGCCGCGAGTTAGGGCCGGAGCAGCACGGATGCACCTGCGGGATGTGCGATTCTCAGCGGCATTGGTCTGGAGTATGCTTTTCAAGGTCAGGCAAACCAGCCTGCGGCCATGAATCCCCCCGTGGAGAGCGGCTATGCAAGATGCGGTCATTGTTTCAGCGGTTCGCACGCCGGTCGGCAGATTCCAGGGCTCGCTAGCCTCGTTCACCGCCCCCCAACTCGGCGCTCTGGTGGTGCGCGAGGCGGTGCGGCGGGCCAACCTCGAAGCAGCGCAGATCGACGACTGCATCCTCGGCTGCGTCCTCCAGGCCGGCCTCGGCCAGAATCCAGCCCGCCAGGCGGCTCTCCGCGCCGGGCTGCCAAAAGAGTCCGGCGCGCTCACCATCAATATGGTCTGCGGCTCCGGCCTCAAAGCCGTGGGCCTCGCCGCGCAGGCCATCCAGACCGGCAACGCCGAGATCGTCGTAGCCGGCGGCATGGAGTCCATGACCAACGCCCCCTATCTGCTGCCCCAGGCACGCGCCGGCTACCGCATGGGCAACGGCGCTCTGGTAGACGCCATGATTCACGATGGCCTCTGGGACTCCTTCAACCAGTTCCACATGGGCGTGGCCGCGGAGATGGTTGCCGCCAAATACGGCATCCCGCGCGCGGAGCAGGATGCCTTTGCCGTCGAGTCCCACCGCCGCGCCGCCGCCGCCACCGCGCAGGGCGCTTTCCGCGACGAGATCCTCGCTGTCGAGATTCCGCCGGCCCGCAAGGGCGAGGCGCCACGCGTCTTTGACGCCGACGAAGCCATCCGCCCGGATACAACCATCGAATCCCTCGCCCGCCTCAAACCCGCGTTTCAAGAGGGCGGCACCGTGACCGCCGGTAATGCCCCCGGCGTGAGCGACGGAGCAGCGGCCGTGGTGGTGACCAGCGCGGACCGCGCCCGCGCGCTGGGACTCAAGCCGATGGCCGTGATCCGCGCCCAGGCCACCGGCGGCCGCGAGCCCGAGTGGATGAGCTTGGCCCCAATCGACGCCGTGCGCAAGGTCGCTGCAAGCGCAGGATGGGCGCTCGCCGATGTCGATCTCTTCGAACTGAACGAAGCCTTCAGCGTCCAAGCTCTGGCCGTGAATCGCGAGCTTGGCCTGGACCCGTCGCGCGTCAACGTAAACGGCGGCGCAGTGGCTCTCGGCCACCCCATCGGCGCCAGCGGCGCGCGCCTGCTCGCCACGCTGCTCTACGCCATGCACCAGCGCGGCAAGACCCGCGGCATTGCCGCCCTCTGCCTCGGAGGAGGCAACGCGTTCGCCCTGGCCCTCGAGCGCTGCTGACCCCACCGCCGCACTGTCCGGAATCGAACACCCGCACTTCGTAAGCGGTCACCGCAACCCTGCCTGAGTTCCCTGTCCCGTCCCTCAAGTCCATTCTTTTCAGCGCCCACGCCGCACCCTTCTTTGGCACGTCAAATGCAACTTACCGGGTGTGATGGATATCGCACGCCCTGACTTGAAGCAAAAGAGGAAGCGCCAGTTGATCCTGTGGGCTGGCGTCGCGGTGGTCTTGCTGGTTGTTGCCGTTGTGGCGGTCTCGCGGCTCAAACCCGCGGCGCCCACGGTTGACCGCTCCACCATCTGGCCGGACACGGTCAAACGCGGAGGTTTCATCCGCCAGGTTCGCGGCTCCACCGGTACGCTGGTCCCGCGTGAAGACAAGCTGCGCCTCATCCCGGCTGAAACCGAGGCCACGGTGACCCGCATTCTGGTCCTGCCCGGCGCACAGGTTCAACCCAACACCGTCGTCATGGACCTCGCCAATCCGCAGCTGGAGCAGGAGGCCATGAATGCCGGCCTCGCCCTCAAGGCCGCGGAGAGCGACTACCACAACACACAGGTGAAGCTGCAGAGCGACCTGATGACGCAGAAGGCCGGCGCGGCCACCGTCAGCGCGGACTTCAGCCAGGCCAAACTCCAGGCGCAGACTGACAAGGCTCTGTTCGACCTGGGCGTCATCTCCGGCCTCACCTACAAGGCCTCCCAGAACAAGGCCGACGAGTTGACCTCCCGCAACAAGATCGAAGACGACCGGCTCAGCATGAATGAGAAGGTAATCGTCTCGCAGCTTGCCGTGGAGCAGACCAAGGTGGACCAGGCACGCGCGCTCAACAGCCTGAAGCAGCAGCAGCTGGCAGCGCTGCACGTCACCGCCGGCATCTCCGGTGTCCTTGTCGACCTGCCCCACCAGGTCGGCGAGCACGTGGCCCCTGGCATCACCCTCGCCAAGGTGGTGCAGCCTGACCAGTTGAAGGCCAGCCTCAAAATCGCCGAGACCCAGGCGCGCGACATCCAGATCGGCCAGCCTGCCTCGATCGACACCCACAACGGAGTCATTCCCGGCCGCGTGCAACGCATCGATCCCGGCGTAACGAACGGAACGGTCACTGTGGACGTAGAGCTTCTTGGAGCTCTGCCAGCCGGAGCGCGTCCCGACCTCAGCGTAGACGGAACCATTGACCTGGAGCGGCTGACCGACGTGCTCTACGTCGGACGCCCCGCGCTCGGCAACGAAAACTCAACCCTGAGCCTCTTCAAGCTGGACCCCGATGGCAAGGGCGCAACGCGCGTATCGGTCAAGGTGGGCCGCGCTTCAGTCAATGCCATCCAGGTGCTGGACGGATTGAAAGAAGGCGACACTGTGATTCTTTCCGACATGTCGAGGGAAGACAACGTGGATCGCATCCGGCTGGAGTAGTCCCGCGCTGGAGTAATCCTGCGCGGACGGCGGGAGGCACCGCGCGTGCCGGTCTCCTCCGCTTCTTCAATTGAAGCCGTTTTTGAAAGGAGAGGAAATGAACAAGAACCGCAGGAGTTTTCTTCGCATGGCAGGAGCCGGCGGCGCCTTGTGTGCAACCGGGGCGGCAACCGCCTTCTCCGCCCCCAACGGCGATTCCGGCTTGCTCGAGCTGTTTGCCAAGCGGCAGTCGGTGCGGCGCTACAAACCCGATCCGGTTCCCGAGGAGCATCTTCGTCTGATCCTCGATGCCGCGCGACGCCCTCCCACGTCGGGGAATCAGCAACCGTGGAAGTTTCTCGTCGTCCGCAAAAAGGCCACCATCGAACGCTTGCGCATGAAGTGCCTGCAACTGTATGAGGCCTTCTGGCCCCACGATGTGCCTCCGGCAGAGAAGGCGACTCGTAGAGAGAATGATGCAGAGCATCTGGCAGGTTACTTCACTGCTCCGGTCTACATCGTCGTGCTAACCGATTCGAAATCCATGTATCCCTCCTATAACCATCACGACGGCCCCCTGGCGGCAGGATATTTGTGTCTGGCCGCGCGGGCGCTTGGTTATGGGACGGTCTATGTGACCGATGCGATCCCCGAACAGGCCACGCGTGAGGTTCTGGCAATCCCGGAACGCTACGAGCGAGTCTGCATCACTCCGCTGGGCATCCCCGATGGATGGCCTGAACCCATGCCGAAAAAGAAGCTTGAGGAGTTTGTCGTTTTCGAATCGTTTGCGTAACAGCAGGCATATACCGCCGACAGGCACAACGACCTACTAACAACGAACCAAGGGAGAAAACATGGCATCGAACGGCACTCTCATTGAAATTGAAGACCTCACCAAGGTCTTCTACACCGACGAAGTTGAAACCCACGCCCTCTCAGGCATTCACCTCACCATCTCGCGCGGCGAGTACGTGGCCATGTCCGGCCCCTCAGGCTGCGGCAAGTCCACGCTGCTTTCCATCCTGGGCCTGCTCGATACGCCCACCGGCGGAAAGTACCTGCTCAACGGCAACCCCGTCGAGAACCTCAGCTTCGGCGACCGCTCCCGCATCCGCAACCAGGAGATCGGTTTCATCTTCCAGAGCTTCAACCTCATCGGCGACCTCACCGTCGAGGAAAACGTCGAACTGCCGCTCACCTATCGCGCCGGCATGCCCTCGGCCGAACGCAAGAAGCGCGTCAAGGAAGCCCTCGAGCGCGTCAACATGGCCCACCGCATGCGGCATTATCCCGCGCAGCTCTCCGGCGGTCAGCAGCAGCGCGTAGCTGTGGCGCGCGCCCTGGCCGGCTCGCCCTCCATCCTGCTCGCCGACGAGCCTACCGGCAACCTCGACTCCAAGAACGGCGAAGCCGTCATGCACCTGCTCGCCGACCTGCACCGCGAAGGCTCCACCATCTGCATGGTCACCCACGATCCGCGCTTCGCCAAGCACGCCCAGCGCGAAGTCCACCTGTTCGACGGCAAGGTGGTATCCGAGCAGGAACTCAAGAAGCTCACCGAGGAAGTGGAGGCGTAGTCATGCTCTCGCAAGACCTGGTATACGCGCTGCGCCAGTTGCGCAAGTCGCCCGGATTCACGCTTACGGCGGTGCTCACGCTGGCGCTGGGCATCGGCGCCAACTCGACCATCGCCAGTTGGATCCGCTCGACCTTGTTCAACCCCATTCCGGGCGTGGCGCGCACCGGGCAGATGATCACGTTCCAGCGCGGCGACCGCAGCGAGCATCCCTCTCCTCCGTTCTCTTATCCGGACTTCGCCGATCTCCGCGACAACACCAAAACGCTCTCCGGCCTGCTCGGCTATCACGACGACTTCATGGCCATCACCGGCGCAGCCAAGCCGCAGCGCATCTTTGGCGCGCTCGCCTCCTCAAACTATTTTGAGGTCCTGGGCGTGCGCCCCGTGCTCGGACGCACCCTGGCGCCGACCGCGCCCTATGAACGCGAGGGCGTTGCCGAGGCGGTGCTCAGCTACGACCTGTGGCAGAACCGCTATGCCGCCGATCCTTCGATCGTTGGCAAGACCATCGACATCAACCTGCACACCTACACAATTGTTGGCGTCGCTCCTCAGGGCTTCCAGGGATGCAAGAGCGGCCTGCGCACCGATATCTGGATTCCGCTCGGCATGGTGGGCCAGGTGTGGGGCTGGAGATGGAAGCCGGCCGAAGAGCGCGGAATCTCCTTCCTCAATGTCCTCGGCGTCATGAAGCCCGGCCTCAAGCCCGGTGTCGACCGCCGCCAGGCAGAGAACGAAATCGGCCTGCTGATGCAGCGCATTGTGGACCGCTACCCCACCACGCACCAGGGCGCAAATCAGATCTCCGCCGACCCCCTGTGGCGTTCGCCCTTTGGCGCCAACGTCTACCTTGCCGGTACGCTGCCCATTCTGCTGGCCCTGGCCGCCGTGCTCTTGCTGCTGGCCTGCGCAAACGTCGCCAATCTCCTCCTCGTGCGCTCCGTCAGCCGCCGCCGCGAGTTCGCCATCCGCCTCTCCATGGGCGCAAGCCGCTGGCGTCTCATACGCCAACTGATGATCGAGAACCTCCTGGTCGCCCTCGCCGGCGGCGCCGTCGCGGTTGTCCTCACCTATTGGACCTCGAAGTCCCTGGGCGCCTTCCTGCCCACCACCACGCTGCCGCTCTCCATCAACGGAAACCTCGATGGCGCGGTGCTGGCCGCCACCCTGCTCGTCTCTGTGCTCACCGCAGCGGTCTCCGGCATCGTTCCAGCCGTGCGCGCGTCCGCTCTGGCCCCCATCAACGTCCTCAAGGACGAAGCCCTCAACACCTCCGGCGGATTGCAAAAGTCGCGCCTCGCCGCTGGCCTGGTGATCGCGCAGGTTGCGCTCTCGCTCCTGTTGCTGGCCTGCGCCGGCCTCTTTATCCGCAGCCTCGCCAAAGCGCAAAAGGCCGATCCGGGCTTCGACCCCAACGGCATGATGGTGGCCACCTTCGACCTTGACCCCATGGGCTACTCCGACACAGCAGGCATCGAGTTCGAGCGTCAGCTTGTCGAGCGCGTCCGCCAGTTGCCCGGCGTCCAGTCCGCAACACTGGCCGACTTCTCGCCCCTCAGCTTCACCATTCACTCCGAGGGCGTCCTGCCGGAAGGCTATGTGCCACGCCCCCATGAATCTGTCGAGGCAGACCGCGGAATCGTCGGCCCTGGCTACCTGCAGGCCCTGCGCACGCCGCTCCTTGCCGGCCGCGAGTTTACCCCGCAGGACACCGCAACCACAGAACCCGTGGCCATCGTCAACCAGGCCTTCGTCAATCGCTTCTGGCCCGGCCAGAACGCCATCGGCAAGCATCTCCTCTCCGGCCGCGGTCACTATACCGTCGTGGGCGTCGCCGCCAACGGCAAGTACCGCCGTCTCACCTACGAGTCCGCGCCGCTGGTGCTCATGCCCCTCATGCAGCGCTATCAGAGCGAGGTCATCCTCCAGGTCCGCACTGCGGGCGACCCCCTCGCGCTCACCTCCGCCGTTCAGGGCGCCGTCGCCAGCCTCAACCCCAATCTGCCGCTCTTCAACGTCGCCACCATGCGCGAATCCATGCAGATGGGCAGCGTCTTCGAACGCATCGCCGTCGTCTTCGCCGGCTGCTTCGGCCTGCTGGCGCTGGTCCTCGCGGTCGTCGGCATCTACGGCGTCGTCGCGTACACCACCCGCCAGCGCACCCATGAGATCGGCATCCGCATGGCCCTCGGAGCCAGCAAGGCCGATGTCTTCAGCCAGGTCGTGGGCCAGGGCCTGCGCCTCACGCTCGCCGGCCTCGCCGCCGGCCTTGTCGTCTCGCTTTTCCTCACGCGCTTCCTGCGTGGCATGTTGTTTGGCGTCGGAACCTCCGACTGGCTCACATTCTCAACCGTTGCCGTCGTGCTGCTCGCGGTTGCGCTCGTTGCATGCTTCATCCCCGCGCGCCGCGCCGCTTCCATTGACCCCATGCAGGCCCTGCGAACCGAATAGGAGGTACCCACCAGATGCTGACACTGCTGAATGATCTGCGTTACGCGCTGCGCCAGTTTCGCCGCGCGCCGGGCTTCGCCTTCACCGTGATTGCGACTCTGGCCCTCAGCGTGGGAGTGGCCACAGCGGTCTTCTGCGTCATGGACGCGGTCATTCTGCGTCCCCTGCCATACCCGCACCCTGAAAAGATCGTGGCGCCCTTAACCCGCGCCCAGAGCGGCTACTCGCAGCCCGCCTCATGGCCCAGCTATCAAGACGAGCGCGCCCAGGCCAGCGGTTTCAGCGCCCTGGCCGCCTACGCCTCCTTCTTCAAAGTCACGCTGGAGACCCCCTCCGCGGGCGCCGTGGCCCTGGACAGCGTGCAGGCAACCGACAACTTCTTCCAGGTCTTTGCTGTGCCGCCGTTGCTGGGGCGCGTGTTCCTCCCCGGCGAAGAGCAGGGCGGCAAGAACCAGATCGTCGTACTCAGCTACGAAGTCTGGCAGAGCTACTTTGGGGGCGATACCGGCATTGTCACCCGAGCCGTGAATCTGAACGGCAAGAACTTCACCGTCATCGGCGTCATGCCCCCCGGCTTTCGCTACCCGCTCGGCATGCACAACGCCGTCTACCTGCCCATGCAGTTGGACCAGGGCTGGATGAAGCGTCGCGGGACACACTGGCTGGGAACGGTGGGCCGCGTGAAGGACGGCGTAAGCATCGAGCAGGCCCAGGCCGATCTGACGCACGTGCTCAACAATCTGAGCCAGGCATATCCAGACTCCGATGCCGGGCGGACGGTTCGCTTGCCTCTGCTCTCTGAGGTATCCAAGGCAAAAAGCAAAGGCCCGCTGTGGGCTCTGCTGGGCGCCGTGCTCGTCGTGCTTGCCATCGGCTGCGTCAACGTGGCGGGGCTGCTCTTGGCCCGCGGCGTGCAGCGTGAGCGCGAGATGGCCATGCGCGTGGCCATTGGCGCCGGACGCCGCAGGCTGCTCATGCAGGTACTCACCGAGGGCCTGCTGATGGCGCTCCTGGGCGCTGCCGGCGGCGTTGCCCTGGCCGCTGCCCTGCTTGACCTGATGCGCGCCTTCCTCATTAAGGCCCTGGCCCGCGGCGCCGACATTCATCTCAACTGGACCGTGCTTGCTGCCGCTGTCGCCGTATCGGTGCTGGCAAGCCTTGCAGCTTCCTTCTACCCAGCGCTGCGGCTCTCCGCCATTGACCCCAACCGCGCGCTCAAGGGCGGCGGCAGCGCCGGCACAGCCCGCTCGCAACACCGCATCCGCTCCGCCTTTGTCATCACCCAGGTTGCGCTGACCCTCATGCTCTTGGTGGTGGCCGGCATGTTGGTGCGCGTCGTCATGCGCTACCGGCACACGGACCTGGGCTTTGATCCCGCGCACATTCTCTCGGTCCGTCTCAATATCTCCCGCCCTCGCTATCAGAATCGCGACGTGCTGATCTCTTTCTACAAGCCGCTCGAAGAGCGCATCAG
>Ga0302319_10025021_pt1 | contig 10586 bp, 8 predicted proteins | sample Bog_T0_2_FD_203319 | JGI IMG/M metagenome (GOLD analysis project Ga0302319, IMG submission 203319) | Peat permafrost microbial communities from Stordalen Mire near Abisko, Sweden - Bog_T0_2 | ecosystem: Environmental > Terrestrial > Soil > Wetlands > Peat | place: Sweden: Abisko, Stordalen Mire... | reverse complement strand
CAGAAATACTGGCTGTAATCGGTCCCGGCCAACTCCGCCGGAGTCGGAGGCCGGTAGAAGCCGTTGTCCATGAACCGCTGGGCCGACAGGCAGTAATTGGTGAAGTCCTGGTTGACGTAGCTGATCCAGTTGAAGCCGAACCGCAGCGCCGGCCAGCCGGTCCAAAAGAGGAAGACGATCGCCACCGCCAGAAAAGGCGCCAGGCATCGGCCGGGGCACCGCGGCCGCCGCCAGGCCAGCAGGCCAGCCGAAACCGCGATTAGGCCGAGAAACAATGGCCACGCAAACGACCGGATCGGCCAGCCCGCCTGGCTGCCGATCATCAGACACAGCGACAGCACGGCCAAGCCCACCGCCGGGGAAAGGAGCCAGGAACGCAGCAGGCCGCCCCGCAGCTTGAGCGCGGCCAGCACCGCCTGTCCCACTCCCATCAGGAAGAGGAAAATGAGGATGGAAAGGCCCAAGGGGAGCATAACTCGCTCCACCGTCGCACGATCCCGCTGGACCCGGCGAGACTCTTTTTTGCTTCTCCCCCCGCGGCGCCGCTACCCGTAGAACGGCCCGGGCGAAATCTCGTCCAGCGGGAAAAATCGCCACGCGCCCGGCCCGCCCTTCACCTTCACTCTCCCACCGTCAGCGACTTCCCATTGTCCTTCGGCCCCAGCTTGAGCAGAAAAGGCGCGGCCGCCTCGGCCCAGGCCTCCGGCCGGATATGGCCCGCAGCACCTTCCGCCCAGCATTGCCGCAGCATCGCCGTGTCGATCACACCGGGGTTGAGCGGAACCGCCGCCATGCCCGGCGGCAATTCCTCCGCCAGGGCCTTGGTCAGGCCCTCGATCGCCCACTTCGAGGCGCAGTACGGCGCGACCTCGGGCGAAACGCTCCGGCCCCAGCCCGAACTCAGGTTCACAACCACGCCCTTTTTCCGTTCCACCATCGCCGGGACGAAGGCCCGAATGACATTGGTGACGCCGATGACGTTGACGTTGATCACCTGGGCGAACTTCTCCGCCGGAATCGCCCAGAGCGGAGCGGGATCGTTCATGAGCGCGGCGTTGTTGATGAGCAGATCGGGGACTCCAATACCCAACACGCGCTCGGCCCAGATCCCCACCTTGACCGCCTGGGTCACATCCACGACTTCGAAGGCGTGGGGCGAGGGGTGGTCGAGGCGGAGTTCGAAAATCACCTGCCCGCTCCGGCCGCAGCCGGCCACGGTATGGCCGTTTTTGATGTACCACTTGGCCAGGGCCAGGCCGAGGCCCCGGGTGACGCCGGTGATGACGATGAGCATGCGCTCAGGGTGAAACCCGCTGCGAAGTCCGCAAGCGTTTCGTGCCGCTGTAGGCGAAGACACCGACCGTGGCCAGGGTCAGGGCGAGGGCACTGATACCGCCCAGACGGCGCAGACCCGCCCAATAGGGATCGGGCCGCCACACCCATTGCAGCGTCGAAGCGCCCGCCGGCAGGCGCACCGCGAAAAAGTTGCCCTGCCGCGCCAATTCGCCGGCTGGAATCCTCCGGCCATTCAGCCGCAGATCGTTCCAGGGAAAGGCCACGACATTGGTCAGGGCCCAGGTGGCGGCGGGGACGGTCCGGACGGCCGGAGTCACAGTCCCGAATGCGGCGGGGCGGCCGTCGACCGCCAGGTCCAGTCGGATCGCAGTCGCCGCCTCTTCCGCGGTCAGTTGCCGGTAGCGGAGCGGGGTCGAATAGTCCCCGGCAAACCGGCCGAACGGCTCGGTCGCGAGTGCCGCCTTCGGCCCGGCCGCCGTAAATTCCGGAGCGCGGCACTGCCACTCGATTCGGGCCGCGTGATCTAATTTTATGCCCAGTCCGACCGCCGCCAGGCCGAGGGCGGCCAGCCCGCCGATCTCGGTCAGGCGGGAAAAGCGGGTGAAGCCGTTCCGCTGGGCCACCAAGGCGCCTGAGGCCAGGACCGCCACGAGCAACGCTCCGTTGCTGAAACTCACCAGGCGGTAGGCGAATTGGACGTAGGGTCCGAGAAAACCGAAATGCGCCGCCAACGTCGGGCAAAGGGAAAGCGCGGTGAAGAGCCCGCACCCCGCCACCGCCGCCCCGAGTGTCGCTGCCGCGGCTCCTTCCCAGACCGTCGCCGCGGACCGGCGCGGCCCGCCCCGGAGCCGATAGAGGAGGACCCCATTCAGGAGAAGCAGGACCACCAGCCCCGCAATCACGGGCGCCTCGAGATAGGGCGTGCTGACGCCGACTGTCCCCTGGCGAACGGAGAGGCCGTCGTACGGCAGCGGGCTCCAGCGCCCGAGGAAGGAGTCGCTGCGATCGGGGTAGTAAGACAGACCCCCGTAGTTGCCGATGATGCCCAATTTTCGGCTCCACCGGAGCGTGGCATAGACCCACGGCACCAGGATGACCGCGCCGAGCGCAAGCGGGGTCAAAATCGCCCGCAGGACGGGCGCTCCTATCTGTCGAGAGCCGCGAAACCAGCCCAGGCCCAAAAGCAGCGCGAGCCCACCCAGGCAAGGGGCGGCCAGGAGGGCCGTCGGCGGATGGCTGCCCAGGGTCAGGACGGCGCAAAGGCCCGCCAGCCAGGCATACCCGCGGAGCCCCGAACGGCCGGGGTCCGCCGCCGCCGCAATCGCGAAGGCCACCGTGGCAACCAGGAAACCCGTGGCAAAGTACTCCGCCACCGCCGAACGGTTATAGAGATTGGTCAGGGAGTAGACCGACCAGAGGACGCAGGCCGCCACCGTCCAGGCCATCCGCCGGTCACGAAAGACATTCCGCCCGGCGCAAAGGAGGGCATAACCCTCGAGGGTGAGCAGGAGGACGCAGCCCAGGCGAAGGGCCGGCCCCGCGCCCAGAACCGCGGCGAAGAGACCGAGGAACGGATAGAGCGAATAGCCGTAAAAGACCGGCACGGGCAGGCCGACCGCAGAGCCGAGATTCAGAACGGCCGGAAAGTGGCCGTGGTCGCGGAAAAACTCGCCCTGGTAGCCCACCAGCCAGAGGTTGACGTCCCAATCGCCATAAAACGCCGCCGTCGGATAGAATAGCAGCGCCAGGGGCGCCAGGACACCCGCCGCCAGGAGAAGTATCCGCAGCGGTTTTGCCCCCATCGCGCGCCTTTACCGCGACTGAATGTTGATCTTGTTCAGATGCGCCTGCCGGCAGGCGTCCATGACGAAGGCGAGTTTCTTCACCTGGCTGGACTCGTCCGCCTTGATCAGAACCGGGGTGTCCTCGTCGTAATTATGCACCGCGGCCAGGGCGTCGACCAATTGCTGGTCGGTGACGTTTTTGCCATCGAGCGAAATGTCCCCGTTCTTCTCGATCGCGATCGTGATGCTGTGCTTTAAGTCGTTTTTGCCCGCGCTGGTTATTTTCGGCAGGGTAATGTTCATCGTCTGGGCCGAGCGGAATTGCATCGTGACGAAAGCGAAGAAGATCAACATCACCAGGACGTCGATCAGGGGGACCAGATTCAATTCCGGCCGCCGCCGCTTGGCGATGAGGGTACTCATTTCTGGGCTCGGCGGATGATGCGCTCCAGGAGCACGTCCAACTGCGCCGCGTAGTTCTCGATCTTCCGGCCGAGATAGCCGGCGCCGACCAGGGACGGGATGGCGATGGCCAGGCCGATGACGGTGGCCGAAAGGGCCAGCGCCACACCCTTGGTGAAGACGACCGGGTCCGGGAGTCCCGTGTCGGGGGAGATCTGGGAAAACACCTGCAATAGCCCGGTGACCGTGCCGGACAGGCCGATCAAGGGGGCCGCCGCATAAATGACGTCGAGATACGGGACTCCGCGCTGCATCCGGTTCACTTCCAGCCGGGCAAAGGCCTTGATCGCCCCGTCGTCGTTGGGATGCTGCTCGGCAAAACCGACGATGCGGGCCAAAACCGTATGTCGGCCCCCCATGATGGGCTTACCCTCCACCACGGCATCGACCAGGTCCTGCGGCATGATGGCTGCCTTACGCAGGGCGTAGGCGCGCTCGCAAATAATGAAGACCGCCGCCGCCGAGCACACCGCGAGGGGGTATTTCAGCAATCCGGCTCCCTGCAAAACATCGATCATGGCTAAGTACATATCTATAAGTAAGTGCGGGTATGACGGCTAGAGACGCAAAAAGGTCCAACAATCGTGCCGACATATCCCCTCGGGGCCAAGCCGATAGTGATCGCGGGCGGGCGCCAGCGCTGGCCCAGGATTCTGGCCGTCCGCCAAATCCCTAAATCGCCATGTACGGGAGCTTTGCCGCGAGCGCCTGCGCCGCCGGCAGGCCGTCGGCCAGCTCGCCGATGGGGTCCCACCGGCCGTGGATCAAGGCGTCGCGGGCGCCCTCCCGGAGGGTGGCCGCGATGGCATGGCTCCCGAAGCGCACCCGCCCGGCCGCGAGATCCACCGTGATCTCCAAAGCCGGATTGGCCTCGATCGCGGCCGCCACAGCGGCGATGTCCTCGCGCTTGGCCGTCAGGCAGGGCATGCCCAAGGTCGTGCAGTTGCCAAAAAAGATCTCGGCGTAGCCCTCGGCCAGGATGGCCTTGAAGCCGAACTTCTGGATCGCCTGGGGGGCGTGTTCGCGGGAGGAACCGCAGCCGAAGTTGGCGCCGGAGAGCAGGATGGTGGCGCCCTGGTACTTCGGATCGTTCAACGGATGCGGCTTGTCCGTCCCGTCGGCGTTCTTGCGCACGTCGTAGAAGAGGAACTCGCCCAGGCCGTCGAAAGTGACGCACTTGAGGTAGCGCGCCGGGATGATCCGATCGGTGTCGATGTCATTGCCCGGGACATAGACGCCGCGGCCGGTGATGGAGGAGATTTTTGCGAGGGCCATGGGAGGATTAGGATTTGACGGAGAAGACTTCGCGGGCGTCGGACACGGCGCCGCTGACCGCGGCGGCCGCGACCATGAGCGGGCTCATCAGCAGGGTCCGCCCGGTGGAGCTGCCCTGCCGGCCCTTGAAGTTGCGGTTGGAGGAACTGGCGCAGATCTGGTCGCCGATCAGCTTGTCCGGATTCATCGCCAGGCACATGGAGCAACCGGCCTCGCGCCACTCGAAGCCAGCGTCGCGGAAGACCTTGTCGATGCCCAGTTCGATGCAGATTTTTCCCACGCCCTGGGAGCCGGGCACGGCGATCGCCTTGATTCCGGGCGCCACCTTGCGGCCCTTGAGGTACTTGGCCACCTCCTGGAAATCGCTCAAACGCCCGTTGGTGCAGGAGCCCAGGAAGGCGACGTCGATCTTCGTGCCCTTGATCGGAGAACCGGGCTTCAATTTCATGTAGGCCAGCGCCTCCTCGATCGAGGCCTTCTCATCGGCCGTGACGGCGCGGTCGGCGCTCGGCACGTTTTCCGTGATGGCGATGCCCTGGCCGGGATTGATGCCCCAGGTGACGGTCGGGGCGATGTCGGCCGCGTCGATTGTGACCACATCGTCGTAAGCGCAGCCGGGATCGCTCGCGGTCGCTTTCCAGCCCGCCACCGCCGCGTCCCAGGCCGCCGCCTTGGGGGCGTAGGGCCGCCCCTTCAGGTAGGCGAAGGTGGTCTCGTCGGGATTGACGTAGCCGGCCCGCGCCCCGCCCTCGATCGACATGTTACAGACCGTCATCCGCTCCTCCATAGAGAAGCGATCGAAGACCTCGCCGCCGTATTCGTAGGCGAAGCCGGTCCCGCCGTTGACCCCGAGGGTGCGGATGATGTGGAGAATGACGTCCTTGGCGTAGACTCCGGGGCGAAGCTTGCCGGTGACGTTGATGCGGCGGACCTTGAGCCGCTCCAGGGCCATGGTCTGGGTGGCGAGCAGGTCGCGGATCTGGGTCGTACCGATCCCGAAGGCGACGGCGCCGAAGGCCCCGTGGGTGCTGGTGTGGGAATCGCCGCAGGCAATCGTCGTGCCCGGCTGGGTGATGCCCTGCTCCGGCCCGACGATGTGGACGATGCCCTGCTTGCCCGTGCTGCGGTCAAAGAAGGTGATGCCGAACTGGGCGCAGTTGCGGCGCAGTTCCTTGATCATGGCATCCGCCATCGGATCGGCGAAGGGTTCGGCGAAACGGTCGGTCGGGACGATGTGGTCGACGGTGGCGAAAGTGCGGTGCGGCATCGCCACCTTAAGGCCGAGGTCGCGGAGCATGCCGAAGGCCTGGGGGCTGGTCACCTCGTGGATGAGGTGAGTGCCGATCAGGAGCTGGGTCTGGCCGTTGGCCAGTTCGCGCACGGCGTGGGCCGACCAGACTTTTTCGAAGAGGGATTTAGGCATGGGAAAGACGAAAATAGGGGGAAACGCCCGAAAGCATACCACAAAGTTGCATTGCCCGGAAATACTTGTTTGGCTCCGAGTGATGCCAAGGAAGTATCAATTTGCCTTTGAATTGCGGCACCTGGTCTACTTTCTCGAGGTCGCCCGCCAGCTCCATTTCCGCCGCGCGGCCGAAGTCCTGGCCGTGGCCCAGCCGGCCTTGAGCCGGCAGATCGCCCAATTCGAGAAGGCGGTGGGCGCCTCGCTCTTCACCCGGACCAGCCGCCGGGTCGAACTGACCCCGGCCGGCGCCATGCTCGTGGCCCAGATCGAGCCTCTCCTCCAAGGCCTGGCCGCCCTGCCCGAGCGCCTGCGCGACGTGGCAGAGGGCCAGACCGGGCACATCCGGGTCGGCTTCACCGGCCTGGCCATGGCGACCGTCCTGCCCCTGATCCTGCGGGAATTCCACCGCCGCCACGCCGGAATCCGGCTGGAATTGAGCGAGTCCCCCACCTCGGCCCAGCTGACCGCCCTGGCGGCCGGCGAGATCGCCTGCGGCTTCTTCCACCCCGACGGCCCCGCCCCGGGACTGCAGACCCGCCTCCTCCTGCGCGAGCGCAACGGCGTCCTGCTCCCGGCCGACCATCCCCTGGCCTCGCGCCCCACCCTCAAGCTCCGGGAACTGGCGGAAACGCCCTTCGTCCTCTTTCCCCGCACCTACAATCCTGGTTTTTACGACCGGATCTTGGCGGCCTTCTCCCAGGCCGGGGTCGCTCCGCGCATCGCCGAGGAGGTCTGGCCGCGGGCCAACGCGGTTGGGCTCGTCCGGGCCGGGATGGGGGCGACTTTCATCAGCCCCTCCGAAGCTCGGCTTTTGCCGCCCGAGGTGGTCTTCCGGGCCGTGGTCGGTCCGGCCCCGGAAAGCCGGCTGGTCCTGGGCTGGCGCAGCAACGCCGAGAAGGGCGATCCGGCGCTCCGGGCCTTTCTCGGCGTGGCGTTGAAGGGAACCGCTTAGGCGGACGTGGGCGTCGCCGGCGGCTGGGACTTCTGCATGAAGATCAGCCTTTCGCCGTCGCGGGTGACCGAGACCGGTTCCCCTTCCTTGACGTCGCCCCGCAGGATGGCTTCGGCCAGCGGATCCTCCAGATAGTGCTCGACCGCCCGGCGCAGCGGACGCGCGCCGTACTTCTCGTCGTAGCCCTTGTCGATCAGGAGCTGCTTGGCCTCGTCGGTGAATTCCAGCGTGATCTTGCGCTCGACCAACCGGGTGGCGAACTTGGCCACTTCCAGTTCGACGATCTTGATCAGGTCGGTCTTGTCCAGCGGCCGGAAGAAGACGATCTCGGAAATGCGATTCAAGAATTCCGGCTTAAAGACCCGCTTGGCCTCCTCCAGAACCTTTTCCCGCATCTTCTCCGCATCGTTGAAGCTGCCCTGAGCGGCGGCGAAGCCCATCGAGGTCTGGCGCTGCAAGAGCTGGGCCCCGATGTTCGAGGTCATGATGATGATGGTATTGCGGAAATCGACCGTGCGCCCGAGGGAATCGGTCAGCCGACCATCCTCCAGAATCTGCAGGAGCAGCTGGAGCACGTCGGGGTGGGCCTTTTCGACCTCGTCGAAGAGGATCACGGCGTAGGGCCGGCGGCGGACCGCCTCGGTCAATTGGCCGCCTTCCTCGTAGCCGACGTAGCCGGGGGGCGAACCGATCAGGCGGGAAACGGAAAACTTCTCCATGTACTCGCTCATGTCGATTTGCAGGAGGGCGTCCTGGTTGCCGAAGATCTGGAAGGCGAGCTGCTTGGCCGTCTCGGTCTTGCCCACCCCGGTCGGGCCGACAAAGAGGAAGGAGCCGATCGGCCGGCGGGGATCCTTCAAGTCGGCGCGGGAGCGGCGCAGGGCCCGCGCAATCGCGCCGGCGGCGACTTCCTGGCCGATCACCTTTTTCTGGATCTCGGCTTCGAGGCCGAGCAATTTCTCGCTCTCCTTCTTTTCCATGCGCGAGAGCGGGATGCCGGTCCAGTCGGCGACCACCTGCATCATCAGGGTTTCGTCGATCGCGACGCGGTGCTCCTCGCGCGCTTTCTTCCAGTCCTCCGTCGCCTGTTCGTGGCGGAGGCGGAGCTGCTTCTCCTTGTCGCGGAACTTGGCCGCCTCCTCAAAGTGCTGTTCGCTGATGGCCTTTTCCTTCAGCCCGCAGACCTCGTCGATCTCCTTCAGGAGCGCTTCGATGTCCGGCGGCCGGCTGAGGGCGCCGATGCGGGCCCGGGCTCCGGCCTCGTCCATGACGTCGATCGCCTTGTCCGGCAGGAAGCGGCCGGTGATGTAACGGTCGGACAGCTTGGCCGCGGTCTCCAGGGCCTTGTCGCTGAAGGTCGCCTTGTGGTGATCCTCATACTTGCCGCGGATCCCCTTCAGGATCGTGATCGTGTCCTCGACGGACGGCGGCTCGACCTTGACCGACTGAAAGCGGCGATCGAGCGCCGAGTCCTTCTCGATGTACTTGCGGTACTCGTTCAGGGTGGTGGCGCCGACGCACTGCATCTCGCCCCGGGAGAGGGCGGGCTTGAAGATGTTGGAGGCGTCCATCGCGCCTTCGGCCGCACCGGCCCCCACGATCGTGTGCATCTCGTCGATGAAAAGGATGATATTCTTGGCCCGCTTGATCTCGTCCATCACGGCCTTGATCCGCTCCTCGAACTGGCCGCGGTACTTGGTCCCGGCCACCATGAGGGCCAGGTCCAGGGTGATGACTTTCTTCTCGAGCAGGATCTCCGGCACATTGCCGCTGGCAATTTCCTGGGCCAGGCCCTCGACGATGGCGGTCTTGCCCACCCCGGCCTCGCCGATCAGGACGGGATTGTTCTTGGTCCGGCGGCAGAGAATCTGGATGACGCGGCGGATCTCGTTCTTGCGCCCGACCACCGGGTCCATCTCGCCCTTGCGGGCGAGTTCGGTCAGGTCGCGGCCAAACGCCTTCAGGGCCGGCGTCTTGATCTCCTTGCGGTCCTCGGTCGCCCCCGGGCTGCGGGGCGGCGTGCCGGCCGCGGCTTCCTCGCCGCCGGCCGCGCCGCTTTCCCCGCCGGAAAATTGCGGGTCGAGTTCGCGCAGGATCTCGTTGCGCGTGCGCTCAATGTCGATGTCGAGCGACTTCAGGACGCGGGCAGCCACGCCCTCGCCCTCGCGCAGCAGGCCGAGGAGGATGTGCTCGGTCCCGACGTAAGAATGATTCAGGGTCTTGGCTTCCTTGCCGGCCAGCGCCAGAACCTTCTTCACCCGGGGGGTGAAGGGCATGCTGCCGGGGCTCTTGGTCTCCTGGCCGGTCCCGACTTGCTTCTCCACCGCCGCGCGCACCGTCTCCAAATCGAGGCCCATCTTTTGCAGGACGCTGACGGCGACCCCCTGGCCGAGCTTGATCAGCCCGAGCAGAATGTGCTCCGTCCCCACGTAGTTGTGGTGAAAACGGTCCGCTTCCTTGCGCGCGAGCGCGAGCACCTGCTGGGCTCGCGGGGTGAAGTTGTTCATCGGTTCTTGTGACATCGGCGAAAGGTCGAAGGGATTTAAAGGTGTTTTATGGCGGGGACGGGCTAGTTCTTGCCTGGGCTGGCAAAAGTGAAGTCCGGTCGGGACAAATTGGCAAATTCCGAACGGAGCCGCTCGGCGCGGAGCAAATCGCGCTGGCCGGGCTCAAATTGACCCTTTTGGGCATACTGGAGGTGACCGGGCTGAGTTTCGATGAAAAGGCGGTCGATGACGGAGCGGTAGCTGTCGGAAAAGACCCCCAGGTCCACTCCTAAACGGATGAGGGACAAAAGGTTCATCGCTTCGCTCGAACTCAGCAAATGGCTGTTCTGCAGGATGCCGTAAGCCCGGCCGACCTTGTCGAAGACCTTGCCGGCGTCGGCCTCCAGGAGCTTTTCCCGGGCGTTGAGCTCGTGCTCGATGATGGACTGGAGGGCGCTGTGAAGCCGTTTGATGATCTCTTCCTCCGATTCGCCCAAGGTGGTCTGGTTGGAAATCTGGAAAATGCTGCCGCTGGCGTCGGAGCCTTCGCCGAAAAGGCCGCGCACGACCATTCCGAGTTGGTTCACCGCCCGGACAATCTTCTCCATCTGGCCGCCGATCACCAAGGCCGGCAGGTGCATCATGGCCGAGCCGCGCATGCCCGTGCCGAGGTTGGTCGGGCAGGCGGTAAGGTAGCCCAAGGTGGGGGAAAAGGCGAAGTCCAAGTCCGCCTCGAGGGAGGAGTCGAGTTCGTTGATCGCGTTCCAGGCTTTCTTGAGCTGGAAGCCGGAGCGAAGGATTTGGATGCGCAGATGGTCCTCCTCGTTGACCATGACCGAGAAGCTCTGGTCCTTGCTGATCACGAC
>Ga0302319_10025019_pt1 | contig 10586 bp, 6 predicted proteins | sample Bog_T0_2_FD_203319 | JGI IMG/M metagenome (GOLD analysis project Ga0302319, IMG submission 203319) | Peat permafrost microbial communities from Stordalen Mire near Abisko, Sweden - Bog_T0_2 | ecosystem: Environmental > Terrestrial > Soil > Wetlands > Peat | place: Sweden: Abisko, Stordalen Mire... | reverse complement strand
GTCGAGTTACGGTTGAAATGAACAGTTGTCTCAGATCGGGTCCTGCGCTAACTCGCTAACTTGCTATCGCGGCGAAGCCGCGGCTAACTTGCTGAATATAGTCAACCAGTTTTTTGTTCATGGGGAGCGAAGCGTACTGCAGCGGAGTCGAATGGACCTGCTTCTCGTTCCAAATATCAGAATTCATGCAGCCGCCTCAACCGCAGCAACCAACCTCTCCAACGCCAACTTCAGCGCCTTAGCCGAAGCCAGCGCATGCAACACCGTCAGCGGATTCGCAACCGCCAACGAAATCGAAGCAAGCGCCCCGCCCACTGCGCCTATAGCCCCTACAAAGGCCGCACGCAAAGCATATGTCTTGCCAAGCGACTCCAGATGCGCACCAGCAACGACAGTCGCCAATTCAAAGGAAGTCGCATCGCTCCACACCGATGCCGTCCCGCCCGCATACTGCACCACAGTCCTCACTGTCATGCCATCCCCGGAAGTCTCGATCGTAGCCACCGGAGCCAGCTTGCCAAGCACCGCGCGAACCGAAGAAACAATCTCCGCAACCGTCTGCTCTGCATTTGAAAATGGAGAAATGCTTGAGAACAATCCGAAGGAATAACTCAACCCGGCATCCGGCCCCAACCCCGCGCCTGCAGCGGAATTCCGTGCAACCCGATCAATCCCTTCAATCTCTGCGCGCAGCTGCCTTATCGTATCCAGATGTGAATCCGAAACACTCAAAGCGCCTTCACCCCCGGCACCAGGCTCGCAATTGCCGAGGCCGCCGTTTTGAGCAATTCCACCCTGTTCGCCAGCGCCTTGTCGAATGTGTCGGAGTGGATCTTCCACAAGGCGTCATCGACCTTGCCATCCTGCTCCGGCACGCAAACGACAGTATTCCCGTCAAGGTTTGCGATGGTCACCGCGCGCAATTCAGCGCCCGTCAAAACCCCATTCACATACTGAACATCTTTCAGGCTGTCGCTCACATAAGTGCTCACGTGAACGCTCGTCACCGTCTGGAACGAGTCGGCAAGCCATGCGCCAATCTTCTGCGCCGCGTCCTGCAACGATGCGGCCGCGCCCCGAACAGAATCGATCACGCCATAATCGACAAGGCCAGCATTAATGGGCGGAGTTGCAGGAAGTTGCGAAGCTTGCTGCGAGGGACTGGCAGTTTCAGGCACGGAAATAACCTCCAATACAGGCCGATGAACCGGCTCTAAATCGTGAACCAACATCAAACGAACAGCCGGATCACCGACCACCGAATAACTGCGAGCATCGTTGTTGGCTGTCCATAGACCGGAAATCAAATAAGGATCGACCGCCGCGCCAAACTTCACATCCTCCAGCGTAGTCGACAAATCCGACGACAGTTCCGCATACCGGCCGTTGAAATACTCAAGTGCTGAACCAACCGGATGGCCTTCCAGCAGCCGCTTGATCGCACTCTTGAAGACCTCCGTCTGGCTCCCCGCGCGGTCCCAATGAAAAGAGCATCCCCATGCTCGCTCCACATGGCCAATCACAGCCAGTGCACCCCCGCGCGGATGGGCAATCAGCCGCTGCGGCAGCCTGCCAAGAAAGCTCTTCGGAGCAATAGCCGGCGGCGCTCCTGACACTGAATAATCGCTCAGTTGCGGCGTGCCCGCGCCGAAGCAGGCAAAGTGCATCGCAATTGTGCCGAACACCTTCGCATCCGAAGCAACATCGTCTCCCGAAAAAAAGAACCCGTCCGGAATCGCCCCCTGATACGAAGGCCCCGGCCAATCCTGGCAAAGCAGCGCGCCCTGTGCCGCCTGCTGCCGAATATCGCCATTGTTGTAGCACATCCCGTGGCTCGCAGTGAACAGAAACGCCGGAGCCCCGTCCCCCAACAGCGAAGCCAGCCGAGCTTTCGTAGCATCCCCATTCACATACTTGTCCACCGTCCAGCCTGCCTGCGTAGCGGCCCACTCCGCCAGCGGCTGCGCAAGCTCATCATGGCTCAACTTAGTCGCTGCATCACCATCGTTGGATACGCCAAAAATCGCTGCCCGCTTCGCAAGCGCCAGTGTGCCCGTCTCCGCCGCCACCACAGACTGAGCGTATGCCGCATAGTCCGCAATCGAATCGAAATGAATCCGGCCCACCGCGTACTGCACATCAAGCTGGTATTGGAAGCGAAACGGAATCGTATCCGGGTCGCCTACGATGAGCAGGTAATACGGCACAATCAGCGGATCGACCGGCCCCGGCCCCGCGCCATTCCGCATCAGAAAATTCTGCTTGCTCTCTCCCGGACTGCCCGCCGATCCGCACCGGTAAGCGGTCGGCCCAACATACTCGCGGTACCGGTCGCCGGCCTGCTGCTTACGCAGCTTGAGCAAAGGAGTCAGCGCCTCATAGACTGCCGGATCAGCGCCAAACGCAAAAATCACACCCCAGCCCGTCTGCTCCAGCTTCTTCGGATCGATGCCTTCCTTGGGCGCATAGTGAGCCTCGGTGTCGCGCTTCCTTCGCCGCTCCAACTCTTCGAGGTGCGCCTTTTCGTCGGGCCTGGCTGGGCCCGTGCCGAGCACAATGCGCGAAAAATCCTCAGCCGCCATTGGCTCGACGTCGTACCGGCCTGTCGAACCGTTGATGCCGTTGAACGTCAACAGAGCATCTGAACCGCTCATCGGTTCTCCTTCAGAAGTTTTTCATCGAGACCGGGGAAGTCCAATTTGCAACGGGAATTCCTCACTATCGCTCGTGTCCAGTCATAGCGTCCAGGCTGAATGTCCTGTTTCCAAAGTTCGTATCAAAAACAGACCTGTCATCCTGAGCGAAACGAGGCCCCAAACTCATTTCAGTTTGGGGGTGGTGAGTCGAAAGCCTGCCCTGAGCGAAGTCGAACGGGGATCTGCGGCTGTTCTTCGCGTTTTATCCCAGGAATTTTCGAGACTCCACGCTAAGTCTGCGTGTTATTTGTAGGCCCACCATAATTGGTACCCTGACCTGGTCGAATCATCAGAACCGGAGGGTCCGACGGCGGACCAAAGTCGAACGTATCCGGTGCAGAAACCTCAGGCGCCTGCGTAATCACACCGAACGCGCCCTCCTTCGCAACCTCAAACGTGTATGTGAGCTTCTGACCGAAGTCTAAGTCAACACGTGCTCCAGGCTTCGGCGACAAGATCGCGGCTGTTTCAGGTGAAAAGTAAAGAACGGAGTTTGCGCCATCCTCAACTGTGAAAGTGACAGTATCCGCCGGAACGACGGCCAGTTCCGGATCGCTGGGGACGCGCAATCCCAACTCATCGCGAAGTACTACATCAGTGTTTGCCATAACGCAGAACCTACCGTGTTTATTTGGATTTGTCTAGTGGATGTTTTGCCTGCTCAGCCAGAAGTGCTTCCTTGAACTTGCTGTCCGCACGCAGAGATGCAAGTTCAGGGCTGTGCTCCAGTTGATTGGCGTGGTATCCCAACGCTAGCGATTTTGCTATGAGAGAGACCGCATCTTCACGATGGTGTAGCATCTCATAACTCTCCCCAACCCGAAACAGAATATTCGGATTGTTCGGAGCAAGGGCGATTGCCTGTCGTAGAAGTGGAAGGCTGCGGCTTGGTTGGCCTATAGATGCGTAGTAATCCCCTAGCGTAGCCAACAGTTCAGGATCGTCCGGCGTCTCCTTCCGAGATTTTTCCGCCAACTCAACAGCAGTCCGATAAGTCTCCAAAGCCTTGTCATGCCCGCCCGGACTCCAAAGATAAGCCGAAGCCAAATTGCCCCAAGCCACATAGTTCGACTTATCCAGATCGCGAGCCTTCTCGCTCATCCCCACCGCTTCCGCAAACTTCCCTTGCGTAGTCAGCAACTCCCCCAGAGCAGAATAAGCCGCGAAGCTGGGTTGAAGGTCCGCCGACTTCTGAAGACTCACCCGCGCCTCGTCGTATCGCTCCAACTGCAGCTGCGCCAGCCCGAGATCCAGCCACGAAATCGCGTTGTCATCCGCCTTCTCAGTCCCTATCCGAAATTGTTCGGCCGCCTCGGCTAACCTCCCAGCAACAAAATAATAGTGCCCCAGCAGCACCGGCCACCGCCAATAATCCCCATCCAGGGTGCTGGCTTTTTGGACCGAAGCAATAGCGTCCTCGCTCCGGCCCTCGTCGTCGAAAACCTCCGACTGCGCCCCATAGGCCTCCGCACTCGTCTTATCGAGACCGAGAGCTTTATTCACCTCTTGTGTAGCCAGTGCCGTATTCCCCGCCATAGCTTCGATCCGCGCCAGCGTAACATGCGGCGGCGCAATGGTGGAGTCAATCCCAATAGCCTGATTACAAGCCGCCCGTGCCTTATCCAGCAATCCCGGAGTCCTATCGACGCGATACTGCAAATAGTAGGCGCGCCCCAGCCCCGCCAACGCCAGCGCATTATTCGGTTCCTGGCTCAGCACATTGTTCAAAAGGCCAATCGCTTCGGTAACATTCGTCCGCTTGTCGTAGCGCAGCAGCAGCGCGTCTGCCTTCAAATATTTTTCATTGACTCCGCCAGCCTCAGTTTGCGAAGCAGTCTGACTCTTCCCAACTCCCGCCGGCGTTTTACCCTCGCGCAGATAAGCAAATATCCCCGCCGCAGCCAGAAAGATGAGTACAAACACAGCCGCATATACCCAACGCGTCCGTCCCGTCGGCGCGGAGGCTTGTTCATCCATGGCGACGGGCCCAGCCAACACCTCAGAAAGCGCAGCGGACAATGCCCCCGCGCTGGTAAACCTCTTCTTCGGGTCCGGATTGATTGCCGTATCAATAATCCGCGCAAACGCCTCTGGAAGATCCGGACGAAAATCCATAACAGACCTGCTCGTACCCGCAGTCCGCGGCCCGCCCCATGGCCCTCGCAGCATTCCTGCCAGCGCCGTGGTCTCCGCTGTCGCAACCTCGCCGTTAGCGTCCGGCCGCTGCCCAGTTCCCGGACCATCACTCCTTGCCGGGTACTCCCCCGCAACCAGGTAAAACAGCAAAACTCCAACCGCATAGATATCGCTGGCCGCCGTCGCCGTCCCGCCTTCAAAAAGCTCCGGCGCCATATACATCGGCGTTCCCGCAAGCTCGCTTTTTCCATGCGCCAGCGTAGTCAATCCGAAATCCATCAGCAGAATTCGGCCCCCCTCTTCGCGCATCACGTTCTCGGCTTTGATGTCCCGATGCACCAGCCCGGTACGATGTACCGCACTGAGTGCCTTGCAGACATCAAGCCCAATCAGCGCCGCCTCGCGGTAGCCGAACGGTCCCTGCTCCCGAACCACGCGCGACAGCGTCTTGCCATGAACAAAGTCGGTCCAGTAGCCGACCAGCCCATCATGCCGGTCCACTCCGTAGATAGGAACGATGTTTGGATGTCGCACCGATGCCAGCGCGCGCGCCTCGCGCAGCATATCCTCAAACTGCGCCTCGCTTCCAACCGAACGCGGCAGAAGAATCTTGAGCCCTATCTCGCGTTGCAAGTGAGGATCCCAGGCGCGAAAGACTTCGCCAAAGCTGCCCCGCCCCACCAGCTCCAGCAGTTCAAAGCTACCCCACAAACGGCCCTTCGCGAGCCTTTGCCTGCGATCGTCCTGCTCGATTCCGATCTGCGAATTGGAGGCAGGGTCCATGATCAAATAAGCAGGGATTCTCCAAAGTGCCCTGAGTATAGCAGGGCTTTCCTGAGCCAATCCAAACCCACCGTCCGAGGCCTCGGCAGGTTGCATAAAATAAATTCGTCCGATTTGCAGTCCATTCATCCCAAAGCGCGCACAATACTTTCAGGGGATCGCTCAATGAACAATTCCGCAATCGCTTCCGTATCGCGTGGACTGCCCCGGACCTATCGATCAAGAGCCGAAAGGAATTTGCTATATACCCCCTACCCCTCAATCCGGTAGTAACCAACGAGCAGCCCAACCGTAACCGAAAGTTTTAAACAAACACCGTACGGTAGATTGCGCCGTGAACGAGCCTCATCGAGAAACAAATCTTCTCAACTTGAAAATAGTCGCAAGGTTTGAAGCCTTACCATAACAACACCATTCCTTTGCCTGGGAAACCAGATTATTTGCATGACGAATCTGCAGTAAGTGGCGTATAACTCTGATAGTTCCTGCTGCGACCCACGGAAATTTGAATCGCTTCAAGGGGATTGTCATTCTGTAAATTGATTCAAAATCAACCCCGCACAACGGGGTCTCAATGTTCCCCAGCCCTGCTTTTAAACTGCCAGAACCTGTTGAAGGACGGACGTGTTATCCCTCCTTGCCGAGTTCTCGAACTTCGTCTCCCCCAGCGAGTTTTACCGGTGCGAAATCGCGCCAAGGAGTTATTCGACCATGAGACAGCGCCGCTCTCTGTCTGCCGCTATCAGCTTTCTTCTCCCAGGCGTTTTCGCCTTTTTGCTGCCCGGCACGATTCCCGCACCTGCTCAAGCTCAAGACGCTGAATTCGACCGTCTCCATACCTCAGTTCCCGCATTCGCCTCCGCCGACTGCGCCCCGATGGCCGTAGCTCGCCTCACCAGCGATCCCGATGAAGAGAATCTGGCGACACTGCCAGGCAACCTGCATCCCATGGCGCGATCAGAGTTCGACCGCGGAATGGTGCCGGACGACCTGCCCATGGAGCACATCATCATGATGCTGCAGCGCACCCCCGAGCAGGAAAACGCCCTCCAGGCCCGCATCGACCAGATGCACAATAGTCAATCGCCGCTCTACCACCAATGGCTCAAAACGGAGCAGGTAGGTTCCTGCTACGGCGTAGCGGATGCGGATATCGCCCGCATCAGCAATTGGCTTCAGGCCAAGGGCTTTACCGTCGACTCAGTTCCCGCCGGCAAAACGCTGCTTATCTTCACTGGAACCGCCGGCCTCGTGCGCGACACATTTCACACTGAAATCCATTTCCTCAACGTCAAAGGCAAGCAGCACATCGCCAATATGAGCGAGCCGCAAATCCCGGCAGCGTTCGCTTCTGTAGTGGCCGGATTTCGCTCCCTCCACGACTTCTTTCCCAAGCCAACCGCCCACGTCACCGGCCTCGTAAAGCGAGATCCCAAAACCGGCAAGCCCTATTTCGCAACCGGAAAAGACCCGAGTGTGAAAAACGCTCTCGCATCGAAGGGTAAGCCCAATCCTGACGTAACCTACCCCGACACAGGTAATGGCGTCCAACAATTTCTCGGGCCCCAGGACTTCTACACCATTTATAACGAGACTCCCCTTTTGACCGGTACGTCTTGCGGTGGCGCAGCCTGCAACGGAGCAGGTCAAAGCATCGGCGTTATCGAAGAAACAGACGTCTGCAATGGTCAGACCGGTACATCCCCGGATAATTGCAACGGTGCTGACGACCTTAAGGCATTCCGTTCGCAGTTCGGCCTCCCCACCGCCACCGTCAATTACATGTTCGGCATTTCCAACTACTGCACAGATCCCGGCGTACAAGGACCAGCGGGAACTGGCGAGGAAGGAGAAGCCGATCTCGATCTCCAATGGGCCGGCGCAGTGGCGCCAGGAGCTGCCCTTTACTATGTCGCCTGCAACAATACAACCAGTTCATCCGGTGTGGACCTTGCAGCCTCGTATGCGGTAAACAACATGGCCTCCAAGCTTTCCTCCTTCAGCGTAAGTTACGGGCTGTGTGAAAACGTCCTGCCAGACTCACCATGGGCCGCCAACAGCTTCTACAACGCGCTGTGGGAGCAAGCCGCCGCCCAGGGGCAGACCGTAGTTGTCTCCTCCGGCGACAGCGGTGACGACACATGCGACCGGGGCGCTACTGGAGCAACCTCCGGCTGGAATGTGAACGGCCTTGCTTCTACTCCATTCAACGTTGCTACCGGGGGTACCGATTTTTCGGACTCGTACACGAACCATTTCGGAGCTCTGACGGCGGGTGGTACTTACTGGAACACAAACGACACCAAGCCCTACGGATCGGCGCTTTCGTATATCCCCGAGACTACCTGGAATTCGAATTGCGGTAGCACTCTGATCGCAAGCTACTTTTCCGTCGCGAATTCAACCACGTACACCACTGAAGATGTTTGCAACGGCTTTAGTTATGAATTCACAGATGTCGATAGCAGCGGAAGCGGAGGAATCAGTTCAATCTATAGCAAGCCGACCTGGCAAAACGCATATGGTGTTGGTCTGGCGTCAAACTATAGCTCTTCCACCAAGCGCAATCTCCCCGACGTGTCTTTGTTCGCTTCTGCCGGACTTTGGAATCATGCCCTTTTGTACTGCGAGTCGGATCAATCGTCAGGTACTGGCGGCGGCACTACCTGCGACTACAGCAATGAAAGCGATGGCGGATCGATGGCCGCGGGCGGCACTTCGTTTGTCGCTCCTCAGGTCAACGGCTTAATGGCCATCATCAACCAGGCTCACCCTTCTGGAAGTCCTGCACAGCCAACCCGTCAGGGCCAGGCCGACTACACGCTTTACGCGCTCGCCGCTCATGAGTACGGCACACCCAGTGCGGAGAACCTCTCCACCACGAAACCCAGCGTGCTCACCTGCGAGTCGAACTATTTGTCCATCGCTGAATACAGTTCCGTTTTTCCATCCTGCGTCTTCTACAACATCAACCGCACCCCAGTGCAGGCAAAGAGTACCTGTTCTGGCACCGATAGTTCAAATTGCGTCGTGGACGGCAATGACCAGCCATGCGACAAGGGAAGCACCGACTGTTACACCAAGACATCGAGCGACAGCTATGGCATCCTCTCCATTTCCACCACGTCGTTTGAACCCGCCTGGTATCAGAGTGCAGGCTTCAGTGACGCCGTCGGCCTCGGTAGTTTCAACATCGCCAACCTGGTAAATAACTGGACCAGCACCACCTGGCTCACGAAGTTCGCCAGCACCACCGCACTGGCCACCAGCGCCGGTTCCATTGCTTCGTCGGGAACTGCAACCCTCACAGCCACAGTCAAAGCAACCGGCCGCGGTGGAACGGTTTCCCCGGCAGGCGTAGTTGAATTCTTTAAGACTTCCACCTCCGGTACCTTGCTTGGAACAGGCCCGATCGTCCAGACCTGCACCGGGACAGGCGCCAGCGCAACCTGCGACGGCGTAGCAACCTACAAAGTGTCCGGTTCAGCGCTCAGCACCGGCAGCAACAGCATCGTCGCTTATTTCGAGGGCGACGGCGCCAACGACGCCGCTTCCACTTCCAGCGCGGTGAGCATCACGGTGACCGGAGGAGGAACAACAGCGCCAACGCTCACATACCCCACACCAGGAAGCACACTCCCCGGTCCCAGCGAGACTTTCAAATGGTCGGCTGTCTCAGGAAGTCAGGGTTACTGGCTCTTCCTCGGGACTACAGGAGTCGGATCGAAGAACCTCTACGACTCAAATCAAACGGCAGCAACTTCCGTTACAGTCATGGGCCTCCTGCCAACCGACGGCGTAACCATCTATGCCCGCGTCTATTCCAAGTTGAACGGCACTCTCTACTACAACGACTACACATACAAAGCGGCAATAAAGCCGCCGGTGATTCTGAGCCCCGCACCGGGAAGCACCCTCACCTCCACAACTGAGAAGTTCACCTGGAATGCAGCCGGAGGCCAGGGATATTGGCTCTTCGTGGGGACCACCGGGGCTGGATCGAAGAACATTATCGACACCGGTGAGCAGACCGCTACCTCCGCGACCGTCAGCAACCTTCCATCCAACGGCGAAAAGCTCTATGTCCGCGTCTACAACCGGGTCAACGGCACTCTCTACTACAACGACTACACCTACACATCGAAGTAGCTCAACCCGGCATCACGCCATGCATTGCATGCATGGCGTGATGCCCGCCTCACCGAAAAGCCGAATCTCGCTTCGTCAATGAATTCGAATCTTACGACCATCTCCGTAGACGCCTGAATTTTCTTACCCGCAATTCCAGCCGCTCTGCTACCCTTTTCCGCATGCGTCCCAACTTCCTCGCCATCTCCGCTCTATTTTTTGCTACCTCAGCCCAGTTCCTCACAGCCCAGTCGCCCGCCCCTGTAGCCTCGCGTCTCTCTTCCCAGAACGCCCTCTTCGAAGACTCCTGGCAGACTGCCCTCAAAATGAATCCCCTCCAGGCCACAGCCGTCGGGGACTACCGCTACAACGACCAACTCGGCGACTACTCCCTCGCCGCCTCCACCGCCCGCCACCAGCGCGACCTCACTGACCTCGCCAGCATCAAGGCCATCGATGCCACCGGCTTTCCCGAGCAGGACCTCATCTCTCACGACCTCTTCCTTCGCCAGCTTCAGCAGCGCGTCGACGATTACGACCTCAAAGAATACGAAATGCCCCTCAGCTCATCCGGCGGCGGCGGAGGCATCCATGCCAGCCTCGCCGACCTCCCCCTCTCCATGCCCTTCGACTCCGTCAAGCACTACGAGGACTACATCGCCCGTCTCCACCAAGTCCCTAAAGCATTCCTCCAGGTCGAAGACGTACTCCGAGCCGGCGTGAAAGATCACCTCGTCCCCGTTCGCTTCATCGCCGAAAAAATCCCCGGTCAGGCCGAAGGCGTCATCGCCGCCAACCCCTTCATCCTCCCGCTCAAAAAATTCCCCGCCAGCTTCTCCGACG
>Ga0302319_10025016_pt1 | contig 10587 bp, 7 predicted proteins | sample Bog_T0_2_FD_203319 | JGI IMG/M metagenome (GOLD analysis project Ga0302319, IMG submission 203319) | Peat permafrost microbial communities from Stordalen Mire near Abisko, Sweden - Bog_T0_2 | ecosystem: Environmental > Terrestrial > Soil > Wetlands > Peat | place: Sweden: Abisko, Stordalen Mire... | reverse complement strand
TTGGGCTTGTCCCACGATATCCCAACCGCCCAAAAGCTTACCCGCCAAAGTGCTCTCGTTCTTGAAAAAGGGCAGGTGGTACTGGTAATTGATAATCAAGATGTGGCGCGTGTCGTATTCCGACGGTGCCCACAAATTGCTTGTGTTGTAGGTGTCGTTGACGATGTCGCGATAGTTCGAACCGTTATCCATGCTCTTGGAGTATGTGTAGCTTAAGCCGAACATAAACCCATTCGCGTAGCGCCTATTCCAGGAAAGCTGGAGGCCGTTGTACATCGAATTCACGGTGCTCTCTTCTTCCTGGATGGCCGCATAGCCCTTATATGGGCGCAGCAAGTTGATATTGGTTCCCGATGGGGCATTCGTCAATGCGCCGGCTTGCGCTTGGTTGATGTCGTATACCTGCCAGGCATGATACCCACGATGTCCAACGTAAGCAAGAGACAAGACAGACTTGAGCGGCATCTGAGCTTCCATCGTGAAGTTCCAGTTCCATGCAGTGGGCTGTCTCAGATTCGGATTGAGCGTCGTGGCCGTAATGCTGGCGGCAGTCGTGGATGACAACGAAGCACCAGGATTATCCACCTTCACGTTGTTGATTGTGACAAACGGTTGGAATGGCGAATTGCCACCAGGGAAGATGTTGTCGAGAAGCGCCATCGCCGTTGTAAACTCACCAGCGCCGGCGCGCAACACCACCTTGTCGTTCACTTGGTAGGCAAATCCTACACGAGGTTGGGGAAGGTTCGTCGGCTTGATGTAACTCTGTCTTATGCTCGGATTGAAGAGACCAGAGCACGACGCGCCATCGCAGATGTTTTGGCTGGCAGCGCCCACCCGTCCTAAGGCAGAACTGGGGAAAGAACTCAAACCAGGAATCACCATACCGTTGTATGGGTTGCCCGTGCCAAGAATCACGTTACCGGCGGCGTTCAAGGAAACCGCCTGCGCCGGGTTGTAGAGTCCGCCGTTAAAATAATCGGCATTTCCCCATAGCGGATGGAATCCGAACACGGTAGTCATGCGAACGCCATAGTCGATATGTAACTTCGAATTCACCTTCCAGGAATCTTGCGCGAATTCTTCATACAGTGGACGACGCCAAATCGTCAGTGCTCGCGGACCAATTTCCGTATAGCTGTCGGCGTTACCAAACAACAGATTTGCGATGCCCGCTCCAGAGGTTAAAGTACCCCCATTTACGCCGGCATCGGAAAAGATGAAATTACCGTTCTGGTTGCTAGCTCCGCCCGGAACCGTGGAAACGTTAATTTGATCGCCGTCATTCTCTCCGGCATATTCATAAAACATGCCGAACTTAAAGGTGTGATTGCCCCAAACCTTAGTCAAACTGTCCGAGACTGTAAAAATTGGCCCAGACGAGTGGGACGGATAGGGACCGGCAGCCAGATTATAAAAGCCGTCGTTGATATTGGCGTTCGGGATCTTGTTCGGAATATCTTTCGCGGGGAACAAGTAAGGATAGGTAATCGGCAGCGCCAGATTTTGACGGTTAAAGCCAATGTCCGAGGTCTTCACCGGAATGTAAACGTCGTCCAAACTGTACGTCGCGCGCAGTTCGTTCACCGTCGTCGGATTGATGGTGTAAGTCCACGCCGCTGTATTCGTTTGGTTCGGCCGGTTGAAATATTTCTGTGTGAAGTTGGTTCCCTGGTCAAAGGGATCAAATTCGTTGTAAGCGAGACCCGAGCGTCTCAATTCGATGTGGTTGTTGTTGTTCGGAATGACATCCAGGTTCCAGATATCTTTCCGCTGGTTTTCCGGCTGCGAAGCCTGAGCTATCCAGTTCGTCGCGCCGATCACATAACCCGGCGTGGCCGTCGGATAGGCGTTTAGAATGGCTAGGCCATTGGGGCTCATCGCACTTGCCGGAATGATATTGCCCTGAATCGCGGTGCAAGTGGAACCGGCTGCCGGCGCGTAAGAACTGGTCAGTTTGCAGTTGGCGCTTGGATAGTAAAGCTGGCGGCCACTCGAGATCCAGGGGTTCCCCGCAGGTAGCAACTCGCTGAAGTTGCCCGTGCGCATCAGGTTCGTCGGCACAGCCTGCGTCTGCGTTTGAGTGTTCCGATACCTGATCCAATCCTGCGCCACAAAGAAGAACAACTTGTCGCGCAATTTATCGAATTTCCCAGGAATGGCAGCCGGTCCGCCAATCGTATAACCAAAATTGTTGAAGCGGAATGGCGACGCAAAGTTCGTCGTCGTACTCAAATTCCGTCCCCAGGTGTTAGCGTTGAGATCGGAATTGCGGAAATACTCATACGCGCTGCCGTGGAAATCGTGGGTACCGGACTTGGTAACCATGCGAATCTGTCCACCCGCCGCCTGCCCATACTCCGCGGCATAATCGGCTGTCAACACTTGAATCTCCGCCGTCGCGTCAACGTCGCCGACGCCGATCACGGCGCCATTGGCGCGCGTACGCATCGCCGGAGCACCATCCACCGTGACTAGCGTGTCTTGTGAGCGTGTGCCATTCACTGCAAACGGATTGCCGCCCAAGCCGGTTCCGTTAAAATCGCCCAGCGTTCCACCACTGCGAACACCTGGCAATAGCTGCGCCGAATAAAGCGGGCTGCGACCATTCAATTCTTGATCTTGAATCTGCTTGCCATTGACTTCGGCTTGCACGGCGCTCGACTCCGTCTGCAGAACTTCGGCGCTGGCCGAAACTTCTACGCGTTCCGTGTTCTGACCAACCTGGAGGTTTCCGTCCAGCTCAATCGTCGAGTTCGTTTCCAGCCGGTTGTTTTTGCTGACAAATTCCTTGAAGCCCGGCGCTGTCGCCACCAACGTGTACAAACCGGGCAGAAGACTTGGAACCGTGTAGTGACCAGACGCATCGGTTGTCACTGTATGTTCCTCGCCGGTGGCTTCGCTTCTCACCACCACTTTCGCGGAAGGAACAACGGCGCCTGAAGGATCTTTGACGAAGCCCGTAATGGTTCCGACGTCAGATTGTGCGAATGCGGAAGCGCAAACGCAGAGTAGGAAAGCGAGCACAGTGCAAACGTGTGCAAGCTTTGTTGAAATTATTTTGCTCATAGAATCCTCGAACTTAGAGATCAAACACACCCCTGTGTTTTTTCGAAACGTTTAACAGTTCCTTCGCTAGTATATTCCCACCCGCAAGTGCACGCAATAACAGGACGGTTAATTTGCGTGCCAAAGGTTTTCAACGACCCCCATCCGATCAAACGCACCTGTTATTTCTTCGTATTGTGGTTTGGCTGCGGCCGGACAACAAAGCACCTTAGTATCACGGCACGTACTGATTGAGGTACCGCTTGGCCATGATGAAGCCAATCTTGAACTCCTCCGAAAAATCAGGACCCGGGTTGTTGTCGCCGCCATACAGCGGATCCTCTTGTTCAATCGACATCGCACCGGTGTAACCCACGTCCTGCAACACGCTGAAAAATTCACGCCAATTCATGGACCCCATGCCCGGGATGCGATAACGCCACCACTGCACATGGTTTTCGTTATAGATGCCCGTAGAACGCAGGACGGGCCAGAGAATTTCCGTGTCCTTCAGATGCACGTCATAAATCTTGTCCACAAATTCGCGTGCGGTCTCAATGGGGTCCATGAACTGCCGAATCAAGTGCGACGGATCGTACTGCAAGCCCACATACGGCGAATCGCCAAAGCCTTTGAACAGCGCTGAAAAACCGGCGGGACTGGTGGCCAGGTTTTCACCGTCAGGCCACGGCTCCCAAAGAATGCGTACTTTGGCGCGTTCGCAGGCCGGGAAAAACTGTTCGTTGTAAATCTTCACGATTGAGTCAATTTGTTTTTGAAACGGCAAACTACGGTCGCGGCCAGATTGCGTACCGATGTAAGAGACGCCCAGTTTGCCCGCCAGTTCAATCGCTTTCACAAAATAATCGTTCGAGCGGGCGCGGCGCGTAAGATCGGGATTGATACTATCGCCGCCTACCTGCAATGCGGAAACATGCATCTGGTTGTTGCTGAGAACGGTTTTGATCTCGGCGATTTGCGCGTCCGTGATGGTGTTGGCATCCAAAGTGGATCGCGGGCCAGAGCCCAAAATCATGTTAGTGAAACCCTGCGCTTTGGCAAATGCCACATTGTTTGGCGTGTACGTGCCCAGCACACCAATCAGCGGTTTCCATTCATGATGTTCCGGACGCTGACGGCGTTGAGCGTTCAAAGCGCGCGCGGCGGCAGTCAGAGCGACGGAACCAACAAGGGTGCGGCGAGTCATGCTGAACAGTGTATAAGAGTGATCGGCAAATCGGACAAGGGGCAGCGTTTGCAGTCGACGGAATAGCAAATCAACGGCAATGTTGCCAAGGTCAACATCAAGATGCCAAGATGCTGGTATGGCAGTCGCGGTAAAAAAGGGCTATCATCACGGCAACCTGCGGGCGGTTTTGATTGAAGCCGGGTTGGCGTTGATTGCCGGTAAAGGCGTCCGCGCCCTGACACTCAGGGAAATTGGCGCCAAAGTGGGCGTTTCGCGCACGGCCGCTTACCGGCATTTTGCCGATAAATCGCAATTACTATTGGCCATTCGAGCCGCCGGCTTTGAGAAATTTGCCGCCGCCTTGGAAGCTGAGCGCGCCGCCACCAGCAAGAATTGTAGAGCCCGCTTAAACGGCATGGGTGTGGCGTATGTGCGTTTTGCGCGTGAAAATCCAGCTTATTTCGAAGTAATGTTCGACACCCAGCCGGAGGAAGAACCGGCCGAGGCTTGCGAGGCCGAGAAGCGCGCCTTCGAAATTCTGGAAGAAACCATTGCTGAAGGTCAAACGAAAGGCGAGTTTCGCAAAGGCGACACGCACCTGATGGCCTGCGCCCTGTGGTCTCTGGTACACGGCATCAGCGCTCTGAAACTCGACCAGTTGCCCTTCGCCGAAGGCTTGAGTCCCGATCAATTTGTTATTGCACTTTCCGACGTCTTGCATGCTGGCGTCCGAGCCACGAAAAAATAAGACACAATGAAGGCATGGGCAACGTGTTTCCCGTCGTCGGATTTTTATTAGGAGGTGCTTGGCTCATGTCCGCGCAAATCACGATCATCGATACTGGTTCAACCAATGTAGCGGGTATGAACGTGAAACTGGAAAACGCTGGACCCGAAGCCACCCTGGAGCCTCGCGGCGGCACGGCTCAGAAAATGACGCTTCCCAAGGAATTGTGCAGCCGCCTGATGGATGACTTGAAAACCGCTGGGCCTTTGAACGAACTACCGGCCGTACATTGCATGAAGAGCGTTTCTTTTGGCACATCTTTGTTCATTGAGTACAACGGCGTGAAGTCGCCCGACCTCAGTTGCCGCCAAAGCGATCCGCGCGCAGTCGCGCTCAAGAAAGATGCCATGGATATCATGGCGCTCGCCAAGACACACGCACCGGCGCCTAAGAGGTATTGAGCTGTGATCCAATGGACGGATGGCCGCAACACACGTACGCTGGAACGATCTTCCCGTTGAAACACTGAACCCGCTGTTTTCACGTCAGTTTGTGGTGGGCGCCCAAGTGATGGTTGCCCATATCATCATGAAAAAGGGCTGCCAAGTACCGGAACACAGTCATCACAACGAGCAGATCAGCCAGGTACTCAGCGGCTCCATGCGCTTTCACATCGAGGGCAAAGAAATCGTGTTGAAGGCGGGAGAATTTTTGCTCATTCCCCCGCACGTGCCGCATTCTGCTGAAGCGCTGGAAGATAGCACCGGCATTGATACCTTCACGCCGCCTCGGCAGGATTGGATTGACGGAACAGATCAGTACTTACGCAAATAACGGCGGCGTAGAAGGAGCAGGCCTGGTGCGCCCAGCGCGCAAAGGGCAAGCGACGTCGGCTCGGGCACAGCCGAAGTGGCCAAAGTGTAATTGATCGTGCCATCCCACGTACGGCCCGGAAACACCGACGTTGCGCCGAATAAACCGTTCAAACCCTCACCCGCCGACAAAGTGACATTACTATTCGAATAAGTATTGCTGCCGCGTGTATAAAGCATCTCTGGACCGCCGACCGTGGTGGTGAACGTAACGTAGATTCCGTAAGTCTGGCCGGCCGCGAGCGTAAACGGCGTCAGAGTCACGTTGGTAGGAGTCGTGGCTCCAGCACCCGTGGGAACCGCGGTGGTGGATGCCAACGTCCAGGCCGCCGGAGTCGTATCGAATCCAACATAACTGCCGCTCTTGATGTAGACATCGAGCGTTAACGCCGATGACGCGTCATCCAGCACACTCAGACTGTTCACCGTGATGCCGGTGGTGCCAATCGTCAGGTCAAACATAGCGCCCGAGCCGCTATCGTTCTGAGCGAACGTGGTGGTAATTGAATTGGCGGCAAGAGGCAGCGTTAAGGATGCGGCAAGAGCGGCCGTTTGCAAAACGTATCGTATGTTCATTATTAAGAAACTCCTCCATGTGGGCATGCGGACCTAGCAGAATCCGGCAGCTTAAGGTTAGAACGTTACGGAAGTTTAGAAGTTTACAAGTTGACGCCCGAATTTCCGGGAAAGTACTAGCGTGCAGCCAATGAAGTATTTGAATGTTCGTACAATAACAGCACAAATATGAGTACGCCTTTCAAACCATTCGTGCCCGAGAGCGTGGAAATGAAGGAGTTAACTTTCCGCGCTCTTGCCTTGGGCCTTTGCATGACTGTGGTACTGGGCGCGGCGAACGCCTATCTCGGTTTGCGAGCCGGCGTGACCGTGGCCGCCACTTATCCGGCCGCCGTCATCAGCATGGCTTTCATGCGGGCATGGAAAGGATCGCTGCTCGAAGAAAATATCTCTCGCACCAGCGGTTCCATTGGCGAAGGTGTCGCCTCGGGCGCTATCTTCACAATTCCCGCGTTCCTGATTGCCCACACGTGGAACTCGTTCGGGTTTGTCGATGCGTATTGGAAAACGTCAGTACTCATTTTGGTCGGCAGCGTTTTAGGCGTCTTGTTTATTTCGCTAGTGCGGCGCGTGATGGTGGAAGACCCCGAACTGCCGTTCCCGGAATCGGTGGCGGCTTCCGAAATTCACAAAGCCGGCCAGCGCGGAGCCGACGCCGCCCGCTTTTTGTTCTGGAACATTGGCATTGGCGGCCTGATTTTTATGTTAGGCAAGTTACAGTTGTTCGGCGCGGATGCAGAGTTTCCCGTCAACATCGGAGAATTAGGCCGCAGCAGAGTGCGGCTGGGCGGCGCGGGCACCACGAATATTTTGCAGACAGGCGGTGTAAGCAGTTTTGCTGCTCCCAGCATTAGTCCGGCTTACTTTGGAGTGGGCTATGTCATTGGGCCGCGCCTGGCGGGTCTGCAATTTTCCGGCGGCGTTCTGGCGTGGGGCTTCCTCGTCCCCTTGCTCATTTATTTCATGGGGCCGCAATTGCATACGTTCCTGCCGGCCGACGCTAAGCCAGACGCTTGGGGCACCATGGCCACCGCTGTTTGGAAGTATGTGGTGCGGCCCATTGCCGTGGGTAGCATGCTTGTAGGTGCTGGATTTACGCTATTCAAGATGCGCACAAATTTGGCGATTGGCATTAAGCGAACGATCAGTGAGGCGCGACAATCGGGCGAAGGCGAGCAGCCTTCACTGGAGAGAACCCAACGCTACATGAGCACCAAGGTGGTGCTCAGTTTGATCGGCGTAGTATTCGCTGTAATGATCGCGCTGTACATTTATTTCGCGGGCTACAACGTGGTGGCTGGTATTGTGGCGGCGGTGGTGATGCTGATCCTCGGCTTCTTCTTCGCCACGGTGTCGGGCAGCTTGTGCGGCCTCATTGGTTCGTCGAACAATCCGGTGTCGGGACTCACCCTGTCCACGTTGCTCATTGCGGCGCTGTTGATGGTGTCGCTCGGTGTGTCGGGCCCCGGCGGTGTGGCCGCGGTGTTAGGCGTGGCGGCGGTGGTCTGCGTTTCATCGGCGGTCGCGGGCGAATTGCTGCAGGATTTCAAAGTGGGCTACATCTTAGGAGGAACCCCGCGCAACATTCAGATTGCCGAGTTACTGGCAGTGGTTGTCGCAAGTTTAGTGATGTACTTCCCGCTAGTGTTATTGCATGAAGGTAACATCAAAGCCGGCGGAACGGGCTTTGGCGACCGTCAATTACCAGCTCCCCAAGCAGGTTTAATGGCGCTGCTCGCACAAGGCATTGTGGGAGGAGACATGCCGTGGCCGCTGGTGCTCGTTGGCATCTTACTCGGTTTCGCGTTCATCGCTATGAACGTGAAGAGCCCCATGTTAGTGGCCGTTGGAATGTATCTGCCGTTTGAAACGACCGCTGCTATTTTCATCGGTGGCTTGATTCGCTGGCTGGGCGATACCATCGCGTTACGGCGTGGCTATAACGAGGCGCAGCGCGCGCGCGTGGATAACGCGGGTGTTCTGACCGCCTCAGGTCTGATTGCGGGTGAAGCCATCTTGGGCCTGGTCTGGGCGGGCATGCAATTCCTGCCGAAAAGAATACTCGACAGCCTGGCGATTTTCCATGATCCTTCGTATCTGCTGGGCATCGGCGTCATGCTGCTGCTCGGCTTCTTGATGATTCGCTGGCCCTTAGGCGCTGCCGGCAGTCCTGATGAACCTGCACCGCCTACCGCAATGATGTAGCCGATATCTTATTTCGCACGTTTGAAAATAGACAGCGAAAACCCATTGGCCATCGCGGCGTAACCGGCAGGCGAAGGATGTAAGTGATCGCCTGAATCGAACCCCGGCAGTAAGTGGTCCGGATTGGCAGGATCGCGCGTAATCTCGTCAAAATCGATCACGCCATCGAAGTGCGTCCGAATCCAAGCGTTCACCGTTTGACGGTCTCGCTCACTTAGTGGACCCGGATGGTAGTAATTGGAACCAACATAAGGCAGTATGGTGGCTCCAATCACGTGCAGCCCATGAGCATGTGCCCGTGCAATGATTTGCTCATACGCGGCCAACACCCGCTGCACGAAGACCGCGTGTTCCTCGGCCGTAACTTCTTTCGTGCGCGCCAGTCCGCCCAAATCATTCACGCCCTCAAGCACAATTAAGTACCGAACACCCGCCTGCGCAAGAACGTCCCGATCAAAGCGGGCGAGCGCATTGGGACCCAGCCCGTCGGTCAGCAGATGATTACCGCCAATCCCTTCATTCAGAACCGAGAAATTACGTAGTTTCGCGTTACCTTGCAGCCGGCGCGCCAACACATCGGTCCAACGATCATTTCCATTGGTGGTTGCGCCGTGGCCATCGGTAATCGAGTCGCCCAGAACCACAATCGATGCCGCTTTCGGGGTCGCCGTCACGTCAATGCCGGAAAGCTGATACCAGTGATCAAATTTCTTAGCGTCCGGCAGATCCGCTGCCGACACAAGACCGCCGTGCGCTAAATACGACGTCGCCCGCGAGCCTGGATGTCCTGTCTCCCCATCGGGCGGATTGTCAAAGTGGATACTAATCGCAACGTCACTGCCAAACTTCACTGGGTAATCCAGCGGATCAGATACAAACTCGGCGCCAGCGGGCACCGTCACATCAAACTCGCCATGAAAGAGCAATGGCTTGTCGCTCGCTGTATCAATTGACGCTGAAGATATGTTGGTGGACCGGGCAATATGAACCGCACTCAGATGCAGCGGCGTCGCACCGAAAGCGTTCGAAATATGCACACGCAGGCTGCCTCCGCCTATTGACAAATGCAGCACCTGGCGCAGCGTGGCATTTCGTAGATCATCCAGCGCCAGCGAGTTTTGCGGCTCCGGAATCTGTTGTGAACAAGCCCATGCGCCCACCCAGGAATTGAGGCGTTGCGCCGGGAAAGAGCGCATCGGTAGAACGACAAGTACGCAAGTAATCAGGAACGATCGCATATTTGAATAGCCGGCGCGAATCACGCCGACAAATGAACGTATCATAGGAGGCGCATGCTTACGGCCTCCCTCTTCATCCGCTCTCTGCTTGTTTCCCTCGCTGCGGCTTCGGCATGGGCGCAAACGACTGGCGCGCCTGCTTACACCGCCGAACAGGATCACCAAAACATGATGAACCAGCTTGGAATTAAGGCACTGCGTCCCGGACCCGGCGGCGATGAAAAAGCCCCGAATCATGCCAACTACGATGAGCAACTTGCCAACCCTTATCCGGATCTGCCCGCCATCCTCACCTTGAAGAATGGCCAGAAAGTCACAACCGCGGACGCTTGGTGGAAACAGCGCCGGCCCGAGATTGTGGAAGATATGGAACGCGAGGTCTATGGGCGCTTGCCGGCCACAATCCCGAAAGTCACTTGGACGGTATCGCTGACAGATCGCGAGTTCGTAGGGTTTACGCCCGTCATCGCGAAGAAGTTAGTCGGGCATGTTGACAAGTCAGCTTTCCCATCCATTGAGGTGAACATTTCCATGGTGGTGGTCACTCCAGCGAACGCGAAAAAACCGGTGCCGCTGTTGATGATGTTTGGCCGCGCCGCTCTTCCCGCGCCCGCGCAACCCCCGCAGGAAGATCTCGACAAATTAAACGCAGCGATCAAGGCACTCCTTCTCAAACAAGACCCCTCGTTGCAAGCAATTTTTGACCATTACCCCGCCTATAGCGTGAATGCC
>Ga0302319_10025015_pt1 | contig 10587 bp, 9 predicted proteins | sample Bog_T0_2_FD_203319 | JGI IMG/M metagenome (GOLD analysis project Ga0302319, IMG submission 203319) | Peat permafrost microbial communities from Stordalen Mire near Abisko, Sweden - Bog_T0_2 | ecosystem: Environmental > Terrestrial > Soil > Wetlands > Peat | place: Sweden: Abisko, Stordalen Mire... | reverse complement strand
CCCGCAGGCGCCAGAGCCGGAAAGCTCTCTCATCCTGATTGTCGCGGATTCTCACGTTGATTGTCGCGCGGCAGCTTTGACATCAGTCGTGCCAAGGGTGGACCCCTGCGGGTGCAGGGCAAACGCATCACGCACATGCTTGGCGACCATCGGCGCCGGTGGACCCCTGCGGGTGCAGGGCAAACTATGCCGTCCTGCTCCCCGCGTTGGCTGGCGTGGGTGGACCCCTGCGGGTGCAGGGCAAACTCCTCGGGATTCCATTTGCCGGCCAGGATACGGGGTGGACCCCTGCGGGTGCAGGGCAAACAGTCCGGCTATGGCATCGTCATGCCGCTCACCGGGTGGACCCCTGCGGGTGCAGGGCAAACAGGTCCGGAGCCAGGCGCAGCGTTTCGTCGACAGGTGGACCCCTGCGGGTGCAGGGCAAACTATGGTGAGGGCGATGTTCCGAAGGCCGCCCGGGGTGGACCCCTGCGGGTGCAGGGCAAACGCCGCCAGAATCGAAGTCATCGACCTACCCTTGGGTGGACCCCTGCGGGTGCAGGGCAAACATGCAGGTCATCGACATCCAGGACGACGGCACAGGTGGACCCCTGCGGGTGCAGGGCAAACACCTGGGACGGCACGGACCCGGTCGGCGTGTAGGGTGGACCCCTGCGGGTGCAGGGCAAACCGGTGTGGCGGCGCGTCAAGGACAACTCGCCCGGGTGGACCCCTGCGGGTGCAGGGCAAACCCTAGCGGGTAACCCATTGATAACATGGCAAAGCAGCCATGCCGATGGTTGCGCTGATTCACGATTCAAACAACCATAGCGCGAAAAAAGCCACGCGCATCCAAGGATTACATACCAGGCACAACGCCCGCGGATCAATGCCCGGCAAGGAAATCAGATCGCAACCCAAGATTTTCCTTGCAAGCGCTGCCGCTCCGAAGGATTATCTGGACAGGGCACGCAAGGAATTGTTGTGCTCCCTGATGCCACCGTGCGCTGCGCGGTCAAAATCGAAGCCGGGGGTGGCCATGGGTTATGATCTTCTAAATGACGCCATAGTCGAGGCGTCGCTTGCCGGACGGCCGCGGATGGTTACGTTGCCTGGGCTGTTCGCTGCCTGGGGCCAAGGCGAAGACCTTATTCTCTCCGGGATCCGCCAGCACCAACGGCCGCCGATTCATATGCTGCTCGTCCAGGCTGCAGTGACCGGCACTCTTCGGGCTGATTCCGGCCAAGCCATTGATGCAGATGAGGAGACTTGGCGGGACCGTCTTCTGGCCCTGGCGCCAGCCGAGTCATGGCGCCTGGTGGCAGAACCCAGCGACGCACCGGCTTTCCTTCAGCCTCCAGTTGCCGCCGATGACCTAAAGCGGTTCAAGGAAACGGCACACGCCGACGACCTGACAGTCCTTGTGGCGGCGAAAAACCATGCGGTGAAGCAGTCGGTCATGGGTGACGCGTCACCCTGGCAATGGTGCGCATCGCTCATCGAGCTCCAAACCTCGGTCGGCTTCTCCGGGCGCGGCAACTTCGGCATCATTCGGATGAACGGCGGCTTCGGCTCCCGGCCCCTCGTCGCGGCATATCCGGATATGCGCGAAGGGGCGCGCTGGGCACATGACACGTCGGCGCTGATTGCCCGCATCGATGATGTCCACGCCGACGCCATAGGATTCGCAGACCAGGGAGAAGGGTTGGTCGCCACGTGGCTCTCCCCCTGGGACGGCAAATCACAGCTTGTGATCGGCGACCTGGACCCGCTGTGCATTGAGGTCGCAAGGCGTGTCAGGCTTGTAATGCGTGATGGCCGGATCACGGCTCTGGTCGGCACGTCTGACTGCATGCGCATCGGAGGCACGAAAGATCTCTCTGGCCGGGTCGGTGACCCTTGGTGTCCGGTTAGTGTGGTTAAGGCGAAGTCACTGACAGTCGGTGCTGAAGGGTGGACCCTCCACACGCTCTGCAACCTCATCCTGTCGAGCGGGGATTTGCGCCAATCCCTGCTGCAGCACAGCGCAACGGATGGAGTTTTGCATTTTCATGCTGCGGTGATGACCGGCGGGCAGGGCGGCACAGATGGCTACCACGAGGTGACCATTCCGATTCCAGCCGAAACATCGATGTTGATGTCCCTTGATACCAAATTCCGGGACCGCCTCGCGCGGATGGCCAGGACGATGATCCAGGAGGCTGACAAGGTGTCCTGGATTCTGCGAAAGGCAGTCTTGAGCTTCGCTCAGGGGGGCGTGCCTCTCGGTGACGTCAACAGCACGAAGGAAGCGGACACAACGCTTGCCGCCTTCAAGAGAGACATTGAGGCGGAGTTCTTTCCACAGCTCTGGCAAGTTTCGGCCGAAGCAGGCGACGCCAACCTCGCATGGCGCCGTTGGCTCCAACGGCACGCGAGGGATGCCTACGAGGACGCTACGCGGACTGTGGCTGTGCGGACGGACCTGTTCTGGAAAGCCGAGACGATCGGCCGCGGCATCCTGCTCGGCCTCCTCAGCCATACGTTTCCCAGCAACCAGACCAAGGACGGCACTGTCGCCGAAGGAGCAGGAAAGTGAGTGACTATTCCGAGGAATTGGCTTCAGCGGTCGGCAAGATCGCTGTGGCGCTCGAAAAGGCCGGTGGGGCCAGGGACGGCTGGTCCTTCCTTTCTCCAGGTGACGTATCGGGTCTCCGCCGGATGGACCCTAAGAGGCCATGTTCAGCCTTTTGGCGCATCCTGGAGACGTTCGTGCCGGAGGGCATGCGCCGCTCAACTGAAACCGAGCGGCGCTGGGCGCTCGTGTGCCAAGGAATGGCATTTATGGCGCCCCGCGTACACGACATGTCCAAGCCCTTCGGGCGGGCACTCTATGAAGCCGGGTTCGCGTCCGAGGATCGGCCTATGCGGGTGAACCGGTTGTTGGCCGCAGAAGACGAAGTCTTCGAGGAATACCTGCTTTCCGCCTGTCGCTACCTGGCCGCCAAGGCGCAGCCTGCGAACTGGGTGGGGATCAGCCGTCTATTCATCAACCAGGACGCCGCGGCGCGGCGCGATCTGGCCAAGTCGTTCTTCACCTGCTCCACGCGCGGGAAGGCAGCCTGAAGCCTGCAAGCCCGTCCCAGCAGCATTCATCAACACCAGCGGCGTTCGCCGCGCCTACGAGGACACCAGAACATGTTCGCCCAGATCCATACACTGACAGGCTATTCCAGCGTCCTGCTCAACCGCGACGACACGGGAATGGCCAAGCGCGCCAAATACGGCAATGCCGTGCGCACCCGCACCAGCAGCCAGTTTGCAAAGAGCAAGCTGCGGAAGGTCAGCGCGGACGTCGAGTATTCTGTCGCCAATCTCGGTGATCTGGCGGTGCGTTCCCGCGAGACATTCAAGCGGGAAATCGCGCTGAAGCTCATCGAAGAGGGGCTCGAGAAGGCGCCAGTGGTCTATGCGACGGTGGCCATCATGGATGCAGTCTTCAAGCTGTCGGAAGGCGCGAAGAAGGACAGGAAGGAGAAGGAGGAGAAGATCGCCAAAGGCGAGGCCGACATCATCATCCTGCTGGAGCGGGGAGAACTCAATATTCTGTCGCGCTCGGAAATCGAGTTTATGAAGGGACTGGTTCGCCAGTTCGCCACCGACGCCACGACCGAGCAGGCGGTCAAGGCCGCGAACGACTATCTGGCGAATCGGGAGTTCAAGGCCAACCTCGTGTTGGCGGGCAAGTCCATGAGCCTCGACATGGCCATGTTTGGCCGCATGGTTACGGGCGACGTGCTGTCCGGAGCAGATGCCGCGGTCAACGTCGCGCACGCGATCACGACACATGCGCAGGCAACGGAGGTCGATTTCTTCACCGCCGTCGACGACCTGGTCACCGGCATCGGTGACAAAGGCGGCGCGCATCTCGGCGAGACCGAGATTACAAGCCCGCTGCTTTACGGCAACTACGTGCTCGACATGCGCCAGCTGTTCGAGAATCTCAAGGGCGTCGACAACCGGACTGATGTCGCCGCCAGGCTTTCGCGGAACCTGGTCCATCTGGTCGCCGAGTACGTTGTGGGCGCCAAGAAGGGCAGCACCGCGCCGTACAGCAGCGCCGACCTGGTCTTGGTTGAGATCGGGACCCGCCAGCCGCGGACGCTGGCGGAAGCGTTCCGCAACAAAGTCGGGCCGACACTGGGTGAGGCCGTCAGCGCCATGGAGAGCTATCTCCGCGGCAAGGACCGCATGTATGGCGGCCACCTGAACGAGCGCTTGGTCGCGTCTACTGTGGACCTGTCGCCGGTGTTCGGTGCGCAGATGTGCCTGCCTGATTTGGCGGATGCCGTTGCCGGGCGCGTGGCCACCGCGGGGGCCGCCTTCTCAGCCCAGGAGGGCTGATCCAATGCGGACGCTCATCCTCCGATTTGAGGCGCCGCTAATGGCGTTCGGGGGCGTGGCGGTGGACGAGCGTTTGCCCACTTCACGCTTCCCCGGGCTGTCGATGGTCTGCGGTATGATCGGCAATGCGCTTGGCTTTCGCCGCGGTGACGGACAGGCGCTCCAGGAGCTTCAGGCGGACATGGAGATTGCCTCTCGCCTTGACAGGCCGGGACACCTCCTGCGCGACTACCAGACCGCAAGGCTCGATGCCGGCGACCGGATGTGGACCACCCGCGGCGTGCGGGCAGGGCGTGATGGCGGCGCAAAAGGCGCCTTCACCTGCCAGCTCGAGAAGGAATTCCTGTCGGACGCCTCCGTCACCCTGGCCGTTTCCGTTCCTGACGACCGTATCGAAGCTATCGGGTCTGCTCTTCTGGAACCGGCACGGCCGCTCTTCCTGGGCCGCGCTTCATGCCTGCCGTCGTGCCAAATCCTGATCGGCATCGAAGAGCACCCGGACCTTCTGATGGCGGTCAGGACCGTGCCGTTCGACGGACCGGAAACCATGCTTCGTGCCCAATGGCCAGCCCGTCTCGGCGGTGCTGAACAGTCGAGGCTCGCCTGGGTGCCGGATATCAGAGACTGGACCAACCGTGTCCATTCCGGCGTGCGCGAGGTCCGAGAGGGCATGATTGCGCTCGCTAAACCAGAGGTCGTTCCCTGCTGATGCAGGGGCAACGGAGAGAAACCATGACTAACCCGATTCACATGGTCCAAATCGCAATGGACGCCCGGCGGCTTGCGCGTTGGACGGCCGAATGCCGGCTGGGCGACACCGATCTCGGTTACGCGTGCCATGCCGCGATGTGCGACGCATACGGCGACATGCGGCTGAAGCCCTTCACTGTGTCCGAAAATGACGGGAAAGTAATCATCCTCGGCTACGGCACGCACAATGCGGACGAGATGCGCCGTATCCGCGTTGAGACATCCAGACCCTCCGTGGATGGCTTGTTTCTTTCAGAGGAGTCGAAGGGTATGCCGGCCGCATGGGAAGGAGGCAGACGCTACAGCTTCACGCTGCGGGTCGCACCAACCCGCCAGGGTAAGACGGAAGCCGGGAAACGGCGCGAAGGGGACGCGCTTCTGTTTGAGCCCGGCGGGGCGGATCGCGAGCAGACGTACGCCAAGTGGCTGACCGAGCGGTTTGGCGACGCGGCGGCTATCGAGACTTGCTCGATGCAGACGTTCAGACTGCTGACAGCTTCCAGGCGCTTTCTTAACAAAGAGACTGGCAAGCGCCCCGTCAAGCCTGTCACTTTGCCCGACGCGACCTTTAGGGGCGTCCTGCGGGTCAAGGACCCTGCGGCATTCAAAGCCCTGTTTGAATCGGGCGTTGGCCGCCACAAGGCTTTCGGCTTCGGTGCCCTTATGTTGATGCCGCCGAGGGCGGCATGATGTACCGGGCGGCGTAGCCGCCTGGGTGACCCTTGTTGTGCTCCCTGGAGCCGCAACTTCCGCTGAGCCCTGCATACGCAGGGGTGTTCAAACCATCTGCCGTCTGCGTAGCTGCGTGAGCAGATGCGCAGACGGACTCGTCTCGGCAACTGCCCGACTGAGCGCGGCTCATCCGCCGACCGTTACCGAGAGGCGGATGAGCCGCTGCGAAGATGGTCCTCGATTACGGGGCGACGGTGGCGCCGATCCGCAGCCGGGAGAGCGCGGCTGTAGGATTGCTTTTCGCCGTCGAGGCGAACTCCATCAGCGGGAGCGGCTCGGCGGGCCGCGCGGCGACGGTGATGGTCCCGCCGTGCTGGACGAAATCACCAGCCGCGGCGCGGATCGCGGAGCCGCCCGGAAAGGTCGCGAGCTGCTCGTTCTGGGCGATGAGCCCCAGGACCTTGGCGCGCATCTGGTCCACGTTCATCTGGGCTTGCATCGCGCCCAGCGTCAGCCCGCGAGTTAGCAGTCCGTCATCCTTGAATTGGGCGGCGGCCGAGACGAGCTTGAACTGATTGAGCATCGCAAAAGCCGCCATCGGATTGCCGCGCGACTGGGTGGCGACCGCTTTCACGTCCAATCCGGCGAGATCAAGGTCGATGCGCAGTGTGCCCAAGCCGCCGACAGAGAGCATCTGGCGGGCACTGATGGTGCCGCCAGCCGCATGATACTCCGTGGCCTCGTCGAAGTTGGCGTCGATTTCCGTCAGGCCGAGGCCTGCCAGGGCCGCCTGGCCTTTTGGGTCGTTCGGCCGGAAGACGATGCCGGAGACGTCGAGACGCCCCGTTGAATTCTGAACGTCGCCGGAGCTCGCCAGCTCCGCCCGCTCGGCGGAGAGCACGTTCACGCCGTGTCCGGCCACGAAAATGCCGCCGACATCGATGGAGATGTTGTTCGGGTCTTGCGGCTGCGGCGGGGCGTGCCGGATGGCGGAAGCCACGGCTTGGGCCAGATCGATGTTTCCCAGCGACAGCGTCTTGAAGCCGGCATGGTCGACGGATCCGGCTGGCGTCGGGACCGACAGGCGCGTTGCGGTCACGCTTGTCAGCCGCCCAGGGCCATAGTTGTCGATCTCAAAGGACGCCAGCCTGGCTGGCCCGGTCGGCATCGTCACGACGACGTCGTTCGCCGTGAAGCGATCGAAACTGATCGATGCGGCGTCTGGCGGCGCGCCGGTGGCAGCATCCTCCCGGGTGGCGTTTTCCACGTCGAACGACGCCACGGTTATTACCGTCTGCCTGCCCCCGACCGCGGAGGACCAAACAGGGAGGTGGTCGGCTTTCAGTCTGACACCATGGACAGTGCTCCCCTTTCCGGTCCCGGATGGGAGCAGGTCAGTGCGTTCGACCGCCACCCGCGATCCATCCGCCTCCACCACCGTTAGGTTGAATATCTCGGCCGCCGCGGAGAACGGGTGCACCGTGGCCGATTCGTAGGTCATCACCGCGCCATGCCTCAAGTGGCTGCGGCCCGCTTCCATTGCGGCTTCAAGCCGCGCGTTCGCCTCGTGCACGGCCCAGGCGTATCCGCCGCCTGCGACGATGAGAAGGGCGGCCACCGAGGCCGCCGAGGCTACCAGGACTCTGTTCATCGGTCGGGCTCCGCGCATGAGGGCGTTCCCCGATGCTAATCCTTGTGCGCGTCACGACGGAAGGTTGTCGTCGGTCTCGACGACCACGAATCTTCACCAGGCGTCTGCCGCCAGACTGTGCACCAGGCTCGGACCCGGTGGCCTCGACCGCGCCCATAATCGGGGGCTGTGGCACGGCGGCGAATGCCGGTCGAATGGATCTGCCGCCCAATCGACCACCCAGGCATGCCATCGCCTCGGCCTTACGCGGGGAGCAGGCTGGCATTCTCGAATTCGGCGGCAAGGCCCTCAGCGGTGGCCAGAGGCGGAGGCTGAGGCCGACAGGATGTCGACGCCCTGGGCAGTGACTTTCCGGCGGCCTCTGTCTGGCTGGCGGCGACAAGGAACCCTACCGGGGAGCCTCCGGGTTTTCCCGCACGCCGCTGACGCCCGTCAGCGTGCCGCGGTCGATGGAGTCGGCGATCGCCTGGTAGGATGTCCACTTGCCGCTGCGGGACCATTCGAGGAACGGCATCAGCTCCATCCAGGTCGCCTTGCCGATCTTCTCGAAATCGGAGGACGTCCCGCTGGTGATGACATCCAGGTTGAGTTCGCCGGTCGGATCCTGCGATGACTTCTTCTGGTCAAAGAAATCCTGGTTGTAGTAGCCGTAGCTCGAGCATGAGTTGAACGCAAAGACCTGATACAGCGTTTGGTTTATCTCAAGTGGGAGCCCGGAGTCCTTGCGCAACTCCTGGAGGTACACCGACTCGCCCAGGCCGGAATGCGCACTGTAGACAAGCAGCGCGCTGGACTTGAGCGCCTGGTTGAGGATGCAGGCAAAGCCCTCGGCGTGGTGGCCGAGGTGCGTCGAGCCCAGGTACATGCGGACGGCCACCCTGCGGCCGCCGTCCTGGCGCGTCAGATCCTCGATGGCCCCCGTCCCGGCGGCAGCGGCCGGACAGAACCCGGTGACCTCGGCGGCGCTCCACCGGTGCGCCGAGAATCCGGCCGCCACGAGGCGCCGTTCGACATCCAGGAAGTTCTCCGCCGAAAAATCGCCGTTGCCCTCTGGCGGACGGATGCCATTGGCGTCGTCATTGACACCGAACACAACCGTCACCGGAAGCTCGCCGGCGGCATTCACCATCCGGGGATAGTCGGGATAGCGCGGACGCACCAGGTTTGGAATGCGGGTAACCCGTGCCTGGAACACGTCATAGTCCTCGCCCTCACGGAGGGGGCAGCCCTGGGCGCGCGGATTCCAGAAGTACCAGAAATAGGTGTCCGAGGAGAAAATCGGGTTCGTGCACGGGTTGCGCCCGGCGTCCGTCATCCCGGGCACCTGGCTGCGTCGGTAGATTGTGGTCACGTCGCGCGGCACCATCACCGGATATGTGTCGCCATGCGCCCGCTCCATGGTGAACGTGCCGATATACGAATAGCGGATCGCGAACCAGCCGTCCCCGAGCGGGTCCGCCCCGTGGACGGTCACCCTGCCATCATATTTTGGGCCGGCCTTCACGGGTCCGCTGCCCATCGGGCCACCCAGGTAGGTCATCAGACGGTCAATTTCCCACCTTGCGTCGGCCAGGTTCACGGTTTCGCCGCCATGTCCTCCGGTCATTTTCGCCCGGTGGACCCCGTCGAACTCCAGGACGACTTCCTCCGCCGACGGCGAGTAGTAGTCGGAGGCGGCGGTTTCGGGCAGCGTGGACCTGGCCAGCGGCGGCGTGTCCTGCGAAGTGCAGCCGGCGAACAGGCAGCAGGTTGAAATGGCGGCACCCGCCGCCAGGCGTGTCAAAGGATTTCCGTGCATGGGGCGCTCCGCGGGCTTCAGGACGATCGTGCCGCACGGAACAGGCGATTGCCAGGATCATGAAAAGGATTGTCAGAAGGATTCATGCCAGCGCCACAGTCCGACCGGGCGCCCACTCCCCACCCCGGTGCGCCCGGCCAGTTGCGCCTTGCCGCGGAGTGGGCGACTGTTCCGCATGGCGGAGCGGTCTGTCATGCCGCCAGCGGGAGGACGTCGAATGTCGGAACTTGTCGTCTACGAAGCCTTGCTGGCGGCCTACGAGGAAGCAGCAGGCTCAGCGCCGGACAGCACATCAGACGTGGTTTTGCTCGACGTCGCGGCATACATCGCTTCCAGCCGGCTGGGCTCCGATGGCATCATCCGCGAGCTTGGCTTCCTGGCCAAAGTGCTCGAAAAGGCGGCAGATCGCCTCGAAAAGCCGACGCCTGCCGCTCCGGGCTAACAGGCGCCGCATCCACGGCCGCGCAGGGCCGTATCAGCGTAGCATGGGGCGCGCTCCGGCAGGCTGGCGGCATGGACGGCTTGCGGGAGCGCGCCGACGCCGGTCCCATCTGCAGGAAAACGTCCCCTACCGCTCCCCGCCGGTCGGCCGTTGTGCCCAAGGACTGAAGCGCGATGGCGGACCTTCAGGCGGCAGGGCAGTCTGGTGCGTTCGGGCACATGGATTTGTGGCCAGCCATCCGCGACTTGCTTTGGGAAGCGCCTGGTACTATATTGAATATGAAGACGAAGACGAAGGCGAAGACGAAGCGGGGGAACGAGCAAATGACCAAGTCAGGCAGCAATGCGTTGCTCTTGCTTGAGCAATTCGAAGCGGCCGTCCTCGATGCGCTGGAGAAGGCCGGACTGTCGTCCTCCGTGTCCGTGGACTTCGCTTGCTGCGGAGCGGCCAGACGGGCGGTCGAACTTGACAACATTTCGGCCGCTGCGGTTGGAAGGTGGCGACCAGTGTTGGCTTGTCCATCATGAACTCCTCGGGGTTCCTCCGGCTTCGGACGATATCACCCAGGCATGCTTGTCAGCACAGCGGCCGCCAGAAATGACGCCGAGCCCAATCCTGCCGCCAGACGGCGCCCAGGCCCGTACGAGCGGTTCGGATTCGAGGCCTTCGGACTTGGCTTCGACACCCGCATGCGGCGCATTCCGGGGATGGCACCCGCACCGTCCCGCTCACCGTGACCGGGGGAAGCCGGTCTGGCTTTTCGGCGAAATCCATCGATACGCCGCCGTAGGGAGTATCCACAGGGCTGTTCAACGCTGTCCGACGCCGAGTAGTTTGAGGAGTCGCCCGAGCCCGCCGAGTGCGGCGCGGTAGCGGTCCTGTGCAAGGGTACCAATCCGGTTTGCCTTG
>Ga0302319_10025014_pt1 | contig 10588 bp, 8 predicted proteins | sample Bog_T0_2_FD_203319 | JGI IMG/M metagenome (GOLD analysis project Ga0302319, IMG submission 203319) | Peat permafrost microbial communities from Stordalen Mire near Abisko, Sweden - Bog_T0_2 | ecosystem: Environmental > Terrestrial > Soil > Wetlands > Peat | place: Sweden: Abisko, Stordalen Mire... | reverse complement strand
GAAAGCTCTCGCATTCCTGCTTATGACCGCATCCGCATTCGCCGTGGATTCGTTTCCCGATCCGGCGCAACTTCCCCTGCGAACCGACGCGCCGGATCCGCTGACGCTGCTGGACGGACGGCGCGTGACGACGGTGGAGCAATGGAAGAACGAACGCGCGCCGGAATTGAAGGCGCTGTTCCAGCACTATGAGTACGGAATGCTGCCGGCGCCGGTCAAAATGGAAGGAACGCTGGACCGCGAAGACAAGGCCGCGCTCGGGGGGAAGGCGACTTTGCGGGAAATCACCCTCGCCCTGGATCAACCTGCCGGCGCGAAAATCCATCTCCTTTTGATGCTTCCCAATGCCCGCCAGCGACTGACCGCGGTTTTCCTCGGCCTCAATTTTCACGGGAATCAGGCGCTGTTGACCGATCCGCTGGTCCGCATCCCGGAAGGATTGAAGCCCAAAAGCGGCGAGACGCTGGAGCAGAGCCGCGGCACGGAGGTCGACACGTGGGCGCTGGATCAATCCATCGAGCGCGGATACGCCGTGGCGACCTTTTGGAACGGCGATGTCGTCCCCGACGATAAAGCGGAGGCGGAGGCGGTGCTCGCCAAGCTCAGGCCGGAGGGGCACGCCGAGCGGCAGGCGGATGATTGCGCGACGATCGCCGCCTGGGCGTGGTGCCTGCAAAGGGCGGTCGATTACCTTGAGACCGTTCCCGAACTGGATGCCCGGCGGATCGCTCTCGTGGGGCACTCGCGCAACGGCAAAACCGCCATTTTGGCCGGGGCGTTCGACGATCGCGTGGCGCTGATCGTGCCCAGCCAGGCGGGCTGCGGAGGCACGGCGCCGTGCCGGGTGAGCAAGGAACTCTCGGAGCCGCAGGAGAACGGGCGATCCATCGTCGAGACAGTCCAGCGCATCAATACCTCCTTCCCGCACTGGTTCTGCGGGAATTTCAAAGCCTTTAACCAGGAGCCCGGGCGGCTCCCATTTGATCAGGACTGCCTGATCGCGCTCTGCGCGCCGCGCCCGGTGCTGCTTTCCTGCGCCACGGAAGATCGCTGGGCCAATCCCCCGGGGCAATTCGCCATGCTGCGCGCCGCCGACCCGGTCTACCGTCTACTGAGCGGCGAGGGGATCGACGCCACCGCGATGCCGGAGGAGGGCAAGCTCATCGCCACCCGGCTCGGCTACTACATCCGGCCTGGCAAGCATTCGATGACCCGCGGGGATTGGAAGGTGTGGCTGGACTACGCGGATGCCTGGATGAAGTGAAAGGCCGGGCTTCCGGCGCAGGCGGCATTTCGGTTCAGACTACAAATCCAGGCCCTGGGGAATTGCCAATTCGGGTTGATCGAATCGCGTAAGCTGCCAGTCCCAAGGCTTCCAACTCCTCCGCTCCCAGGTGAAAACAAAGGGTTGCTGGAGCCGATTGACCTCCTGGACCACGAGTTCGGAAAGCGGGCCGCCACTGCCTGAGATCTTGACGCGGTCGTGGGTGACGCCAGTGGACCCAGAGATCTCGCACTGGAGCGTCTCGCCGTGGATCGTCAGAAAGAGAAACTGGCTGAAAACTTCGTTCGATGCGCGCAGCACAAATGTTTTGTCATGCTTCCATCGATCCGAGTAGTTGTCCGCGACGAATGAATCGACTTTCTTCCACTGGCGCCCTTCCACCGCCTTGAGCAGGTGCGCGGTATGCAGACGCACCTGCCGCTCCGGCTGCCACAGCCGCGCGGAATATAACACAAGCGTGACCAGCGCGGCTGAGACGATAATGTAGAGTTTCTTGCGATCCATGAACGAGAATGAATTGAAATACCGGGCAAATGTCGCGGGGATTCTGCGGAATTCGCGCGGTAAGATCCTGATCTGCGAGCGCTTGGACGCGCGCGATGGCTGGCAGTTCCCGCAAGGCGGCGTGGATGGCGGCGAGACGCCCGAAGAGGCGCTGGCGCGTGAATTATGGGAGGAGATCAGCGTCGATCCGGCAGACTTCCGGATCGTCCAGCGCCACGGGCCCTACCGCTATCTCTTCGGCGATGGCCGGATGAAGAAGGGGCATCACGGCAAGGAGCAGATCTATTTCCTGTGCGATTTTCTCGGGCGCGAAGATCGGATCGATGTCCGGACGAAGCACCCGGAGTTTCAAGCCTACCGCTGGATTTACCCGGTGGAATTTCAGTTGAGCTGGCTGCCGGAAATGAAGCGGGAAGTGTATCGGGGGGTCTTCGCCCATTTTTTCCGTGTGGAAATTTGGTGACGGGCATGAATCCTGTTGACCTTCAAGGCCGGATGCTGCACTACGAGCCCACTATATGCTGACATTAGGGACATTTTCATTTGTTATCGCTGCATTCCTCGGGTGTGTATGGTGGGCGTGCCGAGACGAGGGGACCTAGACCGAGACCATGCGACATGCCTGATCCAGGGGACATCACGTGGGCGAAAGCGACGGCCAACGAACTCAATAATCTCCTCCAGGTGATTTCCGAATCGAGCGAAATGCTCGAATCGATCTGTCCGAGTTCCGCGGATAGCGAAAAATACTTCGCAATTCTGCGAAATGGAGTGGAGCGCGCCACCCGCGTCGCTGGGATGATGTCCGATCGTTTGGGCGGCGGTCCTCCCAGCGCCGCCGAGCTCGCTCCCGCGCCTGGAATTCCGAAGCCGCCTCCCGCGGCGCCCGCCGTTGGCGGCGATATCCGGATTGCCAATCCCAACGGCGCCCGGGAATTGGTGCTGGTGGTGGACGACGAGGAGTTCGTGACGATGATCGCCCAGCGAGTCTTGACGGACGAGGGCTACCGGGTGGTCACGGCGAAGGACGGGTTCCAGGCCATCGACATCTATCGCAAGCTCAAAGATCAAATCATGCTCGTCATCCTGGACTTCACGATGCCCGTGATGGATGGCGCGGATGTGTTTGCGGAACTTCAACAGATCAATCCGAAAGTGCCGGTGGTCTTGAGCAGCGGATTCGCCGAGCAGGAACCCCTGCGAAACATGCTTTCCCGCGGTTTGCGGGGCTTTATCCCGAAGCCTTACACCCAGCAAAAACTGCTCACGCAGGTGCGCTCGACGCTCGATGCGCTCAACGCGGAGCGCAGCGGGTTGCGGAGGGTGCTTTGAGGAGGAGCATCATTGAAATCGGGTTTTGAGAGCCGCTTTCTCCCCGCCCTTCCTGAATCCTCACTCACGGAGCGGTGGATGATCGGCGTCTCGGGGGGGCGGGATTCCGTGCTGCTCCTGCACCTGCTTCTCTCGCACGGGCTGCGGGATCTCGTGGTGTGCCATGTCGATCACGGGTTGCGGCTGGAAAGCGGGGAGGACGCGCGATTTGTCGCGGGGCTGGCGGCGCAGTACGGGCTCTCTTTTGCGGCCATTCGGGAAGATGTGGCGTCCCGCGCAAAGCGCAGCCGGAAATCGATCGAAACCGCGGCGCGGGAGACGCGTTACGCATTCTTCGCCCGCGCGGCGCGCGAGCATGATTGCCCGAGGCTCTTTCTGGCGCACCACGCGGACGATCAGGTGGAGACGTTTCTTTTTCATCTTTTCCGGGGCGCCTCCGCGCGCGGCCTTTCCGGGATGCGCCCCATGGCCACGCACACGGTCCACGGCGTGACCATGCGCATCGCCCGCCCGCTGCTTGGCGTGTGGCGGGAGGAAATCGATGCCTGCATCGCCACGCACGGGCTGGCCTTTCGGGAAGACGCCTCGAACGCCAGCGCCCAGCATACCCGCAACAGGCTGCGGCATGAGATCATCCCCTTTATCGAACGGGCCTTCGATCGTGGCATCCGGCGTTCCGTCTGGCGGGCGGCGGAGATTCTTCGCGAAGAAGACGAGTATCTGGGAGAAGCGGCCTCGGCCTTCCCGGCGCGGGCCGAGCTTTCGGTGCCGGAACTCCGCGCGCAACCCGTGGCGCTCCAGCGCCGGATCCTCTGCGCCTGGCTGAAGGCCGGCGGGATTCCGGAACCCAGCTTCGACGACGTGGAAAACGTCCGCCATCTGCTGAGCGGCCGGCGGGCCAAAGTGAATCTGCCGGGCGGCAATCACGCCCGGCGCCGCTCGAAGCTGCTCTTCCTCGAACCACTCGCCAAGTCCGGGCATGCCGATTGAACCTGCCATCCCCGCTCTTGGAATCCGCGCCGATGCTTGCTGATTTCACCGAGGGTTCATCGCTGCTCGTGGAGGCCATCGCCGACCCATTGCTCTTCGTCCTCATGCTGATGCTGGGCCGTTGGTTGAAGCGGCGTGCCGGGGTTCAGCTCGGGGTGCTCTACCAGCTTTTTAGCGTGGCTTTTTCGCTGTGGCTGCCGCTCGAAATCACGCGCACGCATTTCCTGCATCGCGCGGGCATTCTCCCGCAGGAAGGGGAGGCTTCGGTGGCCCTCCTCAATATGCTGCGTTCCGCCAGCATCCTGCTCAGCGTCTTCTTTGTGCTCGCCCTCGTGCGCCGCTATTATTGGGAGATCTGGTTTGTCCGGCATCGCCGGGAGAAAGCGCCCAAGTTTCTCAGCCAGCTCCTGGGGCTCGTGCTTTTCGTGGTCGCCGTCGTTATCGTTATCGGCGGAGTCTACGGGAAGTCCATCGAAGGCGCGCTTTTTGGTTCCACCGTGGTGGTGGGCATCATCGGCTTTGCGATGCAGGATTTGCTCGGGAACGTGATTGCCGGCATCGCCTTGGAGTTTGGCAAACCTTTCAAGACCGGAGACTGGCTGGCCATCGATGGACTGCACGCCGAGGTGATCGAGGTGAACTGGCGCTCCACGCGCTTGCGGACGGTGGATGACGTCCATCTGGATATCCCGAACAAAACGATCGCTGGCAGCAAAATCACCAACTTCTCTTATCCCACCCGGCAGCATGCATTGCGGATCAGCGTCGGCTTTGAATACAGCATCCCGCCGAATTTTGCGAAGGACGTGCTAGCCCGCGCCGCCGGCGAGGCCAGGGGAGTGCTGGCCACTCCGCCGCCGCACGTGTTCCTCAAGGATTTCGGCGAGTCCGCGATTATTTACGAGGTCAAGTTCTGGCTCGAGGACGAGGCGATGCTCATCAATATCCTGGACGGGATCCGGACCAATATCTGGTACGCGGCGCAACGCCACGGAATCCGCATGCCGTTTCCCATTCGCACGGTGCAGATCGAGCGGCCCTCGGGCAAGCAGCAGCAATCCGTCTCCGCGGCACGCAGTTCCGTGCGCAAGCAGCCTTTTCTCAAGCTGCTCGACGATGATCAAATCGACAAACTCCTGCACCACGCGCAGTTGCTCCGGTTTGGGCGCGGGGAAAAGATTATTCAACAGGGCGCGGCCGGCGAATCGATGTTCATCCTGCTCAGTGGCGAATGCGATGTCTTCGTCAGCGCATCGGGGCAGAGCGCCCTCGTGGCGACGCTGCGCACGGGCGACTGCTGCGGTGAAATGTCGCTCCTCACTGGTGAACCGCGCAGCGCCACGGTCATTGCGCGGGTGGATTGCGAGATGTGGGAAATCGACAAGCGCGTCTTCGCGGAAGTCCTGCAGGAGAACGAACCGCTCGTGCAAAAGCTCGGAGAACTCCTGGCCCGCCGCCGCATCGAGACCGAGGGCATCCTCGCGTCGGCTTCCGAGCAATCGCAGATCGCGACCAAGCAAAAGGAATACACCGAGAGTTTCCTCCGGAAGCTGTATTCATTCTTCGAGCTTTAAAAGCTGCCGGGGCAGGCGCCCGGATCGGGCATCATCGGGGGAAAAAGGATGCTCCGCATCCGGATGCGGCATCGCTTTCGATGGGCTGCAGGATGAAGATCGGGGCTTGGCTGGAGCGATGTTTCCGTTAGATTGGCGGCAAATGCCAAAACCTGCCTCCGGCGCCTTTCTTCGATGGATCCGAGTCTTCCATGTGGTGGCGCTTGCGGGATTTTGGGCGCTTGCGGGATGCCGCCCCGACACCTCAACGAAGAGCTTGTTCGATGCGAATGTGGCGCAGGAGGCGGCGAAGAAGGTGGCGGCGAAACTGAAGCCGCCGGTGCGGGTTCTCTCGATCGAGATCACGCCTTCCTCCCTGGTCTTGCAGGCGCAGGATCCGTCGAAGCCCACCCATGTGGATTCCTATACGTATTCGGTTCCGAGTGGAATGCTCGGCGCGTTCGGGGCCGATTGGGTCTCGGGGCCTGAGCCGGTGGAGCTAAATTTGATCAATGCCAAACTCGAGGAGAATCTTTTCAACCTTGACGACGTGGATCTTTCGCGGGTGGCGGAGACCGCCCGTGAAGCGGTGGAACGCGCGGCGCTGGAGGATGCCGGCGAGGTCAAGTCGATCCGCATCCAGCGCCGACTCTATCTCTTGCCGGCGGCGCATAGCGGGGGGGTGGAATGGAGTCTCGCCATCAGCAGCGGGCGGGAATCCGCGGGAGCGATCGCGGACGCCAAAGGGCGCATCGAGCGCATGGACCTTTCCCAAACGCGGCGCGCGCAGACGCTCAATCTGCTGGCGGATGGACCCCGGGTGGCGGAGGGCTTTGCGCGGATTCGCGAATTTTTCGGGCCGGGCGCCGTGCTCAAAAGGGCCAGGATTTCTCGCGGCGACATCTCGGTGATCGCCCGGAAATCGGGGCAACCGCCGCAGTCCGCCGCAGCCTACCGCTGGAATCTGAACGGCTTGGCGGAATCTCTCGAGCCATTGATTGCGATGCCTGGAAAAGAGAGCCATGAGGAGGATTTCTTTGCCGTGGACGAGCCGGCTTGGTCAAAGCTCACGAAGCTCACGGCGGAGGCGATCGAGAAAACAGGAATTGCCCAGGGGCGCGTCGGGAGCGTCGAAGTGGAGCGGACCGCCTCGGCATTTGCGAAGCGCCCCGTGGAATGGCATATCGAGGTCGAGCCGCCCGGGGCCGTGGCCATTGGCGCGAGCCGCGACGAGGGTGTCGCGTTCTTTAGCGCGCAAGGCGAATTCACCCGGGTGGCACTTCCCAAGAGCCGCCGCGCGCCAAAGGATTTCCTCGCCGTGGAGACGATGCGGAATGCCCTTCCCGCATTTCGCGAGAATTTCGGCCCGGCAGCCCGCTACATGGAACTGCTTTTTGATGCCGGGAGCTGCCACCTCCTGGCGCCGGGACCAAAGAATCCGGCGCAAATCCAGATGTTTGATTATGATCAGGATCATTTCTCCGGGATGTCCGGCCTGGACCAGACTGCCTTTTATAAAGGCTTCACGAACGACTGGATGTTCACGCTCGATGAGCTGGAAAAGACCGTGCTGCCAACGCTCCCTGAAAGGCAGAAGGATGCCCTCGTGCGGCTTCACATGCCCGAGGGAAAGCTCACGCGCGTGACGTTTCATCGGCATTCGCCCTTTTATCCTGGAAACAAAAAGCTCCTCATTGAGATTCGGGCCACGGGAAAGGCGGGCGAGGGTTATGTGGTGTTCGATAACGCCGGCGGAGTGCTGGACGTGATCACGCCGTAGTTCCGATTCCGGCCAGCAGCGCCCTTTAGCCGGCTTATTTCGCAGCCTCTTTGAAGCGGAAAGGCGGCTGGCCGGTGATATCGGTGCTGGTGAAGGAGGGACACCAGTATTTCTCTACGTGGGCGATCATGAGATCGGTGCCTTCAAAATGGCTGACGCCGGGCGGCCGCTCGGGATTGTACATGGTGTCGGTCATATCGCGCATCAGGGCCACTTTCTTTCCGAGGCGCACCATTTGACGAATTCCGAATGGCCGGCCGAGCACGCACATATTCAGATGGACCCCGCAGAGGATCACATTCTCGATGCCACGCGCGGCGAGCAGGTTCCAGGCTTCCTGGCCATTGTCCGTAATGGCGTCGCCCTCGGCGATTTCGATGGCGGGATTCTGTCTCGTCCAAGCCTCTCGGATCACGCATTTCTGGCCTTCGCAGGAGCAGCCCATGTCTGAATCGTCGATCGGCAGCACGCCCTCGCGTTTCCCATCGATCCAATACCAGGCGGTGCCCCACCGTTCGGCGGTCACCAGGGGGAAGGGCGTCGGCGCAAAGGGCGCGTCCTGGGCGCGCTTGCGCTCAGGGGTGTCTTTGTAGAACGCCGTCACGCTGCTCGGCGCGTGGATGATGAAAACGCCCCGCGCGCGCGCCTGCTTGATCATCTCGTTCATTGGCCCGGCCAATTCCGTGACCCGTCGCGCCGCCGATTTGCACCAGTGATCGTCCCACATGTCGCAGATGATCAGCACGGTTTTATCGGCTGGCCAGTCTGCTGTGGTTTCCTTTGGCGCAAAGGCGTCTCCACCTGGGGCCGGCGTCTTGACTTGTGTGCGAAGGGTGAGATGCAATTGCCCTTCCTCGGCGGGAGTGGTCAGGGGAGTCATGATGGCAAGGACGAGTATTCCGATCAATCTGGCGGTGGCGATCCATGCGCGCTCGGTCTTCATAAGGGGGATGATTCGATCTGAAGGGGGCCAGTTAAATCCGCATCCGTTCGTTTTGCGAGCGCATATCGGCCATGAAACGGAGCAGGGATTCGAAAATTCGCTCTTGCGCCGACGGGAAAACTCGAAAGGCTGCATGAGACATTCCTGAGCATATTCCTGAGCTTCAACCCCGGCGCTCCTCTCCCTGCAATACCCCCCATTTTCGATCATGAATAAACCCACCGACATCCGCGTCAGCGAGGTCCAGATCTCATTCGAGAACCACCTCTATCGCGCGCCCATCAAATTCGGCGGCGTGGCCCTCGATCGCGTCACGCTGCTCAATGTGGAATGCGAAGTCGTTTCACGCGAAGGCAAGTCGGCGCGCGGGTTTGGCTCGATGCCGCTCTCCAACATCTGGGCCTTTCCCTCCCGCGTGATGAATTACGATCTCACCCTCCGCGCGATGACGACCCTCGCGGAGCGTTGCGCGGCTTTGGCCGGGGAGCATGAGGCCTTTGGGCATCCGGTGGACCTTGGCGTGGAACTCGAGGAGCATTTTCTGGCGGCGGCGGACGAAGTCTCCGGCGAACTGCAATTGGCGCACCCGATTCCGAAGCTCGCCACGCTTGTGGTCGGAAGCCCCTTCGATGCCGCCATCCACGATGCCTTTGGCAAGGCGTGGGGATTGAATTGCTACAATACCTACGGGCGCGACTTCATGAGCCGGGATCTGGGCGCCTACCTCGGCGCGGACTACGCCGGCGAATGGCTGGACTCTTACGTGCGGCGCGAGCCCAAGGAGCGGATGCCGCTCTATCACCTCGTCGGGGCGCTCGATCCGCTGGATGACGCGGAACTGACGAAACCCGTGGGCGACGGCCTGCCCGAAACGCTGCCGCAATGGATTCGCTTCAACGGTCTGACGCACATGAAAATCAAGCTCAATGGCGACGATCTGGCGTGGGATCTAGAGCGCATCGTGAAAGTGGATCGCCTCGCCGCCGAGACGCAGGGCGAGCGCGGCGTGGCGGTGTGGCACTATTCGCTCGATTTCAACGAACGTTGCCAGCACGTGGACTACTTGATCGAACTCATCCACAAACTCCGGGAACGCGCGCCCGCCGGCTTCGAGCGCGTGCAATACATCGAGCAACCGACCGCTCGCGATTTGAAGGCGAACCCGCAGAACCGCATGCACGAAGCCGCCAAGCTCAAGCCGGTGGTCATCGACGAATCGCTGACCGATCTCGAGAGCCTGCTGCTCGCGCATGAAATGGGCTACACCGGCGCCGCCCTCAAAGCCTGCAAGGGCCAGAGCCAATCGCTCCTCATGGCCGCCGCTGCGCAGAAGCTCGGGATGTTCCTTTGCGTGCAGGATCTCACGTGTCCCGGCGCATCCCTCGTCCATTCCGCCGGCCTTGCGGCGCACGTCCCCGGCGTCGCCGCCATCGAGGCGAATTCGCGCCAGTATTGTCCCGCCGCCAACCGCGGCTGGGAGGATCGCTTCCCCGGCATATTCCAGGTCCGCGATGGAACCATGGACACGAGTTGTCTTACCGGCGTGGGGCTGGGAGCCGTAGGAAAATGACGAAACCCGAATGACGAATGACGAGAGGAAGCCGCGCAGCGGGTTGGAGGGAATCGCTCCGTCGATTCCGAGGCATTCTTCCCATGCTTCCCATGCCGCCCGCGGCTCCAGACCGTCCCGCGCCTGAATGACTGACCCTGATCACCCTGCCATTGGATAAGCGCGCTCTCATTCAAGCCATCGTCGCCCAACTTACTGGCGAATTGGAATCCTATGCCCGTTCCGCGCGCGCGACTCACGAGGAAGCCGCGCATGAACAGAGCAAGGCCGAGAACAAATACGATACGCGCGGACTGGAGGCCTCGTATTTGGCGCAGGGACAATCCAGGCAGGCGGCGGAGGTGGTGCAGGCCGTGAGCCAATTCGAAACGCTGGAGGCGCTGGCCTTTGGAAAGGACGATCCCATCGATCTCGGCGCGCTGGTGGAATTGGAATCCGCCGCCGATCGTCTGTTCTATTTCATGGGCCCGCGCGCTGGCGGAATCGAGATCCTCCACGAACGCAAACAGATCGTCGTCATCACGCCCCAATCGCCCATGGGCCAGCTCCTCCTCGGTCGGAAGAAGGGCGACCGCTTCGACTTCATCCGGGGAAAATCGAAAACGTCCTATCGCATTCGAAATGTGTGGTA
>Ga0302319_10025012_pt1 | contig 10588 bp, 9 predicted proteins | sample Bog_T0_2_FD_203319 | JGI IMG/M metagenome (GOLD analysis project Ga0302319, IMG submission 203319) | Peat permafrost microbial communities from Stordalen Mire near Abisko, Sweden - Bog_T0_2 | ecosystem: Environmental > Terrestrial > Soil > Wetlands > Peat | place: Sweden: Abisko, Stordalen Mire... | reverse complement strand
CCAGGTGCAGCATTCATCATGTCCTCCACAGTTTTTAGTATAAAGGTTCCGGCGCATCGGAAGAAATAAGGGGGTATGATCGCTGAAACCGACTCCGGCCTCGCGGGTCCGGTTCGTTCTAATCACATACGGGCCTTACGTACATTTCCCAGAACGCCCAGGACTGAGTCGCGTCGCTGATCGCAACCGGGCCGGGAGTTGCTCCTTTCCGCAGCGCGGCCAAATTCCGCCTCTCCACCATCTCCAGCCTTGAAAAGGCTGGCGTCGGAGGGTCTGAATCGAGGAACAATAGAGGAACATTGTAGCGCCGAAATGGCACTAAACCATCCCAAATGGTCCTAAGTCACGTGTCATCTAAGTGCTTTGCTAACATGGGTTTCCATTGATTCTGAACCGTTTAGCTTTATCGATAAGCAGCCCTGAAAAGGCTGGCGTCGGGGGTTCAAGTCCCTCTCTGGCCACCATTTTCCGAATCAAATTCAAAACAGGGTTAACGCGAGCTTTAGCAGGCGCTGAAAGCGGGATTGCCTGCGTGTTCGAAATGGACCGTATCGACGGGACGGCAGTTGAAAGATGCGACGGGACCAGGAGCGCTGTGTTCGCGGCGGGACAGCCTGGCCTGCCAGTCCTCAGCCAGTAACCTCCTCAGGTCTTCGATCTGACTCTCGAACACCCTAAGACGGGTGATCTGATTTTCAATGATGTGCCACTGCGTGGGTTCTTTTTGATCCTGCATTGTTGTGTTACCGACATCTCTCCTGTGAAACGGAAGGCGCGGGCGTTTCAAATCGACTAATTGAGCGCCGCAGCACACTCCCGCGCCTTAGCCGATCGGGAAGCGAAAATGCCTCGAGTGAGACTCGACACGGCACGCTGAGAGCGTCGCTGAGAGCGCGCCCCAGGGCTTCCAGCGAGAATTGGTACACTTACCGGAATGGCCGATTCTGTTTGGGCCCCCGCGTCTGGTTCCTTTACGCCCGCGGCAACAGCGAGATCGCGGCATTCGGCGGTGGTTCGCGCGACCCACTGGATAACCGCTTTGTGCTTTCTGGCACTGCTGGTGAGCGGTGTCGAGATTCTTCTGTCCCACCCTCGGTTCTACTGGGGCGAAGCGGGAAACGTCCTGACTCCTCCTCTGTTTCGGCTGCCGCTGCCTTCGTCGAGAGCGACCGTTCCTACGGGCTATGGTTATGTGCTTCCCGATCAGAATGGATGGAGCCGTTATCTGCATTTCCAGGCCGCTTGGTTCGCGGTGCTCACGGGGCTGGTCTATTTCGCCTATATTTGGCAGAGCGGGCATTTCCGGCGCAATTTGCTTCCCGCGCGAGGGGAGCTTTCGCGACGATCGATCTCAATGGCCCTCACAAAGAATGACCCATGGTCTTACAACGTGCTGCAGCGCCTGACGTATCTGTTCGTCATCCTCGTTCTTTTCCCTCTCGTGATCTGGACCGGCCTCGCGATGTCTCCCGGGTTCGCGTCGGCGATTCCCGATGCGGTGAGCGTTCTGGGCGGACAGCAATCGGCGCGCACGCTCCACTTCTTTGTTTCGGTGTTGCTGGTTCTGTTTTTCGCGGTGCACGTCGCGATGGTGATCGCCGCGGGGTTCAGAACCCGGATGCGCGCGATGATTACCGGGCAGGCGAGTTCGAGTAATGAGGAGCTGAGATGAGCACAGTTTCGCGGCGGAGTATGATCACGGCCGGGCTATCGGTCGCGGGAGGCGCTTCGGGGCTCGCGGGTGCGGCGACGGTTGCACGGCGCTATGGTTTGATCCCGCCCGATGGCGGCGGTCTGTATGGTCCCGGCGAGACGCTCACGTATGCGGCGCAGCGTTTGCTGACCCGCCATTCGATGGCTCGCGAGTTTCCCACTGAGCAGATTTCAAAGACGCCGTTTGCCAACGCTGTGGATCCCCTGGGCGACGCATTTAAGAAACTTCAGGCGGGCGGTTTCGCTGAGTGGCGTTTGGCGGTGGACGGAATGGTGGCGCGGCCCGCATCGTTTTCAATAGCCGAAATCAGGAGCTTTCCGGTGAGCAGTCAGATCACCCACCTGGCGTGCGAAGAAGGCTGGTCGTACATCGCGCAATGGACCGGGGCGCCTTTGTCTCAGGTTCTGCAACGGGTGGAGATACTGCCGCAGGCTCGCTATGTTGTCTATCGTTCGATTCAGCCGGACTGGTGGGAAAGCGTGGACATGGCGGATGCCATGCACCCGCAGACGCTGGTAGCGTACGGGTTGAATGGGAGCGAGTTGCCGGTGGGATTTGGCGGCCCGCTGCGGCTGCGCGTTCCGCGGCAGTTGGGGTATAAGAGCGTGAAATATATTACCCGTATTACCGTGACCGATAGTTTGAAGTCATTTGGCAAGGGTCTGGGTTCGGCGTCGCCCGAGGGCGGATATGCCTGGTACGCGGGCATTTGATTTGCATCCGCAATTTGCGCTGAGACCTCAACTGTGATGTTGTATTCGTATGAAAATCAGGCTGTGTCCGATGGTGGCGACCGCTGCTCTGGTCAGCGCTTTTGCCCAAAGCGGCGCCGATACGCAGAACTGGACCGCTGCCCAGGATCATCAGAACATGATGGATCAGCTCGGCATCAAAGCCCTGCGGCCCGGTCCGAGCGGCAATGACGCTGCGCCGAATCATGCCAACTATGACGAAGCGACCGCGAATCCGTACTTGGATCTGCCGGATGTCCTGACGCTGAAGAACGGGAAGAAGGTGACCACGGCCGAGATGTGGTGGCGTCGGCGCCGGCCTGAGATCGCAGAAGACTTCGAGCGCGAGGTGCTGGGCAGGATCCCGGCCAACGTTCCGAAGGTCACGTGGGAGGTCACGAGAACCGCCGAGGCAAGCGTCGGAGGCCATCCCGTGATCGGGAAGCAACTGCTGGGGCACGTGGATAGTGCGGCCGATCCCGAAATCAAGGTCGATATTCAAATGACCCTGGTGGTTCCCGCCGATGCCAAAGGTCCCGTGCCCGTCATGATGATGTTCGGCGGACGTACCATCCCTGAGGTAGCGTTCCCAGCACCCTTATTTCCGGGACGTGCGGGAGTCGCAGGCCGTGGACCGATTATGCCTCCTCCCGCGGCCGATCCGCCGGCGACGGAGCAGATGATTGCCGATGGCTGGGGATTCGCTTCGATTAACCCGAGCAGCATTCAGGCCGATAACGGTGCGGGTCTGACCAAAGGAATCATAGGTCTGGTCAACAAAGGCGCGTCGCGCAAGCCGGACGACTGGGGCGCGTTGCGGGCCTGGGGCTGGGGCGCTTCCCGCGGGCTCGATTATCTGGAAACAGAGAAGTCGGTGGACGCAAAGAAGGTGGGGATCGAGGGTGTCTCGCGCTTCGGCAAGGCCGCGCTGGTGACGATGGCATTCGATACGCGCTTCGCGGTGGTGCTGATCGGCTCGTCGGGGGAAGGCGGCGCCAAGCTGCATCGTCGGAACTGGGGAGAAGCGGTGGAGAACCTGACGGGCTCGGGTGAATACCACTGGATGGCCGGGAATTTCCTGAAGTACGGGGCTTCAGAGGCATCCTTCGGAGCGAAGACGGCAGCCGATCTGCCGGTGGACGCGCACGAATTGCTGGCTCTGTGTGCGCCTCGCGCGACATTTGTGAGCTATGGGGTGCCGGAGAAGGGCGACGCGAAGTGGCTGGATCATCAGGGCAGCTTCATGGCGGCGATTGCGGCCCAGCCGGTGTTTCGTTTGCTGGGCGCGAAGGACCTGGGCGTGAAGGAGGATTATCGAAGCGCGAAAATGCCGCCGGTAAATACAGGGCTGCTGGAGGGGCAACTGGCATGGCGGCAGCACGATGGCGGGCATACCGATGCGCCCAATTGGAAGTACTTCCTGCCGTGGGCCGACAAAATGCTAAGACACGCGGGACGGTCTTGAAGGCGATAGCCACGGTTTTATTTGCCGCAGCAGCGGCGTGGGCTCAGAGCGATGTGCCCGTGCCGCGAACCGACGCGAACTCACGGCTTGCGCACGAGCAGCTTCTGGCGAAGACAAAGCAGGGCCGAATCGATATCTATTTCGAGGGCGATTCCATTACGCGGCGCTGGGGTGCGACGGATTACCCGGAACTGCTTGAGAACTGGAAGAAGAACTTCTTCGGATGGAATGCGGCGGACTTCGGATGGGGCGCGGATCGTGTGGAGAATATTCTCTGGCGTCTGGAGAACGGCGAGCTCGATCGAGTGAATCCGAAGGTAATCGTGCTGCTGGCGGGCACGAATAACGTCGGCAGCAAGGTGCCGTCGGAAGGGATCGAAAGCGCGTCGGCCGATGTGGTGAAGGGCCTCTCGGCGGTCGTGCGTGTGATGCGGGTGAAAGCGCCGGGCGCAACGATTATTCTGATGGGAATTTTTCCGCGCAATGACAATATGTCGGTGATGCCGGAGATCGACAGGATCAATGAGGGTCTGGCGAAGATGGCCGACAGCACCGCGATTCGATATCTGAATATCAACGATCGGCTGGCGGGGCCGGATGGCAAACTTCTTGAGGGGATGATGAACGAGCGCGACCGGCTGCATCCTGTTTTGAAGGGCTATCAGGTATGGGCGGATGCGCTCAGGCCGATGCTCACGGAGTTGCTTGGCCCGCCCGCAGCCGAAGACCATGCGCCGCCGCCCACGGGCGATCCCTCGGCACACAGGTAGAGGATTCCTCGGATGCATCGGTATCACGATTCGACTCCTCCGCTTATTGAAGGCGATTCTCTGAACAGCGACGAGTTCCTGTTCCGATGGGAAGCGATGCCCGATCTGGCGCGCGCCGAACTCATCGACGGAATCGTCAGTATGCCCTCACCCTTAGGCCCCCAACACGATTGTTGCAAGGTCCTGCTGACCTCAGTCCGACGTGCGCTCAGAATTCTTCGGCTGTCGGCTCGGTCGTATGAACGCGGCGCTGCAGGCGGGGTTTGCAACGGCGGAGTATGCGGATTTCGCCGCGCGGCTGGCCGCTTTTGGTCGCACCGATGGCACTGGATAGCCGATCTACTGCGCCGGAACTTTATTGAGCTGTTCTTTGGTCCACAAGCGGTCCGGATCGAGCTGCAATGACTTCGTCAGCGCCTCTCGGGCCTGCGCATTCTGATGTGACTTCGCAAACGCTACCCCCAGCCACAGATACGCTTCCGCATTCTTAGGATCGAGCGCAATCGCCTGCTTGTAATCCTTGATCGCGTTTTCGGGTCCGCCTCCGAAATTCGTCGGCAGATAATAGAAGCCGACCCCGTGGGCTACGTGCGCCTTCGAAGATCTCGGGTCCATCTGCAGCGCCGTGTCGAGCGCATCTTTGGCTCGTTTGCCGTAAGCGAACGCGCCCATGATCGGGTTCGCCGGAATCACCTGGCCGCAAAGGGTTCCCAGCACGCGATAGTAATCGGCCACCTTGCCGTTGATCGCGATGGCCTTCTCGGCGTCCTTCACGCCGGCCTCGGCGGCACGCTCCGAAGCGGCTTTGTCGTGCAACTCGTAAGCCACTTCGGCCAGATACGAATAAGCCTGCGCGGCTTCATACCAGCCCTTTGCATCTCCCGCCGATTTCTCGGCCGCGGACTGTAGGGCCGACGCGTTCTTTTCAAGCGCCCCGCGGTCCTGCCGGTCGCGCAGCTTCGCCAGATCGTCCGCCGCCAAACACAGCCCCGCCACCACTAAACCAACAATGATTCGTCTCATACCCTGTCTATAATGCTGCCACGCGCCGATGCACGAAGAGGAAGTACATCCCCAGGCTGAGCAACACGACGCCGTTAATCGTCAGGACGGTGGGGGCCGTCAGGATGGGTACAAGGTATCCGGTGAAAACGCTGCCGAAGGGCATTCCACCGCGGAAAGCCACGTTGTAAACGCTCATCACGCGGCCGCGCATGTTGTTGGCGGTGATCAATTGCACGAGCGAGCTGATCATGGCGAAAGCGCACATCAGGACCGCGCCCGAGAGGAACAGGAGAATGCAGCTGAGCGAGATCGAGGTCGAGTTGGCAAAAGCGGCGATCCCTGCGCCGAGGGCGATCAGCATGCTGAGAGCCATGCGGCCCTTGTTTGCGATGTTGCCCATCGCGGCGACGCTCAAAGCGCCGGTGATCGAACCCAGACCTGAGGCGACCAGGAAGAGCGTGTAGGTCATCTCGTCTTTTTGAAATACGTTCTTTGCGAAGACCGGGAGGAAGGTGATCATCGGGATGGCCAGCGCGGTCATACAGAACGCGATGATGATGAGAACTTCCATGGAGCCCTGGGTGCGGATGAACCGGAAGCCCTGCTTCATGCTGTCCATCACAGAGTCGCCGGTGCGCGGCGGTTTGAAATCGATATGCAGGCTGAGCAGCGATGCGATCACGGCCACGAACGAAAGCGCGTTGAGTCCGAAGCACCAGGCAGCGCCGGCGTACTTCAGGGCGAGTCCGCCCAGCACCGGGCCGATGACGCGCGCGAGATTGAACTGAATGGAATTGAGCGCGATGGCGTTCGGCAGATCCTCTTTCTCCACAAGGCTGGGCACCAGGGCGGAGTAGGCCGGGCCACCGAATGACTGGGCGGTGCCAACCACGAAAGAGGACACAAGAATCTCCCAGATCTGAAGATTCCCGAAAGGATGCGCCGACGTGTGCTCGCCGGTCGCGATCAGCGCGGCGAGGGTGATCGCGGACGCCATCTGCACCAGTTGCGAGCCGATCAGCAAATGCCTTCGATCCATGCGGTCGGCAACCACGCCTCCGAACAGCGAGAACAAAAAGATCGGGATATCGCCCAGAAACGAATCGAGCCCGAGCAGGAACGGCGACTTCGTGATCTCCAGCACCAGCCAGTTCTGCGCAATCTCCTGCATCCATGTTCCGATGCTCGAAGTGCAGGCGCCCACCCAAAGGAGCCTGAAATCGCGGTAGTGGAAGGCTTTGAAAACGCGTCGCAGCACGATGCGGCTACGGCAGCGGCTTTTCGCGCTGAATCAGATGAAGCAGGTTTCCGTCGAGGTCGTTAAAGAAGACTAGGCGATTGCCCATGGTCTCGAAAGGCTCGCCGCAGAAGGTGACGCCTTTGCTCCGGAGCAGCTCATAGGCGCCGTCGAAATCGTCATTGGCGATGGCGAGATGGCGGATGCCGCCGTCTTTATTGTTCGCCGTTGTCTGCGGCGCGGCAAGCGGGCGCTCGGCCGGGATGATCTCCAGCATAGTGCCATTGGCGGCTTTGACGAAGTAATTGCCGGCGTAGGTAAAGTTGATGTGGAAGCCGAGATGTTCGACATACCATTCGGCAAGCTTCTGAGGATTCGGCGACGAGATGGCCGTGTGTTCAAGTCCCTGGAACATAAGCCATGATTGTAGCGTGCCCGCCGAATACGTTGAGCTGCACGGCCGTTCCGCTTTCAGTTTTCTCCAGGGCGCCTGCCTGCCGGAAGACTATGCGTCCATTTGCGCCGCCCACGGCATCGGTGCGATGGCGCTGACCGATGCCGATGGATTTTACGGCTCGGCGCGGTTTCACGGTGCGGCGAAGAAGGCCGGGGTGACGGCGCATGTCGGCGCGGAGATCACGGTTCCCGATGGCAGCCGGTACACTTTGCTGGCTGCTTCGCGAACGGGATATCGGAATCTGAGCCGGTTGATTACACGAATGAAACTGCGTGTGGGGAAGAAAGACCAGGCTGCGGCGACCGCGGACGATTTTGCCGAATTCGGCGGCGGGCTGATTTGTTTGACCGGCGGCGATGAGGGTCCTCTGGCGCGCGCGATGAGCCGGGAAACTCTGGAAACACTGATGCGGACCTTTGGGCACAACAACGTTTATGTCGAGCTGCAGCGGCATCTGAATCGCGATGAGGAAGTGCGGAACCAGGCGGCCATGGAACTGGCTCGTTCGCTTCGTCTACCCCTTGTGGCGACGAACGGGGTTTGCCATGGCTCCAGAGAACAGCGCGAGATCCTGGACGTCTTCACTTGTCTGAAGAACAAAACGACCCTGGCCGAAGCGGGCCGTTTGTTGGGGCGCAATTCGGAGCGTCATCTCAAGACGCCCGCCGAGATGGCCGATCTGTTCAGCGATATACCCGAGGCGATCGCGAACACCCGCGCCGTTTCGTCACGGCTAGAGTTCACGCTGGAAGACCTGGGGTATGAGTTTCCCGAGTATCCCCTGCCACCTGGCGAGACTGTGTCTTCATATCTTGCGCATCTCACGCATGAGGGAGCGCGGAAGCGCTATCAGCCCTATGAAGGGCGGCCTCGCGCGCAGATCGAACGCGAGTTGAAGCTGATCGAGAAGCTCAACCTGGGCGGGTATTTTCTGATCGTGTGGGACATTGTTCGCTTCTGCCGCAACAACGGAATTTTGTGTCAGGGGCGCGGCTCGGCGGCCAACAGCGCGGTCTGTTATTCGCTGTTCATTACGGCCGTGGATCCGGTGGGAATGGATTTGCTGTTCGAGCGCTTCTTATCCGAAGAGCGCGGGGAATGGCCGGATATCGATATCGATCTGCCCAGCGGCGAGCAGCGCGAACGGGCGATCCAGTATGTGTATGAGCGGTACGGGAAACATGGCGCGGCGATGACCGCGAATGTGATTTCGTACCGCGGAAGACTCGCCGCGCGCGAAGCGGGCAAGGTGTTGGGGTTCGATGTCGGGACGCTCGATAAAGTCTCAAGTCTCGCGCCGATGTGGGGATGGAAGGCTCCGGACGATACGGCGGCGAAGCAGTTCAAAGAGGCCGGGCTGGACGTAAACGCGCCGCGCATTCGTAAGTTTCTCGACATCGTAATGGGCCTCCAGGACATGCCCCGGCATCTCGGCCAGCATTCAGGCGGGATGGTGATTTGCCAGGGACGGCTGGACAGTGTGGTGCCCCTCGAACCTGCTTCGATGCCGGGCCGCGTGGTCGTGCAGTGGGATAAGGAAGACTGCGCCGATCTCGGTCTGATCAAGGTGGATCTGCTGGGGCTCGGGATGATGGCGACGCTCGAAGATTGCATCAGGCTGATTCGGAATCACTGGCACGAAGAGATCGATATGGGACGTTTGCCGGCGGACGATCCGAAGGTCTACCAGACCCTGCAGAAGGGCGACACCATCGGGATGTTTCAGGTGGAGAGCCGCGCCCAGCAGGCGACTTTGCCCAGAATGAAGCCCGAGAAATTTTACGATCTGGTAGTCGAGGTGGCGCTGATTCGGCCTGGCCCGATTGTCGGGAATATGGTGCATCCGTATCTGAATCGGCGTGCGGGCAGGGAACCGGTCGACGCTTTGCATTCCCTGCTGGAGCCAGTGCTGGCGCGAACTTTAGGCGTGCCGTTGTTCCAGGAGCAGTTGCTGAAGATGGCAATGATTGTGGCCGACTTTTCGGGCGGCGAGGCCGAAGAGCTTCGCCGTGCGATGGGGTTCAAGCGGTCGGAGAAGCGGATGAAGGAGATTGAAATCCGGCTGCGCAGAGGGATGGCGCGGAACGGCATTACCGGTGAGACGCAGGACCGGATCGTGCAGTCCATTACCTCATTCGCGTTGTACGGATTTCCCGAATCCCATGCGGCGAGTTTCGCTTTGCTGGCTTATGCCAGCGCGTGGTTCAAGGTCCATTACCTGGCGGCGTTCACTTGCGCGCTGCTGAATAATCAGCCAATGGGATTTTATTCTCCGGCTGTGCTCACTAAGGACGCCCAGCGGCATGGTTTGCGGGTCTTGCCGGTGGATGTGAATGTCTCCCAGTGGGATTGCACGATTGAGGGAGCGGAGCATCATTTGCGGCTGGGGCTTCGGTTCGTTCGTGGGCTTCGGGCCGAGGCAGGGATGGCGATTGCCGAAGCGAAGCCGTTCGCGAGCGTGGACGAACTGGCGCGCCGCGTGCCCGTTTTGCGCAAGCCGGAACTGGAGATGCTGGCGGGTGTGGGGGCTTTGGCGAAGCTGGGCACTGAGCATCGGCGCGATGCTTTGTGGAAGGCCGGGCGGGCAGGTAAGGCGGTGGGCCCGCTTCTCGAAGAGGTGCCGGAAAATGCACCCGAAGCACCGCTGAAGCAGATGACTACTGAGGAGCGTCTTGCCGCGGACTATTACGGCACGAGCCTGACCATCGGGCGGCATCCTATGGCGCTGCGGCGTGACGAGATGAATGCGCGGGGCGTGACCCCAGCGGTCGAGCTGACAAAGATGCGGAACGGGCGGTTCGTGAAAGTAGCGGGGTGCGTGATCGTTCGGCAGCGTCCCGGCACGGCGAAGGGGATCGTATTCGTGAGTGTTGAAGATGAGACCGGCATCTTTAATGTGGTGATCATGCCGGACCTGTTCGAGGAGCGGCGCCTGACCATTGTGCGCGAGCCTTATCTGATGTTCGAGGGGAAAATTCAGAATGTGGATGGCGTGATTCATGTCCTGGCGAAGAAGGTGGAGCGGATCGAGCCGGCCGCGCCCGGGATGAGTGCGCATGATTTCAGGTAGGTAAAATAGGTATCCATGGTGCGTCCTGAACGAAGACGCGATGTTCTAACGGGTGGAAGACCCGTCCGGGTAAGCGCCGGAGCGCCCGGTAGCAGACTCCCGACAGGAGGAGAGATCCGACTGTGCGAAGCGGAGTGTC
>Ga0302319_10025010_pt1 | contig 10588 bp, 3 predicted proteins | sample Bog_T0_2_FD_203319 | JGI IMG/M metagenome (GOLD analysis project Ga0302319, IMG submission 203319) | Peat permafrost microbial communities from Stordalen Mire near Abisko, Sweden - Bog_T0_2 | ecosystem: Environmental > Terrestrial > Soil > Wetlands > Peat | place: Sweden: Abisko, Stordalen Mire... | reverse complement strand
GTTGCCCAAACCCAAACGCCGAGGCCGACGACCGGTCGAGCGGCGGCGCATTCTTAACGGCTTGTTTTATTTGGTGCGAGCGGGCTGTGCCTGGCGATTGTTGCCCAAGGAGTTCGGGCCTTGGGAAACCGTCTATGGCTGTTTCCGTCGCTGGCGAGGCCAAGGGCTGTGGGCACTCATTCACGAAATCCTCCGAACTTTTGTCCGGCGCGAGGCCGGGCGACGAACCCAACCCACGGCCGCCATCCTCGACAGCCAAACGGTCCGTTCCGCCGACCATGCGGGGACGCGCGGTTATGATGCCGGCAAGAAAACCAAGGGGCGCAAACGCCATATTCTGGTGGACACCTTGGGTCTGTTGTTGTGGGTTTGCGTTACTCCGGCCAATCTCTCCGAACAAGGTGGCACCCGCCAGTTCCTCGGTGGGGCGCTCCAGTGGTTTGGCTGGTTGCGCTGCCTCTGGGCCGACCAAGCCTATGCCGGTTCGGCCTTCGCAACTTGGGTGGCCTCGCATCGCAAAACGGGCACCTTGCGCTTGGAGGTGGTGCCACGTCTCAAAGACCAGCGCGGCTTTACCGTGCTGGCCAAACGCTGGATCGTCGAGCGAACCTTTGGCTGGTTTATGAAACACCGCCGCTTGGTGCGAGACTACGAAACCAAAACTGAACATGCCGAAGCCCTGATCCATATTACGATGATCCGGCTCATGCTCCAACGACTCGCTTGAACTTCGTTTCGGCATTTTTAAAACGCGCTCTAAAGCCAATGAGGCGGCATTTCAGAGCTCGTGATTTGGCTCAAGCGGCTCGCAACAACTGCCGCTTTTGGGAAATGATTTTACAGCTTGAACCGTTTCTGACTTGGTAACATTGTGGATCCATCAGTGTAAGTGATCTGCTTCTTCAATAGAGATTGTCAATTTGCCTCTTGGTTTCACCACTCACTTTGCGATGTCGCCATAGAAAGCTCCACGGCCAAAGGTGCCGACATACACGCGCCCATAAATGCGCGGGTCGCCCGCCAGGCAGTCCACCCGGTTGCCCCATTGGTGCAGCGCATCGTTGATGCGCACCCAGGTGGCGCCCTCGTCATCGGAACGGTAAATGCCCGCCGCCGGGCTGGCCGTGCCGCTTTGATTGGCGATAAAAATGGCGGGATAATCCTTGCCCGGCGCGGCTTTGCCAAAGCTCAACGGAGTGATGGAGCTTCTCACGCCCGTCGGCGGATGGTTGGGAATTTCCTTGAAGCTCCGGCCGCCATCGGTCGAATGGCAAATCGTTTGTCCCACAAACCAAAGGTCGCCCTCCCGGCCGCCAACCGCGACCATTCGCGCGCCTCCCCCTCCGCCACGACCGCCACGGTCGCCGCCACCTCCGGCTGCTGCTGGCAGGCCGGTGACTTCGTAGGCGTTGGTGAACGTTGCCCCGCCGTCGGTGCTCAAATACATTTGATGCGCCGCGGCATCCAGCGCGTAAAACTTTTGGGGATTCGAGCGGTCGGCAATTGGATTGATGCCGGCAGACAGTCCCGCCACGTCTTTCCATGTTGCGCCATGGTCAGTGGAGATTCGCGGCGTTCCGCCCGTGCTCATGAAAACCGCCCCATCCGCGGACAGAATCACATTCCCTCCGCCACCGCCTCCACCACCGCCGCCACGACGGCCACCGGCGGCAGCCGTTTCGCCCAGCGAGAAGGGCTTCCAATTGTGTCCGCCGTCCAATGAATACCCCATCGTGCCCTCCTTGGGACCGTGATACGGCAGAACTCCCATGCGGACGACGACGCTGGGATTCATGTAGGCAAAATCCATCCACATCGAGTTCGCAAAGAGCGGGTGCAAATTCGCTCCCTGGGCGGGACTTGCGTCCAGGTCATCGTGGGTGAAACCGCCAATGTCGGAAACAGCGCTGATCAAGTGCGGGCCGGCGGGCGGGCAGATGAGATTGGCAACGCAGAGTTCCTCAATCCCGTCCGCGCAAGTTGTCCAATGAATGTCGCCGCCGGAATCGGCGTTGTTCATTTCCACCGTGTTCCAGAGGATGGTGCCGGTGGCGTAACAAACGTGCTTGGAATCAAAGGGATCAATGGCCAGCGCATCAATCCACCAGCCGACCGAGGCTTCGGGCTTCGCGACGGTGGCATCATACACTCCGGCCCACGGCACATAAGGCGCGGCGGATGAATCGCGATGGGATTTCAGGCTGATGTCAGTCCAAGTCTGTCCGCCGTCGGTCGTGCGGTAAATGCGGTCATCGTCCTCGCCGCCCGGTTTTGGATCTTTGCGGTCCAACGAAGCCACCACCAGCGTGCCCGGATGCTGGCGATCAATCCCCAGGCCGCCGTAGCCGCCCGGAAACCGGTTTGCATCCTTCACCGGCGTGATGTCCGTCCACGCGCCGTCCTTGGGATTGAGTTTCCAAACCGCGCCATCGGTCGCGCCGCCGGGACCGGGGCTGTTGCCGTAGACCACATATAAAATGCCCTGCGTGTCGAAGGCAGCATGAATGGCCATGAAGTCTGCGGGCTGGCCGGGAACCGGCTGCCAGGTCTGGCCCGCGTCAGTGCTGCGAAACAAATGGCTCGCTCCGGCATCGGTCGAGCCGACGTAAATCGTCTGTGTGGGTTTGCCGCGAGTTCCGGTGCCGGGATCGAAAACGACGAAGCTCAATCCCACACCGCCGCCTCTGCCGCCGCCGCCCGCGCCACGTCCGCGCCCCGCGCCCGCCGCTGCGTCGGGAACCGCGGCTGCCGGTGCCGATGGAAAGCTGTCAATTTTTTGCCAGGTCAGCGCCGCGTCTTTGCTCATCCAAAGACCGGCCGCGCGCGAGCCGAAATAAAGAATGTTGTTGTCGTTCGGATCAATGGCGAGACGCTCTCCGACGCCGCGCCCATTTTCATTTCCACCCATCCTGAACGGCACCTCCACCGTTTGAAAAGTTTTGCCCTGGTCCATCGAACGCAGGATGGCCGCCGGCTCGTTCTGATGCATCCCGGCGGCGATATACACGCGCTGTGGATCAATCGGATCGGTCGCGATGCTTTCCGAACCCATGAGATTGTCGTCCGCGACCCAGTCCGTCAGCGGCACCCACACCTTCGCCTGGTTGTCCCACTTGTAGGAACTGCCGACATCGGTGCGGCAATAGGCCAGGCCCGGTTGCGTGGGGTTGAAGACAATTCCATCAATGAAGCCGCCGCCCTTCATCACGATACTTTTCCAGGCGTATGGCTGGGAGGGGAAGCTGGCGGATTGTGCGAATGCAAACGCCGGCAACAACGCGATGCAAACGCCGGTCGCAAAGATTTTCGATGGAGACAGCGGGTTAAAGTTCATAAATGCCTTGTTGATTCCGAGGGTCATGGCCGAAATCGTAGGTCGCGCCACAGTCATGTCAAGCATGCCCTTGGAACAAGCGTCGCGCGATATGGTTCCAGTGGGACCACAGCTACGCGCTCGTTCTAGGCGAAAACGTTGTCAATGATGTGCTCTGTCTTTAGCTGTCACACGCGGGTCTGGAGTTTGTGCCTCGTCTGCGCGGTGTCAATGCTGTGCAAATCCTCGATGACGTGCGGGATGCCTTCCAGCATCAGCGCTATTAGGCGCTTTAACTCGGATGGCAGGACAATTTGCCCAGCATGAGGAACTGATACTTTTTGGCATAACTTGGCTATTGACACCGCCGGCCCTTCGAGCAGTATGCGGCACGAATGAGTGCAAACAAACACCACGTTTCGCTTACTCTCGCAGAGTCAAAATCTCCGGCGGCAAAAGGGAATTTCTTATCAAATCACAACGCAACAAACAAATGGAAAATCTTATGATTAAGCGCAAACTTTTTGTATTCCTTACGCTTGGCGTCAGCTTGTTTGCCGGTTGCACCCTCGACGCAGCGACCGGTGCGCGCGGTGCGTCCGGTTCGCCCGGCGTGCCTGGGCCAGCCGCGGCTCCCGCCCCTCCGGCCTCGGCGGCCAACACGCCCCAACGACCGGTGCTGCCATCCCCGTCCGGCTATCAAACCATTCACAATGATTTCTTCTGGGTTGATCAGAATGGAAATCGCATTGCCACGCGCAGCGGCTGCCTGGACCAATTCGGCGACAAATTCTACTGGTATGGCGGAGGCGCTCCCGGCTACGACCAGACCTGCTATGAATCCACCGATCTCGTCCACTGGACTTACAAGGGCGTGGCGCTCCGCACGGATAAAGATGCCAACCGCATGGACGTGCTCTACAACGACACGACCAAGCAATACGTCATGTTCCTGAAATACGAGGGGAACTCGGCTTTTTTTGGAATCGCGACCGCCGACAAGCCCGAAGGCCCTTTCACCTTCAAGAGCCAGACGCTGGTTGATGACGCCAAAATCGGCGACATGTCCATGTTCAAGGATACGGACGGGAAGGCTTATCTGTGCTATGTGTGGTGGAAGACCGGGCCCAACCGGCAACATGGCATCTACCTGCTGTCGCCGGATTATTTGACTCTGGAAAAGCGCATGTATCTGTGGGACATTCCCAGCCGCGAAGCCCCGCACATTTTCAAACGCAACGGCATCTACTATTACGGCACTTCCCGCACCGCCGGGATTCGGTCCACCGCAACCGCTTATTACACCGCCACCAATCTCGCCGGGCCGTGGTCGCCGCCACGGGTGTTGTCCACCCCCGGCTCGGATAATTCGTGGGACACGCAGTGCGATTTTGTTTTCCCAATTCAAGGCACGCAGGGGACGATTTATATGTATGCCGGCGACCGCTGGATTCATACCGACGCCCGACAAGGTGACTATCCCTGGCTGCCTATGGAATTCGACGGCGATGTGCCGGTCCTGAATTATTATCAGGATTGGGATTTGAATCTGACCACCGGCACCTGGCGAAAATTCGACGGCTCCCGCAACCTGGCTCTGGGCAAAACCGCCACCGCCTCGTCCGACGACGGCACGAATGTCGCCGGCAATGTCACCGCTCCCACGACCTATCAAAATTACACCCAATTCCGCTGGGAAAGCGCGGCAAGCGACCCGCAGTGGATCATGGTGGACCTGGGCGCTCCAAAGGAAATCAACCGGGTGATTCTGAAATGGCACTGGGATTACGCCAAAGAGTTCAAGATTCAAGTGTCCACCGATGGCGCCGCGTGGACGGATGTCTTCAGCACATCCCACGGAGCAGCCTATTCCGTGACCGATGAAATCTTCAAGACGACCACCGCAAGGTATGTGCGGATGCTTGGCAATCAACGAGGCACGCAAAACGGATATTCGTTGTTCTCTTTCATGGTTTTGAAAGATTAAAAACCCGTCGCGGCAGGGTGATCTTACCGGCAGCCGGCAGATTCACGCGTTGTGGGCGAAAAAACGCCCCGGTCCGGTGTGTGTCATCCGGCTGATTCAAGGCCGCGATTTTACGCGGGCAAAACGCCTTTGATTTTCAGCGTGACGGCGCTCGCGCTCGGCGGCTCGGCGGGGAGCTTGACGTTGAGGCCCTGCTCGTCCTGCGTCCATTCGAGCTTGCCGCCGTAACCGAGCAGCGAAACATCGGCGACTTTGCGTCCGTCAATCTGCGGTGTATTGGTCGCGAGGCTTTTGATGACCGCGCTGCGCGATTCGGGCCAGGCCATGATGAAGGCGTAGAGCGTGTCGCCCTTCATCGTGAACCGCACATCGCCGGAAGTGTAAGCCCGGAAATCTGCCGCGCCGCCAAACCGGCTGCGCGCGCCTGGCGTGGAAACGGACGAGCCTTCGCCATAAACTTTCCAGGGGCGCGTGGCATAAATTCCCTCGCTGTTGACATCCATCCACGCGGTCAGTTCGGCGAGGAACTTGAGTTCGTCCGCGTCGGGCATTCCGCTGCCGGGCAGCGGAATGCTCAACTGGAGATTTCCGTTCTTGCTGACGATGTCCACGAGCATTTGGGTGACTTGCAGGGACGTCTTGTATTTGTGCTGTTCGAAAAGGCTGATCTCGTAATGCCAGTTCCCGATGCAAGTATCCGTCTGCCACGGCTGGGCCTCGATGTTTTCCTGAACGCCGCGCTCGCGATCCAAAACCATCGCGCGGCGCTGGTCGGCGTTCAAGTTCTTGGTGGTGATCACCGCTTCCAGTTTGCCGTTGCGCTTGAGGTTGGTGTTGTAGAGATAGGCGGCGATGCGCAGGCCAACGTCGGTTGAAGGATAAATAGGCAGGATCATGTCGTCAAAATACAGCACGTCGGGATTATATTTGTCAATAAGGTCAATGATGCGGTTGAAATATTTTTCAACAAAGGGTTTGGCCAGCGGCGGATTCTCGCTCTGCGCCCAACTGTAATTGCCAATCTCGTGATACTGCGCGTAAAGGTCCTGCGGATCGAGGCCTTCCCACCACTGCCCCTGGCCGTCGGCCTTGGTCAACAAGCCGTCGTAAGACACGCCGGCCAGCGGGCCGCTCGGATCGGAACCTTGCGCGGCCTGATACCAGCTCCAGGCGCGGTCGCCGTGGCTCGTCAGCGCCAGCCGCAGACCAGCGGCGCGAACGGCCTTGGCCCAGCCGCCCACCATGTCCTTTTTCGGCCCGATGGCGACGCTGTTCCACGGTTGATACGTCGAGTCGAAATTGTCGAAGTTGTCGTGATGGTGGGCCAGGGCCGCGAAATATTTTGCGCCCGCGCGTTTGTAAATGGAAATGAGATGTTCGGGATCCCAAGCTTCGGCCTTCCATTCGTGGATCACATCCTTGAAACCCATTTTGGAAGGATGCCCGTAATGCGCGCATTGATATTTATAGTCGGCGTCACCAAACTTATACATTTTTTGCGCATACCAGTCGCCCATTCCCGGCTGGCATTGCGGACCCCAGTGCGCCCAGATGCCGAACTTCGCGTCGCGAAACCAGTCGGGCACCTGGTAGCTGGCCAGCGATTCCCACGTCGGCTGAAACGGCCCGGCGGCGACGCCAAATCCGGGTGGCGCAACAATCGGCGTCGGTGCGGGCGGCAAAACCCGGGCTGGCGGAACGGCGGCGGATGCGTTGGTGTCGGCGGCAGACGCCCGGCTCGTCAAGAGCGGCGCGGTCAGGCCGGCGGCGGTGGCAAGCGCGGATGTTTTTAGAAATTTACGGCGGGTGAATTTCGTTTTCATGGTGATGGATTTTGGTGTGTGGATGATTGTTAATCTATGCGTGTGGTGTCCGGTGGGAAAGCAACTGGGTTAACGGGCATCGAGGCAGCCGTGCGACAGCGACGGCCACCGCAAGCAGCGCGATGGTTCGTGAATGATTCAAGCAAAGCTCTCTAACTGTCATTGGGAAAATCATAGGCTTTCCAAGGCCTGTTTGGAAGCGAGATGATCAGGCGCAGCCGCGAGCGCGGCGGAAAATTCCGAGCGGGCCTTTTCTTTTTCACCGAGACCTGTGTAGCCGAGGCCGGTGAGGTAATGAGCCGTCGCGATGCGCGAGTTCGCAGGTTGTGGTGAACGTGAAGCCGCGTCATTTTCGGCGGGATTGAGCGCGGCGGTTCCGGCGTCCACCAGTTCCTGGAAAATCGGTCCGGCTTTTTCATTCTGGCCGAGTTTCTGGAACGCGAGCGCCTGAAAATAACGCGCGGCGCGGGCGTTGATCTGGTTGCCGCGACGATTGCCGGCGTCCGGCGTGCTGTTGGTCGTCGCAATGAGCCACGATTGGCGGGCCTGTTCCTGATTGCCGAGCGCCTCGTTCGCGCAGCCAGTCCAATAGGCAATCTCGGCCTGATACACGGCACCGGGTTGTTCGGCGCGCAGATTCAGCGGCGGCTTGAGCGCGGCATTGAAATCCGCGAGCGCCTGGTTGTATTGCTTCGCGTTGAAGCGTTGCAAGCCGCGGACAAGATGCGCATCCGCCCAGGCATCGCCGGTGCTGAATCGCGTGCCGCCCTCCCAGATGCTGAACGTCCGGCTTTCCAGCAGCGAGATGGATTCGTCGGTTTTTCCCGCGAACGTTTTGAGGCCGATCAACGCCGCCCGGCCTTCATCCCTTTGCACCACGACTGGCTGGTGTTGCTCCATCAGCGCGAGTCGTTTTTCCACGGGCACGCCCGCAGCCTGATAAAGCGAATCAAGTTCGGCAAAATGGTCCGGGTAAGGATTGGGCAGCGCCACGGCTTTTTCGAGATAGGCAATCGCCTTGGCGCGCGACGCATCATCGCTCTTGTGCGACAGGGGTTGCGCCAGGTTGCGCCAGACAATCGGGAAATTCGGATCGAGCGCGGCGGATTTTTCCCAGAGCGCAACCGCCTCGTCCGGCTGCCAGTCGAACAGCAGATTGCCAAGATAATACGGCGCGCGGGCGTCCGAAGGATTCGCGGCAATCGCCCGGCGCAGCACGCCGATGGCTTCGGATTGGAACGGGAAAACATATTCCGGCGATTGCGCCATCGCCTGCTTGCGATAGTCGGCGGCTTTCGCGGTGTCGCCGGTTTTTTCGGCCAGGTCGCCGAGGTAATAATAAATCATCGGCGAAATTTTGGTTTTGTCCGGCGCGGCGGCGACGGATTGGGCGAGGACTTCCGAGCCGTCGCGCCAGAGGCCGGCGTTGGAATATTCGGCGGCGATTTCCTGCGCGGTGGCGGGGAATGTGTTGAGCGTTTTGAACAACTGGCTCGCCACGGATTTGTCGCGGGAGAGAAGCCATTGCTCGGTCATCAGGCGAACGTCCAGCGGATCGGTCTTGGTGACGGCGAACGCGAGGGCTTCGCGCGCTTCCGCCGTGCGGTTGAGATGCCGCAGCGCGGCGGCTTTCAATCCGTAGGCGCGGACGTTGAGTTCGTTGGCGTCGAGCGAGCTGTTTGCATATTTCAGCGCGGCGGCAAAATCTCCGCGAGCCGAGGCGATTTCCGCGAGCGAGAAATACGCGGGCGATTTCCATTCCTGGCTCCACGCGGCCTTGAACAAAGTTTCAAAGGCTTCGTCGGTTTTGCCCTGCGCCGCGAGCGCGACGCCGAGGTAATACAGCGGCTCGGAATTTTTCGGCGTGGTGTATTTCGCGGTGAGCCGCTCCAGCGCCTTGCGGAAATGCTGCTCGGCGGAGGCGAACTTCGCGTTGCGCAAATCCAGCAATCCCATGCCGGTGTTCGCGTCGGTGTCGCCCGGATCGCGCTTCAGAGCTTCTTCCCAATACGGATCGGCATCGTGCGCCGGATCGTGGAATTGATCAATGCGCAGGCCGGCGAGATCAAGCTCCTCGTCGTTGGTGAATGTGTCCGGCGCGGGCGGCGGCGTGACGACGGCGGGCCGCGGCGTGGGCGTCAGTCGCACTGGCGAATACGCGACGAGTTCGCGTCCGTCAACGGAGAGCGAGGCGCGCACGTCGTGTTCGTTCACGCCGGCGGGAACGGCGATTTCTTTCGTGTAGGGCTTGGCCGGATTGATGGAAATGTTTTCTTCCAAAACAATTTTGTCGCCCGCCTTGAGCCGCACGGTCGCGCGCGGAATTTCCTTCGTCGTGCAGAAGCCGAATTTGGCCGCGCCGTTGGTCACTTCAAGATTCACGGCGGCTTCGAGGTTCGCGTTTTTCACGCCGCCGATGCCGCGGAACGGATACCAGTTCATCTGGAAGGCGCGTTCCTCGAACGGCTGCATCCAGGTATAATCCGGCTGGTTGTCCGAGTAGGCGCCGGCCATCAACTCGATATACGGGCCGTCGGTGTCGGTGAGGACGTCGTCTATCGCGCGGCCGCGCGGGCCGCTGCCCCACGTCCAGAATTTTTTGCCGGGCACGACGTGATGATCGGCGACGCTGATGATGCCGGCCTCGCGACCGTGGTCGTAACCGGCGAAGAAATCGTCCACGTAATTCCAGGCGAACATCGAGCTGGCGGTCGGGTGGTTCTTATACCAGCTCACGTCCGTGCCGGCGCCAAAATCCGTGCCGTTGTAATTTCCGCTGGCAATCGGCCAGGCGGCAAAATCGCGTTTGGCATGATACGTCACCCATTGCGTGTCGGGCGGGAAAATGACCTGGTAATTGTCATTCACGCTCACCGCGACGTTGGCGAAGCAGAGCATGGAGTTCGGCAGCGGCGTGCGGTTGATGATGCGGACGGAACATTCAAGCACCGAGCTGCCCGGGCGCAGCGTGTAGCCCACGGCCCAGCGCATCTGCTGGCGCACTTCCAATTCGCCGACCCAGATGGTCTTGCTGCCATCGGCGTTTGACTCCGTGCGGTATTGCACCGGCAGAAACGTGCTGGCGCGGTGATGATGCGGGATGTTCCACTCGATGCCGCCGGAAATCCACGCGCCAATCAAGCCGATGAGCGATGGCTTGATGACATGCTGGCGATAGATGAAATCGTAATTGTCGCTTTTGTCGAGCGCCGACAAAAGCTTGCCGCCGATTTCGGGCGCGATGCCGATTTTGACGTATTCGTTTTCGAGATAAACCATGTGATACGTCTTCTCGCCGCGGACGTTGGTGAGGTTGTCGTAAAGCGGATACGGATAGACGCGGCCCTGCGCGCCCTGCGATTCGCGGCCAAAATAAAACATCGGGTTCGGTTCGGGCGGGCCGGCGGCGTAGGTGGGAATGACTTCATCCACCTCGCGCAACGTGACAGTGTCGGCGGACACAGT
>Ga0302319_10025009_pt1 | contig 10588 bp, 14 predicted proteins | sample Bog_T0_2_FD_203319 | JGI IMG/M metagenome (GOLD analysis project Ga0302319, IMG submission 203319) | Peat permafrost microbial communities from Stordalen Mire near Abisko, Sweden - Bog_T0_2 | ecosystem: Environmental > Terrestrial > Soil > Wetlands > Peat | place: Sweden: Abisko, Stordalen Mire... | reverse complement strand
GCTCAGAGCGTCATCGGCGGTGTACTCACCCTCCGCACCACAATCCACGCATACTCCGCGGCCGATACCGGCGCCAGCACCGCAATCGCCCACAGCAGCACGTTTTCGGCGTGACCCAGACCGGCGTGCGGAAACACCTGGCCAGTCATCACGGTCAGCACACCCAGTATCTGTATGGCCGTATTCGCCTTGCCCAGCAAGCTCGGCCGGAAGTCGCGCAGCGTGTTGGTCACAAACAACAGCGTGGAGATCAGCAGAATCCCCAGGTCGCGGCTGAAGACCAGCACCGTTACATAACGCGGGATCAGCCCCACATGCGTCAGCACCACAAACAGCGTGCTCAGCAGCAGCTTGTCTGCAATCGGGTCCAGGTACTCGCCCAGCGTGGTCCGCTGCTTCAGGATGCGTGCCAGCAGGCCGTCCAGCCCGTCACTCACTCCCGCTACCCACAGCAGCGCAAAGGCCACGCCCCAGCGGCGGTCCAGGATCGTAATCACCAGGAACGGCAGCACGAACAACCGCAGCATCGTCAGCAGGTTGGGAGCAGCTCGAAACTGGCGCAGAGCGGTCACTTGGATACCGAATCTTAGCTGATATCGGGAAACCGTTTAGGGTTCCTGGTTCAAGGTTCTAGGGTCGACGTGCACTCCCGCCATCAACCAGCAACCAAGAACCAACAACCAACAACCTCAATCTCAATCTCCGACCACTTTGGTCTTGCTTCCCGCTTCTCCGCGCCGTACACTGAGATTGGCGGCAAATGCCCCCAACTCTCATGCTCAGGCTCACCAAAAAAGCCGACTACGCCCTCATGGCGCTCAAGTACCTCGCCGAGCAGCCGGACAACGGCCTGCTCTCCGCCAGTGCCTCCGCCAAGGCCATCGCGGAGGCCTACCATATCCCGCCGCAACTGCTGGCCAAGATCCTCCAGACCCTCGCCAAAGCTGGCCTGCTGGTCTCCCACGCCGGCACGAACGGCGGCTACGCACTGGCCCGCGCCGCCCGCAACATCTCGGCCTTCGAGGTCATCCGCGCCATCGACGGCCCGCTGTTCATCACCAGCTGCATCACCATCCACGGAACCTGCGACCTGCACGGCACCTGCACCATCAAAGAGCCGCTGCGCAAGGTCAACGACAGCATCACCGGCCTGCTCAGCGAGCTGAGCATCGCCGATCTGGTGGAGCACTCAGCCACACCCCCAGATGCCGCGCTCGCTGGCGGTCTTGTGGGCATCGCCCGCTAGTTTTTGCTTTCTGAACCCTGGGCCCTGGGCCCTGAACCCTTAGGAGTTATCACCATGGCCGAAACCCTCGGAATGAACGTCACCCAGTCCAGCCAACCCCTTCCCCCCGGCGTCAAGCTGCCCATCTACATGGACAACCACGCCACCACGCCGCTCGACCCACGCGTGCTGGAGGCCATGATGCCCTACCTCACCGGCATCTTCGGCAACGCCGCTTCGCGCAACCACAGCTTCGGCTGGGAGGCCGAGCAGGGCGTCGACAAGGCCCGCGAGCAGATCGCCAAGCTCATCGGCGCCACCGCCAAGGAGATCATCTTCACCTCCGGCGCCACCGAGAGCACCAACCTCGCCATCAAAGGCGTCGCGGAGATGTACCGCGAGCGCGGCAACCACATCATTACCCAGATGACCGAGCACAAGGCGACGCTCGACACCTGCAAGCGCCTCGAAAAATCCGGCTTCCGCGTCACCTATCTGCCCGTGCAGGCTGACGGCCTCATTGACATCGAAGACCTGAAGCGCGCCATGGACGACCAGACCATCATCGTCTCCATCATGTACGCCAACAATGAGATCGGCGTCATCCAGCCCATCGCCGAGATCGGCAAGCTCTGCAAGGAAAAGGGCGTCATCTTCCACACCGACGCCGTACAGGCCGTGGGCAAGATTCCCGTCAACGTCATCACCGATAACATTGACCTGCTCTCACTCTCCGGCCACAAGATCTACGGCCCCAAGGGCGTCGGCGCGTTGTACGTCCGCCGCCGCAATCCCCGCGTCCAACTCGCCGAGCAGATTAACGGCGGCGGCCACGAGCGCGGTATGCGCTCCGGCACCCTCAACGTCCCCGGCATCGTCGGCCTGGGCGCGGCCTGTGAGATCTGCATGAACGAGATGGCCGCCGAGGCCGCGCGCGAGATCGAACTGCGCGACTACCTGAAGAACAAGCTCGAAGCCGCGCTCGACTACACCCAGGTCAACGGCAACATGGAGCACCACCTGCCCGGCAACCTGAACATGAGCTTCGTTTACGTCGAAGGCGAGAGTCTGCTGATGGGCATCAATGACATCGCGGTCAGCTCCGGCTCCGCTTGCACCTCCGCCACGCTGGAGCCCAGCTTCGTCCTCAAGGCCCTCGGCCTCGGCGACGACGTCGCGCACTCCTCCATCCGCTTCGGCCTGGGCCGCTTCAACACCAAGGCTGAGGTGGACTACGTGAGCGACAAGATCATCAACGTCGTCCAGCACCTCCGCGAACTCTCGCCGCTCTACGAGATGGTCAAGGAAGGCATCGACCTGAGCAAGATTGAGTGGGCCGCGCACTAAACTTTCTCATCCGCATAAAAAGGGGGTACGGATTATGCCGTATCCCTTATTCATTTGCAATGTTGTGGTCTATAAGTAATTGACATGCTGCGCATCCTCGAACAGAAGCTGCTTCACAGTTCCAACACCGAATCTCGCCTTAAATTTGAGACGGAAGGCGGAGGATCGTGGCCCATTTGGGATAGGTTCATCTCACTTGATGGAAAGCATGCTTACAACATCGGAAATATCTGCCAAACCTGCGCATTTCTGTTTCGGCGGATGGGCGGCGCGAACAGATCGGTCGAAATGAACGATACTGCCGATTTACTCAAGGCAGGTGTCTATCAACTTTCAGATGCGGTTGTAGAAAAGATTATTGATGGTCTTCCTGAAGGTGATTACTTAGCCATCCTCCTCGAAGCCGATCTACAAGCGACTCGGCCGGGGGCCATCAACGATTTCTTTGCGAGGGAGCAAATCGAACTCTACGGCGTGGATACATTCTGGGATCTGCCACACGATCCTCGAACACCCTATTACCTTGCCAGTAAGGCTCCAATTGGAGAAAGAGCAAAACTATTTCATTTCGTGGTTCCGATGTTCCCAGAGCGCTGGTTGAAACAGTCCGTCATCACTGAATACATGAATGAAACTGCCGACCAAGTCCATCCCACTGCTGTTGCTATTTCGGTACTCGACGTCAAAGGACCTTCTGATTGGAACGGGGAGAAGGATGTAGTTGAACATTGGACGTTTACTCATTTTCTTATTGACGGCCATCACAAAGTGGCCGCAGCGATGCGCGCAGGAAGGCCAGCCCGACTCCTGAGCCTTACAGCAATCACGGCAGGCATTTCGACTCCAGAGCAAATTCGGCACGCTATTGCTAGCTCCGACCTGGCTCGCGGCGAGTACTGAAAAGTCATACCTGCAAGCTTCGCTTGGCAGGCAGCTCAGCTCGCGCGCGCACCCGCGCCAACACATCACCCTCCGCTATGCCACTGGAAAACCCCTCTTCCAGCGCCTGCTCCAGCCAAGCCTCTTTGGCTTCCTCGTCGCACTCTTCGCGCTCCAGCGCATCGATGGCCGCCTCCAGCACCTCGCTCAGGCTGTTGAACCGTCCGCTCGCCACCAGCCGTTGAGCCAGCTCATCGAAGCGCTTCGAGGGAATTACAACTGTTTCGGCGGCCATCCGTCACCTCACCCTGAGCCTAACGCCGCCTACAATCCTTGCCAACCGCGAACCACTCCTCTGCGATATCCTTCTTCCGCCATGAACACCCGTCCTCTTCTCGCACTCGCCGCTCTCCTTGCCGTCACAGCAGCAGCACAACAACCGGCCGCGACCCCCGCAAAACCCGCAACCCCGCCAAGCCGCTTCCACGAGCCCGCGCCCTTCGACTTCGACGATCACACCGGCTTCGTGCAGATATTCGACGGCAAGACCCTCGCCGGATGGGACGGTGACCCCGCCATGTGGCGCGTGGAGGAGGGCGCGCTCATCGGCGAAGCCCCCGCCGGCCCGCGCCCGCCCAACACCTACATCAGCTACCACGGCACCGGCCCCGCCGACGCTACCGCCCACGACTTCGACCTCAAGCTCGAAGTCAAGGTCGAGCACGGCGGCGGCACCGGCATCCAGTACCGCAGCGCCGTCGGCAAGCCCTGGATTCAGGCCCGGCCCAGCCAGCCTCTGCCCAAGGCCGCCTGGCTTATGACCGGCCCGCAGGCCGATTTCTGGTTCCCCGTCGATCCCCAGCACGGCCAGTACTCCGGCCAGTTCTACTCGGAGAACACCAACCTCGGCATCCTCTCCTGGCGCGGCCAGGTCACCGAATCCGAACCCGGCAGCGCCTCGCCGCAGCTGCTCGGCAACATTGGCAACCGCAGCGCGCTGGGCGGTTACGTCGTCACCAACGGCTGGAACCAATATGAGATCATCGCCCGCGGCCCGGTCATGATGCACCTGATCAACGGCCAGCTCATGGCCGTCTTCATCGACGACGACCTCAACTCCTCCAATAATGCCTCCGGCCTCATCGGCATCGAGCTCGAAAGCAACCCCACCAAGATCTCCGTGCGCAACATCTGGCTGCGCAAACTGAACTAGAGAGCTTTCCTCTACTCCTCCATCCGCTTCGCCGCCTTCGCCGCCTTCGCCACAGGCGCATCATGCGCCAGTGCCGTACCGGCGATCACCAACCCCAGCAGGATCAGCACCGCCGCCAGGTAGAACGGCGACCCCTCTGCCGGAAAGATAGGCTTCGCATCGATCGAATGGGCAAACACCCACGTAAACATCAGCGGCCCGATCAGCCCGGCCACTCCACGCAGCGAGTTCACCGCACCCTGCAGCAGCCCCTGCTCATTCGCCGGCGTATGCCGGCTCATAATCGACTGCGCCGAAGGCCACGCAATGCCCATCAGGTTCAGCAGCGGTATACCGAACCACAGCAGCAGCCCGGTCTTCGAGAAGCCCATCGCCCAATAGCCCAGCGCGCCGCCGATGTAACCCACAATGATCGCCTTGCGCTCACCCAGCCTGGCTACCGCCGGCTTTACCAACAGCGCGCCATAGATGCCGGTCACAACGCCCACCAGCGCCAGGGAAAGGCCGCCCGTCCGCACCGACCACGAATAGCGCGTGTACACATAGATCATGTACGTGCTCATCAGGGACTGCTGTGCTATGTATCCCAGAGTCAGCAGCGCGGCCAGCGGCAGCAGTCCCTTCACGCGCGTAAACAACGCCAGCGACCCTATCGGGTTCGCACGCTTCCAATGGATCTTTTTCTGCCGGTGCTCCGGCTTGAGCGATTCCGGCAGCACAAACAACCCATACATTCCGTTCAACAGCGACAGCGCCGCCGCCACCCAGAACGGCAGCCGCGGATTCACATTGCCCAGCGCTCCGCCCAGCGCCGGCCCCACCACAAACCCAATCCCGAAAGCCGCATTCAGCATCCCGAAGGCCCCGGCCCGCTTCTCCTGCGGAGTCACGTCAGCCATATAGGCCATAGCCGTTGGTATGCTTGAGCTAGTCACACCGGAGATCAAACGCCCCAGGAACAGCCACGGCAGCGTCGGCGCCAGCGCCATCACCACGTAGTCCGCGCCCAGCCCGAAGTTCGACATCAGCACCACCGGCCGCCGGCCGATCTTGTCCGACAGCGCGCCCAGCACCGGCGAAAAGACGAACTGGATGCCGGCAAACATGAACCCGAAGATGCCGATCATCGTCGCCGCCAGCGCCGCGCTCCCTCCCTCAAAGCCCTGAATCAGCTTGGGCAGCACCGGTATGATCATGCCCATCGCCAGCATGTCCAGCGTCACCGTCAGGAAGATGAAGGTCGCCGCCGCCCGCCGCGCCGGAGGCACGTCCATCCCCAGCGGCGCATCCTGCACCTCAACTCCAACCGGCTCAACCACCTCCGGCTCGCTCAACATCGGGTTGGGAAGCTCATCGGGCATAATTCCGCAGTATATCGGGCCACTGCACCCAAAGATTCCTATATCGCACCAAATGAGTCTGAGTTATCATCTAAGACAGAAGCAGGCTCGAGAACCCGATTCGAGAAGCTGAACCATCCCCGAGGGAGAACACACCATGGCATATAGCGAAAAGGTAGTCGATCACTACGAGCACCCCCGCAACGTCGGCACCCTCGACAAGGCGTCCACCGAGGTCGGCACCGGTCTGGTCGGAGCGCCGGAGTGCGGCGACGTGATGCGCCTGCAGATCCGCGTCAACCCGGAGACCCAGGTCATTGAGGACGCGAAGTTCAAGACCTTCGGCTGCGGCTCGGCCATCGCCTCCAGCTCACTCGCCACCGAGTGGGTGAAGGGCAAGACCGTCGCCGAGGCCCTCACCATCTCTAACACAGACATCGTCAAAGAGCTCGCGCTCCCGCCGGTGAAGATTCACTGCTCGGTGTTGGCCGAGGACGCCATCCGCGCCGCCATCGGCGACTGGAAGGCCAAGAACGGCGTCGCCGAAACGGCCCCCGCCGTCGCCGCCCACTAACTTCGCACAGGGTGCCCCATCCTCGACGCAGTTTTATCGCGGCAGGATGGGGTGCTTTCCTTTGCGCCCTTTGCGTTTTTCCTTTGCGTCCTCTGCGTTAAAGCTTTTGCCCTTGCCGTTGCTTTTTTCTAACAACTAAGAACCAGCAACGAACACCTTTATGTCCACCGTCTCCATCTCGACCACCACCAGCCAGTCCATGACCGCGCCACCGCCTGACGCGACGAAAGACCCCCTCGCCGGCATGACGCTGCTCACCGCCGAAGGCCAGCAGCCCCGCGCCAAACAGGCCATCGAGATTACCCAGTCCGCGCTCAAGCGCATCCGCATCGCCATGGCCAAGGAGGGCGTCTCGCCCGACCAGGGCGGCCTGCGCGTCGGCATCCAGGGCGGCGGCTGCTCGGGCCTCAGCTACAACATCCGCTTTGACTCGCAGCCCCGCGAGCGCGACCGCACCTTCGTCTTCGGCGAAGGCGTCGAAACCCCCAATGACCCCAGCAGCGCCAAGCCCATCCGCATCTTCGTCGACCCCAAAAGTTTTCTGTACCTCGCCGGCATGGTCCTCGACTTCGAAGAGACCCTCATGCGCCAAGGCTTCAACTTCATCAACCCCAACTCCACGAAGAGCTGCGGCTGCGGGTCTAGCTTCTCGGCATAATACTAAAATAGTTTAGATTGACTTCGAATACTTCCCATTGCTATCTTGTTCTCATGAGGCAAGCTGTCGTACTCGAACCAATGATGCTTTCTGAGCCGCACGCGACGATCCCCCATTCGGGGTTGACCGTGGCGGAAGCGGTCTGGATGGGCACGGCTCTGCTTCACGATAAGCGGCCCTATCAAGATGTCTTTACTGTGGACGAAATTTTGGAGTCTGTCCTCAATCACAAACTGAGTGATGCGCCGATTGAAACTATCAAGCAGCACGTCAAGCAGCATTGTGTCGCCAACCTGCCACCGCGCCCCAATCGCAGCCGGATGTTGTACATGACAGGTCCTTCGCATCGCCGCCTATTCCGCAATGGAGACAGGTTTGACGACCAGCGGGAGGGCGCCCCCACTCATCCCGCATGGGAGAAGCTTCCATCTCATGTGCGCGAATGGTACGAGACCGTCTGGAATTCGCCCTCGGCGCTCATCGCCAACGATCCCCTGTTGAACGCCATCGGAACCGGCAAGGGAATGTTTGGCGACCAGGGCGCGGATGCCTATGTCGACTCCTTGCGCGACGGCTGGGACGACCCCCGATGACCCGCATCTTCTGGGATACCAATCTCTTCATCTACCTGTTTGAGGGCGACTCTCCATTCGTTCCTGCGGTTAGACGCTTGCGTGAGCGCATGCTGGAGCGCGGCGACGAACTCGTCACCTCCACCATGACCGTCGGAGAAGTTCAGGTGCAGGCACGGCGGCAGGGAGATGTGCCCAAGGCAGAACATCTGCGCGATCTAGTCAGGAATGCTGCCAAAGTTATCGACTTTGGCCTTGGCGCGGCCGACACGTTCTCCCACCTACGGGCCACCACAAGCATTCGCCCCGCAGACGCTGTTCAACTAAGTTGCGCAGCGAGTACCGGCGTAGATTTATTTGTCACCAACGACAAGTCGCTGCACAAGCTCACGATTCCTGGCATTCACTTCATCACGCCTCTTGACCGTGTGCCTCTATAGCGAGCGCGTCGCCGCCTAAGCCTCCGCTGTCGTCGGGTCAATCACCGTCCGCACCTGCGCCACTGAGTTCGCCGGGAACTGCCCCCGCTTCGCGTGCTCCCGCACCGCAGCCTCATCCGGCGCAATGTAGACGCAATACACCTTGTCATCGGTCACATACGACTGCACCCACTGAATCTGCGGACCCATACCCTGCAGCACATTGCACGAGTGCTGCGAGATCCCCTTCAACTCCTCGGCACTCAGCGCCCCGGCTCCCGGGATCTCCCGCTCAATCACAAACTTCGGCATCGCTTGCCTCCTGGAATTACGAACGCGCCCATCCAGGGCTGAAGCCCATTCGTTGGGCACCCTGGCGGCGGGACGGAAGTCCCGCCCCTTCGAAGCGAATACCCTCTCCTCCTCCGCCCCGCTGCTACCCTTTCTGCCCGCTCCCCCGTCTATCAGGGTGTAGTTACCTGACTCCGGAGTCAGCACAGCATGAGCAGCAGCGACGCGATCGTCCTATCCGGCGAACTCCGCCGGCGTCCCAGCCCCTTTGCCCTCGGTCTTGCCGGCGATGCCTCCGGCACGCCCGAAGCAGTAAAATCAACGGTAGTGTCCAGAACTGCCGCCCAACCCGGAACCCGCGTCAAGCTCACCGCCGAGCAGATGGAGGCCCGCCAGCAGCAGCGCGCAGAGGACGACGAACTTATCCGCGCCGCCCAGAAAGGCGAGCGTACCGCCTTCGACGCCCTGGTTCGGCGCTACGACCGCAGCGTGCTCCGCCTGGCGCTGCACATGCTGGGCAACGAGCAGGACGCCCAGGACGTGCACCAGGAGGCGTTCATCAAGGCCTATCGCCATCTGTCGAACTTCCGCTTTGAGTGCTCGTTCTACACCTGGCTCTACCGGATCGTCACCAACCTGTGCCTGGACCAGCTTCGCCGCCGCAAGAGCCGCCGCGAAGACCCCTCCACCGCGCTGGACTCCAACGGCGGCGAGATGGACCTGCTGGCCAACCTCACCGACGGCCGCGCCAGCGCCAACCCCGCCCGCGAGCTGGAACGCCAGACGATGCACCTCGCCATCCAGGAGGCATTGGACCAGCTCACACCGCGCGAGCGCACCGTCTTTGAACTGAAGCACTATCAGGGGCTCAAGCTCCGCACCATCGGCGAGATGCTCTCCACCACAGAAGAGACCGCAAAGAACACCCTCTTCCGCGCCACACGCAAGCTGCGGCTAAAGCTGGCAGAGGCAAGGTAAAGAAAGACAGCGGAAGCACTTTGTTCCTTTGATAATCCCAGCGGACACAGAGCCGCACCGGCACCATCACCTTCGAGGCCTTTGAGGTACGCACCATGAACTGCGAAACTGCCCAACAGAATATCGTGCTCGCTCACTACGGTGAACTCCCCGACGATCTCCACTCTTCACTCGAACAGCATCTCGACTCCTGCGAGGACTGCCGCCGCGAGTGGCATCTGCTGGCGGAGCTGAATGAAGAGCTCGCCGCTCGTCCCCTGCCCGAGCCTTCTCCCAACCTGCTGGCCGCCTCCCGCATGAGGCTGGATGATGCACTCGACTCCATGCCCCCGCGCTCGATCGCACAGAGGTTGCGCAGCAACACCTACCACTGGCTGGGCTTGCTGCGCAGCGCCCCGGCGCTGGCCACGCTGCTGCTCGGCGTCGGGTTCCTGGGCGGCAATCTGCTGGTGCGCTACCAGGTCTCCCATGCTCCCCGGCAGACGGCGCCGGTTACGATCTTCAATCCCGCCGGCGGCGGCATCGCCAGCGTCTCCGGCATCGTGCAGACCCCCAACTCCGACGTGGTGCAGGTAAAGTACAACCGGCTGGTCCCGGAGACAGTGCAGGGCTCGCTCGACGACCCGCAGATCCGCAGCCTGCTCATCCAGGGCACCAAGCTGGCCAGCAACAATGAAGTTCACGCCGCCTCCGTCGCGCTGCTCGCCGGCGAGTGTATCGCGGGCCATAGCTGCGACGACGATGCCTCCGGCTCCGCCGGCATCCGCACCGCGCTGCTGGCCTCGTTGCGCGCCGACCGCAGCCCGGCGGTGCGGTTGAAGGCGCTCGCCGGCCTGCAGCCCTACGTCGCCCAGGACGTGCAGGTGCGCAACGCCGTGCTGGACTCGCTGATGTACGACCAGAGCCCGGAGGTCCGCACCCAGGCCATCGGTCTGCTGGCGCCGGTGCAGGCTGACTCCAGCGTTCGCCGCGTGCTGCGCACCGTCTCCACGGACGCCAACCCGGCGGTCCGCTATGCCTCGTACCGGGCCCTGCAGGGCACCACCGACATTCAGTAGAGGCCCGGGCGAATTTCCATGCGACGCAAATTCG
>Ga0302319_10025006_pt1 | contig 10589 bp, 8 predicted proteins | sample Bog_T0_2_FD_203319 | JGI IMG/M metagenome (GOLD analysis project Ga0302319, IMG submission 203319) | Peat permafrost microbial communities from Stordalen Mire near Abisko, Sweden - Bog_T0_2 | ecosystem: Environmental > Terrestrial > Soil > Wetlands > Peat | place: Sweden: Abisko, Stordalen Mire... | reverse complement strand
GGCAACGGCTGGGCAAATTTATGTTCGGATCGTTGTGACCAAGCGCAGTTAAAACAAAAACAAACTATGAAGAAAATTGAAGCGATCATTAAACCATTCAAGCTTGAAGAGGTGAAAGACGCCTTGAGCGAAATCGGCATCGAAGGCATGACCGTAAGTGAGGTAAAGGGGTTTGGCCGTCAAAAAGGTCATACCGAAATCTACCGCGGCAGTGAATATACGGTGGATTTCCTGCCGAAAATCAAAATCGAACTGGTGATTGCCGACGGCCAGAAAGATGCCGCGCTGGGCGCCATTATCAAGGCTGCCAAGACCGGTAAAATTGGCGACGGCAAATTGTTTGTATCCACCGTTGAGGAAGCAGTACGGATTCGCACTGAAGAGAAGGGGGATTCGGCCATCTGAACTGAACTAATCAATCATACTTCACTATAAAAAACATGAAAAAACATATCCTCATTTTAGCTTTAACTGTCGCGACTGCGTTGAGTGCTCTGACCGCGCGGGCCGACGATACAAATGCTGCCGCGGCCTCAACGAACGCTCCGGCTGCGGCTGCGGCTGCAGCTCCAGCCGTGGCTGCGGCTGCTGCCCCGGCATTAACCAACGGGCCCTCAGTCGAACAACGTCTGGAGTCCGTGGAAGCGTATTTCCAAAACGGCGATCCCACGGCGACCTACCGGGATACGAACGGAAATTATGCGGTTAATTTCGGGCTGGGCGCCAGCATCATCAACACGAACCTGATCAATAGCCAAGGCAACTATGTTTCGTTCCCGGGCGCCGGTCACAACGCCTGGTTGCTCACCAGTACGGCGTTGGTGTTGTTCATGACCCTCCCGGGCTTGGCCCTGTTTTATGGCGGTATGGTGCGTAAAAAGAACGTGCTTTCCGTGCTGGCTCAGTGCTTCCTCATCACCGGCCTCGTGACCATTCTGTATATCATCTGCGGTTACGGAATGATTTTCGGCGGTGATGGAACTCCGACCGGTCCGTTGGGCATGACCAATGACTGGATCAAGGGTATCGTCGGGAATCCAAAAGTTTGCTGGATGTTCACCAACGTGACCTCGGCGCCGAATCCGGGCTACTCTTACTGGGTGTCTGAAAACGTGTACGCCATGTTCCAGATGATGTTCGCCATCATCACCCCGGCGCTCATCGTGGGTTCCATCGCGGAACGTATGAAGATCAAAGCCATCCTGGTGTTTATCACCCTCTGGATGTTCCTCGTTTACTTTACCCAGGGCCACATGGTCTGGGGTGTGAACGGTTTGATGAACGGCTGTTGGAATGCCAATGCGACGATCAAGGGCCTTGACTTCGCCGGCGGCACGGTCGTCCATATGACTTCCGGTTGGACGGGCTTGATCCTCTGTATCATTATCGGCAAGCGCATCGGCTTCGGTAAGGAAAACTTCACCCCGCACAGCATCGTCCTGACCTACATCGGTGCGTCCATGCTGTGGGTCGGTTGGTATGGTTTTAACTCCGGCAGCGCTGTGGCCGCCGACGTGATCGCGGCCAACGCCTTCACCACCACCACCATCGCCACCGCCGTGGGCTCATTCGTCTGGCCGATGTGGGAATGGCTCGTCAAAGGCAAGCCCAGCGTGCTCGGATTCTGTTCCGGTGCCGTCGCGGGTCTCGTCCTCATCACTCCTGCTTGCGGTTACGTTCTCCCGTCCGGCTCGATCTGGATCGGTATCGCCGCCGGTACCATCCCCTGGTTCTTCTGCTACAAGGTCAAGGGCTGGCTCGGCATGGATGATTCACTCGACGCCTGGGGCGTTCACGGCATTGGCGGTATGACCGGTGCGATTATGACCGGTATGTTTGCCCGTCAGGCTGCCAATCCGAACCTGGCGACCAACCTGAGCAAATATGTCACCGACAAAATCTTCCAACCGCAATTGACTGAGCAGTTGAAGACCGTCGTCGTCACCCTCATCGTGGTGCTCGTGGGTACGCTCGTCAGTGCCTTTATCACCAAGTTGCTGGTGGGCCTGCGCGTGTCGGAAGAAGTCGAAATCTCCGGTCTCGACATCCCGGAACACGGCGAAGAAGGCTATCATTCCTGAGCCGAAGTTACCGGCTTCCAAAGCTGATTCATCCGACGGGCGACGCAAGTCGCCCGTCGGTTTTTTATGCCGTTAGAACACTTCCACCACCAGCGCCGTCACATTGTCCCTACCATCATTTTTAACCGAAGTCTCCACCAACTCGCGTGCCGGATTAAAGTGCGAGTCACCATTTCGACCCGCCTGCAAAAACTCCTCCATTTGATGGCGGTAAAGTCCCTCCGCCAATCCATCCGAACAAAGCAGGAATGTGTCACCCCGTTTCAGGTCAATGGTCCCGGTTTGGGGATCCACAAATTGGTTTCCCCCGCCCAGGGCTTTTTGCAGGACGTTTCGCCTGGGATGAGTGCGCGCCTCGCGTTCATTGATCAGACCCTGCCGCAATAACCATCCGACATAAGTATCATCCGCGGTAAGCTGGCGGACGTCGCTTTGCCCTGACGGCAAATGATAAATCCGGCTGTCGCCAACATGGGCAAAATGGAGGCTCTCGGCCGTGAACCAGCCCAGACTCATCGTGGTCTCCATTCCCCGGCATTCTTCGTAACTTTGGCCCAGATGACCCAGTGCCCGGTGAATCTGCCGGAACAATTCCTTCATGACGTCTGGAAAAGCGGGTGCCGCACTCCGGGTGGACCGCGAGAAGTTGCGCGGGAGCAGGGTGGTGATCTTTTCAACCGCGATCCGGCTGGCGAATTCGCCCGCCAGGGCTCCGCCCATGCCGTCACTTACCGCAAACGTAAAATCCATGTCGGCCACCGTGGCCTGACCCACCTTTCCGAGCCGGTTAAGTTCCCGGGCGTCAAATCTCAACCCAAGAAAGGAATCCTCATTGTTTTTCCGTATGCGGCCCTTGTCCGTACAGCAAAACCATTTCAGCATCAGGGGCTTTGCCGCTGGCGGCACCCGGCGGCGCTGAGTGGCTATACGGCGGGTTTTGGACGATGAGGCTTTCATCAGGTTGGTTGGGTTAAGGCTGCTCCGGTTGGAGGGAGCAGGGTGGCAAATTCAAAATCAATCACGCAAAAACGGCCGTCCGATTGCCGATAGGTCACGTTACGCAGGTCCGGATCGTCATGTCGGACGCCGTACTGCTCCAGTTCGGCAAACAACTCAGTCTGGCGGGCGAGATCCAGGTGGTCCACTCGTGAACCGCAATTGTTGGTGGTGATGCGCAGATTCTTCCGGTCGGCATCCAGCAGTCGGGGTGAAAAATTGCAGCCGCGACGTTCCAGATGGCGGAGGATCATCACCTCGTTGGTAAACCGTTCCTCGGCATCCTTGCCGTGGTAGGCTTTGATGACCCGACCATCAAACGTCAGGTTCACCGTTGACCGCAACGTGTCTTTGACCTTTAACATTTCCGTGCTGGCATCCTAGCGCTTATACCCTCCGGAACCAAGTTCGTAACGCGGCTGCGTTTCTCGAAGGATTTGCTTTTGGGGTTTACGGTGTCGAGATCGTCGCCCGCCAGGCGGGTGCTGATTAAATCGGCACAGTTATCCACATTGGCCGGGGTTTCGAATTAATTTGCCCATGCTGTGCAATTCTAAACAGCAAAACGGCGGCGCGTTGCCCGGATTAAAGAATTTATGCCATCATAAAACCCTTGCCAACAAAGGCTCTTTGAAATTTTCTTCAATCTGCTTGCGCAATGGCATCCCCCCTGCTAACTGGTTTTTAAGCAAGTCAAACCGGTATCGCCGAAGGTTATCGACGGTTGTTTTACCGGGCTGATTCTGGCAACAAAACCAAACATATCACGAACTCACATGGCAAAATATAAATTGGAATATATCTGGCTCGACGGTTATGAACCCGTGGCCAATCTCCGGGGTAAAACACAAGTCAAGGAATTCAAGGCGTTTCCCAAGCTGGAAGAACTCCCCTGGTGGGGTTTTGACGGCAGCTCCACACGTCAGGCTGAAGGCAAAAGCTCGGACTGCCTGCTCAAGCCCGTGGCGGTCTTCCCGGATACCACCAAGAAAAACGGCGTGCTCGTCATGTGCGAAGTTTATATGCACGATGCCAAAACTCCCCATCCCACGAATGCCCGCGCTGGCATTCTCGATGACGCGGATGCTTGGTTTGGTTTTGAGCAGGAATATTTCCTATATAAAAACGGCAAGCCCCTGGGTTTCCCGAGCGTCGGTTTCCCCTATCCGCAAGGTCTTTATTACACTGGCGTCGGTTACGACTCGGTCGGTGATATTGCGCGCGAGATTGTGGACACCCATCTGGACCTTTGCCTGGATGCCGGCATCAATCACGAAGGCATCAATGCCGAGGTTGCCAAGGGCCAGTGGGAATTCCAAATTTTCGGCAAAGGCTCCAAGACCGCGGCTGACCAGGTGTGGATGGCCCGCTATCTCCTGATGCGCCTTTGCGAAAAATACGAGGTTGATGTCCAGTTCCATTGCAAGCCGCTCGGCAAGGATGTCGATTGGAATGGCTCCGGCATGCACTCGAACTTCTCCACCAAGCATATGCGCGAAGTCGGTGGCAAAGAATACTTTGAATCCTTGATGGCAGCCTTTGACAAATACAAGAATGAGCACATCGCTGTATATGGTCCGGACAATCATCTGCGCCTCACCGGCCTGCATGAAACCCAGTCCATCGACAAGTTCAATTACGGCATCGCCAATCGTGGCGCTTCCATCCGCGTGCCTCACAGCTTCGTAAACAACGGCTACAAGGGCTACCTTGAAGACCGTCGTCCTAACTCCCAGGGTGACCCCTACAAGATCGCCAGCCGCATCCTCCAGACAATTGCGACTGTGCCGACCAAGAAAGCATCCAAGAAGTAATTCTCAATATAACCGCAGCGGAGGAACTGGGTTAGCGGCGTGGACGAAAGTCCACGCCGTTCTTCTTTTGGTTGTGCTGTTTCGCCGTGACAATTTAGTCAGTTGAATCGCCCACCCCTGCCATGAACCGGGGGCGGCTGATCTCCTCATTTGGAGGGTAGGAGACCCACAAGCAAAGCGCTATGCTCATGCCCGCAACCAATCGCGCGGCTGGGTCAATGGCCATGCGGGAGCGCCGGTTTCCTAACCGGCTTTACCTGGACGATCCTGGTAAATCATGCCTTTGGGTCGTGGGCGTCGAAAGCCGGTTGTGAAGCCGGCGCTCCGTTCGGGTACTGCCTCCAAGCGCAGCTAATCTTGGAGGTCGCGGATACCCATGCACCACCTTTGGTTTCCTGGGGTTCCTTAATGACATCCGTGGCGGCGCGAGACTCCGTTCAGCCCTAACTTTCTCTGCTCTCAGGCCTTTACTTGTTGCGGTACCAGGGCTGCGGTCATCTGTCCGGCGAGCCAATCAGCCTCCGGTCGATGCTTTAAATTCTTGGCCAGCACAATCTCTTTGCCCCCGGGACCGTGCGCTTTCAGATCATAATATAAAGCATGACCAGCCGTTGCTCCGATGTCCGCCAGGATGCTGCTGACCTGACTCCTTGGAATCTTCGTCTGCTGTTTGAATCCAAACCAGGATTTCCCGGCGAGAACGCCTTCCGGGCTCACCACCACCCGGCTGCAGCGGAACCAAAGATCCAACACAAACGCCAGCATCAGAAGATCCATGACGCTGAAAATCAGCACGAAGGGCAGGGGCGCGCCTTTCAAGAGGAGGAGTGCCACGATTCCGGTCCAGATTACGCAGACAAAAGTAGCGCCACCGGCAAAACCCGGATTGCGCCCCGCTGGAAAAATGAATTCCCGTCCGCCCTGCGGCAGATCCAGGACTTCAATGCCCGATTGGATGCTTTCGCGCAAGTGCTCCAAAGAGATCACATGGGCCCGGGCCTGATCCTCGACCGGCTCCGGCGGTTCGGCCAGTTTGAACACCGGGACTTCAAATGTCCCCAGGAAATTGGGCCCCCGCAACGTTGCCGAAGCCTCGAGTTTCCAATGAACTCCGTCACCCGGCAAGGCACTGGCATCCGGGAGGTCAGCCGGCAACTTGAAGAAAACCGGCAGGCGGGTTTGCGCGCTCTCCATTTGGGGCAAGTCGGCCCGCAACCACTTTTCCTCACGCCAAAGCACTTTGTCGATGGTTTGCCGATTATTCGTGCGACCGGTGGTTTGGCGCCGGACGCAACTTAATCTCAGGTGCCAGCCATGCTCTGGTTGCAGCCGGGCGGGGATCGTTATATTGCCGGACAAAGTTCCCCCGGCGGCGGCAGGAAACTGTTCCAGGTCAAAGATCGATTGACCAAACCGCTTCCAAGCCGAAGTGGTACGCAGGGTGAAAATCAAGACCGCCAGGGCTAACACCGGCAAAATCAGCACAATCAATCCCGCCGCATGGCTGCGATGCAGCAATGGCGGGAGCACGAGCAGCGACAGCACGGTCAGGACCCCACACCAGAAAACCACCAGAATCCAGACCAGCAACACCGCTTTGCGCGAGGAATTAGAAATATGGCCACCCTGCCATTCCGGACGTCTGAGCCATAACGGCCGATCATCCGCCGCTTGCGAACCCTGTGCCTGAATCGCCATTTTTTTGGCGTTGATGCCGAAGATCAAGGCGATTAGGCCGCCGCAAACGATCGCTGCGCTCAACAAACTCATGGCTTTCTGGCGGTTCAAACCGCCCAGTAAACCGTCATGCGCCAGCAAGACCAGCGCGAAAAGGCCCATCAACGCAAACGGAATGCAGAGCAGCATCACGCGGGTTCGGGCCGCCTTCGGGCTGACCTGCTTGGGAGCCCCATCCTTGAAAATCAGTCCCATAAATGTGTTCTAATCAATGGCCTGAACTGCGGATTTCATCTGTTTCATCGAGTCAAATTAACCAAATTTTACAATCCAAGCTAGAATTAACGTGTACTCAAGGTTTCAGCTCTGGATAAAATAACTCAAATTTTCCAACTCGATCGCCAGATTGACGCTGTTGACCATGACTTCCTCCGGCACCTCGAGGACAATCGGGGCAAAATTCAGGATCCCCATGACGCCGTAAGCAATCAATTTGTTGGCCATCTCCTGGGCGACGGCCGCCGGAACCGAAAGAATAGCCATCCTGACGCCATGCTCCGCGATGAATTTGGGCAATTGCTCGATGCCTAGTATGGGTAAAGCCACCTTTTTGTCGCGTCGCCGGTTGGGTTCCAGGTCAAAAGCACCCACAATCTCAAATCCCTCTTTCTCAAACCCGCGATGGCCCACGCCCACGAGAATCACCGGTTGGAGCCGGGAAGTGCCGAGCTCCCCGGAAATTTTTGCGGACAATTCCGCCACATCGTAACCCAGGCCGCGCGTGCCGAAATTGCCGAACAAGGCCAGATCTTTGCGCAACTGCGTGGATTTCACCCCGGCCGCCTTGGCCAGCGCCTCGCTGGATACCGTGCCGATGCCGTTCTCGCGCAGGCGCACCAGGCAACGCAGATAGATGGAAAGACGGTAGATCGTCTTTCGCGGCATAGTGGGACGCCCATTTCGTTTCATCGGGATCAAATTAAGCCACCCTTATGCGGTGGGCAAGTGTTTGTGAAAAATTTCACAAGAATTCAGGTGGCCGCCGGAACATTCGCATCCCCGCAGTAAAAACCGCTTGATTTACGTGTGAAATTGGGGTCTCCTTAACGTCGGCTGGGGCGTCGCTCCAACTAATCACAAGGACAACGAATCAGACGACTTGGGCTGTCGCTCAGGGATTGCGGGCATACGGCTATGCTAAAAGAATATAAGGTAAACAGTGGATTTGATGAGATGTTGGACGGTAAGACGGGCGTGCGCTCGCACTACCAGAAATTTCATCAGGCCTTTAACCGGCTGACATCCCAGGAGTTTGACGCCAAACGCGAGGCCATTGATACCGCGTTTCTTCGCCAGGGGATCACTTTCAATGTTTACGGTGCCGCCCAGGGGGCGGAAAAGATTTTTCCCTTCGACATGCTGCCCCGCATCATTCCCGCCAGCGAATGGGAACATCTGGAACGGGGACTCACCCAGCGCATCACGGCCCTGAACCTGTTTCTGCATGATATTTATCATGAACAAAAAATCCTGAAGGATGGCGTCATTCCGGAGTTTTACGTGCTTTCAGCCCGGCACTTTCGGCGTGAATTCGTGAACTTCGAGGTGCCCAAGGGTATCTATATCAACATCTGTGGCACGGATTTGATTCGCGACAAGGATGGCACTTATCTCGTGCTGGAGGACAATGGCCGTTGTCCGTCGGGCGTGAGCTACGTGCTGGAAAATCGCCGCGCCATGAAGCGCGCGTTTCCGGGCATGTTCGAGGGGATTGGCGTCCGTTCCGTGGAGAATTATCCCCAGGAACTGTTGAAGTCGCTCCGCTACATCGCGCCCGCGGGTGTGGCTGAGCCCACGATTGTCCTGTTGACGCCGGGGGTCTATAATAGTGCGTATTTCGAGCACACCTATCTGGCCCGCCAGATGGGCATTGAGATCGTGGAGGGCCGCGACCTCCTGGTGCGTGATTCCCGCGTTTATATGCGCACCACCAAGGGGCTCCAGCCGGTTCATGTGATTTATCGACGAATCGATGACGACTTTCTGGATCCGACCGTTTTTCGCCGGGACTCGATGCTGGGCGTACCCGGTCTGGTGAATGCCTACCGCTCGGGCAACGTGTCGCTCGCCAATTCCATCGGCACCGGGATCGCGGATGACAAGGTGATGTATTATTTCGTGCCCCGCATGATCAAATATTACCTCGACCAGGAACCTATTCTCCCCAACGTCCCCACCTACCTGGCCAGCGAGGAGAAGGATAAAAAATACATTCTCGAGCATCTGCCGGAACTGGTGGTGAAAGCGGCGAATGAATCCGGCGGCTACGGCATGTTAATGGGACCCCAAGCCGACAAAAAAGAAATTGAGAAATTCCGCCAGCTGGTCCTGGCCGAGCCGCGGAATTACATCGCCCAGCCGATGATTTACCTCTCCCAGCATCCGACTTTTTGCGACGGCAATTTTGAAGGGCGGCATGTCGATCTCCGGCCGTTTGTCCTGTCCGGCGAGCGGGTTTCGATCATTCCTGGCGGCCTCACCCGGGTCGCCTTGCGGAAAGGTTCCCTCGTGGTCAACTCTTCGCAAGGCGGCGGCAGTAAAGACACCTGGGTTCTATATTCTGATGAATAATCCTCAGCCCTTAAATTCCTGAACTCATGCTTTCTCGCGTTGCTCACTCGCTGTACTGGATGGCTCGTTATATCGAACGCGCCGAAAACATCGCGCGCATTGTGGACGTCAATTTGCAGTTGCTGCTGGACATGCGTAATCTGGATGAAAAGCGTCAAATTGAATACTGGCTGCCGATTGTGCAGGCGACCGGGGAGGAGCAGGAGTTTTTCAAGCTTCATCCCCACGCCACCGGTCATGCCGTCACGGAATTTTTGGTGTTCCAGCCCGAAAATCCCAATTCCATTTTCCAATGCATCAGTTCCGGGCGCGAGAACGCCCGCATGGTGCGTGATCAGCTCACCATGGAATTATGGGAGGAATTAAACCGCATTTATCTCTTCCTGCATTCCCCCCAAGCCCGCAAGGTCTGGAACCGCAGTCCCAGCGAGTTTTTTCAGGAGGTCAAATCCGCCTCCTTGCTGGTCATCGGCATCATGAATGCCACCATGGTTCACGACGAGGGCTGGCGCTTCGTTCAAGCCGGACAGTTCCTGGAACGCGGGGACAAGACCACACGGATTCTGGACGTTCGACATTCCTCCCTCCCGCAAAAGGGCGTTCCCGCCGCCATCAACTCCACGGCGGCGGTCGAATGGTCTGCCGTGCTGCGCTCCTGCAGTGCCTGGGATGCTTACAAAACCATTTGCGGCCCGGATGTCCATCCCCGCAACATTGCCGAGTTCCTCCTGCTGGATGATACGTTCCCCCGCTCGCTCCGGTTTTGCGTCAGTGAGCTTAATCGCGCGCTCCGCCGCATTTCCGGCGTCGCCGAGGGCCATTTTTGCAATACTGCCGAGAAGATGACCGGCCGGTTCCTCGCCGAATTGCAATTCAGCACCATCGATGAAATCTTCGATCACGGCATTCATCAATACCTGGATGAGGCGCAGCTCAAATTAAACGATATCGGCAACGCGCTGTTTCACGCCTACATCTCCCAGCCGTTTGACACCGTGGACGGGGAACACATGGTGCAGCAGGAGGAGCAGCAACAACAGTTTCGGCTCCCGGACGCGGTTCATCCTGAAAAACTGGTCACTCCCAACTGAATCATGTCCATCCACGTCGCACTCCACCACAAAACCCACTACCAATACGACCGTCTGGTGAACCTTGGACCGCAGGTGGTCCGCCTTCGTCCCGCGCCCCATTCCCGTACTCGCATCCTGTCTTATTCCCTGAAGATCCTGCCGGAAAAGCATTTCATCAACTGGATGCAGGATCCGCAGTCGAACTACTCCGCCCGCCTGGTGTTTGACCAGCCCACGCGGGAATTTTCGGTGGAAGTTGACCTCGTGGCGGAAATGGCGGTCTTCAATCCGTTCGATTTTTTTCTCGAACCGGAGGC
>Ga0302319_10025004_pt1 | contig 10589 bp, 9 predicted proteins | sample Bog_T0_2_FD_203319 | JGI IMG/M metagenome (GOLD analysis project Ga0302319, IMG submission 203319) | Peat permafrost microbial communities from Stordalen Mire near Abisko, Sweden - Bog_T0_2 | ecosystem: Environmental > Terrestrial > Soil > Wetlands > Peat | place: Sweden: Abisko, Stordalen Mire... | reverse complement strand
CCGGTGGCGGTGCAGGCGTCGGCGTGGGGGACGGCGTGGGCGACGGCGTGGGCGTGGGCGTCGGTGTGGGCGTCGGCGTCGGGGTCGGCGACGGGGTGGGGGTCGGCGTCGGCGACGGCGTGTGCGTCGGCGTCGGCGACGGTGTCGGCGTCGGGTTGAAGGACTGTGCGAAGGAGATAGACGACTTGTTCGCGAACACGGCGTTCACCGTATTCTGGGAGTAGAACTTGGACTGGCTGGCCTGGATCTGGACGTTCTGGTCCGAGGGGGCGCTCAGCTGGAGGCTGACGCCGATATAGACGGCATTCGAGCTGCCGTTGACCACCTTCGGGACGGCATAGAAGGGATACTGGTTGTTGCCGCCCACCGTAGGCAGGTTCTTTGCCACCACCAGATAGGTCGGCATGCCGGTCGTTGCCGGATACCACCAGAGCTGGCTGTCACCCGTCGTCGCGTCGGTGCCGATCTGGTAGGTGCGCTGGCGCTGGATCTTCAGGACCGTGTAGGCCGGGATCGCGTCCGCCGTCGAGGCCACGCCATAGAGATTATAAAGGTCCTGCGAAAGCGTGATGGCCCAGGTGCCTCCGCCCGCCGGGCCCGTGGCGCTCGCGATCTGCTTGGAGATGGTCGAGCCCAGGCTGGGGAAAGTGATGTAGTCGCCGGCCTGGGGCATCAGGAAGTCCGGCGGGGACGGGGCGCCGACGGTCACGGATATGGCGGACGAGGCGCCGCTCGTGATCGGCACCGAGGTGGCCGTCGTCACCTGGCCGCCGACGTTGATCCGGTAGCTGAACTGCTGGTAGCCGAGCGAGGGGTTGCCGGGGGTCGGCGTGATCGGGGCGACCCAGTTCGGGTTGGCGACGGAGAAGGCGGTGGCGTCCAGGTCGCTGGCGCGCGTCATCTCGTGGGAGATGTGCTCGAATACATAGCGGCCGCGGACCGTCTGGTCGTTGAGCGCGGTGGTCTTTGCGGCGCTGACGACGCCGTTTACGAGGAACCCAACGACGGCGACGAGGAGGATGCAGGCCACGCCGAGCGTCACGATGACCTCGACCAGCGTCATGCCGGGCGGTACGCGCTTCGGCTGCTGGTTCTCGCCGCCCTGGTTTTCGTCGGGAGGCGTCATGGGAAGGCCCTCGTTGCCGAGATGGTCTCGGAGATCGTCTGGCCGAGGTAAGGATAAGTGATCGTGAAGTCTCCCTCGAGGAGGTTGCCCGCCGGCTGGGGACTATAGATCAGCGTGGCGCTGCCATCGGCGGCGACATACGACACTTTGCGCGTTACTGTCCCGGTGATCCCGCTCAGCCCGTTGGCGGAGACGATGCCGTTGTTGCTTGCGAGCTGGACGTAGAAGGACATGCCGTCCGACGAGACCGTCCCGAGAGTACCGTCGGAGTTCGTCCAGGTGATGCCCGTGCCGACCGGCGCCGAATTTCCGTTGGAGTCGGTCGTCACCTGGAAGAGGGTGTAGGTGTTGCCGCTCAGGTCGGCGGGCTGCTGCGTCAGGAATTGGTCGGCGAAGGACTTGATCACGTACCGGGCCTGGTCACGGTAGCGGGCCTTGGCCGCGACGCGGTAGGCGCCGACAAGGACGGAAAGGATCCCAAGCCCGACCATCGTCAAAAGCGTGGTCGCCACCATCACCTCTACCAGCGTGAACCCGTTCTTGCGCGCAGCACGGCGCACTGCCTTCGCGGCATTATGCACGGGCGCATTTTCGAGGAGTTGCACGGTAGATGAGCTGGCGGTGGACCTGACTCTGCTTGTCGTAATTGCATTGCATCAGATCGGTCGATTCAACGCTAATCTAAGTCAAACAATCGTAATACGTAACTACCGTAAACCCCATGCGCTACCTAGGCTTGCTGTTCACCCTGGTGGTTCTCGGGACCAATATTTGGGGGTTGATGCTGGCGGCTGGAATGTACTGGCGGAACCGCTGGTTTGCGCTCGCCCTTGGGCCAATCCTCGCGGTGACAACCATCTATGCGATTGAGTGCCACTACGGGCTGGGTCCCCGCCTCGGGGTGCTGGGGCTGGTCTCGACGGTGGCGTCCCTGGGCCTGATCGCCCTGAGTCTCGGGTCATGGACACCCGCTTCCCTGGGTCCCGCGGGTACCCGGGTGCTCCTTGAGTGGCGCTCGGAGTTCGCGATTCGCAGGTCCGCCTCGTGCCTTGCGGTCGCCTCGGCGGTGTTCCTCTACGCCTTCCTGTGGCGCTTCATGGTGCCCGACGTGAACGGCTCCTCCGAGAAGATCGCCGACTTCTCCTATATATGCAGCTACTACGGCGGGGACACGATCCCGGTCACGGACGCGTGGCTCTACCCGTACCTCTCGACACAATATTACAGCTTCCAGCACTACGGCGCCGCGCTGATGGGCCGGGTGCTCGGCCTTCAGACCGGCGAGGCGTACAACCTGGGCTTCTGCGTCCTGATAGCGCTCGGGGGCACGGCGTTCGCCGGCGCGGTGTTCCTCTCCTGCCGCAGGCGCTGGGTCCGGGCGCTGGTCATCGCGGGCTTTGTCTTCGGCGGAATGGGGACGACCCTCTTCGTCCACCTGACCGACACGGTGGTCAGGCCCTGGACCGGTATGCGCTTCATCGGGAGCGCTCCGATGGACAAGGCGCCGGTTGGGACCTGGCTGCGCTCCTATGCCTCGAGGTACGTTCGCCTCGAGCTCCCCGGCGAACCCTTCTCCTACTCGATCTACCTCGGGGACTACCATGCGCCGCTCTCCGGCTATTACCTCCTGGGCCTGGGCGCCATGGCGATGATGCTCTGGCACGCGACGCGCCAGAAGCGCTACGCAGCCATCGTCGGCTGCACGATCACGTGGACGCTCCTCGCCAACACCTGGCTCCTGCCCCTCCAGGGAATCGGCGTCGCGGCGTGGCTTCTCTTCAACACCCGAGACTGGCGCCCGCTCCTCTCCTCGGTGGCCGCGGGAGCCGCAGCCATCTGGCTCCTTGCGTGGGCCTACCTCTCCGCGTTCACGGTCTCAGCCGCGGGCTACGCCGCGGCGCTCAGGCTCGTGCCTCTCAGGGAGCACACCCCGCCGCTCCTGCTCCTCATTTTCATGTTCCCGACGATCGCGCTCATCGCCCTCGCGCTCGCCTCGGGCGATCGCAGGGGATGGAGGCTCGGCCTTCTATGGCTCACGTTCCTCGTGTTCTCCGAGTACTTCTACGTCGATGACGTGTACGCGGGCGTCTACGACCGGTTCAACACGTCGCTGAAGTGGTGGCCCTGGATCGCCGCGGGCACGCTGATGTCGCTCGGGCCCTTCGTGCTTGAGGAGGCGGGGAGGCGATGGGTGAGGGTCGCGGGCATCCTCGTCTGCGCCTACCCATGCTTCTACGCCTACGACCTTCTGCCGCATCTCCTCAAGGGGCCCAAGGAGTCAATCGGCCGCATCGAGGGCACCACCTACCTGACGAAGGACGAGTTCCCGCGCCTCATGCTCGACCGGCTGAAGGTCGAGAAGCCCGGCGTCGCCATCGAGAGGCCCGAGGCCGACGGCGGGTTCACGAACTCGGCTGTCATCCCGCTCTTCGCCGGGCAGAAGATGTGGCTCGGCTGGTGGGGCCACGAGCAGCTCTGGAGGGAATACCGCGAGGACATACGCAGGCGCTACCTGAACCTCGTCGAGCTCTTCAACGGCGAGATGCCGAACGCCGGCAAGTGGCTCGAGGCCCAGTCGATCGACTACGTCCTCTGGTACCGGCAAGGCGACGAGACGCCGCTCTGGCACAAGGTGAACGCGTCCCTGGGCCCCGAGTACATCTGGACCGACATCCTCACCTACGACAACCCAGCCGACGACGGCCCGCGTGTCGGGTTCTGGAGGCGCGCGACCCGCAAGGCCCGCTAGGCGGAGCCGGCCACCATCTTGTCGAAGGTGTGGAGCGCGGCGCCCACCACCTGGTCCATGTTGAGGTAGCGGTACTGAGCGAGGCGCCCGATGAAGGTCACGCCGGGCTCCCTCTCCGCTAGCTCACGGTAGCGGGTCGCGAGGGAGTCGCTCTCCCTGCCCGGTATCGGGTAGTTGGGGTCGCTCTCGCCGGGCCGGTACTCGGAGGGGAACTCGCGCACGAGGTTCGAGCTTCGGCTCACCTGCCCGGTCACGTGCTTTAGCTCCACCGTCCTCGTGAAGGGCTCCGGCCCGGGGTAGTTCACCTGGAGGACGGGCTGCAGGAAGCCCCCCTCGGGAACGGCCGAGGCGTCGACCTCCTCGAGCGCGTACCTGGCGGTGCGGTAGGGAAGGGGGCCGAATCGGCAGTCGAAGTACTCGTCGAGCGGGCCCGAGTAGATGAGGTGCCTGTGGCTCACCTTCTTCGCCACGTCGCGGTAGTCGGTCCCGAGGAGCACGTCGGCCTTGGAGGCCTCGAGCATCCTATCGAACATCGCGTCGTATCCATCTTTTGGTAACGCTTGGAACTCGTCCTTGAAGTAGCGCTCGTCGAGCCCTGTGTGGATCGGGATCCTCCGGCAGACAGAGGCGTCGAGCGCCTCCACCGGGCGTCCCCACTGCTTCTCGGTATAGCCCCGGTAGAAGAGCTCGTAGAGCTCCTGGCCCACGGCCGATAGGATAGCCTCCTTCGAGTTGGCGGGCGAGGGGAAGGGCAGCGCGCTCCTCGCAAGGTAGGCCTTGAAGTCCTCCTCAGTCGCCGAGGCCGCGCCGCTGAACTGCCGGTAGGTCCCGAGGTTGATCGGGAAGCTCCAGAACCTGCCGCCCGCAAAGACCTTCACGCGGTACTTCGCGTCGTGCCACTCCGTGAACCGGCTCAGGTACGTCCGCACGAGCTCCGAGTTGGTCCTGAAATAGTGCGGGCCGTAGACGTGGTAGAAGAGCCCGTTCCTGTCCTTCTTGTCGTGGCAGTTGCCGCCGATGTGGTCGCGCTTCTCGACGATGAGGCAGCTGCGCCCGAGAGAGCCAAGGCGCTCGGCGAGCACCGTCCCGGAGAGTCCCGCACCGACGATCAGGTAATCGTAGCTGTCTCGCATGCGCTACTTGCCGAGCCTGAAGACATCCTTGTGCAGGCGGACGGCCTTCGGCGCGAAACCCCACATGCTGACGGTCGGGTGCCCGCCCGTCCTGTCCCGGAAGTGGATCGGCACCTCCTCGAACCCCTCGGGCTCCAGGAGGAGTGCCATCGCGATGTTGGCCAGGTTGAAGTCCTCGGGGACACGCGCCGCGGCCGCAGCGGCCATCTTGGCGCGGTAGAGGCGGAAGGGGACATTGGTGTCATTCAGGCGAGTGCCGCGCGCCACCTTCAGCGAGAGCCTAAGGATCAGGCTGATGAGGCGCCGTGCGGCGCCGTCGTCGCGGCTCGTCCTGCGGCCATAGACGGCGGCGACGTTGTTGCGCCTCTCCCACACGCCCGCAAACCCGGCGGGATCGCACTGCCCATCGGAGTCTATCTGGAAGACGAAGGTGGCGCCCATGGCCGCGGCCATCGTGTAGCCGACGAGGCAGCTCTGGCCGTGTCCCCGGTTGGCGTGCCTGTGGACCGTGAGCTCGGGCCAGGCGAGCGCCGCCAGCCGCGCGGGCGTCGCGTCCTTCGAGCCGTCGTCGATGACAAGAATCGCGAACCTGCCCTTGCCGACGGTGCGCTCGAGCTCGGTGCGCCACTCCTCAAGGACCGGTACGATCGCATCCTCCTCGTTGTACACGGGGACGACCAAAACGAGTTCGGGCAGTGTGGTGGGCACGGTGCGAGGATCAGTCTGCCGGTTGGACTCGGCATGTGATGCTCGCATCGGGCGCGATACCTAGGCAACGCCAATCCCGGGCGGGGAACACGTATGTGCCCCCCGAACACCTTGATTCAGAAATTTTTAACTCCTGTCAGCCCGGGCCGAGTGCGGGATAGTCGGTGTATCCGAGCGGCCCGACCGGAGCATAGAAGTACGCGGGCTTCGGCTCGTTGAGCGGGGCGCCGAGCGCGAAACGCCTGGGCAGGTCCGGATTGGCGATGAAGAGCTTTCCGAAAGCGACCGCGTCGACCTCGCCCGCCTCGATCGCCTGTTCGGCGCTCTCCTGCGTGAACTTCTCGTTGCCAATGTAGGCGCCGCCGAAGGCCTCCTTCAGCTGGGGCCCGATGCGTCCCGGGCCGACGAACTCGCGGGCGCAGATGAAGGCGAGCTTGCGCTTGGCGAGCTCGCGCGCGACGTAGCTGAAAGTTGCCAGGGGATTGGAGTCGGACATCGACTGGGCGTCGCCACGCGGTGCCAGGTGCATGCCGACCCTGCGGGGGCTCCAGACCGTGAGGACGGCGTCCGTCACTTCAAGCATGAGGCGGGCGCGGTTCTCGATCGGGCCGCCGTAGGCGTCCGTCCTCTTGTTGACCCCGTCCTGGAGGAACTGGTCCAGGAGGTAGCCGTTCGCGCCGTGCAACTCGACCCCGTCAAAGCCGGCGGCCTTTGCGTTCTCCGCGCCCTTGCGGTAGGCCTCGATGATCCCTGGGAGTTCGCCGATGTCCAGGGCCCTGGGCGTCACGTAGGGCTTCTGCGGGCGGATGAGGCTCACGAATCCCGAGGGCGCTATCGCGCTCGGCGCCACGGGGAGTGCGCCATTGAGGAATGAAGGGTCCGAGACGCGGCCGACGTGCCAGAGTTGGAGCAGCATCCGTCCGCCAGCCTTGTGCACCGCGTCTGTCACAAGGCGCCAGCCGGCCACCTGCTCGTCCGACCAGATTCCCGGGGTGTCGGCGTAGCCGACACCCATCGGCGTCACCGAGGTGGCCTCGGAGATGATCATGCCGGCCGAGGCGCGCTGCACGTAGTACTCCGCCATCAGCGCATTCGGGATGCGGCTCGCGGTCGCCCTTGAGCGGGTGAGGGGCCCCATGATGACGCGGTTGGGCAGGTTCAGGTCTCCGATGGAGATGGGATCGAGAAGTTTCGGCATGGTGGCGTGGTGGAGCGCAAGACACCCACAAAACCGAGATTGTCCAACCGAACGCGGCCGAAATTACTCGGAGAGGAGCTCAGCGCCCTCGATCGCGAGGAGCCGCGTCTTGGTGCGGATGCCTCCCGGTGCCGAGAAGCCGGTCATCTTGTCGGAGGCGGAGACCACCCGGTGGCAGGGAACGAGGAGCGGCCAGGGATTGGTGGCCAGGGCCACGCCGACCGCCCGGGCAGCCTCCGGGCCCATCCCTATCGCCTCGGCGATCTGCCCATAGCTCTTCTTGTATCCCGGCCTGATCAGCAGCGCCTGTTTGTATACAGCGTCCTGGAAGTCCGTTATCTGGGCCATGTCGAGCGGGAGGTCCGAGAAGTCCTGGAAATCCCGGTCGAGGTGCCGGCGCACGCGCGTGATCGCGGCGCGGACCCACTCGGGCGCCTCATCCTCGTCCAGCCGGCCGCCACCACCCGGCATCATGCGCTTCTCGGTCTGCGCCTCCGTCTCTGAGGGCAGGAGGAAGCGCGTAAAGCCGACATCATTCCACGAAATGCCGCATGTGCCGAAGCTGGTCGTGAAGAGCGTGAACGCCATGCCTCTTCAGGACGGGATCATCCATGTCAGGCAATAAGCCTGCAGGAATACGATGACGCAGACGATGAGGAGCAGCGCCAGCGAGTGCTTGAGCGTGAACCTGAAGAGCGAGCCCTCCTCGCCGACCATTCCCGTCGCCGCGCAGGCGACTGCGATGGACTGCGGGGAAATCATCTTTCCCACGACGCCGCCGCTCGTGTTGGCCGCGCAGGTGAGGAGCGGGTTTATCCCCAGCTGCTCGGCGGCCGTCTTCTGTATGCCGCCGAAGAGGACGTTGCTCGACGTGTCGGAGCCCGTTAGGAACACGCCAATCCAGCCGAGGATCGGCGAGAGGAACGGGAAAAGGTAGCCCGCCTTGGTGCAGAAGATTCCGAGGCAGGCCGTCATGCCGGAAAAGTTCATCACGTAGGCGAGCGCCACGACTGTCGCGAAGGTCAGCGCGGGATACCGCATCCCGTAGAGCGTCTCGCCCAGCACCCGCGTCGTCTGCGCCGCGCCGAGACCGCAGAGGAGCGACGAGGCGAGCGCGGCCACGAGGACCGCGGTCCCGCCGCTCGCCAGGTAGTCCAGCTTGAACACCGCCGGCACGGCGACGGCTGGCGGGGGTACCGGAGCGCGCGTGACAGGGATCCTCACGATGGAGCCGTTCAGGCCCCTTACGGGCAGAAGGATGGTCCTCTTGTCTAGGGCGGCCTTCACTGGGGGCAGCCCCCAGGTCAGGACCGCGGCCGTGAGCGCGAGGTAGGGTAGCCATGCACGAACGATCTGGTTGGGCGTGTGGGCGTCGGCCGCGACCGGCACCGCGGATTCGTGCTCAAAGCGGAAGATCTTCTTCGGCGACCAGAACCTGAGCAGCACCAGCAGCGCCCCCATCGACGCGAGGGAGGAGACGATGTCAGGGAGGTAGGGTCCCAGGTAGCTCGACGTCGCCCACTGGCAGATCGCGAACACCCCGCCGCAGGTCAGTACCGCGGGCAGGACCTCCAGCGTCCGCCTGAAGCCCGCCATCAGGACCACGATGTAGCACGGCACGAGGAAGGACACGACTGGGAGCTGGTGGCCGACCATGGCTGAGAGCTTCATGAGGCCGGAGTCATTTAGGCCCATGACACCCGCCAGGGCCACGATGGGGATGCCGATCGAGCCGAACGCGACCGGCGCCGTATTGGCGACCAGGCAGAGGCCTGCGGCATAAAAGGGCCTGAAGCCCAGGCCGACGAGCGTTGCTCCCGCGATCGCGACCGGCGCACCGAAACCCGCGCAGCCCTCGATGAACGCGCCAAAGCAGAAGGCGATGAGGAGGGCCTGCAGTCGGCGGTCGGGCGTCACGCTTGCGATCGAGGAGCGGATCACCTGGAACTGGCCTCCCTTGACCGTGATGTTGTAGAGAAACAGGGTGGCGAGGACCAGGAAGTAGATGGGGAAGAGCCCGAAGGCCGCGCCCTGGAGGGAAGCAAGGACAGCCAGCTTGGCCGGCATCCCCCATGCGGCGACGGCGAGCACGAACGCGATGAGGAGGGCGAGCGACGTAGCCTTGACCGCCTTCATCCTAAGCACAGCAAGGCATACGAAAACCACGGCGAGCGGCAGGGAAGCGACAGCCGCGGACAAGCCGGCACTGCCCGCGACCGGTGAATATGCCTGGAGCCAGGGCATGCCGCCGATCAGTCCGTCCTCTTGAGCTCGCGGATCTTGATGTCCCGGAAGCTGACCATGTTGTCGTGGTCCTGGAGGGCGATGTGGCCGCTCGAGAGCGTCGCGAAGTGCGCCATCGTGTGGAACTTGCTATCGGCCACGAGCGCCTTGCCCTCGGGGCTCGCGAGGTCGACGTCCACGATCCTCACGCCATTTAGCCAGTGCTCGATGTGCCAGCCGCGGACGACGATCCTCGTCTCGTTCCACACGCCGACCGGCTTGGTAACATCGCTCGGCGGCGCAACGAGGTCGTAGAGCGCCCCGGCCCTGTGCTTGGGGTCGAAGCGGTCACCGCCCGCGATGTTGTCCAGAAGCTGGTACTCGGGGCCCGTGTAGTAGGTCTGGCTCTCGGTGAGGCCAACGCGGTACAGAATCCCGCTGTTTGTCTCGTCCGCGACCTTCCACTCGATCGAGAGCTCGAAGTCCCCGTACTCCGCGCTCGTCAGGAGGTCCCCGCTCCTTGCCGTGCGCACAATGGCGCCGTCGATGACCTTCCACCCGGCGCCGGGCTCCGTTGCCTTCAGGCTCCTCCATCCGTTGAGTGTGGTACCGTCAAAGAGGAGCTGCCAGCCGTCGGCGCGCTCGGAGTCGGTGAGGACGTTGTGCTCGGCCCCGGGCGCGCTGGGCGCGGCGAGGACAAGGAGCGAGAGGGCAAAAAGCGACGAGACGAGGGATGTTTTCATGGGGGATTTGGCAGGCGTTCCTTGCCGCGTGGGCACTCTGGCGGGGTTGCGGTCCAAGGAAGCGCAGCAGCCGCCACTCGGCAACCCTTCACTTGGATGCGGCACCGGGCGTCGCCGAGATTTTCTTTGCAGGCCGTCGCTGCCGCGGCCCATGCTGCGCCGAACTATGAAATCCGCGTGCTGGCTCGTGAAGCAGGAGCCCGACTCCTATTCCTGGGACGAATTTGCGAAGGATGGGGTGACCTCGTGGGACGGCGTCAGGAATTACCAGGCGAGGAACAACCTGAAGGCCATGGGCAAGGGCGACCTCGTTCTCTTTTATGCGAGCGGCGAGTCCAAGGCGGCTGTCGGCATCGCGAAAGTGGCGAAGACCGCGTACCCCGATCCCACGGCAGACGAGCCGGGCTGGGTCTCGGTGGAGCTGAAGGCAGTAAAGGCCCTGAAGAGGCAGGTGACTCTCGCGCAAGTGAAGGCGACGCCGGCCCTCTCGGGCATCGCGCTCGTGAAGAACAGCCGCCTTTCCGTCATGCCCCTGAGCGGCGAGGCGTTCGAGGCCATCGTCGCGATGGCCGGCTAGTCCGCCGGTCGGCGCACGAGGCGGCCCGACTCGGGCGGTGCGGGTGTCTCGGGCTCCTCCTGCACGAATGCGTTGGTTGGAGCAAGAGGCCTGCCGGAGGTCGTGACGAGCGAGCCATCCCTCACCGATACA
>Ga0302319_10025002_pt1 | contig 10589 bp, 10 predicted proteins | sample Bog_T0_2_FD_203319 | JGI IMG/M metagenome (GOLD analysis project Ga0302319, IMG submission 203319) | Peat permafrost microbial communities from Stordalen Mire near Abisko, Sweden - Bog_T0_2 | ecosystem: Environmental > Terrestrial > Soil > Wetlands > Peat | place: Sweden: Abisko, Stordalen Mire... | reverse complement strand
GCTTTGCATGGATCGTTCCCGTGTTCGGGGCGATCGTCATGGCCGCCGGAATCCGGCTTGCGCTCGCCCGCAAGGGCCACCCCCCCGTCGACACGTCGGGCCGCCTCTTCCGATTCGTCCGCAGACATGCGTCCACGGGCCTTGCCGCCCTCGTCGTGCTCGAGACCGCGGACCTCATCTTCGCCCTGGACTCCCTTCCCGCGGTGCTTGCGGTCACGCGCGACCCCGTGATCGCCATCGCCTCGAACTTCTTCGCGATCCTGGGCCTGAGGTCGCTCTACTTCGTGCTCAGCGGGGCCATGCGCAAGCTCAGGTACCTGAACGCCGGGATCGCCGGCGTCCTTGCATTCGTGGGGGCGAAGATGCTCCTGGACCGCTGGATCCCGGTCTCCACCGGTGCGTCCCTCTGCGTGATCGCCGCCATCCTTGCCCTCTCGACAGCGGCGTCGCTCCTAAGGCGCGGGGACACCCCCTAGCGTGCCGCAAAAAAAAGGCCGAGCTCCCAGAGGAAGCCCGGTCCTTGAGAACGGTGCCGGTTAGCTCACCGCGATCTTGCGCGGTTTCGCGGACTCAGCCTTTGCAAGTTTCAGGTTGAGGACGCCGTCCTTGAGCTCGGCCTCGGTCTTCGCCGGGTCGATTGTGTTGTCGTGCTCAAGCACGAGCTCGAACGGGGCCTCGGAGGATTCGCGGTGCAGGACCACGACGCCCTCGGGGAGTTTGTTCGACCGTTTGCCCGCGATGCGGAGCTCGCCGCCCTCGTCGGTGATCTCCAAGCCGTCCTTTGGGACGCCCGGGAGGTTGACGGTGAGCGTGTAGCCGCCGTCTGTCTCGTCGACCTCATAGTAGGGGCGCCGAGCTGGAAGGGCCTGGACCTCCGCGGTCGAGAGCGCGTTTGGGGCCGTAGGTGTGAGTGAATTGAAGAATGACATGTGGATGGTTTCCTTTTTTTCCGGCATTAGTTAACCGAGACGTTGATCTTCTTTGGCTTGGACTCTTCCCTGCGGGGAAGCGTCACCGTGAGGATGCCGTTCTCGTAGGAGGCGGTCACCTTGTCGGACTGGACCTCGTCAGGGATGCTGACCAGGCGGTTGAAGGAAACGGTCCCGTCCCCCTCCGTGGATTTATCCTTGCGGGAAGCCTGGATGGAGAGGGAGCCCTCGACCATTTCGACGCTGATCGCGTCGCGATTGACGCCCGGCAGCTCGGCGCGGACGAACGTGTTGTCCTTGTCTTCGTAGAGATCGACCGGGAACTGCCCGCCAATGTTGGAGGGGGCCAGGCCGCCAAGGGCCGAACCGAACAGCCAGCCGAGCTCGTTTTCGATGTCCTGAGTCCCGAGACGCCCGCTGAAGCGGGTGAACGGGGAGGTGTTTCGATGAGTGTAATTGATGAGATGCATAGTTCCTTACCCCTTGCATGATCGATGCCCGAAGAGCCCGAAGCCTAATTGCCAATGAGGCAATGGGTTGCCTTTCGCGCACCACGCGGCGCTGTGCAGTTCTTTCCCAGTGGGCGGCACACGTTGTGCTTGTTTAGCACACACAGGCGGTCCGGGCCGGGCAAACGGCTCGCGTTCACACCGATGCGCGCCATGTTCGGATCGTGCGCACTTAGCGGCACTTGCGGTGCCGGCGCTCCCTCCCACTCCCTCCATCCGCGACCCATGAGCCTCACGCGCTTCTCCGTCCCGCCGCTCCACAAAGTTACCCGCGCGCTGGCCGCCGTGGCCATGGGCCGCGAGTTCCCGGACCTGGTGATCACCGGTGCCAGGATCCTTTCCACCTACACGGAGCGGATCCACGCGAACCGCGAGGTCTGGATCAAGGCGGGCCGAATCGCGGCGGTTAAGGCCGCCGGGGCGTTCAAAGGGGCGAAGGGATCCGGGGTCCGGCGCTTCGACGCCCGGGGCGGTATCATCGCCCCCGGCCTCGTGGACCCGCACATCCATATCGAAAGCTCGATGATGACGGCGTGCGCCTATGCCGAGCCCGCCCTCCTGAACGGTACCACGACCATCTTCTGCGACAGCCACGAGATCGGGAATGTCTGCGACGCCCAGGGGATCGAATGGATGCTGGAGGACGCCCGGCAGGCCCCGCTCTCCATCTTCCTTACCGTGCCGAGCACCGTACCCGCCACGGGGCCCCGCTATGAGACTGCGGGCGGCGACCTGACGCCGCGGAAGATTGGAAGGCTCTTCGACCGGTGGCCCGAGGCGGTCGCGCTCGGGGAGAAGATGGACTTCGTGAAGGTCGCCCTGGGGAACAAGCGCAGCCACGGGGTCCTAGCCGAGGCCCTCCGGCGCGGGCGGCCGGTCTCGGGCCACATCTACGGCCGCGAGTTCGTGGCGGCCGGCGCGGCCTCCGGCATCTCCGACACCCACGAGGCAATCGATCGGGAGATTTCCGACGACTTCCTCGAGAACGGCGTCTGGGTCTTCTTGCGCGGCGGGCCCCCGACGACGCCGTGGAACTCCCTTCCCCAGGCGATCAAGGCCGTGACCGAGCTCGGCGCGAGCACCAAGCGGGTCTGCGTCTGCACGGACGACCGGGACGCCGACGACCTCTTTATCTTTGGGATGGACTGGGTCGTTCGGTCCGCGGTGCGGGCAGGGATAAGCCCCGCGGCAGCTTGGAGCATGGGCTCGCTTCACCCGGCCACGCGCTTCGCGATGGACGGGAACATCGGCGGCCTCGGGCCGGCGCGACGCGCCGACCTTGTGCTGCTCAACGACTCCCTTGAGCCGCGGTGCACCTGGTACGGCGGAGAGCTTGTCGTGAAGGACGGCAGGGTGACCGCGCTCCTCGACCAGGCGCTCTCACGGCGCTATCGCTACCCAAGGGCCGCCTACCAGACGGTTAAGCTTCCCCCCAGGCCGAGGCTCGTTCCCGAACTTCCCGCTGGTGCCGTGACGGCCAACGTCATCCGGGCAGCCCTTCCGGGGATCATCCTGTTCCACGACCGGGTCCGCATCGACCCCAAGAAGGGCGGCGGCTGGCCCGCGATCCTTAAGGAGCACGGGCTGTGCTTCGTCACCGTGGTCGAGCGCCATGGCAAGTCGGGCCAGGTTGCCCATGGGCTCCTGCGCAACTTTGGCCTGAGGGACGGTGCCGTGGCGAGCTCCGTCGGGCACGATGCCCACAACATCATCCTGGCCGGGAACAACGCACCGGACATGCGACGGGCGCTCACCGAGATAAAGAAAATGCGCGGGGGCGTGTGCGTCGTGCGCGGGGGCAAGGTGATGGCAAGCGTGGCGCTTCCCGTGGCCGGACTCATGTCGGACAAGCGCGCCACGGAGGTGGCTGCGGCAACCACGCGCCTAAAGCGGGCGTGGAAGGCTGCAGGCTGCACGCTGCCCTACATGGGCTTCAACCTGATCCCCCTCTCGGTGATCCCCGAGATACGCATCACCGACAAGGGCCTGGTGACGGTGCCGGACACCCGGGTCATACCGCTCTTCGAGCCTACATAAAAAACAGTCGGAATCGGCAGGGCGTTGTGGTTGGCTGCGCGCCCCAATGAGTTTCAATTTCGACACGACGGCCGACCGCCGGGGAACGGACTCCCAGAAGTGGCAGAAGTATGCCGGCAGGGGCGTGCTCCCGATGTGGGTGGCCGACATGGATTTTGAGACGGCCCCCGCGATCGTCGAGGCGCTCCACAGGCGCGTAGACCAGGGGATCTTTGGCTACGCGCGCCCCGTCAAGTCCACCGTGGACGCGGTCGTGGACGCGATGGCAGCCCGCTATGGGTGGGCCATCGACCCGTCGTGGCTCATCTGGCTGCCGGGGCTCGTGTGCGGCCTGAACGTGGCGGCCCGCGCGTTCGCCGGCGACGGCGAGGAGGTCCTGAGCCTTTCGCCGGTCTATCCCCCGTTCACGGCGGGCCCGAGGTACCAGGGCCGCGTCCCGACCAGCGTCCCCATGGCCCTCGACTCCAAGGCGCGCCGATGGGAGATCGACTGGGAGGCCCTTGAGCGGGCGGTCACGCCACGCACCAGGATCTTTTTTTTCTGCCATCCCCACAACCCGGTTTCCCGTGTCTGGAGCCGCAGCGAACTCCTGCAGGTGGCGGAGTTCTGCTCACGCCACGGGCTTATCCTCTGCTCGGACGACATCCACTGCGACCTGCTGCTTGAGCCCGGCGCCGTGCACGAGCCGTTCGGCGTCGCCACACCCTACGAAACCGCACGCACGGTGACCTTCATGGCGCCGAGCAAGACGTTCAACGTCCCCGGACTGGGGACCGCCTTCGCCATCATCCCCGACCCCGGGGTCCGCGCGCGCTACGGCAGGGCGTGCGCGGGCATTGTCGCCGAGGTCGGCGCCCTGGGCTATGCCGCCTGCGAGGCGGCATACAGGGACGGCGAGCCCTGGCGGCTGGCCCTTATCGACTATCTCCGCGCTAACCGCGACTTCCTCGAGGCCTTCGTGGCCCGGGAGCTTCCCGGGATATGGATCGAGGCGCCGATCCAGGCCACCTACCTTGCCTGGCTCAACGTCCAGGCGCTCGGGCTTTCGAACCCGGTGTCGTTTTTTGAGGGCGCCGGCGTGGGCCTAAGCGACGGCGTACCCTTTGGCGCCGCCCCCGGCAGCCATGTGAGGATAAACTTCGGGTGCCCAAGGTCGACCCTTGCCGAGGGCCTGTCGCGGATGAAGTCAGCGCTTCGCGTATTATGAGCCCTGCAGGGTCTCTCCCCCGAACCCTCCTTGTCCGGAACGCGGATGTCCTGGTCACGATGGACGGCGAGCGCCGGGAGATCCCGGGGGGCGGGCTGTTCGCGGAGGGCAATCGGATCACCGCGGTCGGCAGGCCCTCGGCGCTTCCTGAGACGGCCGACCTGGTCCTCGACCTCGCGGGCCATGTCGTCATCCCCGGCCTCGTCAACACGCACCACCACATGTACCAGAGCCTCACCCGCGCCCTGCCCTCCGCGCAGGACGCCGGTCTCTTCGGGTGGCTTGAGGCGCTCTACCCCGTATGGGCCCGCATGACGCCCGAGATGCTGCGGGTCTCGACGCTCACCGCCATGTCCGAACTCATGCTCTCGGGATGCACCACCTCGAGCGACCACCTCTACCTCTTCCCGAACGGATGCCGGCTCGAGGACTCGATCGAGTCGGCTCGCCAGATCGGGATGCGTTTTCACGCGGCGCGCGGCAGCATGAGCGTGGGCAGGAGCCGCGGCGGACTGCCGCCGGACAGTCTGGTTGAGGCAGAGTCGGCGATCCTCGCGGACACGCAGCGGGTGATCGAGGCCCACAACGATCCGGCCCGGCTCTCCATGCTCCGGGTGGCCGTGGCCCCGTGCTCGCCCTTCTCGGTGAGCCGGGAGCTCATGCGCGAGTCCGCGAGCCTCGCGCGCTCGCTCGGGGTCTCCCTCCACACTCATCTTGCGGAGAACGACAACGATGTCTCCTACAGCGTCGAGAAGTTCGGGATGACCCCGGCCGAGTACGCCGAGGACCTGGGATGGGTGGGCCCCGATGTATGGCACGCGCACTGCGTGAAGCTGGACGACGCGGGGATCGGACTCTTCGCGCAAACGGGGACCGGAGTCGCCCACTGCCCCTGCTCGAACATGCGGCTCGGCTCCGGGACGGCGCCCGTATGCCGGATGGTCGCGCGCGGCGTGCCGGTCGGCCTCGGGGTTGACGGGTCCGCATCCAACGACGGGGGAAGCATGCTGGGGGAGGCGCGACAGGCGATGCTCCTTCAGCGCGTCGGGCTCGGCCCCTCGGCGATGACCGCGCGCCAGGCCCTCGAGCTGGCGACGATCGGCGGCGCCCGCGTCCTGGGCCGCGACGACATCGGATGCCTGGCCCCGGGGATGGCGGCGGACTTCGCCGCGTTCGACCTGCGTGGGGTCACCATGGCCGGAGCCCTCCACGACCCGGTGGCCTCCCTGGTTTTTTGCACACCTGGGAATGCGTCCCTGGTTGCGGTCGACGGGCGGGTGGTGGTGGAGGGAGGAAGGCTGACGACCGTCGACCTGCCCTCCGTCATCGAGCTCCACAACCGGCTCGCCAAGAGGCTGGTAGGCGCCTGACCCCCAGGGGGCATTTGCCGGTTGCGGCCCTCGGCGGCGCGGGGGCATCCTCCGCGCTGCAGACATGCGCATCGGCAACATCGAGATCCGTTCAAACCTCTTTCTGTCGCCGCTCGCCGGCTACACGAATCTGCCGATGCGGCTGACCCTGCGCGAGGTCGGGGGCCTGGGGTGGGCCACCACGGACCTGGTGAACGCGCGCTCGCTGATAGAGCGCAACCCGACCGCGCTCAAGCTTGTCGAGTCCTGCGCCGAGGACAGGCCTCTGGCCATCCAGCTCTTCGGGAGCGTGCCCGGGGAGATGCGCGACGCCGCAAGGATGTGCGAGGACCTGGGAGCCCAGTCCGTCGACATCAACATGGGCTGCCCGGTGAAAAAGGTGACCAAGATCGGGGGTGGTTCCGCGATGATGACCGAACTCGCGGGAACCACGGGCCTGGTCCGTGGGATGGTGGAGGCGGTGAGGATCCCGGTGACAGCGAAGATGCGCCTGGGCTGGGACTCCGACAACATCACGGCCCCCGACCTGGCCCGGGCGCTCGAGGAGGCCGGTGTCGCCGCCGTCTTCGTCCACGGGAGGACGCGCGCCCAGGGGTTCTCCGGGACCGTCAACCTAGCCGGGATCCGCGCCGTCGTGGGCGCGGTCCGCTCCATTCCCGTCATCGGAAACGGCGACATCACGACGCCCGGGGCCGCCCTCCACATGATCTCCGAGACCGGCTGCGCCGGCGTGAGCATCGGGCGCGGCGCGTTCTACGACCCCTGGATATTCCGGCGCACCGAACGCCTCCTGGCGACCGGGGAGCTCCTGCCAGAGCCGGGGTTCATGGAGCGGATACGCGTGCTGAGGCGCCATTTTGAGCGCTACTGCGAGTTCTACGGTGAGTCGCGCGGGGCCCGGCTCTTCAGGAAGGTCGCCCCTTGGTATGCCAGGAGCTTCGGCCCGGCGAAGCCGTTCAAGCAGCGGATTCTCACGATTGAGTCCAAGGCGGACTTCGAGTCCGTGGTTTCCGAGTACATCGCCTGGCGAGCGTCCTTCTGCGACCCGTCGGGGGAACTCCTGCCCAAATTCAGGGCCGCCCCCCTGACGCCGTCCTTCCTGAGCGGAGAAGCCGAGGTGTTCGGCCGCGAGTCCATACCGGTCCCCCGCGGACCCGTCGAGACCTGGTGAGGACCGAGGCCCGTCAGTAGTTCTTGGATACAACCGCCCCGGTCGAGTCCTTGAAATAGATCACCTTGTGGTCCACGTCGATGTGGTCGAAGTTGATCGAAAGGCTGCTCTCCACGGTCTGGCCCTCGCGCACGATGCTCCCGTTGATGAGCGCCCGCGAGGGGGTGCCCTGGAAGACGCCGCCGATGCTGGCACCCGCGACAAAGGTCCTGAAGGCGGCGCTCGCGGCGGGCGCAGCGTCGATGCGCGTGCTGTTGACCTTCACGTCGGTGGTGAGGGTCGTGGGGGCCATGACGATCTCCGAGGCGGGCGTCGGTGTCGGGGCCTCCTGGAGGCTAGCGGCTGCGTCCACCTTGGCCTGCTCAGCCTCCTTGCGGGCGGCGATCGCCTTCTGCCCGCCGTCGACCAGCTTGGCCGCATCCGAGGCGGCTTTCGCCGCGAGCTCTGCCGCCACGTCCTTCGGGTCCTTCTTTGGAGGCGCAACCGCCACCGGCGGCCTCGCCTTTATTTCCTGGCTCGGGGCCGGGAAGAAAATCCGGTAGCTGTACACGCCTCCAATCGCGATCGCCACGACGACGATCGCGATTCCCGCCTTGGCGATGGGACTAAGCGCCGGGCGCTTGCGCAGGACGCCTGGCTTCGCTACGGGCTTGCCTCCCACCTTGAGCGGCGCCTCGGCCGCGACCTTGATGTTGAGTCCCGGCTTCCCGGCGGGGGGTTTAACCCCGGGCGGATGCGCGGCGGCCGGCGAAAGGGAGAGCTTCGGGATCCCTCCGGGAATGGGCGGCTCGGCTGCGGTGCCCGGCGGCGGAGGCGGCGGGGCCGACAGCACGGACATGGGCGGCATCGACACGCTCGCGCGCGGGGGCGGCGGAGGGGGCGCATCCAGGGGCGCGGCACGCGGCAGCGGGCTGGGAGGCGGCGGAGCCGGAGGTGGGACACCAAACGCCGGGGGCTCGGGTGGGGCGTCCGCGGCAGGGATGAACGGCTCCGGTGACGGGGGAGGCGCCGCGTTGGGGGTCTTTTTTGGCCTCAGCTTGAACTTCGGCAAACCGTCATCCTCAGGTTCGTCGGGGGGCGCGGCGCTCGGCAGCGGGCTGGGAGGAGACGGAGGAGGAGGAGGGGGGGGCGGAGGCGCATCCTGCAGGAACGGTTCCGGGGCCGGCGCCGCTTGTTCAATCTTGGAAGTAGCTTCGCTCGAAAGAATTAACCGCGGTTTAAGCCGAAGCCGCCCTCCCGAATCCCCCCCTTCCTGCGGGGGCGGAGGAGGAGGGGGAGCTGCAGGAGGCGGGTCCGGCGGAGACGGCGGAGCACTGCCGGCGGGGGGGCGCGGCTTCAGGCGCAAAGGTTGCGGCTCGTCGCTCATTGGATAGGGTATAAACGACTTAACGGGCAAAACACGAAACCAAAAAGATTCACTCGCGGTCATAACTGCCCGGCTCCAACCTATCCGAATTGCCCATGAAACGCCTCGTTCCGATCCTCCTTGCGGCCGCAGTGCTCGCAAATTCCAGCTGTCACATGTTCTCGTCAAAGAAGAACCCGTCGGCGCCCAAGGAGAGCAAAACGGTCGCGTCCGACGTCGAGAAGGATTTCATGCGGCGCTGGATCGATAAGCGCACGTCGGACCTGGTCGCCGGGGGCTCGTCCGCATCTGCAGCCAGAACCCAAGCTGTCGCGGAGTTCAAGGCGACGTACACCTACGTCGCAGTGGCCAAGCAGGCCCAGTGATCAGGAGTCCTTCTTGACCCCGATTATCTCCACCTCGAAGACAAGCGTGGCGTATTCCGGGACCCTCGGTGGGTAGCCCCGCCTTCCGTAGCCGAGTTCCGGTGGGACGATGACGATCCATTTGTCGCCCGGCCTCATGAGCTGCAGAATCTGGTCCCATCCCCCGATCACCTCGCCTCGGCCAAGCCGGAAGGTGAAGGGCTTCTTCCTGTCGAGCATCTTGTCGAAGACCTTCCCGTTGAGGAGGCTCCCGATATAGTTGACCATGATCATGTCGCCAGGCTGGAGCAGCGCGCCCGCGCCATGCGTTTCCACCACGTACCGGATGCTGGTTGAAGTCACTTTGGCGTCCGGCCACTTCTTCTCGACAATGTCGATGTCGTCCGGCGGCAGCCGCTCGCGCTGAGCGTGCGCAAGAAGGGGCGCCATTAGCAAAGCGCAGACGATTGCAGCAAACCTTAATGGGGCCATGGGTGACAAAGCTGCAAAGGCTCGCTCGGGCGTCAAGGAACGACCTTCGCTTCCGGATGTTCCGCGATGAGAGCCAGGGCGCGGCCAAGCAGGGTCTTGCCCGGTTCCATGCGGTGCCAGGGCGACGCCCCCGAGGGATGAGGCAGGGGGATGCAGTCGGCCTCCCGTCCCGCGAGCTTAACCCTAAAGCCTCTGCCCACAATGTCCTGCAACGGCGCGGGCTCCAGGAAACGGCCTATGGCGAGCTTGCCGACCGGGATCACGAGCGTCGGCTCCAAAAGCTTAAACTCCCGGTCAAGCCAGTACGAGCACGCCTCGACCTCGACCGGGTCGGGAACCCGGTCCCCGCCCTTCGGATGCTTCCCGGGAAAGCAGCGGCACACGGCTGCGAAATAAATGCGGCTCCTCGTCTGCTCCTCACTCCATCCCAAGGCCTGTGAGAACCACTTGAAAAGCGTCTTCCCTGCGGTCCATGCAAACGGCCTGCCGAGGATCGGCTCCTTGTCGCCGGGCGCCTGGCCGACCAGGATGATCCGGCTTGCCACGGGGCGCCCCACGACCACCGGCTTGTGCATCCTCGGGCAACGGGTGCACCCGAGGAGCGCAGCTTGGTGTTTTTCAATGGGCGTCGCCGGCATTGCAAAAAAAAGGATGGAGGCCGGATCGGCTCTCCATCCTTTGCAAAATCTCGCTTAGCGCGGGTCTTAGTAACGACGCTCGCCGCGGTCGCTGCGACCGCCGCCACCGCCGCCGCCGCCGCCGCCGAAGCCACGACCGCCGCCGCCGCCGCCGAAGCCGCGACCGCCGCCGCCGCCGCCGCCGAAGCCGCCGCTGGGGCGATCTTCCTTCGGACGGGCCTCATTGACCGTCAGCTGACGGCCGCCGAGCTCGACTCCGTTGACCTTCTCGGCCGCGATCTTGGCCTCTTCGGCCGTGCCCATGGTGACGAATGCGAAGCCGCGCGGGCGGCCCGTCATTTTGTCCATAGCGACGTAAACGTCGGTAACGGTACCGAACTGGCCGAAATGCGAGCGAAGCTCGTCTTCAGTCGTTTTGAACGAGAGGTTTCCAACGTATAGTTTGGAATTGCTCATGATGTGATGTTCGTAGAGCCACCGTCCGCTGCCAGTCCGTTCCCACCGTCGGGTTTCGAAATCATCACTT
>Ga0302319_10024999_pt1 | contig 10590 bp, 6 predicted proteins | sample Bog_T0_2_FD_203319 | JGI IMG/M metagenome (GOLD analysis project Ga0302319, IMG submission 203319) | Peat permafrost microbial communities from Stordalen Mire near Abisko, Sweden - Bog_T0_2 | ecosystem: Environmental > Terrestrial > Soil > Wetlands > Peat | place: Sweden: Abisko, Stordalen Mire... | reverse complement strand
AACTACCGAGATACGTTGAATATCGCAGACGGCCCAGAGCGTCGAGCGACGTGACCACGCCGCTAGAGCAGTTTGCTCCAAGGCATGAAGACTGTATAACACCCGGACTAGTTGGGTAACCCGAGCCGCCAGAGGTGTTGCCGGCCATGTAGCTGTTCCCGGCGGCGTCCACGGCGATTGCGTTGCCAACATCCGCACCCGAGCCGCCTATGTAGGTCGAGAACAGCAGTGTCGGGTCGATCACAAGTTCGCGCGAGGCGTTGTGCAATCCCAGGCGAAACTCGTACGCGAAGTCTCCGCGAATCGCGAACTGTCCGGCCACCGTCGTTCGGCGGCTCCCAACCTCTTCATAAATACGCGGGGTACTTTCTGAAAGAACCCCGAAGAGTGTTTGCACGGCAAGTGATCGATCCTTCGAAAGCCGCAGCCCCTGGACACCCTGGTAGTTTATACGAATCTTCGAAGCGTCGCCACCGGGATGGACGATGAACTCCTGCTCAATATCTCCGCCTTTGGCAACAAATCGGACGTCGATGCCCGGCCAGACCTCGCGATAAACAACCCGAGAATAACTGCGAACGCCGGTTTGCCATTTGGTTTCATCGCTGCCGATGAAATAGTTGTAGGTGCCTGATTGGACACCCGCTACTTCGACGCCTGGCGATGATTGGCCGCCGGTAAAATTCTCGGAAAATGCCAATCGCTCGACCGTTGGGGGAACCGGTGGCTCTCGATCCAGAACCGTTCTTATTGGCGGTGGCACGGTCGCGCTTACCGGGCCTGCCGCGACCGGCCGCACAACATCGAAAGTGATTCCGGCATTCGTAAGCCACAGTATTTGCCCACCGCGTTTAACCTGAAACTTTACCTCAGGTGCAAATTGTCCCTTGTTCTCGATAAACGAAAGTCGAACCCTTGTCGGGAGAGATGCTGTCCCCATCGGTTTCGGCAGCGGCTTGCTGTTAACCGCGCGGGCGCTCCAAAAGCCCCCCGTTCCCGATAGCGCGGTTTGCTGACCCCGCACAAGCGGGCCTACTGCTAGCAACACAAAGACGGCTGCACGTTTCACGTTCGTCCTCCTGGCCGATCCTCCAAACACATCAACACTGCTCAAGTAAAGTTGAACTCGACGGGACCGAATCCGATTAGAATAGAAAGCCGATAGACTCCGCAAATGAAAACATCTGACAGACACTGAAAGAAGCTGACGAAGAAAGATGGAGACCATTGATAGTAAACAAGATGTATGTTTTGGCTCATTTCATCTGAGCCGCGTGAGGCGGACCTTGTGGCGCGGTACTGAGCGTGTTCCGCTAAGTCCTACGGAGTTCGACGTTCTCCTTTTCCTAGTCGCGAAGAATGAAGCCGGAGCGAGTACGGACGAACTCATCGAGAAGGTCTGGCATCAACGGAGCGTTGACGTTAATACGGTTTATCAGACGATAGGGCGGCTACGAAAAAAGTTGGGGGCAGACCAAAAAGGAGAGGATTACATCTCGCGGGGCAATGCTGGATATTTGTTGGCGGCTGCGATTACTTATATACCATCGGCGCCGGAGGCAAACCGGCGCAGCGGTCATAGCCTGCTGGAAAATCGTGGCAATGGTGACACCGCCGTCAGCGAGCCGCCTGCTTCAGAGCCCCTTTCCGACACCGGCAAAAAGGCAGCATCCCTGTGGCACCTACGCCATCTATTGATGGCTTCGACCCTTCTTATTGCCGCGTTCGTTCTTACCTTCATTTTCATGCGATTGCCCTCCCAGCGTGAGTCTCTGCCGGTAATAACCCAACTGACGCGGGACGGTCGTGCCAAGACGGAACCATTGATTTTTGACGATGGCAGCATATGGTTTAGAGAATTCGTCCAGGGGAATTGGGAAGTGGTGAGCGTTCGGGCGACTGGCGGCGAACCGGAGATCCACAAATTGCCGTTAACATCGCCCAGTATCTTGGGAACTTCGCCAGACGGTTCTTCGCTACGCCTCTCTTCGAATTCAGGGCGCGAGGAAACGCTCTGGCTATGGCCTTTTGGCGGCGACAATCTTCAGTTGCTTCCGGCTGGTACTTCCTCCCTGACCGTGGATTCGCCTGACGGCGAGACATCTGCGTCGGTAGATGGCAGCATCCTTGTGTTCAGCCGGAAAGGAAAGGTCGTGAATCGGATCGTTACAGCTCCGGGTAGTCACATCATGAACCCGCGCTGGTCACCCAGCGGATCGAGCATCAGCTTTGCTCTTGCGCCTCTTCAGATTGACCTCGAAACTCTGATGGTCGCCAAGCCGTCCTCAGGCAGCGCCCAGCCGATTGCGCAAAAAGCGATCGTGGGCGAAGACCAGCAGGTTGGGACCTGGACGAAAGATACAAAATACTACATGTTCCCCGCTGGCTCGAGGGATATGCACGATTTGTGGGCCATTCCAAATCCGGAGGGGTCGCAACACCCCGATCGACTCTCTCCCCGGCGTTTGACCAATGGGCCGATGAATTGGGCTTCTCCTGTCGCTGGCAACACGGCTGATGAAATCTATGCAATTGGCGAAGTACGCCGAGAGGAGTTGGCGAGCCTGAAGGGAGACCGCCAAAACTGGGAACCGCACTGGAACGGCATAGCCGCGTATGAGCTGGATTTTTCGCGAGATGGTAAGCGCGTTGCCTATGTGCATTATCCGGATCATCGATTATGCATTGCGGCGGCGGACGGCTCCAATCGAGTTCAACTGGCAGGGGTCGATTTCGAGGCACATCAACCGCATTGGTCGCCCGACGGGACCCGGATCGCCTTCATGGGTAGGCTTGAAGGCAAGTGGCGGGTCGTGGTCGTGGACGCCGAGACAGACCGTTGGGAACAGCTCGTTCCCGGCGGGCCCGACCAGGGAGTGCCCACTTGGACGGGCGATGGCCAGGTGGTGTACGGGGACTTCCCCAACGGGGATGCTCATCGAATCATGAAATTGCACTTTTTTGACCCCCGCACCCACAAGGGTTCTGTTCTGCCGGGATCGGAGGGCCTTTGGACACTGCGCTGCTCCCCGGATGGAAAGTATTTGGCTGCTTTGCGTCAGGACTCGACGGCGCTGCTCATTTCGCGCTGGGGCTCTTCTGAGTGGCGGCAGATCCTGACCAGCAACAATCTGGATGATCTCAATTGGAGCGCCGACTCCCAGAGATTGCTCATACTGCGGTCGCGGCATTTACTAACGACTTTGGATTTCAGTGGAAAACATGTTAGACAGATTGCCGATGTCGCGACTTTTCCTTATGCAAGTGAGCAGTGGTTTGGCCTGGCGCCGGATGGCTCGGTCTTGGGTTTGCGCGGAGGCACCGCGAAGGAAGTTTACTCCGTTCGATGGCAACCTTAAGCGGCGAGCCTAACTAAAACTACACGCTCGATCCTAGCGCAAGTTAACTCGACAAGCTGGTAGTTGTTGTGAACAGCCAGTAGCACCAGGAAATCAATCGCTCCGCGCCAATCGTCGGCTACTCGGAAGGCCCCAAACCTCTCGCCGCCGGCCAACCGAAATAGTGAATGATCAAGGACGTTGTAGTTTAGTGGCGCCACGCGCCAGCGCTTACTAATCGCGCCCAGCGAGTCGGCGACCTGGAAGTCGGCCTCGGCCCTTCCTCATCTTCCGTTCACAAACATAAATAAACTTTAATCAAATTTATATCCCAAATCCTATCTATCATTTAGCGCAATCTTTCCTCCTCTCCCCTAGACATCTATGTTCGGAACGCCGGGGGGTCCCTGCTACCTTCAAATCAGAAATCAGCCCGGTGCGAGCATCCCTCGCCACTGGGCTTTTTCATTTTCAAAACTGGAGTTTAACTATGTCGAACCGCACCATCCGACGCGCCGCTGAGCGCGCGGCCCGCAAGGCTGCCGAGCGTGAACAAAAGGCACAAGCGCAAGCTCAGCCTCAACCGCAAACCATGGCCGCCGCCGCCGCAGGCGCATCCACTGATCCCATTTCCCCGAACGTCGATTTCGCGGAAGCAGAAGCGGAAGAACATCAAAACGACGCTGCGCCCAGTCGTCCCGTCTCAGACGCCCAACGCGCCGCCAATCGCGCCAACGCCCAAAAAAGTACCGGGCCCACCACCCCGGAAGGCCGCGCCAAATCATCCTTGAACGCCGTCAAAACCGCCCTCACCGGCGTCACCGTCTTACTGCCATCCGACGACGTCCAAGCATACGAAGCTCATCTGCAACAGCACATCGCCGACTACTCGCCGATCAATCCTGCCGAAAAGAACCTCGTACAGCGCATTGCCGACGCCGATTGGCGCATCAACCGCATCGCTTCTCTCGAAGCCGGCATCTACGCCATCGGTCTCCGCAAACTCGCCGATCTCCATCCCGATGAACAAGACCCCGCTGTCCGCCAATCTCTCATCAAAAGCGAGATCTATCTCGCCTACCGCCGCGACTTGAACAACCTCGCCCTGCAAGAGCGCCGCCTTCGCAACCATCAAACCGCCGATCTCGCCAAACTCCAAGCCCTCCAAAAGGAGCGTCAGGAGAAAAACGACGAAAAAGCCAAAATCCAAGGCCGCATGTACCAGGCAATAAGCCTGCTCGCCCAATCGAAAGAGGCCAACATCCCCTTTGACCCCGCGCAATTTGGCTTCGAATTTTCACTTCCCGAAATCACCTTCTGCTTTGGGGTCGTGTGCGACGCAGAAGCCGCAAATATGCCGGTTCCCTCTCTCGCCAAAGTGCTCGCCGCCATCCGCAGCGGAAGAATACAGGTGAAAGCCGCCTAAATTCCACCGAACTGAGCCGTGACCAAAGGAAGCGGTGGCAGGGCCGCACTCGACGTGTGCCCACTTTTGCGTGTGAACGCCCATCGGGCATCCCCGCAAATCAACTGATCTTCTTCAGCATGCGCAGCGTGACGAAACCCATGGCCATCACGGCCACCACCAATGCGCCGTTGAGAAGCCAGGGACTGCGGTCGGTCCAAGGGCGTTCGGGCAAACGGAACAACGGATTCGGTTCCAGTGCCCCCAGCGCAGCAGCGGCGGGCAGGCTGTTGGGTGGCAGAACCTGCGCAAAGTCGTAGCTCGGCGGCCGCGCATTCGGATTGCCAAAATAAACAAAATACGGCCCGGGTTGCAGCGAGGAGAATTTCACCACGCGGCGAATGCCCCTCAACGTGACGGCGCCGAAATGCAGCGCAGCGCTGTCGCCGTTGAAGACCGTGAGCTTCAAGTAGCGGTCGGTGCGCTCAGCCATGGCGAGTGAAAGCTGTTCGCCGTCGCTGGTTCGAAAAATAACGCCGCCAGAGGTGGAGGACCAACGTTGCGGGTCGGCCGCAACCGCGATTTCCACGGTGCGCGAGAACAGCCCAGGGTCAACAGTGAGATCAATCTGATCGATGGGCTGACCCGGAAAACCGAGGTCGAGTGTGAGTTCAGTCGTCTGCGCTTTTGCGTCTTCGCGAACCGTGGGCGAGAGGATGGCGATGGTGTCTCGGGTAGCTCCGGTTTCTTTGAAATCCGCTACCCAGACCGATTGGAGATTCGCGGGTTCGGTCCAACCTGGGATCGTGAGCCGCACGAATCGGCGCGTCGAAACAGGATAAGATACGGTGGTTTCGGCGGCGCTGTGGTCATCGCGCAAAATGTCGAAGATGAGGCCGGCCGATTCAACCAGCGCCCAGGAACGGCCGTCGTCGCTGGTTTCCACCAGTACGGTTTCTTTGAAATTGTGCAGCGCCGTAACAATGCGGAGACGATTATGCTCCGCGTGGCCCTTAAGATCGAGGGTGGCCTGGAGGCCGCTGCCGGGCACCCATGCCTTATTGACAATGACAGCGGGTGGCTCTGTGGTCTGGCGGGAACCGGCGAGCGCGACTATCACGTAGGGCGTTTCGGTTTGATTGCGTAGGATGCGGAGATCCTCCAGGTTGGCTGCCGAATCGCGGTAGAGTGCCGCGTCCACCGTGAATTCCGAGACGGGCGTGGGGAGGCTCACGGTCAAGGGCCGCCGGTAAGGCCAAGCGGGGGCATTGAAATCGGCCGTGACCAAGGCGCAACACGCCAGGCCGCTAAGCAGAAGTTTGATCATCTTTCCACCAGGTTTCAATGAGGCGGCGAAAGTGCGAATACAGAAAGGATGTCGATAACAGCAGGATACCCAATATCACAAAGGCGGCGATTTGATAGGGGCGGGCGAGTTGCCAGACGTCGAACAGGTAGAGCTTCAGGATGACGATGCCGAAAAGGCCCAGCCCGCTGAGACGGTTGATGGCGGTTCGGGTGGCCACTCCGGCGCCGACCAGACTCACAGCGTACACGGCGAACAGAATCGTGATGGCGATGGTTTCCACGCTGAGGCGATTGTTCGGGGCGGCGGAGCGCGCGGCCCAACCCAGGATTTCCAGGCACAAACCCCACAACAGAAAAATGTGGCCGGCGAAGTATGTGGCGAGCGCCGCCTCGCGGAGAATTTTAGAAGCCCAAAACGAGGCGAGGAGCATGGCAATGGCGGACGCCGCGAAGGTAAAGAAGCGCGAGTTCCACAGCAGCGAATAGGAAAGCGGGTCGGGCAGCATTTCCGCCTCAAACGCGAACAGCCGCAAGGCTACCAGCGCGAAGACCAACAAAGCGCCCATGATGGCGCGCGCACTCTTCAGGCGGTAGCCAATCCAGGTGAGGGCGGCGGCCTGCATGGCCCAGGCAATGGTGATGGTGAAACCGGTGAATTGGATCGGAATCGCCAGTGTGAGAAAGCTGAGGGCGATACCGAGCGCGAGCAAGACGGGGCGATTGTCGGTGCCGGCGTCAGTGGCTTGTCGGTGCAGAAAGAGGCCGAACGCCAAATAAACAGCCGCGACCAGCGCGGCCAGCGGACCCAGCCAGAGGTGATGCGCTGCGTTGAGATAGTCATAGGAAAGAGCGTAGTAGAGAATGCCGTTAAATGAGAATACCGAGAGCGCGAGCGTGGAAGGCATGGAACGCTGCAACATCCAGTCCCACCAACTCCAGGCAAGGAAGAGAATAAAGCCGCAACTGACGCCGAAGAAAGCCGTCAGCGTCGCATGTGTTTCGAAGAGATGAAGAAGGTAGGAGAACCAAAAGCCGGCAAACGCGCTGAGGATGGCGAAACGGTAAGCGCGAAAGTATGCGAAAGCCAGGCCCGCCACGGCTATGAAAAGTGCCAAAGGCAGGAAGGAAGGGTCTTCGGGGTGCCAGATGAAAGCACAGGCGCCCGCCGTGAGCAACTGCGCGAACGAAAACAAGAGGGGCGTTTGCGTGCGCCAGCGTTGTGCCGTGAAAGCCAGAGGCGCGAGTGTTGCAATCAGCCGTTTTTCCGGCCGAATACCGTGCTCCAAGAGCCATGCGCCGTAAATGAGTGTCGTGGCGGCAAAGCTGATGATTTCGAGACGCGGCCACGCGCCGCGCTTGGCCAGTTCAGTCGCGGCAAAGTTGAGCAAGAGAAGATAACTGAACAGAAACCAGGGATGGTCTACCCCAGTGCTGAGCAGCAGCGGAGTGACATACGCCGCAGCCAAGCCCAGCGCCGCGATGGCGAAGGAGTTGTAACGCAAGGCCAGTACGGCAGCCATTGCCGTGGTGGCCACCATCAACAGAAAGGCAACCGGTTGCGGAATGAGATGGTAGAAATCGAAAGCGGCATAGAGTGCCAGATAGATAACGGCAATGCCCGTGGCGGTGATGCCTTGCGCAAAAACTTGTTGGCCTTTCCGCCAAGTGAAATCAGCGGCGGCGAGCGTGGCGAACCCCGCGAGAAGACCCAGTACGACGCGCCCGGCTGGCCCGATCCAGTTATTATCGACTGCCCATTTGAAGAAGAAGGCGACCCCCAGCACCAGCGTGATCACCCCAATTCGATTAACAAGCGTGAGGCCGACTTTCGATTCGAACCCGGGCTCGATCGGAAGAGTTTTTGGGATCTCCGCTTCCGCTGCGGCAACGAAGATGTTTTTGGCGGCGGGCTGGCTTTCAGCGGGCGTTTCCACCGGCGCGGGAACTGCTGGTGACTCGGCCGTTTCCGTCCGCACCCTCAAAAGCCTTTCTAAATAAGCGATGCGCTGTTCCAGCCGGTCCTGGTTCTGCAGCAAATGGTTGAACGCCGTATTCAACACGTCGAGTCTTTGTGAGTCGTCGGGCTGCATGAGTTGTGCCTGGCAAACTTGGGCGAGCTGAATCGTTCTCGCAAACAGCGCGCCCGAATGGATTTAATGATACGCTAGAGGGCAATCGTTAAAGCTGTATAAAAGGGGCGGCGAGGTTTTGGGATTGAATTTTCTTAACCTTTGATCGGCCTGCTGATTTTAAATATAATCGTCGCGGTAGATCATTCTGCGGGGCGAAAAAGAGGTTAGGGATGTTATCTTCTTTCCTGAATCACGTGCGTAGCGGTGTAAGCTTAGCCGTTTTGTTGGCATTCTTGCACGGCCAACTGAGTTGGAGCATGGGCGCTGAGCGGCTTATACCGGGCAGCCTCATGGGCGGTCAAACCGCCGGCCAACAGCAGCCGCCGACCACCCCCCCGCCCCAACCGGGCGAAGTACAACAACCACAAACTCCTCAACAGCAGCCTCCCTTACCTGAGGGTGGAACCACCGTCGTAACGGTTTCGGTCCCCAAAGACGCTGGTTTGGATATCACCGTGGTGGATGGCGACGGTGGCGCAAACGTCGTCGGCAAAAAGAGTTCCACCAAGCCCATGGTGCAGGTGCGCGACGAAAAAAATCAATTGTTGGAAGGCGCGGTGGTCACGTTCATTGCGCCCGCCGATGGCCCTAGCGTGGTCTTTAGCAACGGCCTGCGTACAGTGACAGTCATGACGGATGCGGAAGGTCGAGCCCGCACTCCCACCATGAGAGCGGTCAATAGCGGTTCGTTTCACTTGCAAGTTTCGGCCTCGTTCCGGGGGCAGATGGTGAGTACTAGTATCTCCCAAACGAACTATGACAGTGCGGCAGAGGCGAAGGGGAAGGTAACGCCGGCGGATAAGGGAGAAACTCCGGCGCCAACAAGCAGTAAGCCAAAGAGCGGTTTATCGGGCACCACGCTGGCGATCATTATCGGCGCGGGTGCCGCGGCGGCTGTGGGAATTGGTGTCGGCTTGGGCCATAAAGGCTCAACTGCCGCCACCACGACAACCACCACCACGATTGGGGGACCAGGAACTCCCACCGTGGGCGCGCCGTAAGTAAGTAAGAAGTTTAGTAGTTAGTTCATCGGCCCGAAACGGAGGACGGCTATGAAGTATCTTGCTATCGCGCTGGCAACAGCCGCGCTAACAGGCGCGCAGACGCCTGCCATCTCGATTAGACCCAATCCAGCGAGTTTGGGAGGTCCGGACGCAGCCAAGTCGCGGACGGGTGTTCCTATTTTGGGATATCTGGTCGGCCCAGGGCCGCTGGAGTTGCGCGCTCTTACCGGTACCGGCAAAGCCGCGCAGTTAGGGGGGCCGGTTGCCCTCCCCGGCGGCGTCAAACATTTGTACGTGCCGCCGCGCCAGCAGTTTGTGCTGCTCGAAAGCAATACCGCGCAATCGCTGGCGTTGTGGGTTCCGTCCAAAGCGGCGGCGGAAAGCGTTCCTTTGAGCGGGGCGATGGCGCATCCCGATGTGGTGACCTTCAGCGCCCGCGGCGACGCCGCAACGCTGTACGCCAAGGGCTCCGACCGGTTGCAAGTGATCTCCGGTTTGCCCGCCGAACCCGTGCTGACGACCGAGTCCGGCCTGTCGAAGTTCGGCGAGGCTGCCGGCTTCGCGGTGTCGGATGACGGGCTCGTTTTCGTCGCGGCCTTGACCGACGGCACCGCCGTCGTTTCCTTGCGTGGCGGCCAGTGGCAGCCTCTGCCTGCCGCCTATGGCGCGCGCGCGCTTTTATTCGTGCCCAGGACTCACAATCTGGCGTTGAGTGACCCTGCCCAACAGACTCTCATTATGCTTGCGAATGTGGGAGAGCAGGCGCAAAACGCGCGCATTTTGGCGCAGAGTGTTTCCGCCGACCGTTTGGCATTCACCAAAGAGGGTGATGTACTGCTCGCAGCTTCTTCTGCGCAAGGCAAGCTTTGGAGCGTTGATTTGAAGACCATGACGCCGGGGCCGGTTTCCGCCTTGTCGATTGACACGCTGCTGCCGCTGCGCGATGGTCATACGTTCTTGTTGTCGTCGCCGGGCGTGTCGTTACTGAATGTACCGGCCGATCGCGATAGTGCTGCTGGGTTTGTTCCCGTAACGCGGTAAATTTTCTTCGAAAGCGACAGCTCATGTCCCAGAAACTATTTGGTGTACGAATTACTTCGCTCTTTTTTTTACTTTTACTTTTGTCTATCTTTGAGACGCTCGCCCAAAGTGCGGTTACGGTTAGCTGTACCTTGCCGGCCGGGGCAGAGGTGGGCGTTCCGTATGCGGGAGCTAGTTGCAGTGCCAGTGGCGGTGCTTCCCCCTATACGTTTTCGATTGTGGGTTCGCTGCCGCCCGGCTTGAATTTGACTGGGGCCACGGCCACGACGGTGGGAATCACAGGAACGCCGACCACGGCGGGAACTTCTTTCTCTTTTTCCGTGTCGGCGATGGATAGCTCGGCCAGTCCAGTCACTGGCGCC
>Ga0302319_10024998_pt1 | contig 10590 bp, 7 predicted proteins | sample Bog_T0_2_FD_203319 | JGI IMG/M metagenome (GOLD analysis project Ga0302319, IMG submission 203319) | Peat permafrost microbial communities from Stordalen Mire near Abisko, Sweden - Bog_T0_2 | ecosystem: Environmental > Terrestrial > Soil > Wetlands > Peat | place: Sweden: Abisko, Stordalen Mire... | reverse complement strand
ATGCCGGAGTGTTGGCGTTGTACCAAGTGTTGCCAGAGCTGACGCCGTAGCCGCCGCAATCTCCGTACGGCTGCGACGTCGTATCCGGAATGGAGATCGTCGACTGGTACAGCGAATAGTTCGGCTGGAACGTCAATTCGTTGGTGATCGGCACGCCCAGGCGCAGATTGAAGCCGAGCGTCGATGTCGAATACATCGCGTAGGGATTGACGTTCTGGTTCTTGTCGAACACGTCGATGCCGGCGGCCAGATGCTGATCGAGGAAATACGGCTCGGTGAAGGCGACGCTCCAACCGTTGCTGTATTGGCCGTCCGACACGCTCAACTTGAGGTACTGGCCGCGGCCGAGGAAGTTCGACTCGGTATAGGCCACTTCGGCGATCGGACCGGCGATCGTCGAATAGCCGCCCGACAAGCTGATCGAGCCCGTCGGCTTGTCCTCGACCTCCACGGTCACGACCACGCGATCGGCTGTAGAACCCGGCCGCGACGAGATATGGACGGTTTTGAAGAAACCGAGATTGTTGAGCCGGCGTTCGGCGACCTCGATCAACGTGTGATTGTAGGGGTCGCCTTCGCCGATATCGAACTCGCGCCGGATCACGTAATCGCGGGTGCGGGTGTTGCCGGTGATGTCGATGCGCTCGATATAAACCCTCGGCGACTCGTCGATGGTGAACGCGAGCGCGATTTCGTGCCTCGCATTGTCGCGCTGACCGTGCGGACGCACGTCGGCGAAAGCGTAGCCGTAGCGGGCGAGATGGCGAGTCAACGCTTCGACCGACTTGTCGACCGCCGTCGCGTCGTAAACGTCGCCGGCCTGCAGCTTGACGTCGCTCGCCAATTCCGTGCTGTCGACTTTGGCGACGTGCGAGGTCACGCTCACGCCCGACACGTGGTACTGCGGGCCTTCGTCGACAGTGATGACGATCGTGTAGCCGGCTTCGCCGGGGACGTAGTTCGTCTCGGTGTTGACGATATGAAAGTCCGCGTAGCCGTTATGCATATAGTACTTGCGGATCGACTCTTCGTCCTGTGCGAGAACGGCGGGATTGTAGACGTCGCTGGTCTTGATCCAGGAGAGCAGATTCATCTCGCTCAACTGCATCAAGTTCTTCAGACGATAGTTCGAGATCGCATTGTTGCCGACGAAGCGGATCTCCTTGACGCCGGTCTTGTCGCCTTCGTCGATGGTGAAGACGAGGTCGACGCGGCCGTTGGGCAGATTGACGAGGCGATAGGTGACCTTGGCGGCGTCGCGGCCCACCTTCTTGTAGGCCCCCTTGATGCGCTCGACGTCACCCTTCGCGGTCGTCTCGTTGAACATCGCATGCGACTTCGACTGCACCTCGAGTTCGAGCTGGTCGCTGCGCATTTTGTTGCCGCCTTCGAAAGCGACGCGATTGACGACCAGATTGCCCTCGACGACCGACACGACGACATGGTCGCCGACGATCTTGGCCGAGACCTTATCGAACATTCCGGTCGCGGAAAGGTCGGCGACCGCGCGATTGACCGCGACCTGATCGACGCCGTTGAAATAGGTGCGAATCGTGTCGCCGTCGCCGCGCGTCGCCCCTTCGACGACGATCTTGTCGGCGTAGGGGTTTGGAGCCGAGTCAGCGAGAGAAGCCGACGGCGACCCAAGCACTCCGAGCCCGAGCGCTACCGACAGCACGAGCCCTTTCAGGCAGCCACGAAACAATTTCATTTGGCTCGACTTCCCCGTATCGCGCACCTGCCGCCGCCGATCGCGACCCTTTCCGCCGAGGGCGGGAGACGTCGTCGGCGGCTTGGAGCCGGTGCGCTTTCCGCGCCCCTTCCAGCTTCGTTCACCCTGAGGAGAACAAAACCTTTACCGGCTTTTACCTTTTTTGGTCGGCAGTGCAAACCGTATTTAGGGCCAAGCTATACCAATTCCCGGCGCCGTTGCCGCAACGCCACAGACATGGTCGATCAAAGGTTAATTTGTCCCGGAAAACAAGCGGATGATGTCGTGCGAAGTGGTGAAGATCACCAGGGACGCCACCAGCGCAATTCCGATGCGTAATCCGTACTGCTGGACCCGGTCGCTGAGGGGGCGTCCGCGCAGCCCCTCGAAGATGTAGAACAACAAATGTCCACCATCGAGAAGGGGAATCGGCAGCAGGTTCATCAGTCCGACGGACACCGAGAACAGCGCCGCCAGATTGACCAGTTCCCACAGGCTGACTTTGGCCATCTCGCCGGCGATCTGGGAGATCGCGATCGGCCCGGACACCTGATCGACCGATTCGCGGCCCGCGAACAGGCCGACCACGTAAGACGAGGTCGCCTTGGCGATGAAGGCGACCTGCTCGCCGGCCCAGACCACGCAGGTCGGCGCCGAGCATTGCTCGAACCTCACGTCGGCGGGATCGCGCGAGGCCCCCAACCCAAGGTGGCCGATGCGGCGTTTGCCGAGCGGACCTTGATCCACCAGCGAAATCTGCGGCGTGGCTTTCAGCGTCTGTTCGACGCCCTTGCGGTCGACGACGAAAGTCATTTCGATGCCGGTGCTCAGCAGGGCCGCCTGCTGTACATCCTGGAAATTGGCGACCGGTTGGCCGTCGATCGACTTGACGAGGTCGCCGGTCGCGAAGCCGGCGCCCTCGGCCGCGGAATGGGGTTCGACATAGCCGATGCGCGCCGTGTGCTCGGAACGGCCAAAGGCCATGAACAGCGCGGCGAAGATGACCAGGGCGAACACGAAATTGGCCACGGGCCCCGCCGCCACGATCGCCGCGCGGGCGATCAGAGGCTGACCGGACAACGTGCGCCTGCGATCTTCCGGCGACAGCGCCGCGGCGCTGGCCGCATCCGGCGTGCTGGCCGCGTCGGCGTCGCCCAGGAACTTCACATACCCGCCGAGCGGATAGAGGGCCAGCCGCCAGCGCGTCCCCGCTCCGTCGGTCCAGGTCAACAATTCCGGACCAAAGCCGAGTGAAAACGCTTCGATTTTGACGCCGCACCACCTGCCGACGAGATAGTGACCCAGCTCATGAAAGAATACGATAGCGCTCATGATCGCGATGAACGGGAGGATGTACCACCCCATCCAGCTCACAATTGCCAATGCTTGGTGGAATAGCGCCATCAACTCAACTCCCGTTCCGGCGCGCATCCGCCATGGCAGAGATGGTTACCGAAATCTTACTTACAATGCCGCACCCGGCCGGTCCCGCCAAGGGGTACACCCGAAAAGTCGCCGGACGTGGTTAACATCTAAACACATATGTGAAAAAGCCGCTAATACGCAAGAAAATTGTGCAAAAATCACAAAAACAATCCTGAACCTATCCACAATCCGGTTCTGCGCATATATCCGATGGCCGTCGCCAGGGCCACCGCCACGACGAATCCGTCGAGGCGGTCCATCAGCCCGCCGTGTCCCGGAATCAAATGGCTGGAATCCTTCACGCCCGCGCGGCGTTTGAGCGCCGATTCGAACAGATCGCCGGCCTGTGAGACCACGGAAATCGCTAACCCGAACAACGCCATCGACGCGAATTTGATCGGGCTCGGGGAGAACAGCGTCGCCACCAGCGCGCCGAACACGGCGCTCGTAACCGCGCCGACCACTGCGCCGGACCAGGTCTTGCCCGGCGACACGCTCGGCCAGAGTTTCGGTCCGCCGATCAGCCGCCCGCCGATATAAGCCATGACGTCGGTGCCCCAGACGACCGCGAACAGCCACAGCGTGACCGCCAGCCCATATTCGGGGCTCGCGCGCAGCAGATTGGTTCCGACCGCCAGGACGCCGGCATAGACGACCCCTGCCCCGGCTTCGAACCGGCGCCCGGGTTCGGCGAGCGCGCCGGTCGCGACCGCCCCGGCCGCGACGACGAGGCCGGCCAGCGCGCCGTCGGCATGCAGAGCGAAGGGCGAAGCGACGAGCAGCGCCACCGCCCCGGCGGCCACGCGCAGCTCGACCCGCTCGCCGCCGACGAGCCGCTGCCATTCCCAGACGATCCCGACGCCGGCCGCAAACCACAACGCCAGGAACGGGAACCCGCCCGCCCAGGCGATCGCCAGCGAGGCCGCCGCCAGCACCACGGCCGCCGCCGCCCGAATCGAGAAATCGGCGCCCAGATTGACGCCCGAGCGTTTCTTTTCCACTGCTTCGCCGTCAGAACTGGACATGCCGAGACCCTACGAAGCCGATTTTACTGCGGCCGATTCCGCATCGGGCGCTGCGCCCCCATAGCGCCGTTCGCGCGCCGCAAATTGGTCGAGCGCCGACTGGAACGCCGCCTTGTCGAAATCCGGCCAGTAGATCGGCAGGAACACGAATTCGGAGTAGGCCGCCTGCCAGAGCAGGAAGTTCGACAGCCGCTGCTCGCCCGAAGTCCGGATGATCAGATCGGGGTCGGGAATGTCGTAAGTGTCGAGCCGCTGGCTCAGCGCCTCGATGTCGATCTGCTCGGGGTCGAGCCGTCCCGCCGCCGCCTCGCGCGCCAGACGCCGCGCCGCCTCGACGAGTTCCTGCCGTCCGCCGTAGTTGAACGCCACGACCAGGGTGAGGCCGCGGTTGCCCCGCGTGAGGTCCTCGGCCTCTGTGAGCAGCGCCGCAATATCGGGCGCCAGACCCTCGCGCCGCCCGATCACCCGGACCCGAACGTCGTTGGCGTGCATGTCCGCCAGATCGTTGCGCAGGAATCGCCTCAGCAGCGACATCAGCACCGACACTTCGTCGGGCGGTCGCGACCAGTTCTCGGTCGAAAAACTGTAGATAGTCAGATACCTGACGCCGAGGTCGCGCGCCGCGCGCACCGCCCGCCGGACCGCCTCGACGCCGCGCCGATGGCCCTCGAATCGCGGCAGCCCGCGCGCCTGCGCCCAGCGGCCGTTGCCGTCCATGATGACGCCGACGTGTGTCGGCGCCGACCTTTCGGCCGCCGACCGCGTCGTTTTCGATGGGGACGACATCCGCTCGGGCTCCACGATCGCCACAGGGCGTCAGACGTGCATGATTTCCTTTTCTTTCGCCGCGAGCAAGGCGTCGATATCCCGGATCGCGTCGTCGGTCGCCTTCTGCACCTCGTGCTCGTGATGCTTCTCGTCGTCTTCGGCGAGCGCATGTTCCTTCAAGAGCTTCTTGAGCACGTCGATACCGTCGCGACGAATGTGGCGCACGGCGACGCGCGCCTCCTCGGTGTATTTGTGCGCGACCTTGACCATCTCCTTGCGCCGCTGCTCGTTGAGCTCGGGGATGCGGATGCGCAGCGTCGTGCCCTCGATGGTCGGGCTCAGCCCTAAGTTGGCGTCGCGGATCGCTCGGTCGACCGCCCCCACCATGCTCTTGTCCCACACCGACACGGCGAGCGCGCGCGGCTCCGGCACGCTGATCGTCGCGACCTGGACGAGTGGCATCCGCTGCCCGTAGGCCTCGACTTGCACGGGCTCAAGGAGGCTTGCGCTCGCGCGGCCCGTGCGCAGGCCCCCGAGTTCGTGTTGCAGAGAGGCCTGAGTCGCCTGCATGCGTCGCTTGATTTCGGCCAGATCGAATTTTGGCAATTGCGCCATTGCTGTAAACCCGTATTGGGACGTTCGTCCTCGTGAACCCCGCCGATTCGGCGGCCGCGTTCCTGCGCGTGGGGAAAGCCCATAGCATGGGCGCGCGCAAGAGGACAGACGGCGATTCGGCCGCTCAACGTCAGTCGGACGGCGCGCCTGTCGCCGGGCGTTCCAGCGCCCTGGCGGCCTCCGCCGCCGCATTGGCCGCGCCCGGCTGAATGAGGCCCGCCGACATCACCAGCTTGAACGCCTCATCCGGCGTCATCGACAGCTCGACGACATCCTTGGTCGGCACGTAAAAATAGAATCCCGTCGTCGGATTCGGCGTACAGGGCAGAAACACCGACGTCATGCCCTGCTCTGGCAGCATGGCCGCCAGGTACGGCGCCGGCTCCGAAGAAATGAATACGATCGACCAGCAACCCTTCGTCGGGAACTCGACAAGGCCGACCTTACGAAAGGTGGTGCCGCCCTTGGCGAACACCGTCTCGAAGATCTGCTTTACGCTCTTATATATGCCGCGCACGACCGGAGTGCGATCGAGCATCGCCTCGCCGAGCGACACCAGCCACCGTCCCGCGATATTGGCGGCGAGAAAGCCGAGCAGCGTCAGCCCGACCAGCACGATGGCGACGCCGAAGCCCGGCACATGCACGGACAGATAGGTGTCCGGCCAGAAGCTCGCGGGCACGAGCGGGCGCACCCAGTTGTCCACCGAATCGACGAACCACCAAGCCAGATAAAACGTTACCCCGACCGGCCCGAAGACGACGAGTCCGGCCACGAACCATGAGCGTAGCCGGGCTCCGAACGAGCGATGAAGCGGAGCGTTCTGACCGTCGTCCGATGCCATGTTTGCGACCCCCGCGACGCCAGTTTGCGTTACGCGGGGCCTTGTATCGCGGACCGGGTCGTTTCGCCATGTCCGCGCCGCGAGCGATTCATTCGACGGTGACCGACTTCGCCAGATTCCGCGGCTGGTCGGCGTCCTTACCCATCAGAACCGCCGTATGATAGGCGAGCATCTGCACGGTTGCGGCATAGACGATCGGCGCGAAGGTCGCGGCCGTCTCCGGCATCGCCAGGAAACCGTCCAACGCGACCGACGCCTCGTCGCGCGCGTGGGTTTCGCCGATCAGCAGGATTCGGCCGCCTCGCGCGGAAACTTCCTGCATGTTGGAGACCGTTTTCTCAAGCACCGCGTCGCGCGGCGCCAGCACGATGACCGGCATCGATTCGTCGATCAGCGCGATCGGCCCATGCTTGAGTTCGCCCGCGGCGTAACCCTCGGCGTGGATATAGGAGAGCTCCTTGAGCTTCAGCGCGCCTTCGAGCGCGAGCGGATAGGCCGTGCCGCGGCCGAGATAGAGCACGTCGCGGGCGCGCGTCAGCTTATGCGCCATCGCTTCGACCTGCGGCTCCAACTTCAAGACTTCGGCGAGCAGGCCGGGCACGGCGACCAACTCGCCGACCAACTCCTGCTCTCGCGCTTCGTCCATCGCGCCCCGCGCCCGCGCCAAACCGATCGCCAGACAGGCCATCGTGGCGAGCTGGCAGGTGAAGGCCTTGGTCGAGGCGACGCCGATTTCCGGGCCGGCCAGGGTCGGCGCCACGGCGTCGGCGAGGCGAGCGATGCTGGAGGTCGCGACGTTGACGACGGCCACTGTCTTCGAGCCGTGCTCCCTCGCGTAGCGCATCGAGGCGAGCGTGTCCGCCGTCTCGCCTGACTGCGAGATGTAGATCGACAATTCGCCCTCGGCGAGCGGCGGCTCCCTGTAGCGATATTCGGAGGCGACGTCGATCTCGACGGGCAGCCGCGCGAAACGTTCGATCCAATACTTGCCGATCAGCCCGGCCATATAGGCGGTGCCGCAGCCGACGATGGAGACGCGCGAAATCTTCGTCGGGTCGGTCGGCCAGGCGAAGGGTTTCAATCGCTGCGCGCTCATGTCGACGAAATGCGCGATCGTGTGGCCGACGACCTCGGGCTGCTCGTGGATCTCCTTGGCCATGAAGTGGCGATAATTGCCCTTCTCGGCGAGCAGGCCGCCCGCGGACGAGCGCACGATGCGGCGGGAGACACGGGCGCCGGTGAGATCGTGGAACTCGGCGCCGCCGCGGCTGACGACCACCCAGTCGCCCTCTTCCAGATAGGCGATGCGGTCGGTGAACGGGGCGAGCGCCAGCGCGTCGCTGCCCAGAAACATCTCGTTCTCGCCGTAGCCGACGGCGAGCGGCGCGCCCTGCCGGGCGCCGATCAGCAGATTGTCCTCGCCCTCGAACAGATAGACCAACGCGAAGGCGCCCTTCATGCGGTTGAGCGCGGCGAGCACGGCGTCGGGGGGCGCCTTGCCGGCGTCCATCTCTTCGGTGACCAGGAACGCCGCGACTTCGGTGTCGGTCTGAGTGACGAATTGATAGCCCTTGGCGGTGAGTTCCTCGCGAAGCGCGCGGAAATTCTCGATGATGCCGTTGTGGACCACCGCCAGCCGGTGGCTGGCGTGGGGATGTGCGTTGGTCTCGGTCGGCTTGCCGTGGGTCGCCCAGCGAGTATGGCCGATGCCGATCTCGCCCGAGAGCGGATGGGACTCCAGCTTGGCTTCCAGGTTCTTCAGCTTGCCTTCGGCGCGCACGCGCGTGAGCTTGCCGCCCTCCAGCGTCGCCACGCCCGCCGAGTCATAGCCGCGATATTCGAGCCGCTTGAGCGCGGTGAGAACGCGAGGCGCCGCCGGCCCCTGACCGATGATTCCAACAATGCCGCACATGATGACACCCGTTGCTGACCCGATTCTCGCGCCAGCAAGGGTTAGGCCACCAGCCTCAACAACTTCAAATCACGAAGGATGTCCTGTTGTAACAGGGTAAATCTCGAGTTTCCGCAGCGTCACTTCTTCAGCCTTATCAGCAGATCGAGCGTGCGGCGGGCGAAGTCGGTATAGGGCGGCTGGAACAGCCATTGGACAGGAGTCACCGGCCCCTGTTTGAAAATGGGACGCAGTTTCGAGAGACGCTCGAACCCCTCGCGCGCCTGATATTGCCCGACGCCGCTCGCCCCGATCCCGCCGACCGGCAGATCGGCCTGACCGAAATGCATCAGCGTGTCGTTGACGGTGACGCCGCCCGACATCACCCGATCGACGAAGAAGTCGACGAAGGCGCGATCGCGCGAGAACGGATACAGCGCCAGCGGTCGCTCGCCCGCGTTGACGTAGTCGGCGACCTCCTGCTTGTCGCGATAGCCGAACACTTTGAGGATCGGCCCGAAGATCTCCTCTTGGGCTACCCGCATGTCGGGCGTGGCGTCGAGCACGATATGCGGCGGGAACTTGCGTTTGGCCCGGTCGGGCGTCTGCCCGGGCGCGAGACAGACGAGTTTGCCCCCCTTGGCGCGAGCGTCTTCGAGCAGCGCTTCGAGGCGCAGGAAATTGCGCTCGTTGATGATCGAGGTGTAGTCGTCGCCGTTGAGATCGGGATAGCGCTTGGCGACGAGTTTTTGCGCGATCTCGACGAACGCCTGTTCCTGGTCCACCGGCACGAACACGTAGTCGACGTTGATGCAGATCTGCCCGGCGTTGAACAACTTGGCCCACAGGATGCGCTCGGCCGCGGTCTGCAACGGGAAATCGGGCGCGACCACTGCCGGCGTCTTGCCGCCGAGCTCCAGGGTCACCGGCGTCAGGTTGCGCCCGGCCGCGCTCATCACCGCGCGCCCGACGCCGCTCGAGCCCGTGAACACCAGATGATCGAACGGCAGCGAAGAGAAGGCCGGCCCGAGCGAGCCGTCGTCGTCGAAGATGCGCAGCTTCTCGGGCGGGAAATATTTCGGCGCCGTGCGGATCAGCAGTTGCGCGAGATTGCGCGAATATTCCGACAGCTTCAGCATCGCGCCATTGCCGGCGGCGAAGGCGCAGACGAGCGGATTGAGCGTCAGCAACAGCGGGAAATTCCACGGCGAGATGATTCCGACGACGCCGATGGGCTGCGGAACCAGATGATTGCTCGCCAGCGGAAAGCTCATCCAGTCCACGCGTCGGCGGTGCGGGCGCATCCAGCCGCGCAACTGCGACTTGGCGTTCTTGACCGACGACAGCACGCCGAGGATTTCCGCAAACTTGGTTTCGACGGCAGAGCGCGTTCCGAAATCCGCCGCGACGGCGGCGATGATCGCCTCCTGCTCGTCCTGGATCCAGCGGCCGAGCGCGGTCAGATCGGCGATGCGCGCCGCATAGGGGCGCGGGCCGGCGACGAGCCAGGCGCGGCGTATTTCCTCCAGGCCAGCGCGAAGCTCGGAATCGGCGGCGACAACGACGGGCGCGTTCATGCATTCCTCCCTGGAACGGCAAGTTGGTTCATATCAGCACGATTCGTTAGGCGAAGAAACTCAGGGGGTGGAGGGCGTGCAGGGCGTGGTCGCGACGAGGCGATTTCAAAGGGTTCCGTGTCACCCGTAGCCGGCCGACCGCTCCGGCAGAGCGACGAGGGGAGCACAGTTCGGGGATTGTGTATCCTGTAGCCGTAATCCCCGCAAAAGCGGCGTCTCCGGCCTGCCAAAGAGATCGTCAGCGATGGTGAAGTCCGTCGCCGTCAGTAATGTGGCCCTCGCGCCGGTTGCGATACGGCGCAACATTCGCGGATTGAACGACGCCACTCCAAGCGATCGCAGCTCGGCTTTCGACCGGATTACGGCAAGCGTCGCCGGCGACCTGCCGAGCGTCAGCCGTGGGATGTGGACAGCCCCGCGAGAAGCGGAGCGTACGCGGCGAGCCTGCGGGATAGGAACTCCGTGAAGAGCCGAACGCGCTTCGTCTTGCTTGTCTCCCCCTGTGTGAGAAGCCAGAGCGTTCCGTACATGTGCAGGTCCGTGCCCGGCGCCCTCGCCAGCAGGGGGTCGGCATCTCCGACGAAGCACGGCAGTGTCGTGATCCCGAACCCCTGCCGCACAGCGGCGATCTGCGCCGCGGCGTCCGTGATCCTGAAGGGAACCCCGGTGGTTCGAACCTCACCCTCGCTGGCCCAATCCGGAATTCCATGAACGCTTATGACGATCCACCAGAG
>Ga0302319_10024993_pt1 | contig 10591 bp, 7 predicted proteins | sample Bog_T0_2_FD_203319 | JGI IMG/M metagenome (GOLD analysis project Ga0302319, IMG submission 203319) | Peat permafrost microbial communities from Stordalen Mire near Abisko, Sweden - Bog_T0_2 | ecosystem: Environmental > Terrestrial > Soil > Wetlands > Peat | place: Sweden: Abisko, Stordalen Mire... | reverse complement strand
CCGCTCGGCGCATTATATCCGCGGCTCGCCTATGTTATGGAGGGAGACACGCCTTCTTTTCTGGGATTAATCAACAATGGACTGGGCTGGCAACTGAACCCCGCCTGGGGCGGATGGGGCGGACGCTATGTGCTCTATCAGCCCTCGGGCGAAACACGCAAGATTTGGACCAATAACGCGGATAGCCGGGACACTGTGGCGGCGGCCGATGGCCAAATTCAAACCTCGGACCCGGCCACCATCTGGCGCTGGCGTGAGCAATATCAGAATGATTTCGCGGCCCGAATGAACTGGTGCGTCGCGAGCACCTACGCCTCAGCCAATCACAATCCCATCGCTGTCCTTGATGGCGACTACACGAAAAACCCGATTTATATTTCCGCCACCAATGGGGCGGAAATCCCTCTCACGGCCGAAGGCACGAGCGATCCTGACGGAAATACAGTGAAGGAGACGTGGTGGATCTACACCGAGGCCGGAACCGTCCGTGGCGCGATGCTCTCGGCTACGGCGGGGTTGAAGAGCGTGGCGCAATTGCCGCGAGTCAAAAAAGGCGGGGAACTTCACGTCATTCTTCAAGTTGAAGATAATGGAACGCCGCCCCTGTCCGCCTATCGCCGGGCAATCATTTACGTTTCTCCTTGAATATGTTGCGTCCAGTTCCTGTCCTGCTTTTACTGGTTCTCACCGGCCTGCGTGTCGCGCGCGCGGAGTCGGCGCCGGAGATTTCCATTGTCACGGGCTCCGCGCCCAGCCTCCAGGCACAGCACGGAATCGACGGGATCATCGCCGCGCTTAGGAAAAGGAATGTACCCTTCGAAATGGCGGATTCTCCGGACGATGCCCGAGGCAATACACTGCTGATCGCAGGCCTGGCCGGTGACCGAACGCTGTTCCGCGGTCCGCTGGAAGCGGTCGGGCGGTCCGTTCCACAGAATACCGAGGCGCTGGCCATTCAAAAGCGGCAATACCATGGAAAGACGGCGTGGACCATCGCGGGTTTTGATAATTGCGGGCTGATGTATGCGGAACTCGATCTCGCGGATCGCATTCGCCTGGCGGCTCCAGCGAAGCCACCATTAGCCGAGGTACGGGAAACCATCGAGAAACCGGATGTCGCAATGCGGGGGATCACACTCTTCGCGATGAACCGTGCTTACTGGGAGAGCCGGTTCTATGATGAAACTTACTGGCGGCGGTATTTCGACCTGCTGGCGCAGGACCGCTTCAATTCCGTAACCGTGGTGCTCGGGTATGAGAATGGGGGATTTCTTGCGCCATGTTACCCCTATTTCTTTGATGTGCCGGGGTATCCCGGCATCAGGATGATCGGCATCACCGCAGAGCAACAGGCGAGAAACGTGGAAGCGCTCAATCAAATGATCGCGATGGCGCACGCGCGCGGGATCAAACTCTCCATCGGAATATGGGATCACATTTATCGTGGCAACGTGCAGAACGGCGGCTCGCCAGGCGGCAATGCGGGACTGACCAAACCGACGCCTAACCTGGTCTGGGGCGTGACCGCGGAAAATCTAATTCCCTATACCCAGGCGGCGCTCACGGAATTCATGCGACGTTTTCCGGGGCTCGACGGAATCGAGTTCCGAATGCACAACGAGGCGGGACTCAAACCGGGCGAACAGGGACCTTTCTGGAAGGCGATATTCCAGACCATCATGAAAACCAATCCAAAGTTGCCGCTCGATCTGCGCGCCAAGGGGCTCACTCCCGAGGAAATCCAGAGCGCCATCGATTCCGGAGTAAATTTCCGGCTTAGCACAAAATATTGGATGGAACAGATGGGCCTGCCCTTCCATCCGACACACATCAATCCCCGGGATCAAGACAGCGCTCGGCATAGTTATGCCAATTTTTTGACTTACCCGCAAAGATATCGCATGGACTGGCAGCTATGGAACGGCGGCACCACGCGCATTCTCTTGTGGGGCGACCCGGAGTACGTGCGCAGGTTTGTGCAAAGCACGCATCTCTATGCCGGAGATAGCTTCGAGGTGGACGAGCCGCTGGCCACAAAAATGGAAGGCCAATTGCACGATGCCAAGCCGTTCGATTTGCTAAAGCCATCCGCGCAATACTACGGCTATGAATTCGAGCGTTACTGGCATTTTCTCGAACTCTTCGGGCGGATTGGATATAATCCGGATATTCGTTCGGACCTATGGGATATGGAATTCAAGCAACGCTTCGGCCCGGATGCCGGCCCTGTCCTGGAGAAAGCACTGCATCAGGCGAGTTGGATATTGCCGCGCATTATTGCTTCAAGTTATCCTTATAGTGGATTTCCCATGACGGCGGGCTGGCCGGAGAAACAACATCTTGGTGACCTGCCTTCCTTTGCCAAGATGACCCCTTCGGACGTGCAACTCTTTGAGAGCCTTGACGAGGAAGCTCAACGGATGATTGCCAATGGTGAGACGGCAAAGGTTCGGCCGCAGGCCACGAGTCTTTGGTTTTCTCAAACAGCCGATGCCATTGATGAGCAAATCGACATTGCAGAGAAGAAAATCGGCGACAGCCGCGACAAGGAATTTGACTCGACCGTCATCGATCTAAAAATTTTGTCCGACCTCGCGCGCTATCATTCGCAACGAATCCCGGCCGGGGTCTCCTATCGATTGTTCATGCGCACCGGAAACCCCGTTGCGCTGGACGATGCGATTACCTACGAAAGCAACGCCGTGCAGGCGTGGCGGCAAATCGTCGATGCGGCTGGCGATACTTATGCGCCGGATCTTATGATGGGGGCGCGCAGCCGGGATCTGTGTGGAAATTGGAAAGATGAACTGGAATCTCTGGAGAGCAACCTCAATAAGCTGAAAGAACAGCGGAAGGCGCAGACTGCCGGCGGCGATGCCTCCCCGTCTCCCCGTTACGAGGCGCTGACGAGCAATCCGCGTGGTCCGGCCATTTCTCATCAGGCGCTCTCAACAGCTCCGGCGCAAAAGCCTCTGATCATCCGGGCGCGGGTGGACGCGCCTTCGGGGGTCAAATGGGTTCAGGTGCTCTACCGCGCTGTCGATCAGACCAAGGATTACCAGATACTTGACATGAAGGAAGTGGACGGCGAGGGCACTTACGAAGCCATAATTCCCGCCGAAGCCGTCGATCCCCGGTTTGATTTCATGTATCTCATTCAGGCAATGGATAATGACCATAATGGAACGATTTACCCGGACTTTAACAAACAGCCGCCCTATATCATTGTCCATCTGGACCGAGGAGATTCCGCAGCGAAAATGGGCGGCCAAACGATCACAAACTGATGCAGCCTTCATCTCATTCCATCCATTCCGATACGGTCGCGGCCGGCGACGCGCCCCAAGCATGGTCAATCGCGGTCCTGCCGGGCGACGGCATTGGCCCCGAAGTCGTGGCTGAAGGAGTCAAGGTATTGCACGCCGTCGCGGCGAGGCTGAGGGGCGTGGATTTCAAGCTCACGGAGCACGCCGTGGGCGCGGCGGAGTTTCTTCGCAACGGCGACCCGCTGCCGGAATCCGCCTTCCAGGCGTGTCGCGAAGCGGACGCCGTCCTCCTGGGCGCAATGGGCCTGCCAACTGTTCGCTGGCCGAGCGGCAAGGAAATGACCCCGCAAATCGATCTGCGCGAGCGCCTCGATCTTTACTGCGGCCTGCGGCCCATCCGGCTATATCACGACAGCCATACCCCGCTTAAAGGGTATCGCGCCGGCGATATCGATTTCGTTATCGTGCGCGAAAGTACCGAAGGGCTTTTCTCCGCGCGCCTCTCAAGGTCGTCCCCGGATGATGGGGAAGTGCGCGACGTGATGCGCATCACCCGCCATGGGTCGGAGCGCATTTGCCGCTCTGCATTCGAACTGGCCCGCACCCGCCGCAAGAGCGTGACGCTGGTGGACAAGGCAAATGTGCTGCCTTCGATGGTCTTTTTCCGGGAAGTATTCGACGCGGTTGCAAAGGAATATCCTGACGTGCAGGCCGGTCATGCCTATGTGGACGCCGCGGCTCTGTACTTGGTGCAGCGCCCACAGATGTTCGATGTCATCGTCACGGAAAACATGTTTGGCGATATTCTCTCTGATCTCGCGGCGGGGATCGTCGGGGGCATGGGGATCGCGCCGTCGGCCGATCTTGGCGACAAGTGCGGCGTGTTTCAACCCTCCCACGGATCGGCGCCGGACATTGCGGGCAAGGGCATTGCCAATCCCATCGCAACCATTCTCTCGGTGGCTCTGATGCTGGACTGGTTTGGGCATCAGCAGACAATGCTTGGCGCGGCTATGATTCGTCGCGCGGTGGAAGCCGTTTTGTCCGATCCCATTAACCGCACCAGTGATCTAGGGGGTGCCTTGGGCACCGTCGAAATGGGCCGGCGCGTGATCGCGGCACTCGCATAAGCAACCCTCCGCTAACCCCTCCATGCCACTCATTATCGATCTAACGCTCCCCTTCGGGCCGGGAATAAGCGGATTCGCCTCCGTGCCGAAATACACCGTGGCGCGCGACGGCTGGAACGCCAGCATGCTCACGTTTTATTCGCACGCGGGAACGCACATCGACTCGCAAATGCATTTTGAGGCTGGGCCGGAAACGCTCGATCAGATTCCGCTCGAACGCTGCCTCGGCCCGGCGTGGCTGGTCAACCTCGCCGGCATCGCGCCCAGGACATTGATCGAGGTTTCCCACCTCGGCGGGGTCGCGAATCAATTTCAGCCGGGCGACAGTCTGCTGCTGCGCACGGATTGGAGCCGGCACGCCGACGATGCCGCCATCTATCGCAATCAATTGCCGCGCATCAGCGAAGGGCTCGCGCGCTGGTGCATTAAACGGGGCGTGAAAATGCTCGGCGTCGAACCGCCGTCCATCGCGGATGTGAACAACCTGGCCGAGGTTACGCTGATTCACAAAATCCTCTTGGGCGGCGGGGTGAACATTGTCGAGGGATTGACAAATCTGGATGCCCTTGCGCCGGCGGAAAAAGTTTTCTTTGCCGCGCTGCCGCTCAAGATCACCGGCGGCGACGGCTGCCCCTGCCGCGCATTTGCGTTGGAAGGCAGCCCCGGCGATTTCCTGGGAGAGAACAATGGGCTCTGAACTTCCGGTGAAGCTGCCCGTGGCCAGGGATGGCGTTTTTCCCCGCGGGTACTTCGTGGTGGGCGCCACGTTCCTGCTATCCGTGCTGCTCTATGTGGATCGCGCCTGCATCTCGACGGCCAAGGATGCGGTGACCGGCGAACTCGGCCTGAGCAAGGATGAGTGGTCCTGGGTCCTGGCGTCATTTGCGTTCGGCTACGCGGTCTTCCAAACGCCGTCCGGCGCGCTGGCGGACCGGCTGGGCGGTCGCGTGGTGCTGACGGGCATGGTGACGCTCTGGTCTGTCTTTACTGGCTTGACGGCGATGGCCTGGAACTTCGCCACACTGCTGGCCGTGCGGTTTCTCTTTGGTGCGGGCGAGGCCGGAGCATTCCCGGGCATGGCACGGGTGGTCTATTCGTGGATTCCCGTCAATGAACGCGGGCTGGTCAAAGGCATCAACTTCTCCGGCTCGCGCATCGGGGCCGCGCTGGCAATGCCGCTGGTCGCCGCGCTGATTGCGAACGCGGGCTGGAAAAAAAGCTTTCTCATTATCATGGCGGCCGGTTTTATCTGGGCGGCGCTCTGGTGGCGGTGCTTTCGCGATGAACCGGCGGCGCATGGCGGTATCAAGCCACAGGAACGGGAATATATCCTAAAGAACCGGCAGGACGGCGGAATCCGCATCACACCCGAGCCGTTGCGGGTGTCGGCGCTGTTCACATCGCCGAACCTTTGGCTGATGATGGGACAATACTTCGCCAGCAATTTCACCTTCTTCTTCAGCCTTACGTGGCTCTATCCCTATGTAAAAGCCCGGTATCAATTGACCGCCGTTGATGCGGGCTTCTGCACCATGCTACCACTCCTGGCCGGCGCGGCCGGGAATATTCTCTCCGGATGGATGGTGGATGCGCTTTATCGCGGCGGCCGCAGCCCGCTTTCGCGCCGCCTTCCGGCCATAGCGGGATTCCTTCTGGCGGCGCTGGGCATGGTGATGAGCGTCCATCAGCAATCCGCGGCTGGCGCGGTGGCATGGCTCTCGATAGCGATCTTTGGCGCGGATATGACGCTGAGCCCCTCGTGGTCCTTCTGTATCGACATCGGCGGCAGGCACGCGGGCGCGGTCAGCGGCACGATGAATATGGCGGGAAACCTCGGTTCAGCCGTTACGGCGCTGGCCTTCGCCTACCTGCCCGAATCAAGCAAAGGCAACGAGGCGTTTTTCTACACCGCGGCGGGGTTGAGCGGCTGCGGTGTTTTGTGCTGGCTGGCCGCAAATCCCGAAAAGAGAATCGAATGATGAACAAGAACGGGTCTTCGAAAAAGGTTTGACCATATGTCGAGCCAGAAACTCAAAGGCGTGTGCATCGGCGCGGGCTACTTCAGCCACTTTCAATACGAAGCATGGCAGCGCATCCCGGAGGTCGAGATCGTGGCGTTCAGCAACCGTGACCCCGTGAAGGCGGCGGAGATCACGAAGCAATTCGGCATCGGGAAACTTTATTACGATTACCGCGGGATGTTTGACGTGGAGAAACCGGATTTCGTGGATATCATCACGCCGCCGCCGTCGCATCGGGAGATTTGCGCGGAGGCCGCGCGGCGGGGCATTCACATCATTTGCCAAAAACCGCTCGCGCCGACATTTGCCGAGGCCAAAATCATCGTCACCCATGCGGTGGACAGCCACGTGCGCATGATGGTTCACGAGAATTTCCGGTTCCAGCCGTGGCATCGCGAGATCAAGCGCCAAATCGATTCCGGCGCAATCGGCGGCAGGCTGTTCTCGCTGGCGTTCCGCTCCCGCATGGGAGACGGCTGGGGCCCAAACGCCTATCTGCCGCGTCAGCCCTACTTCCGCGATTATCCGAAGCTGCTCGTGTATGAAACCGGAGTTCATTTCATCGACACATTTCGTTTCCTCGCGGGCGAGATCAAGCGCGTCAGCGCGTGGCATCGCCGCTTGAATCCGATCATCGCGGGCGAAGATTGCGCGCTGCTGGTGTTTGAATTCGCCGCCGGAGCGCTCGGCCAGTGGGACGCCAACCGTTTCAACGAGACCACCGCCCGCAACCCGCGTTACACGTTCGGAGAATTTCTGGTGGAAGGCAACGGGGGGAGCATCCGGCTCTACAACGACTCGCGCCTCACGCTCCAGCGGCTCGGCGACCCGGAAGTGGAAATCCCTTACGAGCGCGCTGACCGGAATTTCGCGGGCGATTGCTGCTACTTCACGCAGCGGCATTTCGTGGATCGCCTCCTGGATGGAAGTCCGTTTGAAACAGGGGGTGAGAATTATTTGCAAACGCTGGCTGTCCAGGAGGCGGTTTATAAATCGGCGGAAACCGGCGCCCCAGTGGAAGTGGAGCCGCCATGAAAAAGCTCGCTCTCATACTGTGTACGCTTCAGATCCTTGTCCCGCTGGCGTTGGCCGGTGCCTTGGTCCTTCCAGGCGTGAGCCGGGTGGTCCAGGCCTCCATTGACGCCCAAGACATAGCAGGCGCGGTGACCGTCGTGGCCTCAGGGGACAAAATCGTTCATCTCGAAGCCAGCGGATTTGCCGACATCGCCGCTCAAAAGCCAATGCGGCCGGATAGTCTCTTTTGGATCGCCTCGATGACCAAGCCCGTCACGGCAGCCGCGATTCTGATGCTCCAGGATGACGGCAAGCTCAATACAGGGGATCCCGTCGCCAGGTACATGCCTGAATTCTCCGCGTTGAAGACCCCATCCGGCCGCCCCGCCCGCATCACCATCGCCCAATTGCTCACCCACACGTCCGGTCTCGGGGATATCAGCGATGCGGCGACGCTCCAGGCGCACACGCTAGCTGGGTTGATCCCGCTCTATCTGGCTGCGCCGATGCAATTTGAACCGGGAACGAAATGGAAATTCTGCCAGGCGGGCATGAATACCGCCGCCCGCATCGTCGAGGTGGTGAGCGGCACGACCTATGATGCCTTTGTGGAAAAGCGCATCCTCGATCCCCTTGGCATGACGAGCACTACATTCCGGCGCACCGGGCAGTTTTCGGCGCGGCTGGTGACCGCGTACTCAAAAAATCCGGCAACCGGCCAGCTCCAGGCCGTTCCACCGCGCCCGGATGTCGGCGGGCCGGATCGTCCGCCCTATGGCAACATGGGCCTCTACTCGACGGGCCCGGACTACACACGCTTCTGCCAAATGCTGCTCGGAGGCGGTGTGTTCGAGGGCCGGCGCCTGTTGAGCCCGGCGGCGATCAAGCTGATGACGACCATTCAAACCGGCAATCTGCCCACGGGATTTTTTCAATCCGCGGCCACGGGCGGGCACGGGGCAAACTATGGCTGGGGATTGGGCACATGCATCCTGCGCACGCCGCACGAAGGCGTGGCCGCGATGCTCTCGCCCGGCACATTTGGCCACGGCGGCGGCTGGGGCACGCAGGCATGGATCGATCCCGTGCGCGGCGCGGCCTATGTGCTGATGGTCCAGCGCTCGAATTTTGGCAATAGCGACAACACCGCGCTGCGCCGCGCGTTCCAGCAAGCCGCCGTAGACGCACTGCAAGCGCGAATGAGTGATAGCGCGCCAGGCGGCAACTCTTATATACCATGAACTCCCCCGCCCTCCCCATCCTGTTGATCCTCTCCCTGGTGTGTCTCCGCCCGGCATTGGCCGCGGACTCGCCTGGTGCCGCGCCATCGCCGGCGCGGCCATTCGCCGCAATGGCCCTTGCCAATCCGCGCGGGGTCGCAGTGGATGCCGCGGGCAATCTCTATGTGGCCGATGTGGATCGAGGCGACGTGCAGAAGAGCACGCTCTCGGGGAAGGTGAGCGCCGCGGCTGGAGCCGGCGCGGCGATGATCCATGATCCCATCGGGCTGAAGATGGCGCGCGACGGCTCGGCGCTGGTCGCGGATTCTGACGACGGCGCGGTTTACATCATCTCTCCCGCCGGCGTTGTCACCACCATGGCCAAGCCCGCGGGGGCGGCGCGTTTTGCCATCCCCACGAGCGCGGCGGAGGACTCCGCCGGCAATGTCTATGTCGCCAACAATGGCAGTCATGTCATTGTGAAGATCACACCCGGAGGCGTCGCATCCGTCTTTGCCGGCAAGCCGGGCGCCAGCGGAAGTATTGATGGCAAGGGAAGCGCCGCGCGCTTCAATGTGCCGCGCGACATCGCGATAGACGGGCAGGATAATCTCTACGTCGCTGATGAGGCGAACTCCAACATCCGCAAGATCACGCCAGACGGCCTCGTCTCCACGCTGGCAGGGGCTGCTGGCAACCCTGGCCACGCGGACGGAGAGGGCCCGGTCGCCAGTTTTAACATACCGCGCGGGATCGCGGTGGATGCCGCCGGCACAATCTATGTCGCGGACACCGAAAACGATTGCATCCGCAAAATCACGCCTGCGGGAGTGGTATCCACATTTGCCGGTGAGCCGGGAAAGGCCGCCCTGGAGGACGGCAGCGGTGCGTTCGCCCGCTTCACTGAGCCCCGCGGCATTGCCCTGGACGCCGCGGGCAATCTGTACGTGGCCGATACCGGCAACTTGGCGATTCGCGAGATTACGCCTGGCGGCGTGGTGTCCACCATCGCTGGAGCGGCGCCCTCATCCATTCCGGACTTTCCCATTGTGTCCGTGCCGGCGCCGATTATTCTGCCGCGCACGGGCCGGACGGAACGGTTTGACTACACCCACGCGCAGACGCTCGATGGCTGGGACGGTGATCCGAGATATTGGTCGGTCAAAGACGGCGCGTTCGATGCGAAAGGCGAGCGAGTACAGTCGAACTTTCTGCTTACAAAGAAGAGCTTCACCGATTTCCGGCTAACATTCTCCTCGCGAGTCGTCGAGTCAGAGAATCATGCCGGCGTCTGCTTCTGGGGCGATCGCGTGGCACTGGAAAACGGGAAGAACAAATGGGCCTACAAAGGACCGCTTCTGATGTTTCCCGGCCTAGGCATTTGGGATTACTCGACGGAAAAGAACATCCGAATCGAGCCCGCAGGCAAAATCCTCGCGAGGAAACTGGCGGGCCAGCACGACTGGATTCGCATCGAGATGCTCGCGCAGGGCAACCGGCTGCGTGTGGCCTTTGACGGGCAGCAGGTACTCGACTGGCGCTCACCGGATCCGCCCGGGCTCAAGGATGGTCCCATCGGTTTGCAATTGCACGGCTTCACCAAGCCGCAGGAAGTCGTATACAAGGACGTGGTGATCGAAACATTCCCGAAAGAGGACCGCCTCATCACAGTCAAGCAATAAGCACCTATGAAACATCAAGGACTCGATCATCTCGCCATCGCTGTGCCGGACACGGATGCCGCGCTGAAAATCTGGCGCGATCAGCTCGGCTTTCCATTGCTTTATTCAGAAATCGTTAACGGCGGCACGGTGCGCCTCACGCATCTCGATCTCGGCAACGCGCATCTGCAACTGGTCCAGCCGCTGACGGTTGATCATCCGGTGCAAGCCTGGCTCGCGAAGAACGGCCCGGGCCTGCATCACTTCTGCCTGAAAGTG
>Ga0302319_10024992_pt1 | contig 10592 bp, 9 predicted proteins | sample Bog_T0_2_FD_203319 | JGI IMG/M metagenome (GOLD analysis project Ga0302319, IMG submission 203319) | Peat permafrost microbial communities from Stordalen Mire near Abisko, Sweden - Bog_T0_2 | ecosystem: Environmental > Terrestrial > Soil > Wetlands > Peat | place: Sweden: Abisko, Stordalen Mire... | reverse complement strand
CTTCTCGCGGCATACGCCCGCCAGATAAACTAATAGATTCATGCCTTTCGAAGAAGTAGTTGAAGCCGAAGGCCACCTGATCGACTCCCACGTCATGGAGCAGATCTTCGACAAGGTGGTCGAATCCAGCGGCCGTTTCGAAGTCGAGCAGTTCCGCATCGGACGCACCAACAGCGAGCCGTCGTATCTGCGCCTGCGCCTCGAAACGCCCACCCGCAACCAGATGGAACACCTGCTTGCGCAGATCCTGCCCATCGGCTGCTCGCCCATCGAAAGCGGCGACGCCGTTCTCAAACTCGTCGAGCGCGACCGCTGCGCTCCCGAAGATTTCTATTCCACCAGTAATCACCGCACCTATGTGCGCGTTGGCGGCGAATGGGTGGAAGTGCAGAACCAGCGCATGGACGCCATGGTCGTCGTGAAAGGCGCCGAAGCATGGTGCCGCCGCCTGCGCGATCTCAAGGCGGGCGACATGGTCGTCGTCGGCATGCATGGCATCCGCGTGGCTCCCGAATCGAAAGAGCGCGACCGCCTCGCCTTCGCCTTCATGTCGAACGAAATCTCGTCCGAGCGTCAGGTGGAAACCGCCGTGCGCCAGACCGCCGCGCTCGCGAAACAAGCCAAGGAGCAGGGCAAAACCATAGTCGCGGTCACCGGACCCGTAGTCGTTCATACGGGCGGCGTGGCCGGACTCTCGAAGCTCATCCGCCATGGCTGGATCGACGCCGTGCTCAGCGGCAACGCCATGGCCGTGCACGATATCGAAGCCGCACTCTTCGGCACCTCGCTCGGCGTTCGCCTCGAAGACGGTCGTCAGGCCGAACACGGGCACCGCAATCACATGCGCGCCATCAACGCCATGAACCACGCCGAAGGCATCAAAGGCGCGGTTCAGAACGGCCGCCTCAAAACCGGCATCATGTACGAATGCGTGCGCAATAATGTGCCGTTCGTGCTTGCCGGCAGCCTTCGCGACGACGGCCCTCTGCCCGAAACCATCACCGACATGAACGCCGCGCAGGACGCCTATGCCGCCCTCGTCAAACCCGCCGGTCTTGTGATCTGCCTCGGCTCCATGCTGCATTCCATCGCCACCGGGAACATGCTGCCCAGCTGGGTGAAAATCGTTTGTGTGGATATCAATCCCGCCGTCGCCACCAAGGTCAGCGACCGCGGCACCGGCCAGGCCGTCGGCGTCGTGACCGACGTCGGCCTCTTCCTCGACCTCCTTTCGCGCGAACTGGTGGACAGGCAATGAAGACCGACAAGCGGCAATACACCGATGAGCACGCAGCCGCCGGTATCGACGCCCCGCTCCCCGAAATCGAAACCTGGCCCAACCAGTTTCCCGACTACGAGATCGAGATCGACATTCCCGAATTCACCTCCGTCTGCCCCAAAACCGGCCTGCCCGATTTCGGCGTAATCACCGTCAGTTACGTCCCCGACAAGCTCTGCCTGGAACTGAAATCGTTCAAGATGTACACGCTGGCTTACCGCGATCTGGGCATCTTTCAGGAGAACGTGGTCAACTGCTTCGTGCGCGATATCGTAAAGGCCTGCGACCCCGTCCGCATTACCGTGACGGGCGACTTCGCGCCCCGCGGCGGACTCGGTTCGCGCATGACGGCGCAGTGGGTGAAGAAGGCGGCAAAAAAACGTGGGAAATGAGCGCAGCGTCTCGGACGACGAAAAGATAGCGGAACTCACCGCCATTATTCACGCGGTGCGCGACCGGGTTCGCTCCCGCTACCCGCGTCCCGAAGACGGCGGCGCACCGGCTGCCGGCGGCGACAACACTCCGGCCCGGCCGCTCATCCAGATCCCCGTTGCGGACCTGATGCCCATCGTCCATGCGCGCGACGCCGCGCAGGCGAAGATCGCGGCGATCGGCAGCGTTAATCCGCGCGCCGGCGGTCTCTTGAACAAGGTGATCCAGTTCGTCAAGAAGGCCATTTCCCGCGCCCTCGGCTGGTTCGTCCGCGATCAGGTCACCTTCAACCGCGAAACCGTTTCCGCGCTGGAAGCCGTCCTCGAAGCGCTCAACGATCACAACCGCACCGTGATCTCCCTCGCTTCACAGACCAACGAACAGTTCGGTTATGTCCGCGCCGAGATCGCCGCCCGCGTCCGTGAGCTCAGCGCGCAAACCGATGCGCGGGCCCGCGAACTGAGCGAGCAGACCGACGCCCGTGCCCGTGAAATCACCGCTCATACGGAAGCCCGCTCGGTTGAATTAAAGGCCCTGCTCGATGCGCGCGCTGCCGCGCTCACCCTGGAATTCCAGCAGCAGCTAAGAAGCCGTGCCGACGCTCTGCAGGCTGTTATCGAGCACCTCGATTACCTGAAAGCCGAAGCCATCGAGCTCAAAGACGTTCGCAGGCACTGGATCGAATGGCGCGCCGACTGGGAACGCAAACTCGCCCTCAACGAGATTCAGTTCCTGCGCAGCGCCGCCGACCTCCAGGGCGCGTTCCAGCACCGCGTCACGCAGGTGGAACTGAACTTCCGCGAAATCGTCAAAGCCCAGCACACCGATTATCTCAGCGCGCTCGAGCGAGCCAATATCGACATCCAGAAGCGCCTCTGGGGCGATCTCGAAAAGATCCGGGTCGACTACGAGCGGCTCATCCACTCCGAATTGCGCCTCGCCCGTCAGCGCGCGTTCATTTCGCGCGAAGCTTCCACCTCGCCGCCGCTTGCACCCGGTTCGCCCGCCGCCGGTTTCGACTACGGCCACTTCGCCGAAAAATTCCGCGGCCCGGAAGAATATGTCCGGCGCAATCAGGAGCTCTACAAACCCTTCTTCGCGGGCTGCACCAACGTGCTCGACATCGGCTGCGGACGCGGGGAGTTCCTCGAAACGTTCCGAGAGATCTGCGTTCCCGCGCGCGGCATCGACCTGGGCGAGGAGTCCGTCGCCCTCTGCCGCCACAAAGGTTTCGAAGCCGAAGTCGCCGATCTTTTCGACTATCTGCCCGCCCAGCCCGACGGTGAATTCGACGGCATCGTGAGTTCGCAGGTGGTCGAGCACCTCGCGCCCGAAAAACTTCCCGAAATGATCCGGCTGTGCGCGGCGAAACTGCGCTGCGGCGGCGTGCTGGCGCTGGAAACACCGAACCCCGAATGCCTCGCCATCTTCTCCACGCATTTCTATCTCGACCCCACCCACACGCGGCCCATCCCCCCGCCATTACTGGCGTTTTATCTGGAGGAAGCGGGCTTCGGTACGATTGAGGTCCACCGCATTTCGCCGGCGATCGAATCGATTCCGGAGGTCGGCGAACTCCCCGAAAAGTTCCGCGAACGCTTCTTCGGCGCGCTCGACTACGCAATCGTATCGAGGAGGTTGTAGAATAGTATTTGGTGTTCGGAACGCCACGTTTGCCAGGCTCCGTAACTGGCAAATGCCCTCCGTTTTTGGGACGTCGTCTAACGGTAAGACTGCAGACTCTGGATCTGCGTATCGGGGTTCGAATCCCTGCGTCCCAGCCAAACCATCGTCATGGAGCCCCTTGAGCAGGTTTCCGACCTGTCCTCTTCTTCGTTCTTCACAGCGCGCAAGAGGCCGCGGAGCGTACGATCCGGCAAAGAACGATGTTGGTATTAGGGGTCCGTGAGACCGAGGCGTTCGTCGAAGCCATCCTGAACCCGCCGGAGCCGGGTCCGACCCTACGGAAAGCTGCGCGGCACTATCGCGAAATCGCTGGCCGGTAAGTGACTCCCTCGCCCTGTCCTCCTTTTGACTTCCAGCCGCTCGGCGATCATGATCGCACTTCATTTTCGTGCGGAGTACCGGATCTTGATCGATACTTACAGCAACAGGCGAGCCAGGACGCCCGACGTAAGGTTGCGGCCCCTTTTGTAATGACCGGCGCCGGCGGCTCGGTTCTCGGATATTACACACTTTCCGCCTATACGGTGCGGCTGGAAGAACTTCCCCAAGACGTCACAAAGCGTTTGCCCCGGTACCCGCTGCTTCCGGCGACTTTGTTGGGCAGATTGGCAGTGAGCCAGAAGCATCGAGGTCAGAAGCAGGGCCGTTTGCTCTTGATGGACGCCCTCCACCGGAGCTGGAAAAATACCTTGCAGGTGGCCTCCGTGGGTGTCGTCGCCGAGGCATACGACGATCGGGCGCGCGAGTTTTACCTCCATCACGAATTCATTGCTGTCGCCGGGCTGCCGAAGAAGCTCTTCATTTCGATGAAAACCATCGAACAAGCTTTCGGCTAGCTGGCACCACCACCGCCCGCTGAAAAGCGATACGATTGTCTCCATGAGCGATGCCCGAAGAGGCTCAAACCGGAGCGCCATCGGCGAACTCCTGCGTCGTCTGCGGCAATGGATTTCCGGCAAACCCGATCGTCCCGACGACCCCTACTCCTATGTGACCGCACCGAGAAAGCCGCGACCGCCGCATTTCAGCGCTGCCGCAGTCGCCGACCGCCCCGAAGACTAACTTCGCGAGTCTCATCGCCTGCCATCAACGCCCGCCCGGTACGCGCCGTCAGTACTTACTGAAATGCACCCTGACAGACCCGGAGCCGGAAAGCAACGCGGACTCGGCGCGCTCGCAGCCCTTGTCTATCTTGCCTGCATCGCCACCATCGCTTCCGCGCAGGCCGCCCACCAGCCCGCCTTCGAGGTCGCTTCAGTCAAGGCGGCCGGGCCCCAAATCGGACGGGACGAACCCCACCATGCGCGGCGGCCCAGGCAGTTCGGACCCCGGACGAATCGTCTACGAAAACGTCACGCTCCAGAGCATCCTCATCGCCGCCTATGACCTGGACTGCAGGCCCCACGCTACGGATTGCGATCAGATATTCGGACCGGCGTGGCTTCGTACGGAGAAGTTCGACATAGTGGCCCGGATACCGACCGGAACCACCAACGATCAATTCAGACTGATGCTCCAGACTCTGATGGCGGAGCGATTTCATATGACCCTGCACCATCAGACAAAAGAACTCGCGGGGTACGAACTGGCAGCGGGCAAGACCGGACCGAAACTGACGAAATCACCTCAGGCGGATTCGACGGTAGCCGAACAACTTCCCTCGGGACCGCCGACCGCTCCGAAGATGGGTGCCGACGGCTATCCGCAACTCCTTCATCCCGGAATGATCATTGCTCCGCACAATGTCGCCGGCGTTTATTCCAACCACTTGATCGCCAAAGCGCAAACTATCGCGGATTTTACGAAAATGCTGAGAAATCTTCTCGCGGCGCACGTCGTAGACCACTCCGGGCTCACCGGAAGGTACGACTTCACGCTGGACTGGATTCCCGGACAATCAGCGGCGCAGGATCTTAGCGACATCTCAGATGGCTCCTTGCCACGCAGCATTCCGGCCGCCGTTCAGGAACAACTCGGACTAAAACTCATATCGAAAAAGCTCATGTTCGACACGCTGATCGTCGACAGCGCGGATCAGCTTCCCGTCGATAACTGACTGCGATATCGAGCGAACCGTGCGCGGCGATAGACTGGATACCGCGCAATGCCATCACGCTTTATCCTGCTCCTCGCCACCCTCAGTCTTTTCGCGCAGCAGGACCCCACCATCCACCTCGACGTCCAGCAAGTCCTCGTCCCCGTCATCGTAACCGACAAAAAAGGCCATCACGTTACCGGCCTTCACGCCTCCGATTTCAAGCTCTACGAAGACGGCGCGCCGCAGGCCATCGCCTCGTTCTCAACCGATACCGCTGGCTCGGTAGAAGATGTCGCTTCCCTCGGAAACACCTCCGCAACAACGCCGGCGCAATCCGGCCCGCGCCGCACCTTCGTGATCTGCATCGACACCCTACACACCGCTCCCGCCAACGCCGCGCGCTTCCGCGAAGCGCTGCAAAACCTCTTCGAAAAGGAAAAGCCCACCGACGCGCAGTATGTCCTGATCGCCATCGGCCGTCAGATGCAGGTCTTACAGGCCGCTACCAGCAATCCTCTCGCGCTTCTGATCAAGCTGCGCGGTCCCGGTTTTCAGAGCGCCATGGGCGGCCTGGACGCTTCCGCGCTTGCGTCCGAACTGCAGAACATCCGCAGCCGTATGGACGATTTCTGCAAACGCTGCGCGTGCGGTACGCGGCCGAGCCGGCAGAACTGCGATTCCGAGATCGACACGCTGAAGCAAAACGTTGACGCCGTGGCCGACCGCTGGACCGCGCCCACCAACGGCATGCTCGAACAGTTCACCAGCGTCGTCGGAGAACTCGCGAAGATCCCCACCGGCAGAGCGCTCATCCTGATCTCAGATGGCTTCAACGTCAACCCGAAACGCGAATTCTACGACGCCGTCGCGGGATATCTGCCGAATCGTCCGCAGTTCAAACTGGAACAGCCCAAAGACGTGGAATCGGGTCTGCGCGACGCGTTAAAAATCGCAGCGGACCGCAACATCACCATCTACTCGGTCGATTCGCGCGGAGCCGCAACCGCCAGTCTCGCGAGCAGCGGCCCGATCGACGCGGGCTCGTCCGGCTATGGCACTCCTTCTTCCCAGATTGGCCTCGGGAACGGCCGGAATTCCGCGCCTTCGTTGCGCTCAGGAGGTCTTTCAAATGCCTCCACCCCACAGGCGAATCCGTTCGCCTCCGCCGACAGCGCCACCATGGAGCAACTCGCGCGCTCGACCGGCGGGGTCTACTACCACGAAGGGGGCGACCTGCTGAAGGATTTCAAAGGCGCGATGGCCGATGGCCGCGAATACTATGTGCTGGCCTATGTTCCGAAGAATAGCGCGCAGGACGGCAAATTCCGCCGCATCACCGTCGAGACAACGGCGAAGAACGTCAGCATCCGGGCCAAAGAAGGTTACTGGGCGCCGGGCGCAGCCCAGTAGCCGCGCTTCGCGTTGACAGTCGCGTCTTTTCCCCGCACCTGCACGGAAATTGCGCGGAATTTCCCGTCGAAATTCGCATTGCCCGAGACATACGCGATCGTGTAGTAATCGCGGCCATCGGCAAACGCGCGCTGCAGGCCGCCCAACAGATTATTGCTGTCGTGAAAGGCCGTGCCACCGGTCGCGGCGGCGATCTCCGCCAACGTGTTTCCCTGCGCCGCGGCCGCGTCTCTTTCCACACGCCCCACCGCGCCATCCACATTTACGGGATTTCCCGGATTGGCCGCGTCGAACGCATTCTGTCCGAACAAGCCCCTCGAATCGATGGTGTCGATGGTGATATTGCTGGCGGCGGCGAGTTTCAGGATCGGCTCGAACTCATCCTGCAGGCGTATAGCCGATAACACCCCGCTCGGCGGGCAGAACACGTCCGGCGGCACGAAGCAGCGCGATGCGGAAGGGAAGTAAGCGTTCATCAGGGAAAACGCTTCATGCCCAGGCTCGATCTGAAAGCCTTCCGAGAGCAGAACGATGGTCCTCCGGTCGCGTGCCCGCGAAAGTTGCGCGACAAACGAACGGAACTGGCGCAGAAATCCCACGGTCATTGAGCGGTCGAGTTCGGCAAGCTGCTCGGTCTTCGAAGTCAGCCTCGTCAGGCCGGCACCGCACGGAATCTTCATGACTTCGTCGCTGTTGGCCAGATTGCAGGCGTCGCGAACCTGTGTCAGATCCCGGCGGTATCTTTCCATTTCGGCCGAGACTCCGCCCATCTGGCCGTCGAGGTAGATCTTCTGGAATTTTTTGCTCTGGAAAACCGCGAGCACGGCGGCGGGATCGGGCGTCACGTTCAGGACCACTTCCGCCGACGCGCCGAGCGCAATCACGACATATTGGGAATCGGCGGAATGCTCCTGCTGGAACAGTTTCACCAGCGCCTCGCGGGCCGACGCGAAGTTGTTGAAGGACGCGTGCATCGTGTCGATGCAGATCAGATAGGTACGGCGAACCGGTGTCCGCGCAGCCGGAGCCACGGTGGCGGCATTCTGTTGCACAGCGGGCGGCGGGTCGGTTTTGGGAGCAATCGTTTTCGGAGCAAGCAGGGTGTCCGGTAAGCCCGAACTTTCCACGCTGAACGCGGTGATCTTCTGTTCGACGCCGTCTTCGAAGATCTTGAAATCCGCCTGAGTCAGTCCGGTGACGTGGTGGCCTTCCTTATCCGTGACAACAACGGGCACCAGCACCTGATGGACATCCACTTTGATGGTGGCTTCCGGTGCGGACATCGCGGTCTCGACCGATTTCATGAGACGGGCGAGTCCGCCGTCTTCGGGCGCAAGACCGGTGGCAATGCGAAGTTCCTCCACCGCTCCGTTGGCGTCGCCGGTGCGCGCCAGCGCTTCGCCCAGATTGAAATGCGCATTGGGATCTTTGGGTGCCAGCTTCGCGGCCACGCGGAATTCCTCAAGCGCCGCCTTCGCATTTCCCAGCCCGAACAGAGCGATTCCCAGATAGTTGCGGGCGGGCGCGGAATCGGGTTTGCGTCCAACCGCTTCGCGCAATTCGGCTTCCGCATCCGCCTCGTCTCCGATGCCGTGGTACGCCAGTCCCAATTGAAACTGGACGTCGGGAAGCTCCGGATCGAGCCGAACCGCCTGCTGCAGGAGTTTCACGGCCTCGGCAGGTTTCGTCTGAACGAGCGCTGCGCCGCGGGCCAGCAGATCGCGCGCGTCGGACGGCGAGGCGTTTTGCGCACCGGCGTTCACCGCGAGGGCAATGAGCGCGGCGGCGAGAATTCCGGTCTTCATCCGAAAACGATCATATCGTGAACCAAATGGCGCCTCGCTTTAACTACGGGAATAGTTTTCGATTGGGTCCGACCGCACAAAAAGTGATATTTATCTTTCCATTGTTCGGCGAACCGCGATATAGTAGTCCAATCACCCCGAAAAGGCGTCAGAGGAGAAATATCATGAAAAAGTTCACCGCGGTAGCAACGTTGGCGTTGGGTCTCGCAGCAGCCGGTATGGCCGCCGAGTTCAAAGGCTTCGTCGAAGATACGAATTGCTCCAGCAAGGCGGGCATGAAAGACAATGCCGCCTGCGCTCAGAAGTGCATTAAGGGCGGGTCGCCTGCCGTTCTCGTCGGCGAAGACGGCAAGGTCTACAAGATCTCCAACCAGGACAAGATCGTTGCCCATGCCGGTGAGAAAGTCACCGTGACCGGCAAAGTGGAGGGCGACACCATCACTGTCGACGAAGTAAAGTAGTTTTCCCGATGGGAGGACCGGCGAAAATCCGGCCCTCCCGTCTTCCGGATCGTTTATACTGAGCCGATAAATGATCCGCTGCCTGTCCGCCCTCCTGTTTTTGTCCGTTGCGGCGTCCGCCGCGCCTTGTCTCACCGCTGGTCCCGCCTGCACGGAATGGGTTCAGATTAACTCCGGTGGCTGGCATTCCCTCATTTATCGTACTTACTCCCTCGACACTAAGAACGACGCAATCACGCGCGCGCTGATTGTCGTCCATGGCGCGGGGCGCGATGCCGATAACTACTTCCGCACCACTCTGGCGGCTGCGTTCCTGGCGGGCGCGCTCGACAATACGGTCATTGTTTCGCCGCGCATCGCATCGAATAACGGCCAGGGCTGCAAAGACGTTCTCGCGCCCATGGAAGTCAGCTGGAACTGCAGTACGTGGCGTTCCGGCGGGCCGTCGCCTGACAATCCGGCGCTCACTTCGTTCGATTTCCTCGACGAGATTCTGCGCAAGGTCGCGAATAAGGCGATTTTCCCGAACCTGAAGGAGATCGTTGTGGCGGGACATTCAGCGGGCGGTCAGGTGGTCGGCCGGTATGAGATGGGAAATCAGGTGCATGAAAAGCTGGGAGTTCCTGTCACTTATGTGGTGTCAAATCCTTCGAGCTATGCCTATCCCGACAGTCTGAGACCCACCGATGCGGCGTGGTCGGTCACAGCGAATGCGCCCGGCTACATTCCGGCAGTTCCGGCGGATGCCGCGGCGTTCCGTCCATTCACCGGCGGGCGTGACTGCACGACCTACGACCAGTGGCCGTACGGGCTGCAAAAACATTTTGGCTATACGGCGAATGAGACCGACGAGCAGTTGAAGCAACAGCTGGTGAGCCGTCCGACCACGTATCTGCTGGGTGAACTGGACGTCCTGCCGCTGGGTGGATTTGACGGTTCGTGCCCCGCAATGGCGCAGGGTCCGACGCGGCTGGCGCGCGGCGAAGCATTCCGCAAATTCGTGAATGAAAAAATGGGTGCGCATCACGCCGTCGCCATCGTGCCGCTGTGCGGACACAACGCGCGCTGCATGTTCACGTCGGAAGTGGCGCTGCCACTCCTTTTTCCGAAACAGTAAGGGATGCTGGTTAGCGGCGCTTCGCGCGCGTCCACCAATCCTTCGCGCCGATCCACAGGACCAGCGCGGTCAAACCCATAATCAGAACTTCCGGAACATCGAAAACCATTACGCGGCCCTCACGTGACCCTAGTCTACTCCTCACGAGAGAAAATTTCCATAGGACGAATAATAAATTTGTATCGTGAGGTGATTCGGGCCGCAGGTCAGCGGTTGGTGTAGAGGGTTTTGCCTCCGGCGGTGACGACGGGGTGGAGTGAAGCCGCGCCTGCCAGCGTGCGGAGGTGGTCCTTCTTTTCGTCTTCGGAGGCGAGGTACCAGCGGTCGGAACTGCTCCAGCGCGCGAGGAATTCGGCGTCTCCGA
>Ga0302319_10024988_pt1 | contig 10593 bp, 6 predicted proteins | sample Bog_T0_2_FD_203319 | JGI IMG/M metagenome (GOLD analysis project Ga0302319, IMG submission 203319) | Peat permafrost microbial communities from Stordalen Mire near Abisko, Sweden - Bog_T0_2 | ecosystem: Environmental > Terrestrial > Soil > Wetlands > Peat | place: Sweden: Abisko, Stordalen Mire... | reverse complement strand
TAGTGAATAAAGCTAGTGGCAGTGCCACGGCTCGGACTTCTACTCCCTACTCTCCAATCACAGCGTCATCACTTCCTTCTCTTTGGCGCGGAAGAGTTCGTCGATGCGCTTGATCTCGGCGTCGGTGAGCAGCTGAATCTCTTCGTTGGCGCGCTTCTCGTCGTCGGCGGAGATCAGCTTGTCCTTGGCCGCCTTCTTCACGGTCTCGTTGCCGTCACGGCGGATGTTGCGGATGGAGGTCTTGTGGTCTTCGACGGTGCCGGCCAGCAGCTTCACGGCCTCCTTGCGGCGCTCCTCGGTCATCGGCGGTATGGGCACGCGGATGATCTTGCCATCGTGCATCGGGTTGAATCCGTGGCCGCTGGTGCGGATCGCCTTCTCGATGGCCGTTACCAGGGTCTGCTCCCATGGCTGCACCAGAATCAGGTTGGACTCGGGCGTGGTCACCTGCGCAACCTGCGAAATCGGCGTTTCGGTACCATAGTAATCGACCTTGATGCCGTCCAGCATATGCACCGAAGCCCGGCCCGTTCGCACGCTCACCAGGTTGGCGCGAAAATCATCGACGGTCTTGCCCATGCGGGCCTTCAAACCGTCATAAACGCCCGAAAGGGCTTCCATACCTGCCATTGCTGATGCCATCGTGTTCCTGTCCTCCTGAAAGACGGGCTGCTCTCAGCCTTCGATTTTACAGCCGGAAGGCCAGTCAGGCAGGCCGGGGAGACATCCCAGTCCCATCCTGCATCCAAATGGGTTAGTGCACGCCCAAGTTTGTACGGGAATAGGACGCAATATCGCGTTGACTTTACGCTTCACGACCCCCTATGCTTGATATATTCCTCATGGGGCTGCTCCCATTAGCAACTGAACGAGACCGAAAAGGCACTTGGGCAGACCTCTGGAATTGAAATCCTCAAGCCGTATACCGGATATGTAGAGGCGGAAACAGGATTCCTATGAAAAAGACTTCTCTCCTCATTATTGCCGTAGTTTTTACTCTCTTGGTGGTCGTGCCAGCTTATGCCCAGGGGGGTTGTGACGATTCCCCTGAGAATCCTACGCTCATTCTCGCGGGTCTCGCGGGAACTGCATATGCCATTTCGGCGGTCCGCAACCGCGTCCGTTCGCGCCGCGGCTCCAAAAACGAGTAGCACCTTCGTCCACAGGACGGGCAAAAAGCACGGGCAGAAATAGCTTGTCGAACGACAGCAGTCCGGCGCAATCTAACTGAGGGTGCCCGAAACCCGTGCGCAAGTTCATCCCCAACAGCCTCGGTCCTCCGGCTATCGTTGTGCTGGCCAGCGTCTGTGCAGCCTTGGGACTTTTTACAGTCTTCGGCTCCGCCAGGGCCCTGCTGCAGATCTGGCTCACCGACGACCTGAAGTCCATGGGACTGGTCGTGCCCTTCGTCAGTTATCTGCTCATCCTGCGCGCCTGGCGCTCCATCGGCTGGCAGACGCGTGACGTTCCTGCCTCCCGCGCGTCGTGGTGGGGGCTGGCCCTGCTGGGCAGCTCTGCCGCTCTGATGTTTCTGCGCGACCAGATGCTGCTGATCGTCACCGTCAACAAGGACTGGCTGTTGCAGCTGCCGCCGCTGCCGCTGGTGGCGGTGCTCTACGCCGCGGGCATGGTGCTGGTCTTTGGCGGCAAGACACTGTTGAAGGCCGCCTGGTTTCCTGTGCTCTTTATGTGGGCCGTCATCCCTGTCCCGCAGACCTTCAGCCGCCGCATCGATCTGCCGCTACAGCACGCCTCCGCGCACGTCGCCCGCGCCTTCGCCCACGCGCTGGGCCAGCAGCTTACGGAGGACAAGCTGCGACTGATGTTCACACCCGATTTCGGCATGTTCATTGCACCCGGCTGCAACGGGATTCGCGGCGCCATCACCCTGGGCATGGCCGCCGTTGTCGTCGGCTACCTCTATCGTTTCCGCTGGTACGTCTACGGTCCGGTGGTGGCAGGAGCGGTGGCGCTCGGCTATCTCTTCAACTTCCTGCGGCTGTGCCTGCTGGTTCTCTATTACAAGTTCGCGCTGCCCTACCCCTGGCTGCAGCACCACGCCAAGACTGCCGACTACCTGATCGGCGGCTGCCTCTTCCTGTGCGCCCTGGCGCTCTTCTTCATTGTTGCGGACAAACTGCGCAGGCCGCCGCTGCCGGTCGCCGCCCCGATTCAGTCGCAGCCGGCCAGTATCTACCTGATGCGGGTGGCCGCTGTGCTGGCACTGGCCGCGGTCTTCGGCCTCGATGCCCTGCATGAGCACCGGGTAGAGGTCGCCGCGCAGCGTGCCGCACCGGCTGCTCCGCCCCTGCCGGCGACCATCGGCAGCTTTACCCTGGTGCGCACCTGGACCGACACGCTGCTGGGCGGCATCGTCGTCTATCGCTGGGGCGAGTACGCCGCGCCCAGCCCCGCGCCCGGGGTCCCCGGCCCGCGCATCGCGCTGGGCGTCTCGCCGGAGCTGGGCGTACATGACGCTGAGGTCTGCCACATCGCCCGCGGCGAAGACCCCACCTGGCATGGAGAGATCAAGACCCCCTCCGTCAACGGCGTCGTGGCGCTGACCGCAGCCACCTACAACGACGGAGTGACGCAGAAGCTCGAAGCCTCCACCGTCTGCGACAACGGCATCTGCAAGCAATACTCGGAGGCCACGGGCCACATCACGATGGTCTTTGCGCGTCCGCACCGCAAGCTGCCTTTGCAGGATGACCAGACCCGTCCGGTGCCCGTGATGCTGCGCGTCGAGACCACCGACACACTGCTGCCGGTCGACGAGGCGGAACGAATGCTCGCGGCCACGCTCAGCCAGTTTCTGAACGACACCGACCTCGTGGCGCTGACCGCACCCTACAGCCGCCGCTGACCCTGCTGCTTCCAATAAATCCGGCGATTGACGACTTCTCTGGCTGCGAACCGTCCACTTAACGGCGCTACCCAGTCCTTATCGTCGAGAAACGGCCTTCTGGCAGTCCTGCGGTTCGCTCCCGGTGCCGCTGGTCGCCTATAATCAAGGTTCTCCCCTTCGGAATGCGCAGGGCACGAGATTCAACGGATTCAACAGATTCAAAAGAGCAGTGAGGGTGTGGTTATCTTTACCGGAATGCGAGTGAGCGAGAGCTCCCTGAACAGTACGATTCAGCTCAGAAATACCCCGCCTGTGCGCACGCGCCCAAGCCGCCTTGGCCAACTTCGCCTGGGGCTTACGCGTGCTGCACTCGGCACGGTGGCCATCCTGGCCATCGCCCCTGCTTTCGCACCCTCTGCCGCAGCCCAGGTGCAGGCCCAGCCAAGGTTCAGCGCCGAAGCCGCGCCGCAGGTGCTTTGCCAGACCCAGGTCATCGGCAACCGCCGCATCCCCAAGGAGTCCATCCTGGCGCGTCTGTTCTCCCGCCCCGGCGACGAGTACGACCCCGTCGTGATGGAACGCGACTATAACTCCCTCTGGAACACGGGCTACTTCGACGACCTGCGCATTGAGAGCGTCAGTGAGCCCACCTGCCTGCAGCTGCTGATCTATGTCCGCGAGAAGCCGACCATCCGGACGATCGATTACACCGGCCTGAACGCGATCTCGGTCTCCGACGTGCTTGAGCGCCTCAAGAAGGAAAAGGTCGGCCTGACCGTTGAAAGCCAGTACGATCCCACCCGCGTCAAGCGTGCCGAGGTCGTACTGCAGGAGATGCTCGGCGAGCACGGCCACCAGTTTGCCACCATCAAGACCGAGGTCAAGACCATCCCGCCGGCGGCGGTCGCGCTGACCTTCCGCGTGAAGGAAGGCCCCACCGTCAAGGTCGGCAAGATCGCCTTCGACGGCAACCACGCGCTCGGCCACCGTGAGCTGGTGGAGGCGATGAAGAACCTGAAGCCCATCGGCATCCCGCACTCCATCATCCTGGAGGACATCTTCGCGCGCACCTTCGACGCCAGCAAGCTCGACGAAGACGCCGAGCGCGTCCGCCAGGCCTACCGCGACAAGGGCTACTTCAAGGCCATCACCGGTGAGCCCCAGACCAACGTTCGCAATGAAGGCGGCGTCAACCCCTTCACCCTGCACCCCTCCACCGGCAAGCGCGTCGACATCCTCATCCCCATCGAAGAGGGCGAGCGCTACCGCCTGGGCGGCATCACCTTCACCGGCAACAAGGCCTACAGCAACGTCAAGGCGCTGCGCGCGCAGTTTGCCCTGAAGGACGGTGACTACTTCAACGCCACGCTCTTCGGCAAGGGCCTCGAAGCCCTGCGTAAGGCCTACGGCGAGGGCGGCTACATCAACTTCGTCGGCACCCCCACGCCCCGCGTGGACCAGGCCAAGAAGCTCGTCTACCTCGACATCGACATCGACGAGGGCAAGCAGTTCTACGTCTCCCGCCTGGAGTTCACCGGCAATACCATCACCCGCGACAAGGTCATCCGCCGCGAGATGCTCGTCGAAGAGGGCCAGGTCTACAACAGCCGCCTCGTCGACCTTTCGCTGCTGCGCCTCAACCAGCTCAACTACTTCGACACCCTGAAGGCCGAGCAGGACGTGGAGACGCGCCAGAACGCCGACGCCGGCACCGTCGACCTGCTCGTCAAGCTGCATGAGAAGGGCAAGAACTCCATCGGCCTCAACGGCGGCATCAGCGGTCTGTCGGGTTCCTTTGTCGGCCTCAACTATGAGACCAACAACTTCCTCGGCCTCGGCGAGACCCTGAGCGCCACCGCCAACATCGGCGACCTCTCGCGCAACATCAGCTTCGGCTTCAATGAGCCCTACCTGCGCAACAAGCCGGTCTCGCTCGGCATTCAGATCTCCGACAGCAAGTTCGACTACAACCCGGCCAAGAGCTATGCCATCACCAACGGCCAGAGCGCGAACCTCACCAACGCGCAGCAGTCGCTGCTGAACAACTACAACCAGTCGACCACCGCGCTCACCATCTCCACCAGCACGGCGCTGCGCAAGCTCTTCCGGCGCTCCGGCGTGGCCCGCGTCGGCCTGTCGTACTCGTTGTCCAAGTCCGGCATCACCACCTTCAACCAGAACACGCTGAACGTCTTCCAGACGCTCGCCTTCCGTTCGGGTGTGGCCGGCCAGAACCAGCTCAGCGGCATCATCACCTCGGTGCTGACGCCCAGCTTCAGCTTCTCCACGCTGGACCGCGCTGTCGGCCCGCACAATGGCAAGGACTTCAACATCGCCTTCCAGATCGCCGGCGTCGGCGGCAACACCAAGTACTACGCGCCTACGGCAAGCTACCGCCAGTTCTTCCCCATGAAGGGCCTCAGGGTCAACCGTGAGGGCCACAACGTCCTCGGCTACCGGCTGCTGCTCTCCAACATCGCCGGCTTCGGCGGCCAGGTCGCTCCGCCCTTCGCACGCGTCTACAGCGGCGGTGAAAACGAAGTCCGCGGCTTCGACATCCGCTCCAGCTCGCCCTACACCTTTATCCCGACCAAGGTGAACTTCAACCTTACCAACCCCGATGGCTCCACGGTGCCGCGCGACCCCACCAATCCCAGCCTGGGCAATGTGACGATCCCGCTGCCAATCTACCGCCTTGCGGCCATCGGCGGCGACACCAACTTCACCGCCAACATCGAGTACCGCATCCCCATCGTGAACCAGGTTACGTTCGCGGTCTTCACCGACTTCGGCCTGGTCTTCAACACCGAGTCGTCGCAGCTGCGCCAGAGCGTGGAGGGCGTCTCCACCATCAACAGCCCGCTCTACGGCTGCCCCACCATCGTCAACGGCTCCTGCTTCGGCGGGCAGTCGGTGAACTTCCCCATCTACCTCAAGACGGTGCCCGGCTCCAACATCGTGCCGCGCATGTCCAACGGCGCCGAGCTGCAGGTCATCCTGCCCATCGTCAACGCGCCGTTCCGCCTCTACTACGCGTACAACCCGCTGCGTCTCTACAAGGACCTGCCCCAGCAGCTGGCTGTGAGCTCGGCGGAGTTCAAGAGCTTCTTCCCCACCTCCGACGCTGGCCTCTACAGCTACCAGCAGGCGCTCCAGTTCTACGGAGCGGACTACATCCTGCGCGAGCCGCGCAAGACCTTCCGCCTCACCGTGAGCACAACGTTCTAAAGGCAGAGAGTAGAGAGTAGACCAGAAACAAGAATGGCCGCCTGTGAGACTTCAAGGCGGGCATTCAACTGTCTTTTCTACGCTCTACGCTCTACGCTCTACTCTCTATTCTCTATTCTCTATTCTCTGCCTTACTGTCTCGTCGCAATGTTGTTCAATATCTGCTGCACGAAGACGACGCGGATGTGGATACGCTTGGCTACGTCGGGCAGAAACTCCGCGACCAGCGCACCGGCGGGATCCGTCGCATACCCTAGCAGGATGCGATCGGCAGTGGCGCGTCCATTGGTCCCAATCCCGGGCACGTACAGGTTGGAGAGCTCGGCACTGATCGGGTAGGTCAGCAGCGTGGCATAGTTCGGCATCAGTGTCCCGTCGTCATGCTGCGTCACCGCAGTATGCGCGAGCGCGTGCAGGATACGGATGGACACCCGCCTGCCGGGGTCGCGGTGGTAGCGCGGGTCCTCGTGCGCCAGCGTGGGTATCAGGAACACACCGAAGAACTCGCCCTGGGTGTCCTCCAACAGGCTGTATCCCGTGAGCCTGCCAAAGCCCTTGAAGCCCGGGCCGTATGCCGAATGCGAATTCGCCGCTACATAGATGCTGGAGTAGCCGGTGATCGTAATCAGGTTGAACGGGTCAATGACATTGCGCCCTGCCAGCACGGCCTTCTGCGTGCCGGTCAGCGGCACCACCTTGCCTGTCGTCACGATCATCTGCAGCGGGTCCTCACAGGACCCACGCTGCGAGGTCTGCGGCTTGAGCTTCCAGCTCCACGACAGAGTGTCGCAAGGGGCACCGCTTGCAGTCGACGGCGGCGTCTTGTCCTGGGCCTTCTGCGGCAGTCCATCCAGTGTTGTGGACGCCAGCATCTCCTGCTGCACGGTGCTGGGCGCATCCGGCAGAGACTGTGCCCGCGCGTGCAGGCCCAACACCAACAGCATCGGTGCGGCAACCATTGCGCCGTGCCGCAGGGTGCTCCGGCTCGCGGCTCGATCGCCCGCTATCGTATCCAGCATCATCGTTCTTGCTTCCTTTCCTCTCTCATGGCCCCAGTGTATTTCGACCTAGTCAATCTCCGGCAACACCGCTTCGCGGTCACTGCCTTCCCTCCAGATGCAACAACTGCAGCACGTCGCTGGAGAACTCGCTTACAAAGAACCCCAGCGCCGCTCCCCCCAATGACCCGCCAAAGACGCTCGCCACGTCGCGGAAGTTGCGGTTGATCTGCGGGTAGTAGGCGTAGGTGAGCGCACTCGACGTCCCATATCCCAGCAGAAGTGCCGCGTTTACGGTCTGGTGCCCGTTATCGTTGATTGTCATCAACGGCCTGGTAATTGCATAGATCGCTCGGCGGATCGGATTGTACTGTGGCCCTTGCACATAGTATCGCGGGTCTTCATGCAGCAGCGGGGCAAAGACCGAATCGGTCAGCAGACCCTCTGTCGTCTCCCGCACCGCGGCCGCCCCCAGGCGCCGTACAAAGGCGCCGCGGTTGGTGCCGAAGTTTGGCGCACCGTCCCTCAGCTGCTCCCATCCCGCAGCCCCCACCTCGCCGCTGAGGGTGAGCGGGTCGTACACGTCCTGCACGCCGAGGAAGAACTTGTCGCGCTTTGTGAGCCTTTGCGCTTGCCACTCCGCCGGAATGTACTTCATATGGACAGGTGCAACCGCGTCGTCGAAGCCGCTGCTCCCAGAGAAAGCTGTCTCCGTCATCTCTGCGGGCGTTGCATCGAGTCTCAATCCAAGAACTGCTGTTGCCATATGCGCCCCGCTGCCCACCCCTGAACCGAAACTTGGAGCATAGCTGGGAGCATAGCTGGGATCATCCGGCAGCCCTGCAACCAGGGCGGTCGCGGTCGGCTGCTGGGCCGCCGCCTTCAAACCCGCAGTAGATAGAACAAGCATCGCCATTGCCCAAACGACTGTCCAGATGCGCGGTGTGATGTACGTTGGGCCCATTGTGCCGTCTGCTTCTGCAGGGTCTTGCTTCTGCAGGGTCCGGAGCACATGAGCCTGGCAGCCCTGCGCTCTTGCGGAACGCAGCCTTCGACTACTACGGACGCCAGCAGATGGGCTGAGGTTGTACCCGCGCTCAAAGACGATCCAAGAATCCTGCCGTCCCCGGCAGGCCGCGTACCACTCTGGGCACCTGCGCGTTGACGCGAAGCCCCTGGCCGCCAATCATGGAAGTAGCCGAGGTGAGCGCATCGCAGTGCTAATGGATGGGTTACAGCAGCGCAATAGGACACGGAGACAACAGCCCAGTCCCCCAACGATGGCCTGTGGGCAGGCCTCCGTCCGGCTGGCTTGCGCGCTCTTGCTCACGAGTGGCCTGATGACCGGCTGCCACCATCAGAGTCGCCCCTACCCCACGGCCTATCAGGCTCCACCGACTGTCTCCGCTCCCAGCCGCGCAGACACTTCCAGATCCACTCCACCTGCCAGCAGCTCAGCCGCCGCGCCCGGCTTCTATGACGACACCAGCGGCCCGCCCGTCCTCGTCGAGACTGGTACCGCAAGCTGGTACGGCCCCAACTACCACCGCCACGCCGCCGCCGATGGCACCATCTTCGACCAGAACGAGCTGACCGCCGCACACCGCACGCTGCCGCTCGGCACCACCGTGCGTGTCACCAACGTGGCCACCGGCGAGCAGGTGTTGGTGCGCATCACCGACCGCGGCCCATTCGCTCCTGGCCGCGTCATCGACCTCTCCATGGGCGCGGCCAAGGCCATCAGCGTGTATCGCGCGGGCATTGCGAAGGTGAAGTTGGAGGCCTTCGCCCACTTCGCCGCCGACCCCGCCGGCAAATGGGCCGTGCAGACTGGCGCCTTCAAGACCGAGGCCGATGCCCTGGCCCTCAAGACTGCGCTGATCGAGCGCTACAAGGGTGCGCGCGTCGCAGAGTTCGCCGGCCCCACCGGCTTCTGGGTGCGCATCGACCCCGCGCAGCACGACCGCGCCCAGGCCGAGGCCATGCTCAACTGGATCGGCACACCCGACGCGCAGGCGCTGCCGTATCTGGTACGGCTCGACTAGGTTGCAGGTTCTAGGTTGTCGGATGTGGGTTGTCGGTGTCGCAGCTTTTGTACTTACCTACAACCGAGAACCTACAACCTACAACCTAGAACTCCGCCGGAGGCGGATAGTACGGCAGCTTCTGCTGCTCCTCATTGGCGCGCTTCACGCCGATATCTGCAAACAGCAGCTCCGGCGCAATAAGGCTCTCCGGCACGGGGCCTATCGACTGCGCCACATAGGGTTTTCCGCCCGCCGCGATCACGCCGCTGCGGATCGCCCGCTGGTCCAGCTCGTCGAAGACGGCGCCCCGCACCAGGGTCCGCTTGCCGTCCGGAGACACACGATAGAGCAGCCGCGGTGAAAGCTCGTTGCCCAGCGTCTCCACCTCGTAGACATCGCGCCCCTGCTCTTTGGCCAGCGCCAGCAGCCGGGCATGCATCTGCTCGTTGGTCAGCGCCTCGCTCGACTTCACCTCGATGACACCTGCGCGCGAGTGCGCCGCCTGCCCCAGTGCGGCACGGCCATGCCCGTTCGACGCCGGAAAGTCCTTTACGGGTTCGCGTCCCAGCAGGTAGTTGACCAGCTTGCCGCGTTCTACGATCGTCACGGGCGCGACCGGCACGCCCTCGTCGTCCACCTTGTAGGCGCCCAGAAGCGCATGGCCTTCGAAGCTGCGCAGCGTGGGGTCGTCCACGACGGTAAGAAACGGCGGCAGCACCGGCGTACGCAGGCTCGATTGGTACGCTCCTTGGGTGCGCGCGTTGGTGCCCACATCCGGCCGGTCGGCTTCGATGTTCGGCACAAACAGCTTGGTAAAGACGTCCGCCGCCGCATCGCCCGAGAACAGCACCGGCCCGTGATAGTCCTCCGCCTCCACCACCGGCGCGTGGCGCAGCTCGTTGAAGCTCAGCAGATTGTTGAGGGTGCGCTTGCGCAGCGACGCCGCGTCTTCCAGGCCGGCAGCGGTCTCCGCGGTCGTGCCATTGCTGCGCGCCAGCTCCATGCCGTCGGCTGCCTGCCCGGAGATGCTGCTTACATCCGAGTACCCCGCATAGCCGTGGCGCAGCACCATGCCGTCGCTGTTCACCGTATAGCGGTTCACGGCAATCGCGCTCACGCTCGCTGTCGAGCTCTGCACCGCGTCCGCAAAGCTGTGCGACTCCGGCACCACCGCAAACAACCCGCTCGCCTCCACGATGCGCCGCTTCCACTCCTCGCGGTCGATCTCCAGCTTCACCAGCGGCTCAATCATCGTCACCGGCTTGGCGGGGGTAAAGTCGTTGGCCGTCGGCGGCCCCTCAAAGTGCTTGAGCGTCGCCTGCTTGGTCGCATAGGCGCGCAGAGCGTTCTTATAGGCCTCGTCGGTCGCGGTCCACAGAGCGAACTTCAGCGCCGCGGGGTCGTCGTCCTCCGGAGCAAGCTGCAAGGATCCATCGCCGCGCGCCGAACTGGAGTCCGACGTGTAGTCGCCGATGCGCACTTCCACCCGCAC
>Ga0302319_10024986_pt1 | contig 10593 bp, 10 predicted proteins | sample Bog_T0_2_FD_203319 | JGI IMG/M metagenome (GOLD analysis project Ga0302319, IMG submission 203319) | Peat permafrost microbial communities from Stordalen Mire near Abisko, Sweden - Bog_T0_2 | ecosystem: Environmental > Terrestrial > Soil > Wetlands > Peat | place: Sweden: Abisko, Stordalen Mire... | reverse complement strand
CTCCGGCCGCAGGCGTTGCGCTTCGGCCGCGCGGTCCGCGGCCTTCGCGATCGATGCCGTCAGCGCGTTCTTTTCGGCTTTGAGCGTCTCGGCGGCAGTTCGAGCCGCACGCAACTCGGCGTCGAGGGCGGCCACGCCGTCGACGAACGCCGCGCCCCCGGCGCGCCGCGCCGCGGCACGCCGCACGCGTTCGGGATCGCGGCGCAGGAGCGCAAGGTCTAGCATCGGTCCTTGTCTATACGGTAAAGAAGAAGAACGTCCGGTGCCGGACGCCCCTCGTTGCTTCGTGAGAAACTCGCTTTATGCAGGATTCCGCCGCGGTCCTACCCTCGGCATTCGCGCACGGATCGCGCCTCGACGGCTTCGACGCTGACCGCTTGCTCGCACCCGCGCAAGCGATCGTCGCGTACTTCGCGCGCGCCGAGATCGTGCCGGTGGGAACGGAGCGCGTGCCGCTGGACGCCGCGTTCGGGCGCGTGCTCGCCGCCGAAGTAGTGGCGCGCGAAGATCACCCCTCGCACCGCCGCTCCACGATGGATGGCTTCGCGATCGCGAGCGGCGACGGCGACGCGCCGCGACACATCGTCGGCGAGGTGCTGATGGGCGCCCCGCCGCCGCGCGCGATCGGCCCGGGCGAAGCACTCCGTGTGCCGACCGGCGGCGCGCTACCGGACGGCGCCGACGCGGTCGTGCCCCAAGAGGACACGCGCCTTGCGGACGACGCATCGACGTTCACGCTGACCGAAACCGTCGCAGCCGGCGAATTCGTCACCCAGCGCGCCGAGGACATCGCCGCGGGCGAACGCGTCTTCAGCCCCGGCCGGCGCATCGGCGGGCCCGAGCTCGGCGTGCTCGCGACGCTCGGGTACGTGGACGTCGACGTCTATCGCCGGCCGCGCATCGGCATCGTCTCCACGGGCGACGAGCTCGTCGATCCCGGCAGCCCCCTTGCGATCGGGCAGATTCGCGACTCGAATCGCTACGCGATCGCGGGTTCGCTCGCGGCCTTCGGCGCGGAGCCCGTGCAGTTGCCGCGCGCCGCCGACACGCCCGAGGCGCTGCGCGCGGTGCTGCGCGATGGCCTGGGGTCGTGCGATGCGATCGTGACCTCCGGCGGCTCGTCGGTGGGCGCGCGCGACCTCGTGCCGCAGATCGTCGCAGAATTCGGAGCGCCCGGTGCGATCGTGCACGGCCTGCGCGTGAAGCCCGGCAAACCGACGCTGCTCGCGGCCGTCGGCGGGAAACCCGTCATCGGTCTGCCCGGAAATCCGACCTCGTCGCTGATGATCCTGGAGGCAATCGTGCGACCGATCGTGGCCGCGCTCGTGGGCGAGCGAAACGCGCGGCCCGTCGTGCTCGATGCGCTCGCGAGCGCGCCGTTTCGCGGCCGGCCGGGCTGGACGTGGTTCGTGCCCGCGCGCCTCGTCGCGCGCGGCGCGACGCTGTACGCGGAACCGTTTACGATTCGCAGCGCGCAGACGAGCCTGCTCGCGCGGGCGAGCGGCTACGTGACGACGAGCGAAGACCCCGCGAGCGCTGTCGTGGAAGCCGGCGCGCCCGTTCGCGTGACGCTCTTCTCGAGCGGCGGCGCGCCCGTGGAGACCGGCTGATGCCGCGCGAAGCGCAAACGAGTGCTCCGCCACGCCTCGCGCCGGTCGTCGCGGCACTTCCGGCGAGCCGCCCCTTCATCGGACCCGAAGAGCTGGCGCGCCGCACCGGGCAGTCGGAGTTGCTGCGCCTCGGCGCCAACGAAAGCGCCTTCGGCCCGCCGCCGGGCGCGCTCGCCGCGATGCGCGCGGCGGAGGCGCGTACGAACTGGTACGGCGATCCGGAGTCCCTCGATCTGCGCGCGGCCCTCGCGGATCGGCACGGCTGTTCGCCACGCAACATCACGGTGGCCGCCGGCATCGACGACCTGCTCGGGCTCGCGGTCCGCGCCTACCTCGCGCCGGGCGACGTCTCGGTCATGACGCTCGGAAGCTATCCGACGTACACCTATCACGTGCTCGGTTACGGCGCGCGCTCGGAAACGGTGCCGTACGCGGCCGACGGCAGCGTGCAACTCGAGGCGCTCGCCGAGCGAGCGCGCGCGACGAACGCGCGGGTCGTGTACCTCGCGAACCCCGACAATCCGAGCGGCGCGTTCGCCTCGCGCGATGCGGTCGCGGCGCTTCTCGAGCGGCTGCCCGCCGACATCGTGCTCGTACTCGACGAAGCGTACGGCGATTTCGTATCGAGCGACGAGTTGCTCGCGGAGACCGCGGACCCGCGCGTGATCCGCATGCGCACGTTTTCGAAGGCGTACGGTTTCGCGGGCGCGCGCATCGCGTATTGTATCGCGGCGGTCGAGACGATCGAAGCGTTCGGCAAGATTCGTTTGCAGTACGGCGTCGGCCGCACGGCGCAGATCGGTGCGCTCGCGGCGCTCGACGAAGGCGCGTTCGTCGCCGGTGTGGTGGCCGAGGTCGCGCGCGGCCGCGACGACTATCGCGCGCTCGCCGCACGCCTGGGCATCGGCACGCTGCCGTCGCGCACGAACTTCGTCTGCTTCGATCTCGGTTCGCGCGAACGCGCGGAAGCGACCGTCGAAGCGTTGCTGCGGCTCGGCGTGTTCGTGCGCAAACCGGCGGCGCCGCCGCTCGACGGCTACGTGCGCGTGACGGTCGGAACCGCGCCGGAACGCGCGCGCTTTGCCGACGCATTCACCCGAGTCGTCGCCGGTTGAGGTTCGCGCTGCTCTCCGACATCCACGCGAACGTGGAGTCGCTCGAGGCCGTGCTCGCGCACATTCCGGCGAGCGACACGGTGCTCTGTCTCGGCGACATCGTCGGGTACGGCCCGAACCCGAACGAGTGCCTCGCGCTCGTGCGCGAACGCGCGAACGCGACGGTGCTCGGCAATCACGACGTCGCGGCCGTCGACGGTTTCGGCATCGAGTACTTCAACCCGGCCGCGCGCACGGCGATCGATTGGACGCGTTCGGTCATCGCCTCCGAGCACGCGGCCTGGCTCGACGGCCTGTCGTACGAGATTCGTACCGACGAGTATCTGATGGTGCACGGGGCGCCCGTCGACTACTTCACCTACATCGTCGACAAGGCGACGGCCGCGCAGGCCTTCGCCGCGACCGACGCGCCGCTGATCTTCGTCGGCCACACCCACGTGGCCGATTACTACGCGCTCGCGCCGGACGGTTCGATCGCGCACGCCTTCCGCCGAAGCGGCGGACGGCTCGAACTCGAACCGGGCGTGCGCTACATCGTGAACGCGGGCAGCGTGGGCCAGCCGCGCGACCGCAACCCGGCCGCGTCCTACGCAACCTTCGATTCGCAGGAGCGCAGCGTCGTGTGGGAACGCGTCGCCTACCCGCTCGAACGCACGCAGGAGAAGATCGAGGCGGCGAAGCTGCCGGAATACCTGGCACGCCGCTTGGAGAGTGGACGATGATACCGCGCCCCGGGCGCTAAAGAGAAGGGCACCATGCTCCATCGGCCGTCCCTCACTTCGTTCTCCGCCGCCGTCCCGGTCGCGCTCTTTGCCGCCGCCGCGCTGCTCGCGGCCGGTTTCGGCACGGCCGGTCCCGCGGGCGCCACCGGGCCCGCCGGTGCTCCGCCGGCGAGCGCGCCCGCGAGCCTGCACACGCCCGCCGGCCCGCGCACGCCCGCACCCAAGCCGACGCTCGAGCGCAACGACTACGCGCGCCCCGATTTCGCGGAGCCGCTCGGGGCCGGGCTCAAGCACTTCTACGCGGGCAATTTCAAGGACGCCGAAGCGGATTTCGCGCGCGCGCTCCTCGTCGTGCCCGACAACACGCTCGCGATCTCGTTCCTCAACGCGTCGGCCGCGCAACAGCAAGGCGAACTCGACGTGCTCACCAACATCGAGGAAGACGCGGCCTCCGGCGCGCCCAAGAACTACGTGAACCACGTGCGCCTCGGGTTCTCGTATCTGTTCCAGTCGGAATCCGGACGGGACCGCTCGCAGGACGCGCGCGAGGAACTCAACATCGCGGTCGGGCTCGATCCGGACGCGCCGGCGGCGCACGTGGGCCTCGGCATCATGCGCTTCAACGAACGCTCCGCCAACCGCGCGAAGGTCGAACTGCTCGCGGCGCTGCGCGGGGACGCGAACAACGTGCTCGCGCGCGAGTACCTCGGCCAGCTCTATCAGACCGATCTGCGCGACCCGGCGCGCGGGCTCTCTTACGTGATCGACGTGCCGAACGTCGTGCCGCAGTACGCGGACATCCTCTTCCACATCGGATCGTTGCTGAGCGATCTGCACCAGGATAGCGCCGCGATCGGCTACGTGGAGCGCGGCATCGCACTCGACGTGGATCACGTGGGCGAGGCGGGGCAACACGGCTACACACTGATCGCGCGCATCTACATCGACGAACATCGTCTGCCCGACGCGAAGAAGATCCTCAACGCGGCGCTCGCGGCCGACGTCGATACGATCTACGCGCGCACGTTGCTCGCGAAGATCGATAGCGGCGACTACGCGTCGCCTTCGCCCGAGCCCGCTTCGAAGTGACCGTCGAGCTTCCCAATCCCGTCGATGACGGCCGCTGCATCGGCTGCGGGCCGGAGTCACGCCTCGGACTGCACATGCGCTTCGACGTGAACGAGGATCGCTCGGTGGAGAGCCGCGTCACGGTGGGCCCCGATTTCCAAGGCTGGCGCGACGTCGTGCACGGCGGCGTGGTGGCGCTCTTGCTCGACGAGGCGATGGCCTATGCCGCGGGCGCGCACGGCGTCGTGGGCGTGACGGCCGATCTCAAGATGCGCTTTCGCAAACCCGTTCACGTGGGAGCGCCGCTGATCGTTCGCGGCGCGGTCCTCTGGCAGCGCCGCGGCGTCCTCGGGATCGAGGCGAGCGTGAGCGCGGCCGATGGAGCGCTCCTGGCCTCCGGAACGGGCAGCTTCGTGAAGCGCGGCGAGGTGGCGCCGGGAACGCCGTTCGGAGCGTCGCGGATCCGTGGCCGCTCCTAAGGCGAGCGCGACGGCGGTCGCGAAGCCGAAGCGCGAACCCGCACCGACGCCGACGATCGAGAACCGCCGCGCTCGCTTCGAGTACGAGTGGCTCGAACAGTTCGAGGCCGGCATCGTGCTGACGGGCACCGAGATCAAGAGCATCCGCACGGGCCAGATCAGCATCGCCGAAGCGTACGCGCGCATCCGCGAGGGCGAGCTCTGGCTGCTCTCGATGTACGTGCCCCCGTATAAGGAGGGCAGTTTTTCCAACGTCGAGCCGAACCGCCCGCGCAAATTGCTCGTTCATCGAAAAGAGATCGACCGGCTGGCCGGCCGCGTCTCCGAGAAAGGCTTGACGCTCGTGCCGGTGCGGCTCTACTTCAAACGCGGGATGGTGAAGGTCTCGATCGCGCTCGCCCGCGGCAAGAAGACGTGGGACAAGCGGCGCGACGAGAAGGACCGCGACGTGCAGCGTGAGCTCGCGCGGGCGGTGCGGCGATGAGGGGCGCGCGCCCCTTCGCGGCGCTCGAGGAATCCGTCGCGGAAGCGGCCGCTCCCGAACGCGGCGAGGTGCTGGTAGCGGCCGTTTCGGGTGGCCCGGACAGCGCGGCGCTCGCGGCCCTGCTCGCGGCGTGCTGCGCGCGCGCCGGGGCGACGCTCGTGCTCGCCCACGTAAACCACGGGCTGCGCCGCTCCGCCTGGCAAGATGAGGCCGTGGTGCTCGCGCTCGGCGCGGCGCTGGGAGCCCGGGTCGCGGTCGCGGCGCTCCCGCCCGGAACCGCTGCCGAGGAGCGGCTCCGCGACGAACGCTACGCGGCGCTCGCGACCCTCGCGACGGCTTCGGGGGCGCCGCGCGTCTTCACGGGCCACCATGCGCGCGATCAAGCGGAGACGGTGCTCCTCGCGCTCCTGCGCGGCACGGGCCCCGATGGGCTCGCCGGGATGCGGCCGGTCCGGCCGCTGGCGGACGGGGTCGCGCTCGTGCGGCCCCTGCTCGGCGTGGAGCCGGAGGAGCTGGCCGCGTACGTGGCCGCCGAGCATTTGCCGTACGCGCTCGATCCCACGAACGCCGACCTCGGCTATCGCCGGAATGCCCTGCGCTCGGCCCTGGCGGAGCTCCGCGGATCGTTTCCGCACTTGGATGCCGCCGTGGCACGCTGCGCGGCGATCCTGCGTGAGGAACGGGCGGGCGAACCCCGCGCGCGCCTGCGCAGCGAGCTGCGCGCCGCCCTCGCGACCGCCGGTGCGGGCACCCGGGACGTCTCGTTCGAGCGGCTCGACGCGGCCGCACGCGCGCTCGAACGCGGCCGGGAGGGGCGCCACTTCCTGCGGCGCGGCGTCGAACTGGTCGTGGAGGGTTGAAAGATTCGGTCACACCGGCCACGGTCGCGGCGATCGAGTTCGATGCGGGCCAGATCGCGGATGCGGTCGCACGGCTCGCCGGCGAACTGATCCGGGACCTGGGAAGTGAACCGTTCGTCCTCCTCGGGGTGTTGAAGGGTGCGTTGTTCTTCACGGCCGATCTGGCCCGGGCGCTCCCGGCAAACGCCGACGTGTCGATCGACTTCCTGGCGGTTTCGAGCTACGGGAAAGCCGATCGCTCGAGTGGCGAGGTGCGATTGCTCAAGGATACGAGCGAGAGTGTCGAGGGTAAAAACGTGGTGATCGTGGAGGACATCGTCGACAATGGGTTGACCTTGCAATACCTCCACCGCCTGCTCTCGGGGCGTGGACCCGCATCGCTTCGGACCTGCGCTCTGCTCGACAAACCGTACCGGCGCCGGGTCGACGTTCCGATCGACTACATCGGCCTCACCGCCCCGGACACGTTCATCGTAGGTTACGGCCTCGATTACCAAGAAAAATATCGGAACCTCCCCTACCTCGCGAGACTCCACGATTGGGCATTCCAAGGATGACGGGAGTCAAATCTCCGAGGGTGCGATCCGTCGCTCGCCTCTCGAAGGGAATAGGATAGCAAACTACGTTGGGCAAGCACGTCAGATCGATCGTCATCGTCGTTTTCATCTTCATCGCCGTGATCTTCATCGTGGACAAGTTGCTCGTCAACCAGTCCCCGGTGTCGACGCTCGCCTACTCGGACTTCTACGCGGCGGTCGAGGATGGAAACGTCAAGAGCGTCGAGATCTCGAATCACGACATCAAGGGCCAACTCGCGCACGCCACGCCGGCGGTCACGAGCCCCGATCTGCGCTTCGTCACCTCCGCTCCCGACGATGCGACGCTCGTCTCGCAGTTGCTCAAGCACCACGTGCAGATCACGAACGAGAACCCGCAGTCGGCGCCGTTCGTGGGCATGCTCGTTCAACTGGTTCCCTTCGCGCTGATGGCGTTGCTCTTGCTCTTCATCCTGCGCCAGGCGCAGAGCGGCGGGAGCCAGGCGCTCTCGTTCGGCCGCTCGCGCGCGAAGCTGCTCTCGGAAAATCGCCCCAAGGTGACGTTCAACGACGTTGCGGGCATCGAGGAAGCCAAAGAGGAGCTGGGCGAGGTCGTCGAGTTCTTGAAGTTCCCGAAGAAGTTCCAGGCGCTCGGCGCGCGCATTCCCAAGGGCGTGCTGCTGCTCGGACCGCCGGGTTCCGGTAAGACCCTCCTCGCTCGCGCGATCGCGGGCGAAGCCGGCGTCCCGTTCTTCTCGATCTCCGGTTCCGATTTCGTCGAGATGTTCGTCGGCGTCGGCGCGAGCCGCGTGCGCGACCTCTTCGAGCAGGCGAAGAAGAGCGCGCCGTGCATCGTGTTCATCGACGAGATCGATGCGGTCGGCCGCCAGCGCGGCGCCGGCCTCGGCGGCGGTCACGACGAGCGCGAACAGACGCTCAACCAGTTGCTCGTCGAGATGGACGGCTTCGATCAGAATACGGGCGTGATCTTGATCGCCGCGACCAATCGTCCCGACGTGCTCGATCCGGCGCTGCTGCGCCCCGGCCGTTTCGACCGGCAGATCGTGGTCGATCGCGCCGACGTGAAGGGCCGCGAAGCGATCCTCGGCGTCCACGCCAAGAACAAACCGCTCTCCAAAGAGATCTCGCTCGGCACGCTCGCGAAGCGCACGCCCGGTTTTTCCGGCGCCGATCTCGAGAATCTCCTCAACGAGGCCGCGTTGCTCGCCGCTCGCCGCAACAAGTCGATCATCGAGATGAGCGACTGCGAGGAAGCGATCGATCGCGTCGTCGCCGGCCCCGAGCGCAAGTCGCTCGTGATGTCGCAAAAAGAAAAGGAGAACACGGCCTATCACGAGTCCGGTCACGCGATCGTCGGCGGCTTGCTGCCGATGGCGGATCCCGTGCACAAGGTCACGATCATCCCGCGCGGCATGGCGCTCGGCATCACCTGGTCGCTGCCCGACGAAGACCGTCACTCGATCACGAAGAACGGCCTGATCGCGCAGATCACGATGGCGCTCTCCGGCCGCATCTCCGAAGAGATCAAGTTCGGCGACGTCACGACGGGCGCGTCGAACGACTTCGAAAAAGCCACCGAACTCGCGCGCCGGATGGTGACGCAGTACGGCATGTCGGCATCGCTCGGCCCGATCCAGTACGGCCGCGGCAACCATCAGGTATTCCTCGGCCGCGACTTCGGCGAGGACCGTAACTACTCGGAGGACATCGCGGGCAAGATCGACGCGGAAGTGCGCGCGATCATCGACACCTGCTACTCCGATGCGACGCGGTTGCTGAAAGAGAACTGGCACAAGGTCGAGCGGATGGTGGCGTCGCTACTCGAGCACGAGACGGTCGAGACCGACGAAGTGGTCGCGATCCTCAACGACCTCCCCTATCCGCGGAAAGCGGACGAGGAGGCGCCGCAGGTCCCCAAAGCGGCCACCACGGTCCACGAGCCGGAGCCGCAGCGCGAGAAGCCGATGCGCCTGCCTCCGAACATCTCTCCGGAACCCGCCTGATCACGTTCGCCGGTCCGAGCGCTCGGCTCCGAGCGGCCGCGCTCGGAGTCGTCCTCGTTCTCGCGGCGCCGGCGGGCGCGCTCGCGTCCGGCGACCTCCCCGACCTCGGCGCGAACGTGTCGGTGCAGAAGCTCTCGGCCGGCGGAACGATCATCGTGCGACCGGCCCAGGGCGCGCCCGTCGCCGCGGTCGAGCTCTGGTATCGCGCCCCGTCGATCGGGTTCGGTGCTAAGCCCGTCCCGTCGGTCGCACGGCTCGCCGCCCAAGTGGTGGCGGCCTCGAAGCCGCTGGTCGGCGACCCGCTCGGGAAGGTCGTGAATGACATCGGCGGGCGCCTTTCGATCACGGTCTATAGCGACTCGCTCGCCGTCACGGCGATCGTGCCCGCATCGGGCGCGCGCGCGGTCGTGAAGTCGATGACGACGGCGTTCTTCGCGCCCGTGATCACGGACGACGGTTTCCGCGTGGCGCAGCACGACGTGGAACAGGAAGCGCTCTTCTCGGGCTTCGACCCCGAGACCGTGGTCCGCGACGCCGTCTTCGGGCAGCTCTTCAGCGACGGACCCCAGCATTATCCCGCGCTCGGCGCGCCGAAGGACGTCTCGGCCGTGAGCCTCGCCGACGTGCGCGCGTTCGCGACGCGCGCGTTCCGGTCGCAGAATGCCACGCTCGTGGTCAGCGGCACGGTCGATCCCTCGATCGCGGGAGCCGCCGTGGAAGGCCGCCTCGACGGCGGCGACGCGAATCCGGAAGCGCCGGCGGCGCCGACGCTCGCGGTCGCGCCCGAGCCGCTCACGAAAGTCTTCGTGCAGCCCTCGGGCGGCTACGGCTGGGTCGGCCCGGCGATCGCGGACGAGCGCGCGGCGACCGCGATGGACTTCATCGCCGACTACCTCTTTCGGGCCGACGACGGGCTCGTGTCGCGCCAGGTCGCGCAGCGCTATCCGGATGCGTTCGTGGTCGGCAACTTCATCACGCTGCACGACCCCGGCGTCATGTTCGTCGCGTACGCCGGTAAGGACGCGAGCGGCGTGAAGCAGCTCGTGGACGACGGTTTCGCGCGGGTGCGCGCGCCGCTCGATCCGGAGACGTTCGCGCACGCGCTCGCGGAGTTCGGCTATCACATGCATTCCGATCTGCAGACGCCCACGCAGATCGCCGACAACTTCGGCTGGTATTCCGTCGAAGGCGCGCCCGATTACGCGCCGGGCGCGGGCGGCGACGGCGGAACGTACTTCAAGATCGCGCGCGAGTTGACGCCCGAGTTCGTGGCGTCGGTTGCGCAAAAATACTTGGCCAAGGATCCGGTCGTGGTCACGATGCATCCGGCCGCGGAGAAGCCGCCGGTGAAGGGGCAGCCGCAATGACGCTCTCGCGGATCGCTTCGACCGCCGTGCTCGGGCTCGCCGCGTCGCTGGCGCTTCCGGCGGCGGCCGGCGCGCCGCAAACCCGCTACCCGCAAGCGTTTCTGACCGATCTCGGTGCGACCAAGCTGATCGGCGAAGCGGATTCCGACGCGCCGGTGGCCGGCGTTCAGGTGTTCGTCGCGGCGGGCCTCGATCGTCAATCACCGAACCAAAGCGGCGTTTCCGCGCTCGTTGCCGAGTGCCTCGAACGCACGCCGGTCGACGGCGTTCCGCTGCGCGACGCGGTCGCGGCCGCCGGCGGCAGCATCTCGTACACGGTCGACGGCCG
>Ga0302319_10024983_pt1 | contig 10593 bp, 10 predicted proteins | sample Bog_T0_2_FD_203319 | JGI IMG/M metagenome (GOLD analysis project Ga0302319, IMG submission 203319) | Peat permafrost microbial communities from Stordalen Mire near Abisko, Sweden - Bog_T0_2 | ecosystem: Environmental > Terrestrial > Soil > Wetlands > Peat | place: Sweden: Abisko, Stordalen Mire... | reverse complement strand
GATGGACTTCAGGCTTGGCTTGGCAAAGGATATCCAAAGGACCCCGGAGTGGTTGTAATGTGCGAAGACAAGATCGAGGTGGCCATCGCCGTCAATATCGCCGATAGCGCCGCCCTCGGTGTCGTAGCTGTCGGTGATGAAGTGCTCCTGCCAGAGAGTACCAGGTGGCGCCGATCTTCCGGGATTCTCGTACCACCAGATGCCGTTGGAAATCCAACCGGTAGTAACGAGGTCGGGGAGGCCGTCGTGGTTAACGTCGATGGTCCACTCGCCGCAGTCGGAGACGAACTCGCCGTGGATGCCGACGGTGCGGAACTGGTGCCGCTTCCACTCGCCGCCTTGGGCACCGGGGTTCTCATACCAGTAAGCTCCGCTCAGGATATCGAGGAAGCCGTCGCCGTTCATATCTAGGGTGGTAATCCCTTCGGCGTGGTCGCTGCCGAGGCGGTGGACCAGGAAGGTAGGATTGGATTTGCCTTCCGGGCCATCGCCACGTGTGGGCTTGCGGACCTCGCTGGCATGGGTAGGGTGTTGTGCTTGGGCGGCGGTGATGGTGAGCGCGATGACGGCGAGTGCAATGTAGTTTTTCATTTTGCGTATTGAGAGAGCGTTTCGCTCGCTTTCGCTGCAGTCAGAAAACCCCTTAGATGTCCGTGGATTAGGCCGACGATGGCTGCCAGGACGGAGTTGTTTTTGATTCAGCGTTGAGCATGAACATTCCGAAGTGGCAGCTTGAAAGCCATGTCTTGACCTGAACTTTCTACACCACTCGCGACTCCTTTGGGTTCAGCTCCGCGACTTCTTGCGCGCCGTCGACATCATGTCGCCATTCTACGTGCATTGTCAAGTATCTTCTGTGGCGGAGGTCCTCTTGTTCTCCCTGCGCAGAATAGGAAGTGGGCGGGTTGATGAAGGGTTTGGAGCGTCCAGCTCGGTCTGCCATAAGCTATGCTCTTACAAGATGCACGCCACAACCGATGGGAATAACCCGTTGACCAGCGAACCCATGGAAGATACCCGGTTATGCCTCTCGCGGCGGCGATGGCGGATTGCGTGGCTGCTGGGGTTCGGAGTCCTGATTAGCTACTTCGATCGAGTAAATCTTTCTGTCTCCCATGCAGCACTTCACGCAGCGTTCGGCATCTCGAACATTGCGTTTGGTTACCTGTCGGGGGCCTATAACTGGACATATGCCCTTTGCCAGTTGCCGTTGGGCGTATTGCTTGATCGTTTCGGCGTGCGACGCATAGGACGCATCAGCACATTCCTCTGGAGCATCGCCTCCTTTGCCTCCGCTGCGACTACCGGGATCGGTGGCTTCTTTGCGGCTCGGTTGCTGCTTGGCGTCGGCGAAGCGTCTACGTTTCCTGCAAATGCCAAGGCGATTGGGTTCTGGTTTCCTACTCGGGAAAGGGGCTTTGCAACGTCGATCTTTGATGCCGCAGCAAAGTTGGCCTCGGCACTCGGAGTTCCACTACTCGGCATTCTGCTCCTGAGGTGGGGCTGGCGATCAAGCTTTTGCGTCACGGGCGCGATCAGCCTGATGTACTTTGCTGTCTTCTCCAAGATTTACCGGGACCCGCAGGATGATCCCCAACTTACCAATGCGGAGCGGCAATACATTGCAGAGGACGGCGGAGAGACGGCCCGAGATATCACTGCGCAGGCATCACTTGGGTATCTTATCGGTCAGCGCAAAGTACTCGGGATGGCGTTGGGTTTCGGATCATACAACTACGTGTTCTACCTCCTGCTGACGTGGTTGCCGAGCTACCTCTCGTTCGCGTTGCATGTGGACCTCCTGCACTCGTTCCTCTACACGGGTGTGCCTTGGCTCTTCGCCACCATGACTGACCTGGCAGCAGGATGGTTATCCGATGCGTTGATCCAGCGCGGATGGGACCCCGGCCGCGTCCGGAAGAGCGTGCTAGTTGGTGGGACGGCCTTCGGGCTGGCTATCGCGGGCGCGGCGAAGGCTCACACGGCGACCCAGGCTCTTCTGTGGATAAGCATATCGATCGGTGGCCTCTCGGCTGCGGCACCCGTAGGATGGTCGATTCCGTCAATGATTGCGCCGCGCGGCTGCGTCGGAACGGTGGGTGGCATCGTCAATTTTTCTAACCAGCTTTCCGGCATCGCCGCCCCGATCATCACCGGATATGTCATTGCATGGACCCATTCCTACGGGTGGGCCTTCGGCATCTCGGCAATCTACCTGGCGATTGGAATTTGTAGTTACATCTTTTTGCTCGGCAAGATAGAACCAATTGAACCGGCGTTTCGCTCCGCGAGTCAGTGAGCGGCGGAGTACTTCTGCGTGAAGTTCGTCCTTGCATTCCTGACCTCGAAACTGCCATCGCGTGCGCCTATCAGTTCAATGTAATGACCTACTTCAGTTCCCTTCGGATTCGCGATGTACTTTTCAGCCGTATTGTTTGCCGTCCCACCCTGTGCGGAGTAATGCAACTGCCATAGGGTCTCCAAACCCGGAGAGTTTTTAATCGTCTGAAGCGCGGGAGTCGAGCCACCCTTGGTCTCACCATTGTCCATAATGGCCACCCGTTCGTGGATCGCATGGACGAGCGCTGGGCTCGAGCTTTGGTACCAGCCATGATGCGAGACGATATAGATGTCGATATCTCCAAGCTTATTGATGGGACACATAAGCTGCATCTCTTTGTTCCAGGTAAGATCTCCGAGATCGAGAAGCTTGAGCTTCCCAAATGTGATCTCCACCCCGGTGGAACGTGCGTTCTCGGTTGGATCAGCTGGACGCTCCTCCGAAGCCGCGCAGAAGGGATTCATCTGGCCAGCGCCCGGCAGAGCGTTGGAGATTAGATCTCCATCGGCGCTGATGATGCGGACGTTCATTCCTCGAATAGGCAACAGATCGCCTGGATGAGCGAGGATGCGCTGCGAATGACCACCGGCAAGGACCTTCTGATACTCAGCGTAGCCCCGCTCGGTTGCTCCGTGATCTAGTTCGCGCACAGGGCCATGATCGATAAAGGTGCCGACGGGTATGCGGGCGACCAACTGCGGGACACCTCCAACATGATCGTCATGATAGTGAGTCAACAGAACATAGTCGATCTTGGTCAGCCCGGCCCGATGGGCAACGGCGACGATGCGATCAGCATCGCGCCCGTTGTTCCCCGGCCATCCCGTGTCGATCAAAAGCGACTCGCCCAGCGGCGTGATGAAGAGGGTCGACTGCCCGCCTTCGACATCGACAAAATACACTTGGAGTTTCCCGTGGAAACCCTGCGGCTTGCTGCCCTGCGCAAACAATGCTGAGGGCACCGCAAGTAAAAAAACAGCAGCGAGATACGCTCTGGAGCTTCGGCAGATCGGCTTCATTCAGTTTCCTTTCTCTGCTCGTCTCAGCAGCGGAACGCGTTCATCTCGCGGTCGCCCGGGTCGCGCCTGTAGAAATTCCTCCGTCCACCAGCAGCGTCTGTCCAGTGATGTAGCCGCTCGCTTCTGACGCGAGAAATACGATAGCACCTTCTAGATCCCGCGGATCGCCGGGCCGCTTGAGCGGGATTCTATCGATGAGGTATTCGACCCATTTCTTGTCTTCGTAAAGTACCTGGTTCTGTGCTGTCTGGAACCATCCGGGAGCGAGACAGTTGACCGTGATGCCGTACTTACCCCAGTCATCGGCCAGGCTCATGGTAAGTTGCCGGATGCCTCCGCGGCTTGCGCCATAGGGCGCCAGGCCCGCGTACCCAAAAACGCTGGTCACAGAACCAATATTGATGATGCGGCCATAGCCGTGTGCCATCATCTGCTGGGCAATCTTTTGCGCGACGAAAAAACTGCCTCGAAGGTTCGTGTCGAGAATCAGGTTCCAGTCGTCCCATGTCACTTCGAGAGCCGGCTTTCTGACGTTGCACCCGGCGTTATTTACGAGGATGTGGATGCGGCTGAAAGCAGCCTCGGCAGCGGCGCTCATCCGCTCAATGCTTTGCTGGTCGCGCACATCCAGCTCCAGCGGAACGGCCCGCCGTCCCAGCACCTCAATCTCTTCGACGAAGGGGAGCAGATCGTCTTGGCGGCGGCTCGTCACAATCAGGTCAGCGCCTGCCTGGGCCAGCGCGCGGCCAAAACATTGGCCGAGTCCGCGGCTGGCGCCGGTGACCAATGCGACCTGGCCCTTCAGATCGAAAAGATTCGACATCGTCATCCTCGGCCGCCGCTGTCGGAAACAGTCGCACCCTTCAATCCATCCATGCGAGGGGCCAGGATTACCTTCATCAGGTTCGGTTCGCGCGCATGCAACCGGGCAAACCATGAAGCTCCGTCGCTGAGCGGCGCGACAACCGTGATGAGGGGTGCCACCTTGATACTGCCGTTTGCGATCAACTCCATCGCCCGCGGGTACTCTCCAGCAGATGCGCAGGATCCCTGGAGGCGTATCTGTCGCGAGACAACCTTTTGCAGCGGCAGCGTAACCTGCGGAGAGATATTGCCGACCAGCGTGACCGTTCCTCCCTTGCGGACACAGTCGATACCGGCGGCCACCGTCTCATCGCGCCCGACAGCCTCCAGCACTACGTCCGCCCCACGTCCCTCTGTCCAATGCATGACCTGCTCAACCAACGCGCTGCCCGAACCATGGAACACCATATCGGCTCCAAGCTCTTTCGCCAGCTTCAGACGGGTTTCATCCACGTCCGCAACAAACACACGCGAACTGCCGGCAGCGTGAGCGGCCTGTAGCAGGAGCAGCCCAATCATTCCAGCTCCAATCACAAGGACAGTCTCGCCCCCGGCGATTCCGCCGATGGAGACCCCGTGCAATGCAACCGAGACAGCTTCCAACATCGCTGCTTCCTCGAAAGTAATTCCCGGCGGAAGATGATAGACGATGCGCGCCGGGACAGTGATAAACTCCGCGAAGGCTCCCGGTCGACGGTACTCGCCGCAGGAGACACCCATCACCTGCCGGCTGTTACACAAATTGATGGCATCGGCACGGCAGAATTCGCAAACGCCACAGTAGACCGTTGAATCAAAGGTCACTCGATCGCCGGGCCGGAACTTGCTCACATCTGCACCCGCGGCCTCCACGGTTCCTGCTGCTTCATGCCCCATGATGATAGGTGGAATTCGCCGGCCGCTGGAGCCGTCATAGCCGTGTACATCTGACCCGCAGATGCCGCAGGCCGCAACCCTGATCAAAAGCTCATCTGGCCCCGCAAGCGGGAGCGGCAAGTCCTCGACCTGGAACTGGTTGTATTCGGCGAGCAGCAAGGCTTTCATCGTCTTAGCTAAACCTGTATGTTTACTTGAGTCTTACGAAACAGGGCAGATTGGACTGGATTGTTTCGTAGCAAGGATAGCAGAGCCCGATAGTGGTTTTTGTGGCGGTGGTCGAAGCGGAATTCAAACTCCTACAGGTGCAGCAGGAAGGTGCGTTTTGGTACCCCACTGAACCTAACCAGGCGTCTTTTGCATAATTCCAGAAGCTTTCGATGCTATTGATGTGGGGCGATCCTCTCGCGAACTCCTTGTCGTCATGGAAGACGCGATAGTGTTTGTTGAAGCCCAGGTCAACCAGACCATCGTAGCTGGCGTTCCGGACCGTCTGATGAAGCGCGACCTTCCCGGCAAGCTCGACTCCCGCCGATCTGTTGCGCGACCGCCACGCTATCGGGGCGTACAGTGATCGGTTTAATCATGACACGCCTGATGGATTCGGCAATTCATCGTTGCGGGCGCGAAGCGCTGAATTTTTTAGGCGGTTTTTCGAAGCACGTTTCTATCGCGGGACCACTACGCCGGAAAGTGGGTCGTCCCCGAAGAGGGCGACCACAACAGCCTGGCTGACATCAACGGCCTGGGCCGTGAATACGGCATGGCGCCCGACTCGGTCGAGCGGGAAGACATGCTGCTCCGCATCCAGGAGAAGTTCCATCCGTACCTGATGAAGTACCTGCGGATGATCATCCAGGGGACCATCCCGGGCATGGGCACGCGCGCCGGCAATGAGTCGGTCACGTTCTTGAAGATGCTGGCGCCCAAGGACAAGTTGAAGTCGCGCGTCGACGTCAGCGACAGCTGCAAGATGCTGCACCTGGCCTTCAAGGGCGATACCACCGAAGAGATCTACGACACGCTCGTCGTGTGTTTCATGTCCGCCTGCCGGCGCTTTGATCCGCACTACGCGGACAAGACCCGGCTGGCCTGCGAGGCCATAAATGGGTTACCGAAACAGTTCACGCTCGAGCAGCTCAATGCACGAGTACCTTTTGATTGCAGCCGGATTCTCAGCTCTCTGTCTCGCAAGGGCTTTCTCACCGGCATTACGGGAAAGAAAAAGAAGGTCGTGGGGTACAAGAAGTCCGCCTGGCCGCCGGCGAAGAAGTTTCTTGAGTCGGGGCCTGTCGGCTTTGTCTACGTTGCACAGATTTGGTTCAGGTACTTCCTCAACGAGTACATCGTCAACGGCATGGCCGAGCTCGAGTCTGGAGACAATGTCCTTCAGCTCGATGGTATGCATGTGGCTAATGCTGGTCCTCGTATTGCATCCGACATCCAGGATGGAGCTCTTCCGCATGCTGAAGGGAATTGTGTAAACCGGTATGGGACTTTTCGCTTCATGCCCGACTTGTCGTTGATGGAGACGTCGTTCGACATCTCGCGGATGAATCTGGAATGGGTCGCCGGCACAAACGACAGTCTCTTCAAAGACCTCACGGTTGAGCAGCGGACTCTTCTTTATCTCCACTACCACCAAGAGGGTGCGCGTAGTTACCAGTCTCCTCGGTTCTGCCCCCGCGCTTCCCTACCGTCATTCCCTGCGCCCATCTCTGCAACCAGGCCGATAGAGCAGTCCACATTGCTCTCATCCGAGACAACGGACAGCCCACCCTTTTGGATAGGACTATGCGGTGATTCGGATGTATATTCACCGCAGGGAGTGCGGTGAATGTACATCTATGAGTTCAAGGAATGGCCCCACTTTATCTGGGACGCGCAGCAGCTGGCTGAGCCGCTGGCCGCCATCCGGCATCGACAAGGTCGCCTCATTGGCAACATGGAGGCCCTCGGATTCAAATTCCGCCAGGAAGCTGTCCTACAAACACTGACTGCGGACGTGCTCAACACCAGCGAGATCGAGGGAGAGCGGCTGGACGCCGAGCAGGTCAGATCATCGATCGCGCGCCGACTCGGTATGGATCTGGGGGCACTGAAGCCCGCGGACCGCAATGTCGAAGGCGTGGTCGAAATGATGCTGGACGCGACTGGACAATACGATCAGCCGCTGACGGCCGACCGGCTCTTTGGGTGGCAGGCTGCTCTATTTCCCACCGGGCGAAGTGGCATGACCAAAATCAACACCGGGGCATGGCGTGACGATAGTAACGGACCCATGCAGGTCGTCTCCGGCCCCGTAGGCCGTGAGCGCGTCCATTTTCAGGCGCCGGCCGCAGGAAAGCTAGACGGCGAGATGAACGCGTTTCTTGACTGGTTCAACACGGAGGTGAGCAACGACCCCGTTCTCAAAGCGGGCATCGCCCATCTTTGGTTTGTCACGATCCACCCGTTCGACGACGGAAATGGCCGAATTGCGCGCGCCATTGCAGATATGTTGCTCGCGCGATCCGAGGATAGCCCGCAGCGTTTTTACAGCATGTCCGCGCAGATCCGCGAGGAGCGCAAGGAGTATTACGAGATCCTTGAATCGACACAGAGAGGGACGCTGGACATCACACCCTGGATGTCATGGTTTCTAGATTGTCTGGGCGGCGCCATCGACGGCGCGCAGACAACGCTTGCGGCTGTTCTTGCAAAGGCGCGCTTCTGGGAAGGCATGGCCGGAACGGCAATCAACGAACGCCAGCGCATGATCCTGAACCGCTTGCTCGACGGCTTTGACAGCAAGCTCACGACTTCGAAGTACGCGAAGCTCACCAGGTCTTCCAACGATACGGCGCTTAGAGACATTCTGTTTCTGCTGGAACGCGGCATTCTCGTCCGTAACCCAGAAGGTGGCCGCAGTACGAGCTATGGGCTCGCACCCAAAGCATAGGGATCCGACGTGTTTGTTCTTGCTCAGTCATCTCCGGTTCAGTTCGGCCACGAACTGGCTGATGTCTAAGGCCTCCACACCGGGAGCGATGGCCGCAGTAGAGACACCGGCAGAGGGCTTTCGGTGGACGACGGTGAGCCGATTTGACCGGTTACTGAGTGCCTTTTGCAGCGAAAGCAGCGGGGCCGCCATCGCAGGACGGACTGTCTTGCTTACCTTCGCCTCTATCGGCCACAGGGCTGCATTCGGGCGGGGAATGAGAAAGTCCACCTCCAGACCTTGCTGGTCGCGGAAGAAGTACAACTCCTTGCGTTCGCCGCGATTGACCTGGCTCTTGAGTATCTCCGCCGCGACGAAGCCCTCAAACAGCGCCCCCAGAAACGGTGAGCGCTCCAGTTCGCTCTGGGTCGTGATGCCCAGCAGGTAACAGGCCATGCCGGAGTCCGCCCAGTAGACCTTCGATGCTTTGATGATCCGCTTCCCGAAGTTCTCAAAATAGGGTGGGACAACGATGACCTGCCCGGTCATCTCCAGGATATGCAGCCACTCGCCGACCGTAGGCACCGAGACCCCTAGTGGTGCGGCGAGGTCGGTCTTGTTCAGCGTCTGTCCATGGCGCGATGCCACCAGCGACAGGAAGCGGCGGAAGGTCACCAGATCGCGCACGTTGGTGATGGCGCGCACATCCCGCTCCAGGTACGTCTGCAAATAGGAAGAAAACCATAGCGCCCGCGCTTTGGGCCGCGCCAGAACCTCTGGAAATCCGCCGTGGAGCAGGCTGACCTTGGGCGTCTCGGCGAGACTGAATGGGAGCAGTTGCAGGATGGCCGCGCGGCCTGCCATCGACTCCGTGATGCCTTGCATCAGCGGGGCCTCCTGGGAGCCGGTAAAGAGCCACTGTCCCATCCGGCGCGGCTTCGCATCGATCAGCGTGCGGACGTAGTCGAGCAACTCCGGCACGTTCTGAATCTCGTCGAAGATGACCGGCGGCCGCAGCTCTTCCAGAAACGCGCGGGGGTCGCTCCGTACCCGCGCCTTGATGTCGGGATCTTCCAGCAGAATGTACCGGGCTTGCGGAAACGCGCGACGAAACAGAGTCGTCTTTCCCGCCCTGCGCGGCCCCGTAACAACCAATGCGGGAAAGTGCCGGGCTGCACTTTCTACGATGCTGGCCAACTTTCGCCGTGTATGGATCATTGAGTAATCTTAGATGAAATCTTAGATTTCTCAAAGTGAGAACCGCTCTTAATCGCGGGAGGGTTTTGAAGATGAGACAGCAAGCCTCCGCAACGGGCCAGCGGTTCCTACGCAGGGGAGTTTCCGGAGCAGGCGGTCGACATCGTCCACGCCATAGTGACCGCGGCACGGCAAGTTCAGCTCCTGCACCGCCAGGCCGCGACCTATTTGCCAGACGTTCTCGACAGCGACCTGGTCTTTGATGGGTTCCTGCTTTGGTGCCTGGATCCACCGTCCACGATGTACATCGTGCCTCAGGCCGATGAACCACCACACCCTTTGCCAGAAGCAACCCAACCAGGATGATCGATCTTCGGACAGCGCAACGAACCGAAGTTCACCGGCAGCAGCAAGTCTTAGATAAGTGAAGTGGGGCCATGAAGAAGAAAACAATGTGCAGGACGGTTGAGACGGCCTCCGGTGATCACCAGAGCCTTGCCGCGGCCCTACGCCGGCACAAGAGGGCTCTCACAGCACAGCAGCTCTCTGACTTGTTGGCATGCTCAGCAAAGAGCATTTACGCGACGGCCGCGGCCGGACGTATTCCCTCTTTGAGGATCGGATCATGTTGCGGTTTGATCCGATTCTGACTGCTGCTTGGCTCGAGGCCCGGGAGCAGGGGTCTTAGGACATGGCCAACTACACAGCGACGGGTCTGTGATGCAGAAACCTTTGTCGTATGAGCCCAACCCAAGCTCGTCCGGCTAAGGTGGCCAGCCGGAGGACAGGGCGGCCAACCCTCCGCCCCAAGCATGTCGGAACCCAGGTGGAGAAACCGGAAGCGCCGGAGAAGGCGAGGCGGCCGGAATACAAAACCTGCTACTTCACCACCGTGGACGTCATCACCTAAAGTACCGGAAAAAGGCGAAACCGAAACCGTACAGATTGAGCCGTGCAAAATATGCGACCGTATCGTATATTTTGCATATGTGGATCTCGCGCGCGGTTGAGCCCCGGCTAGAACGCTCCGCTAAGACGCGGCCGGTCGTCGTACTTACAGGAGCTAGACAGACCGGCAAGACCTCAACCTTCCTGCGCCTGTTTCCGGAACACTCCTTTGTCTCCTTGGACCTCCCCACGGAAGCTGAACAAGCCGAGAAGGAACCTCGCACCTTCCTGCAACGTCATCCGCCGCCCGTCATCATCGACGAGGTGCAATATGCACCAGCCCTCTTCCGGCATCTCAAGGCGGAAGTCGATGCCAACCGGACCGGGAATGGGCAATTCCTGCTCACCGGTTCCCAGAAGTTTACGCTGATGAAGAACGTCTCCGAGTCCTTGGCCGGCCGCGCCGACATCGTGGAACTCGAAACGCT
>Ga0302319_10024981_pt1 | contig 10593 bp, 5 predicted proteins | sample Bog_T0_2_FD_203319 | JGI IMG/M metagenome (GOLD analysis project Ga0302319, IMG submission 203319) | Peat permafrost microbial communities from Stordalen Mire near Abisko, Sweden - Bog_T0_2 | ecosystem: Environmental > Terrestrial > Soil > Wetlands > Peat | place: Sweden: Abisko, Stordalen Mire... | reverse complement strand
CTTTTTCGGCGATTTGGAGTTTCAGGAGATCGCGGAAGTCATGAATCTCTCCCTTACAACCGTGGAGCGCGACTGGCGTTTTGCCCGCGCGTGGCTGCAGAAAGCGATGGCCCACCCGCTGAATGAACGACGATAGACTGCACGATCTTTTCGCACAAGCTACGGAATTGGCGCCTCCTGAGCGTTCGCAGTTTCTCGTTTCGGCCTGCGGTGAAGACTCGGTCCTCCTCGAGGAACTTTGCGGCTTACTCGTCGCCGATGCGGAGGCAATGGAAGACGAATCCTGGCAACGCTCAGCCATCCGAAACCAGGTGATTGCCGAAACAAATTCGTCCCGCTCGGCGGTCGGTGAGATTGTCGGGAACTATCGTCTGGTGGAATTGGTTGGCAGCGGTGGTATGGGGTCTGTCTACCGGGCCGTGCGCGTTGACAACGAAATTGAAATGAGCGTCGCGGTCAAGCTCATCAGAGCGGCTTTTTATTCGCCCGATGTCATTGCCAAGTTCCGCGCTGAACGCCAAATTCTGGCAAACCTTCAGCATCCTAACATCGCGCGCATACTAGATGGCGGTGCGCGGGTTGATGGATTGCCATACCTGATCATGGAGTACGTCGATGGCGTTTCCCCTTATGACTACTGCCGCCAACATGCTCTAGGAATCAAACAACGTCTTCGCTTGTTCCAGCAAGTCTGTTCGGCGGTGCATTATGCGCACCAGAACATGGTGATTCATCGGGATCTGAAACCGGCCAACATGCTCGTGACCGCGGAAGGCTCGCTAAAGCTGCTCGATTTTGGGATCGCCAAAATTCTTACGCCCGTTCCTCGCCTATCGGAGCCGGCGCTTACCGAGCAGCTTATGGCCATGATGACGGTCCGCTACTCCAGCCCGGAACAGGTTCGCGGGGAGCTGGTGACGACGGCATCGGATGTCTATTCGCTCGGCGTCATTCTGTATGAATTGCTGACGGGTCATTCGCCTTATGGAGACATCAACCGTCCGGTCCATCAGATCATGGCCGCCGTTTGTGAAGAGGAGCCTGCCCGGCCCAGCGCGTCCGCACCAAAACTAAAAGGCGATCTCGACAATATCATCCTGCGGGCGTTGCGAAAAGCGCCCGGCGAACGTTACGCTTCTGTCGCACAATTTTCCGAAGACATTAGCCGCTATCTCGAAGGCCGTCCCGTGCACGCTCGCGGCGATGCCCCCTTTTATCTGGCGGCCAAGTTTATCCGGCGCAATCTGGCCATGGTTCTGGCCGCCGTCTTAATTCTTTGCCTGCTCATCGGCGGTCTCGTGGAGGTGACGCTCGCCCGCGCGCGCGCGGAACGGCGCTTCAATGATCTCCGCCAACTGGCCCACTCCGTCATGTTCGACTATGCGGATCGCATTGATCGTCTGCCCGGTTCCACTCAGGTGCGCGCCCTGATGGTCAAAGACGCGCTTCGTTACCTGGATAATCTTTCGCGGGAGGCGGACACGCCGCAACTCCAGCGCGAAGTGGTGGACGCGTACATTCGCGTCACCAACGTGCAGGGAAACGAATACGAAAACAACCTCGGCGATCCCGGCGGTGCGCTGCTGAGTGCGCGCAAAGCTGTTGCCACCGCTGAAAAGTTGTTACGCGAAGATCAATCACCCATCGCTTTGAATTCGGCGGCCGAGGCCTTCTCGACATTTGGCGATCTGCTGTTTTCCACCGGAGACCTGGCCGGCGCCGACCGTGCCTATCAACGATCGATCGGCCTACGTCAGGAGATCCTCGCGAAATCACCGCAAGATCTCGACAACAACCTCGCCCTGTCGACGATCCTGAAACACACGGGCGATCTCTACGGCGGCTATGGCTGGCCCAATTTGGGGAAAACCGCTGCCGCCCTCGCCTGGTACCAGCAGTCGAACAGTCTGGCGGCAAAGCTGCTGGCGCAGTTTCCAGGAAACGCAGACGCGGCGAAGGCAAATTACAAGGCACTCATGCAACTGAGTTCGTCGGAAACTACTATGGGCATGCGCAGCGAAGCCGCCCGGGATCTGAAGGAGACATTGAGACAAATCGAGCAAGTAAACGCTCAATCGCCGGGCGATAGCCATGGCAAAGTAGAACTCGCCAACGCGGAAGCGCGGCTCGGTCAAATGCTGCTCGATGACAGAAACGCCTTTGCCGCTGTCGCGCATTTGAGCCATGCCGTTCAACTGATGCGTGAGTTACTGAATGCCGACTCCGGAAACGCTGTCTACCGCCGTCGCGAGGCGACGATGGAGAGTCAATGGGCTTCTGCCTTGCGCGGCACGGGCCAGATTTCCGATTCAATCTCGCACAATGAACACGCCCTATCTCAAGCCGAAGCTTTACATAAGGATGCGCCCGGCAGTGCGGAGTACCGCATCGACGTCGGCGTAATCGAGCGCAGCGTCGCCGAAGGCCTGCTTCTGGCGGGCGATGCCGCCGAAGCGCTGCGGCATGCGAAGCGCGCGGAAACGATTCTTTGCCAGAATGTTCCCGCTGTCAATGATCCTTTCACACTGGCCGCCTGCGGCCGCTCTCTGGTGACGGCCGGCAACGCACAACTGGCTCTCAGCGAACCTGTGGATGCCGTGCAGTCTTTCCGGGAAGCAGAGAAGATAGCGTCCACACGGTCGCAGTTGGAGCCGCTCAATGCCATCTTTCGTTCCGATTGGGCGCGGTCAGAAGCGGCGCTCGCCGCTGGTCTTGTGGAACTAATCGATTACCCAAATGCCAGAGCTATGTATGATGCCGCTTTGACCAATTGGTCGCTCCTGCGTCAGACCAATTCACTGTCGGCCGAAGATGCACATCGTGCAGAGTATGCGGCGCGCGCTTTGGCGGCAATTCCAAACACGCGTTGAGCCGCATTCGCTTTGCCTTATTGATCCAGCCCAAGCTGTTTCCGCAATTCCTCCATATCGGCGCGCCCTTCTTCAGCCGTGGCGCCCGCGGGCGCTAGCGCTAGATACAGCCCGCTTTTCGTGATGATGTGGAACGCGCCGGCTTCCTTCGCCACCAGTGTGTTCATGCGGATTTCAATGATCTCCGATACCGGAATGACCAGCGAGTTCTCACCTCCGGCTGGCGTGAAAGTCAGACTGCCATTCTCTACCAAAAGCAAAGCCCCGCACGTTGGCTCGAAATAGTTTGCATCGCCGAGTCTCGAATGGTCGTGAAAAACTTTGATCGGCGCCCCAGCGCTCCCTCGTCTTGCTTGTTGCCCACGAGCGTAGCCCGCTGGCGCGCCGTACGGCATTCTGGGTTGGGCATACGGCGGCGGCTGCCGGTATTGCTGCTGATACTGTGCCGGCTGGGCATAGCGCTGTGATTGCTGCGGATACTGTTGCTGTGATTGCTGTGGATACTGTTGTGGCTGTTGATACTGCTGCGCGGGTTGTTGCTGATACTGCTGCTGTGGCTGTTGATACTGCTGTTGCGGTTGATACTGCTGAGGCTGTGGTTGCGGTTGATACTGCTGCGCGGGTTGCTGATACTGCTGAGGTTGCTGTGGTTGCTGCTGAATGACCGGCTGCATTTGCGGAGCTTGGGGCTGCATCGGCGCAATCGGCTGCGGCACTGGTTGTTGAATTGAGTTCCCCTGCGCGCCCATAGCAACCGGCTGCATTGGCTGCTGCGGCACTGGTTGCTGAATCGGATTTCCCTGCGGGTCCAATGGAATTGGTTGCGGTTGGCCCGCAGCCGTGGGCGGCGCAAACTGCGGTTGTGCTGGTGCGTAACCAGGCATCGGCTGCGTCACGGGCGTTGGCTGGAAGCCCGGAGATCCCACTGGCTGCTGCGGGAATGCTTGCGCAACTCCCGGCATGGCCGGATTTGGGTGCGCCGCGTTGAATGTTTGGCGCAGCGTTTGAACCGTCTGTGCCGTTTGGTTGACGGCGGCCAGCAGAGCGGCAAGCTTGTCAGTGGCGCCACGCGTGTTTGAGTGCTCAGACGCCACTCTCCCATCCTGCACTGGATCCAGCTCCGCCGCCCGGCTCCAAATCGTTGCTTGCTCTTCATTACCGTCCTGCGCGAATGCTATGCTCATCGCCCGATAAATCCCGGCCTGGACCGAGGGTTCATTCGGATAGAATTCCAGCCAGCGCCGGTACGCGCGAATCGACGCCGCTGAATCGTGGTCCTGCTGCACTTCCCGTACTGCCACCTCAGCTTGTTTCCTGGCTTCCGTGTCCACCGGAACATGCAACTGCGCCATCGCCCACACACTGCACGGCAGCGCCACCAGCGCGCCCATTATTTTCAATTTCTTGATCATTGTCATTCCCTCCAATTCGTTTCGCCCTTAGTCTCGTCCGGTCACTACAAACGCCGCCCAATAAAACGGATGCGGATATTTCGCCCGTACGGCGAGCGCGGCTTCACGCAGTGCCGCCGCCGGTTTCAAGCCGTGCGCCAAACCCCGGTAAAATTGCTGCATGAGAACCGCTGTCGATTCGTCGCTCACCTTCCACAGACTCGCCAGTACCGTATCCGCGCCCGCGGTGAGAAAAGTGCGCGTCAGCCCGGTGATTTCGTCTCCGCGCTGCAGCGTTCCAAGGCCCGTCTCGCATGCGCTCAGCACCACCAGCCGGGCCCGAATCCTCATGCTCGCAACCTCATAAAGGGATAATCGCGCTGGCTTGCCCGCTGCCGGACTCGTCAAAAGCGCACTGAACAGCGGCGCTTCTTCCTCCAGCAATCCATGCGTTGCAAAATGTACCGTGTCGGCGGTCAACAGCGCATGCTGTGCCACATCGTGGGTGAAGGCTGCGCCTGAAACGCGCTGCGCCTTCGGATAGGTTGCCGCGATTCCCGCCGTTTCGGTTAATGTCCCAGGAAGCGGCGGCATTCCGTCTACCGCCACCGCCCCTAGCGCCCCCAGGAAAACCTCTCTGCCCTTCTGCGTGCCGTTGCCGAGATAACACAGCGCGGAGGCGTTCGGCAGGTAGCTCACCGCAAAGGCCTCCACCAACGTCCGGCCATCGGTCAGAGAAAGAACCGGAAACGGCAGGTAATTCAAATACCCGGCTGGCACTATCAAAATTTGCTGAGTGCCCTGCGGGATCTTCGCTGCCACGGGTGTGATGAGCGTCTTCGAAACCTGTTCCAGCAACGCTGGCCACTCGGTGGACTGCGGATCGGCCAGCAATGCGCGCACCCGCAGAACATCACGCCGGAGTTTCGTAGTGTCGGCTTTCCAGATGAGCTGGTCCGCCGCCGTTCTCGTCACCACGAATGCCGTCAATTCACCTTCGAGCAGCGCGTATTCCAGCAGCACCGTATGCGGCCCGAGCGATTTCTGAATCCGGGCGAGCGGCACACGCTGTAGCGACAAGACTTGCCCGCTGCGCGATTGCGCCAGACTTGCTTCATCGCGAGCTAGCGTGAATTTTGCTTCCAAGTCAGTCAAACCCCGCTTCAGGATCGCCGGTTCACGCCCCGCCGCCCGCAGCATTTCTTCGTTCTGTGGCAAGAGTTGAAACCGCACATCCGCTATGCGCTTCTCGAGTTTCTCCAGTTCAGCTATGGCCTGAGGAGCGGCGGCAGTGTCAGCAGCAAAGCGCCGGCCTTGCAGAGCTTCCAGAAAACCTCTGGCTTTAGCCCGCTCCATGTATTGCCACGCGTCGGCACGCAAGCCAGCGTGAGCTAACAACGCAGTCAAGCGGCTGTACAGATCCTGCACCGATTCGTTATCCAGGAACGTTTGCCTCTGTTCCTGCTGGCTCAGGCCGGAGCGTAACTCATCCAGCTTTGCGATCGCGCGCCGATAGTGTTCGATCGCAAGTTTTGCATTGTCATTTTCCGCCAGAACTCCCTTGAGATAATCCAGCCGCCACTCGGCGTCCGCGTATTGCATACCGCGCGTCAACGCTTCGCTGGCCGCTAATTGGTCCAACGCTTTCTGCCGCGCGCCGGCCACATGCCCCGCCGCTTTTAACGCCAGGTAGCGCACCAACGTAAGCCTGGTCGCGAGCTCCTGCGGGTAATCCCGCGCGCCGCGCAATGCTGTGATCGCCTGCTCATAGTATTCGACCGCTGCTTCCGGCTTCTCATTCAGCGTTCTTTCCAGGCGTCCCAGTTCGAGCAGTATGTACGGCCGCGCGTCAATGCTGGCGCTGAGGAGCAATTGTTGCAGCACGCTGCGCGCGCCATCCGGATCGTCATCCAGCGCGAGCGCGTCGGCCTTGCCCATCAGTGCTTGTTCCCGCAACGGACGCAGGCTTGCCAGCGTGCTGGCCGTGCTCACAGAGGCGATGGTTTTCACTACTTCATCGAAATTGCGGCGCGCCGGTCCCGCCTCGCGCACATTCAGATAGGCTTGACCAAGAGTATTCAACAGATTCAGGTAGGCACGCTGTGCAACCACGTCGTCCGGCACGCCGCTCGCAGGGAACGTTTTCTTCTGTGTTTCCACCGCCTCTTCCAGCGTGAGCGCACGCTGGCGCATCTCGTTGACAGACGCGTAGCTGTTAGCCAGAAATTTAAGGCTCGCCACCAGTTCCGCCGCGTTCCCGCTCTGGCGCGCTTGTTCCACGCGTGACACGTCCTCGCGCAGCAGCCCGTCCAAATCACCGGCCAAACGTCTCCGCTCACGGATGGCCGTCTTTGCAAACGGAGCCAACTGGATAGGTAATCCCGGAATCTGCATGTCGGCAAGGGCGGCCACTTCGAGCGCCTCCGGGTAAGGCAGCGTGCTGATGCCGTCAAGCACGGCCACCGAAAGTTGCGCCGTCGCTTCATAGGAAAGGAGCAAGGCGTCGGGCGTTTTCTCGACGGCCGTCAATGCCTTCTTCACTGCTTGGATCCCTTCGGCGTAGCGTGCAGCGGCGAACAACAAATCGGCTTGGGCCAGCCACGCTTCGGCTTGGTAGATAGGCGGCGCTGCGGTTGCTCGTCCACTCATCTGTTCCGCCAGTCGTTCGGCCTCTTCGCGTTTGCCTTCGGAGAGAAGTGTTCCCACCATGTCGCGCTCCAGCGTGGCCGCGGTCTTGTCTAGCGGATCGGGAAGAATCTGTTCCTCTTGCCGGAACGCCTCCATTGCATCGGGCAGCCGCCCCAGTGAGCGTAAGTCTTCGCCCATCGCTTGGTAAACAAGGTAGAGCGGCTGGCCCGCTTGTTTGTCGAGTTCCAGAGCCTCTTGCAAGCAAGCCAGGCCAGCCTCATAGTTTCTTTCTTTCGATCGATAAAAGGCGTTATTGAAGAACGCGTAAGCGCCCGCTTTCGCAGGATTATGGCGAAAGACTTCAAGCGCCGTCAGGCCATGGTAAGCGCGATGCATGTCGGCCCAGTCGTCAATCGTTGCCGTAGTCTGTAGCCCCTGGTTCGCAACCTCTTGCAGAAGTTGCTGCGCAACATCACCGCCCACTTGGCGAAATATCACGGCGTCGCTTGCCGGTTCACCCTTCACCTGGGTGAGCAGCACTTTCCCTCGCGCAAGCAGCACAGCCCGCGCCGCACCGTCTAGAGCGGGCACTTGCGCTTGGGTTAACGGTACCCAGGTCACGACGAGGAGGAACCATCGAGCTTTCATATTTGTCTAACGCTCACATTCGACGCCAGCAATTGCTAATTGCCCCCACCCTGCGCAACAATGCCCGAGGCTATCGGGACGATCACCATGCCGTCATTTCCAGCGGACTGAATGTTGCCACCGCCTTGCGCCACAATGTTGCCGCCGCCTTGTGCGACGATGTTGCCTCCGCCTTGCGCGACAATGTTTCCCCCACCCTGCGCGACGATTGTGGCCGACCCGTTCAGCGAGATGAGAGGGGCCGACCCTAAAGCTGTAATGTTTGTTTGTAGGTTCGCCGGAATGAGAGAGAAGGATTGACCAACAGGCAAAACCACGCCCGCTACAAACCGCTGATTGTTTGCACCTGCCGTGCAATGGTAAAGCTGAACGTTAATGGCGCCTGAAAGGAAACTCACCGCATTGCCGCCCCAAAGATCGAAGCACCAGCCGTTCGTGGTCTGAATCGTGCCGTTGCTGAAGTTGAATTTCTGATTCTGTTGGCCGTTGCAGGCGAAGATCTGCGGGTGATCGCCGGAAACCATTGTCTTGCCGTCGCGTGCGGGGTCCAGAATGTCCAGGCACAAGCCCGTGCCGTACCGGTTTCCAAAGGGCCGGATCGATCCGTCTCCCATAAACGTAAACTGCTGCTCGGCGGCCGAAGCGTTGCACGCCCACAAAACTAACTGCGCACCTGGTGTGGTCGAGCCGTTTTGCACGGCGAGACAGCGCGAGCCCATACCGCTGATCATTGAGAACGATTTAACGCTTAACGAAGCCGGGGCCGCTGTGTAGGCAGCTTTGTTTGCGTTTAAGAACGCAAACAGATCGTCCGCCGCCGTCCACCTGCTGCCGTAAACACTCAGTAGCTGGCTTTGTGTAGTCGCTGCCGGCGCCAATAAAGTGGCGAAAACCTGGCGGTAAACGTTGACCACAATCTGCCCTCTCAACGTCGCATCGGCGCTAATGTAACTGCGCACAGCGCCTTCCATAGCGTTGGGATCGGTGACCTTCGATAAGGCGGAAGTCTGCGCTGCGGTCGCTGCTTGTAGCGCCAGCTTTGCAAAGGCGGCGCTGAGCGCGGCGGCCAATTGCGCAGGTGAAGCGCTGGCGGCCGCCGTCACTGTGCACCTGCTCTTAACAACACTGGGCGCCATGGACGCCAGTTGCGCGTACGAGTTCCACAAACCATTGCCTTGCGGATTGTTGGCATTTGCCGTGAAGGCGCCGTTCAATGCGCTGACCGCAACTGTGCAGGGCTGGCTACCCGACGCGCGATTGATAATGTCCGTTTTGGCGCCAGGGCTGGTGCCAACAAAATTGATCAGATAAGACTGCATGGCTGCCTGCGTCGGGAACATCTGCGAGTTTCCCGGCGCAATCAGGTAAGTACCAAACTGCGCATAGCTTCCGGTGCAGCCTTGGCCGAACACATAGTTGCAGGCCGCCGTCGCCAGCGCAGGATTGCCCGACACCACCGGCGCGGAAACGGGTGCGGCGACAGTCGTTGGAGCTCTGAACGTCACGCTGTACGGTGCCGTGAGTTTGTTTCCATTGAGGTCTTCCAAAACAATCTGCAGCGCCGTATTTTGGGTGTACGTAAAGTTCGTGGCAATGTTGGCCTGCCGTGCGCTGATAGCCACCGCCTGCGGGGTGAGCATATAAGTGGTTGCCAAGCCGGCCATCGATACTACCACCACTTTCACGCCATATTGCGACACCAGACTGCTTGGAGTTCCCGAGTAGCTCCATGTGACCGAGGACGTGCCTTTTTGCCAAGTCGGCGAACCGGTAATTTGCGCTGAAAATGCTTGCGCCTTCAGCCCTCGCGGTGAAAGGACTGCCGCGATGATGATGGTTGCGAGGAAAAAAGCGGAACGAATCTGTTGTGTTAGGGGCATAATTTTCTCCGTGATTCGCTCTAATAGGCGTAAAGCACGCAAGACAACCTTCATGTTTTTTCCCTTATTTCAATTTTTTCCCCGATGAATTAAGCCGCCAAGCCTCGAGCCGAGCCGCGAGTGCCAACGAGCGGTACCCAATGCCGACATGCACCGATTTTCAACAGAGCGGCAACTTCCAATTTGCGCAATTAAGCACTAACGCTTTTTGTAAACCATGCCATCAATATTGAGATTGCCGCCCGAAACCGGGAAGACTAAGTGCTGTTCAGTGGATCCGTTTCTGACCAGCATGAGGACGTTGTCGTGCAGCGTGTAGGTCCCGGCCGATTGACTCTGTTGAGAACTAGTGATGTTGGCGCCTCTTGTCTTCGAATTGCTGTCCACGCCCGTAATGTTGCGGAAAGTGAACGTGCCGTCCTGCTGGAAGGAGTAGAAAGAAGGAGACACGATTGCGGTATTTGAACCCGCCCCAACCCGGGCGTTGGCCGCAAAGGCTCGCTCCCATGTGCCGTTCAATTTGGAGCCGGGTGGATATTTCTCAACGGGCGTGAGAATCAGGTAGTTCAACTGGATTCCTCCGTTAAGTGGCTTATAGCTCCATATCTCTGAATTCCCCGTCTTGTATTGAAGCGTGAGTTTATTTCCGCTCAGTGTGTAGGTGCCGCAAAATCCCGAATGCTGCTGGCAAGCGGCATCGAACTTCTCCGCTGTGAGGCCCGCTGGCAGCGTGTCGCGCAGCACTCGGCCGTCCGGCAGAAACCACCAATACACTTCCGCGAAACCCCGCATGTTGTCGAGCCCAAAGTAAAGCCCCTCAAGTGGCGCCGCGATGGCCCCGCTGGATAAGGTCAGCAGTAGAAATAGAGTCGCTTTCGTTTTGAGACGCATGTCAGCCCGTTGAAATCCTGTGCCCTGAGTTCAATAGCTGATTTCAATAGGTGGTGGGGCCCTTCTGGTGCTGAAGCTGTTTTGGGCCGCCGGTCGACATCCTGCATGTCCAATCGCCGAACGTAGTCTTGTAGCAAGCGCCCTGTCCACCGGCTGCTGCTGGATAGCTATAGCAGTTTTGCCCCGCTGGAAACCCTGCCGCCGGGTTGCACTGCCACATCACGCCCTTGCCCCGGATTGGGTAAACCTTTGCGCTCGGGTCGATGTCAGGCCGGCTGTCGGGGC